>CAJIBU010000185.1_pt1 | contig 7396 bp, 4 predicted proteins | sample 9199451 | NCBI WGS metagenome assembly CAJIBU01 (sample SAMEA7708315, study PRJEB35096) | sediment metagenome | biome: marine neritic benthic zone biome [ENVO:01000025]; feature: sediment [ENVO:00002007]; material: shallow marine sediment [ENVO:03000034] sea grass bed [ENVO_01000059] ... | reverse complement strand
TACATGCGCGACAACATGAAGTTCAGCATCTACGACTACGTGCAGCGTGATTTGAACTTCGCCATCGTCGACGAGGTGGATTCGATTTTGATCGACGAGGCGCGCACGCCGCTCATCATCAGCGGCCCGGGTGAAACCGCGAGCGAAAAGTACGAGCAGATCAACGAGATCATTCCGCGCCTCCGCAAAGACGAGCACTTCGACCTGGACGAGAAAAACCGAAGCGTGACGCTCACCGAGGACGGCATGGAGCGGGCGCAGGAGCTCCTTGCCGGCAAGGACCTGCTCGGCGGGGACACCGCCAACCTCTACGACCCGGTCAACCTCGAAACGCTTCACATCCTTCAGCAGTGTCTGCGGGCGCACGCGCTCTACAACCGCGACCAGCACTACATGGTGAGCGAAGACGGCAAGGTGATGATCATCGACGAGTTCACCGGCCGCGTGCTTCCCGGGCGCCGCTGGTCGGACGGGCTTCACCAGGCGGTCGAGGCCAAAGAGCGCGTCCTGATTCAAAGTGAAAACCTCACGCTCGCGACCATTTCATTCCAGAACCTCTTCCGGCTCTATCGGAAGCTCGCGGGCATGACCGGCACGGCCGACACCGAGGCCACCGAGTTCCACAACATCTACGAGCTCGACGTCGTGGTGATCCCCACCAACAAGCCGATCGCCCGCATCGACGAAGAAGACCTGATCTACAAGTCCGAGCGCGAAAAGTTCAGAGCGCTCTGCGAGGAGATCGAAGCGTCGCACAAGCGTGGGCAGCCGGTGCTCGTCGGCACCACCAGCGTCGAAAAATCCGACGCGGTCGCTCACTTCCTCAACCGGAAGGGCGTCCCGCACAACGTGCTCAACGCAAAGCAGCACGAACGCGAGGCCTACGTCGTCGCGCAGGCAGGCACACCTGGCGCGGTCACCGTCGCGACCAACATGGCGGGCCGCGGCACCGACATCGTGCTCGGCGGCAATCCCGAGATGATCGCCAAGATGGAGGTCCTCGAAAACGCCCCGGAAGAGGTGCTCTCCGACCCCGAGCGGCGCGAAGCCGCAATCGCCAAGGCCACCGAGCATTTCGTCGCCAAGTGCAAAGATGATGCGGAGCGCGTCAAAGAGGCAGGCGGCCTACAGATCATCGGCACCGAGCGCCACGAGTCGCGCCGCATCGACAATCAGCTTCGAGGCCGCTCCGGCCGGCAGGGTGATTCCGGCGCATCCCGGTTCTTCCTCTCGCTCGAAGACGACTTGATGCGCATCTTCGCAGGCGAGCGCGTGCAGACCATGATGGATCGGCTCGGCATGGAAGAAGACGTGCCCATCGAACACCGCTGGGTCACCCGCGCCGTCGAAAACGCTCAAAAGAAGGTCGAGGAGCGCAACTTCGACATTCGAAAGCACCTTCTCGAATACGACGATGTGATGAACCAGCAGCGCAAGAGCATGTACGCGCTTCGCAAGCAGGTTCTTCGGGGGGAGTACCGCACGGTGCCCACCGACGACGAGCGCAAGGCTGGGGTCGAGTCGCAGCCGCTCGTCCAAGAGATCGACCCGGCGATCGTGTCGCGAGTCGAGGGCGTTCTCGAGAACATGGTGAAGTTCCACTCGTACCCGCTCCCGGACGCGGGGCTCACCCAAGACGAGGTGGGCGCGCACCGCAAGCGGGCGGCCGAGTCCGAGCTATCGAGCCTCACCAGCGTGCGCGTCGAGGCTCTCGAAAAAGACATCTATCTTTGGTTCGGCTGCGTGGTTCCGCTCGACGAGTTTCACGACGATCCGAACGGCGCCTACGAGCACCTTCGAGACGCGGTCGGCATGTCCCTCAGCGAGCAAAAGGAGCGCTTGCTCGACCTGGTCGACGAGATCGTCGTCACGATGACGGACCACGCGTGCCCGCCCGGCAAGCACTACGAAGACTGGGACCTCGATGGGCTCGAGAAGGCCTACCACGAGCAGTTTGCGCTCGATGCAACCGGCATTCACGAAATCACCGACCGCGACGAGCTCCTTCGTAAGCTCTACGGCGACGCGGCTGCGATCCTCGATCGCAAAGAAACCGAATTCGGCACCGAGAACTTCCTTCGGCTCTTCCGCGATCTCTATCTTCAAGAGATCGACAAGCAGTGGATGGACCACCTGCAGAGCATGGACCACCTGCGGGACGGCATCGGACTTCGCGGCTACGGCCAACGCGACCCGAAAAAGGAGTACCAGCGCGAGGGCTTCGACATGTATCTCGAGATGGTGCAGAGCGTGAAGTCGTCGGTGACTCTCAGCATGTTCACCGTCGAGCGGGCGCGCGAGGAAGACTTGCAGCGGCTCGAGGAGCAGCGCCGTCAGGCGACCGAGAAGCGCCAGCAGGCGATCCGCGCAACACATGAAGGCGGCGACGCCGCGAGCGACGGGCGGGCTCAGCAATCGGGCCTCAGCCGTCGCGCCCGCCGTGCAGCAGCGCGTCGGGGACGCCGTGCAGGGGGCGCGCCGGCAGCCGCTCCGCCTCCCCCCGACGCCGCCGCCGCGATGCAGGCCACCGTGAAGCGCGAGCGGCCCAAGCTCGGCCGCAACGACCCCTGCTACTGCGGCAGCGGCAAGAAGTACAAGAACTGCCACTACCGCGAAGACCAGGCTGCAGCCTCGCCGCAGTAGGGCACATCTGGTAAACAGGCTCGCGATGGGTCGGCGGGTCGAGGGGTTTCGCTTTGCGGGCGTGCACGCCGGAATCAAGGCCGAGGGCGCGCTCGACCTCGGACTGCTGTGCGCCGATGAGCCTGCGGTCACCGCGGCGGTCTTCACTCAGAACCGCGTGCGCGCGGCGCCCGTGACGATCAGCGAGCGCCGCGTGGCAGGCGGCCTATGCCAGGCGGTCCTGGTCAACAGCGGCAACGCCAACGCGTGCACCGGTCGACCGGGACGGCGCGCGGCGCTGCATCTCACCAAGGCGGTCGCCAAGTCGCTCGGGATTGCGCCGGCGATGGTCGCGCCCGCGTCCACCGGGGTGATCGGCGTGCAGCTCCCCGAAGCCACGATCGAAGGGGCGATCCCCGCATTGGTCGGTGACCTTTCCCGGGCGGGCGCGAGTCGCTTTGCACGCGCGATCATGACCACCGATCGCGGACCCAAGCTCGCGGAAGCGCGGCTCCAGGTCGGCCGCTCGACGTGCCGTGTGCTCGGCGTCGCAAAAGGCGCGGGCATGATCCATCCCAACATGGCCACCACGCTTGCGTTCGTCGCCACCGACGCCCCGATCCGACAGGCAACTCTCTCTCGCCTTCTCCGCGAGGCGACGGATCTCACGTTCAACCGCGGTACCGTCGACGGGGACACGAGCACCAACGATTCGATCTATCTGCTCGCCTCGGGCGCGGCGGCATCCGGCGTCGTCGACGCGAGGTCCGCCGCTGGGCGGCGCTTTTCGGGCGCGCTCACGGAGGTGCTCGAATCTCTGATCAAGGCGATCGTCGCGGACGGGGAGGGGGCCCAGCACCTGGTCCGAATCGAGGTGCTGGGTGCGAAAAGCGATGACGACGCGGTGCAGATCGCCCGCACCGTCGCGAGCTCGCAGCTCGTCAAGACGGCGCTCCACGGATGCGACCCGAACTGGGGCCGCATCCTCGCGGCGGCGGGGCGTTCGGGGGTGCGTTTCAACCCTGATCACGCGTCGATCGACATCGGCGGCGTCGCCATCTTCGAGCGGGGCCACCCCGTCATGACCTCCAAAACCGAGGCAAAAGCCGCCCGCGTGATGAAGCGCCGCGAGTATGCGATCGGGATTCGGGTCGGTCGCGGGCGCGGTCTCGGCCATTATTGGACCTGCGACCTGGGTCACGAGTACGTTCGGATCAACGCCGACTACCGGACGTGACCCAAACCCATGCTGCGTAAAATCATTTTTTCGTGCGCCGCGCTGCTCGCTCTTCATGCGAGCGCCGGTGCGGACGACCAACCCGCCGAGGGCGAGCCTGGGGCGCCGGCGGTCAAACCCGGCCCCCTGTGCGTGAAGAGCAAGAAGCTCGTGGCGGTAGCGAGCCGGTTTGCCGAGGGTCAGACGATCCCGCCGTCGCCAGAGCTGCTGCGCGCCGCGCGCGAGGAGGGCGTCGATGCGAATCCCGTCTACGCGAAGTTCGGGGTCACGGGGGAGTTCGAGAGCTTCAAGGCGTGGCTCGAGGACCTTCGCGACAAGTCCGACGCCCCGCTGATCTGCGGCCGCGCGAAGTCCGGAGAGCGCATCGTGCTGGTGGCAGCCGTGCGGGCCGGCGCGCTGACGCTCGTCGGAAAGAGCACCCTGCAGGCAGAGGTCATCCCGGATTTCCGCGATCCGTATTTGGTCGTGCGCGACGCGCGCGGCTCGAGCCGGCGCATCGCGGTCGACGTCGAAGGCTCCACGATGTCGCTGCCGCCCGACTGGGCCCGTCCGCTGTTCGTACAGCTCGTCGCCACCGGTCCAAACGGCCCCCGGCCGATCGCAGAGCGCTGGGTCGGGAAAATCCCGCGGGGGCCGGTCGAGACCGCAGTCGTCCGGGAGGACGGCGCCACTTCGCCCGAGGCGTGGCTGATGCAGCTCCGCCGGGCTGTGGGCGCGCGCACGGTGCGGTCCAACCGGCTGCTCACGAAAGAGGCGACCAGCCATGCGCGCAACGTCTGCGACAGCGGGAAGCTCGGGCACGAGCTCGATCCGCACGGGGATACCGAAGCGCGGCTCCTCAAGCGGGGGATCGAGGCCCGGGTCGTGGGCGAAGCCATCGCCCGAGCGTCGACGATGCGCGAAGCGCTACACACGATCGAGGACAGCCCGAGCCATCGGCTGACCGTGACCGACCCGCGATTCACCGACGCGGGCTACGGGCAGGCCAAAGACGAAAAAGGCCGCACGTGTGCCGTGGTGCTGCTCGCGTCCTGGCCGCGGACCGTCCGCTGAGCCGTCCCGCTCACTCGGCGAACGACGCGCGCCCTCGGATGCGGCTGGAGCTCCGCTGATACGTGGCCACCAGGACCTGCGCGAGCGCCATGCCCGCCACGATGGTTCCGATGGTCCCGGTGACGATCGTCGCGATCGTCGGACCCTCGATGCGGCCCTCCGCTGCGTCGACCGGCCAGGCCTCCGACCCGACGAGAAGGCCGATGTGCACGGCGTACAGCACGAATAGCGCGACCGCCCAGACGTGCGCCCCGCCTCGCGTGCTGCTGTCCATGAAGGCCATCAGCGAGAGCAGGGCCAAGAGGCCAAGCGCCATGTGGGTGGACGCAGGCGCCCAGGATTGCCAGTCGCCCTCGAGCATGACGAGGCTCTCGTGCCCACCTGAGACGAAGAACCAGGCCCCGAGGAGCAGAACACCGCCGGTCACCGCGACCCGTGCGAGCCGCGCGCCGCGATAGTAGGCGCGAAACAGCAGGCTCCCGCTGAGCAGAATCGTGGCCGAGGCCAGGATGATGCCTTCGGGCGCCACCGCTTCGAGGGACTGCTGCCAGAGCGCGACCCCGGTGGCGATGGAGCCGACCAAGAAGAGAGAGACCGCGCGGCCGCTGTACGACAGAGGCGACAGAGCGAGCGTGACCATGGCGATCAGCAGCGCGAGCGAAACGAACGTCAGCGGATGGACGCCACCCGCGAGCAGCGTGAGGATCGCGCCCGCGCTGCAGAGCGTGGCGGTGGTGCGCTTGAGCGCTTTTTCCCCAGGGCTCGACGGCCGCATCTGCTCGCGAAGGAGCTCGGATGCGAGGATCGGCGGCCCGGGCGGCACCGGGATGTTCTGCAGGCTCGAGCTGGCGTCGGGTTCGAGCACGCCGAGGTCGGCGGGCGGCGGCGCATCGGCGACCGGCTCGACGGGCGCATCGTCCGGATCGGCCTTCTTGCGGCGGAGCGGCAGCACCGGCGCCGGCTCGCTCTGGCGATCGCGCTCACGGATCGTCGTCCGGCTGAGCGCCCCCTGGTCTGGCCCGGCCGGCTCAGGCTCCGAGAGCGCCACGACTGCTGCGGCCTGGGCCCCTTGCGCGGTAGGCGCCTCGCCGGTTGAAGTGGTCACCAGCACCCCGCTCGATTTTGGATCGCGCGCGATCGGGACCACCGGCTTTCCGCCGGGCACCGGCTCCCCGCACGTGCCACAGAACGCGTCTGTTCTGAGCACCTTACCGTCGCAGCTATTGCAGTTTGGCATCGGGTCCGGCCTATCCCGGATGCTCAGATCATACGCGGGAGAACGCTGCCGCTTCAACCTCTGCGGTAGGTAGATGTGCGCCTGTGCCTCGGAGAGCCAGGTGTGACGCCACTACGACAATCGGCGCGAGGCCATGACAGAAATGTCCTACCGGACCGGCGAAGACGGGGAAAATCCGGGTGTTTTCGAGCGAAAAGCAGTTGGCACCGGGATTGCAATATCCCTCGTCGCTTGCTTAAGACCCACGCCGCGCACTTTCCAGCTTGCCCGGCATCCGCGCGGCGTTGGGTCGTCTTTTTCGCCAGCTTTCATGAACGAAGTTCGGTTTCGACTTGACGCTTACCTTAGCTTTTTCAGTGTAGCATCGATTCTTTCGTTTGAAATGGGTCACCCCGCCGGTGGCCCATTTCGCTTTTAAAAGCCAAAGGCCTGCCCTGAGAGGCAGGCCTCGGTGTTGGACCCCGGCTCGGGGTCGCCGTCTCCGACCCGAGCGCCTCAAACCTCTTGAAGCGCGTCCTTGGCCCAGAGTTTCTTCTTCTTCAACTGATGGAGCTCAAGCTCCTCGCCCGGTGTGAGACTCAGCCGACTGTCGAGCGCTTCGACGCGTTCGGAGAGCTCCGAGTGAATCTTTTCGAGATGCGAACGCTGCCGCTCTCGTGAGATGGAACGAGCTTGGTGCTTGGACATATCACCTCCGGGGTGCTGAAAAGGGTCCTCAAGCTAACCAAAGCTAGGCGGGCGACAGACACGCCCCTGTTGCATCGTCATCCTACGGATCTGGCCGGGTTTGATCAATCCCACGTTGGGGGGGGTTGTCGTTGCTCCTTCGGGATGAATACTACGCGCCCGGAGGCGTTTCAGAGTTGTGATCACCTGTAGATTTTGGCTGCTGGCTGCGATGGCGACGGTACTCTCGTCGGGCGCACACGTGGGGGCGGACGAAGGCGAGTCTCTCGACCCGGCGGTCGTGGTTGGGCTCGTGCAGTCGTTTTATGACCAGACCAAAACGCTCCAAGCGGAGTTTCGCCAAACCCGCTACACGCGCCTTTACGATCGCTACGATCGCGCGAGCGGCAAGGTCGTGTTCAAGAAGCCGGGCATGATGCGCTGGGACTACGCGAAGCCCAACGGACAGGTCTTCGTGAGCGACGGCAAGAAGCTCCTGATCTATCAGCCGCCCGAGGAAGGCGAGAAGCGGGGCCAGCTCATCGAGCGCGCGCTTCACGAAGATCAGCTTCCTTCGGCGT
>CAJIBU010000078.1_pt1 | contig 8269 bp, 8 predicted proteins | sample 9199451 | NCBI WGS metagenome assembly CAJIBU01 (sample SAMEA7708315, study PRJEB35096) | sediment metagenome | biome: marine neritic benthic zone biome [ENVO:01000025]; feature: sediment [ENVO:00002007]; material: shallow marine sediment [ENVO:03000034] sea grass bed [ENVO_01000059] ... | reverse complement strand
CTCCTCGAAACCTACGAAAAGCTCGGCATTCCGCTCCACGAGCGAGAGGTGCTCGCAGGGGTGGCGGTCGATGCGGTCTTCGACAGCGTTTCCGTCGCGACCACGTTTCGCGAGAAGCTCGCCGAGTTCGGCGTCATCTTCATGTCGTTTTCCGAGGCCGTCCAAGAGCACCCGGAGCTCATCCGGAAGTATCTCGGCTCCGTCGTCCCGGTGTCCGACAACTTCTACGCGGCGCTGAACAGCGCGGTGTTCAGCGACGGGTCGTTCGTCTACATCCCGAAGGGCGTTCGCTGCCCGATGGAGCTTTCCACGTATTTCCGCATCAACGCGGCGAAGACGGGGCAGTTCGAGCGAACGCTCATCATTGCCGACGAGGGCAGCCACGTGAGCTACCTCGAAGGCTGCACCGCGCCGATGCGCGACGAAAACCAGCTCCACGCCGCGGTGGTCGAGCTCGTCGCGCACGAAGACGCCCAAATCAAATACTCGACCGTCCAAAACTGGTACCCCGGCGACGAAAACGGCAAAGGGGGCATCCTCAACTTCGTCACCAAGCGCGGGCTCTGCGAAGGGGCGCGCTCGAAGATCAGCTGGACTCAGGTCGAGACGGGGTCCGCCATCACGTGGAAGTACCCGAGCTGCATTCTCAAGGGCGACGACTCGATCGGCGAGTTCTACTCGGTGGCGCTCAGCAATCATCGCCAACAAGCCGACACCGGTACCAAGATGATTCACCTCGGCAAGAACACGCGCTCCACAATCATCTCCAAGGGCATCAGCGCCGGGTACGGGCAGCAGACCTATCGCGGGGGCGTGAAGATCATGCGCGGGGCCGCCAACGCGCGGAACTACACGCAGTGCGATTCACTGTTGATCGGCGACAAGTGCGGCGCGCACACCGTTCCGTATGTCGACGTTCGCAACAACACGTCCACGCTCGAGCACGAGGCGACGACGTCGCGAATCGGCGAAGACCAGCTCTTCTACTGCCGCCAGCGGGGGCTTTCGGAAGAAGACGCCGTGAGCCTCATCGTCAACGGCTTCGCAAAGGAAGTGCTCAAAGAGCTGCCGATGGAGTTTGCCGTCGAGGCGCAAAAGCTGCTTGGCGTGAGCCTGGAAGGAGCGGTCGGCTGATGCTTAGAATCGAAAACCTGCACGTCTCGGTCGAAGGTAAGGCGATCCTCAAGGGGATCGACCTCGACATCGACGCGGGCCAGGTTCACGCGATCATGGGTCCCAACGGTTCGGGCAAGAGCACGCTCTCGTACGTGCTGGCCGGCCGCGACGGCTACGAGGTGACCGAGGGAAGCGTCACCTACGAAGGCGAAGATCTTCTCGAAATGAGCCCCGAGACGAGAGCCGCCGAAGGGCTGTTCCTCGGGTTTCAGTATCCGGTCGCCATCCCCGGGGTCAGCAACATCTATTTCCTCAAGGCCGCGTTGAACGCGATTCGCAAGCACCGCGGGCAGGACCCGCTCGACGCGATCGACTTCATGAAGCTCTCGAAGGAAAAGGCTGCGCTGGTGCAGCTCCCCGACGACCTCACGCGACGCGCGGTCAACGACGGCTTCAGCGGCGGCGAAAAGAAGCGAAACGAAATCTTTCAAATGGCGATGCTCGAGCCGAAGCTTGCCGTGCTCGACGAAACCGATTCAGGGCTCGACATCGACGCGCTCAAGGTCGTCGCTGAGGGCGTGAACGAGCTTCGGAGCCCCGAGCGCGCCATTCTCGTCATCACCCACTATCAGCGCCTGCTCGATCACATCGTGCCCGACGTCGTGCACGTGATGATCGACGGCAAAATCGTCCGAACCGGCGACAAGACCCTCGCTCAGCAGCTCGAGCGAGAAGGCTACAGCGAAGTTCGCGACGCACCTCGACCGTGACCCAGCCAACCCAAAAAACGCTTCTCGAAAGCCTTCCGAGCTCTTTCGACCAAGGGCCGGCGTGGTTGCGCGAGCTTCGACGGCGCGCGGCTGCCGAGCTTCGCGAGCGCGGGCTCCCCAACAAGAAGACCGAAGCCTGGCGGTTCACGCCGGTGCGGTCCCTGGTGAGCTCGGAATTCCACGCCGACGGCAGCGGGGTGCCAGCCCTTTCGTCTGCGCCCCGCGGAGTCCGCGCCACGAGCCTTCGGGCGGCGCTCGAGTCCGACCCGGCAGCGCTCGAAGGTCGACTCGGCCTCGGCGGCAGCCCCACGCACTTTGCCGCGCTCAACGCGGCGCTTTTCGAAGACGGCCTCTGGCTCGACGTGGCGCCAGGCACGATTGTCGAGGCGCCGCTCGAGCTTTCGTACCTCGTTCCCGAGGGGTCTGCTCGAGGGGTCGCGTATCCGCGCGTGCTGATCACGTGCGGCGAGGGCGCCGAGCTCACACTGATCGACGACTACGCCGGCCACGAAGACCAGCACCTCACCAACTCGGTGGTCGAAGTCGACCTCGCCCCGAACGCGAAGCTCCACCACGTGCGGATTCACGAAAACGCCGGGCTTCAGGTCGGTCGCATCGACGTTCGGCAGGCGGCGGACAGCCGTTATGAATCGACGGTGGTCACGCTGGGCGGGGCGCTGCTGCGTTTCGACATTCGGTGCCTGCTCGAAGGCAAGGGCGCCGAGTGCAAGCTCGACGGCGCCTACCTCGTGGAGGGCAAGGACCACGTCGACCACCACACGCTCGTCGAGCACGTGTCGTCGCACTGCCGGAGCGAGCAGACGTATCGGGGCATCGCGTCGGATGAAGGCACGGCCGTGTTCGACGGCATCGTCGTCGTTCACCGCGACGCGCAAAAAACCGAAGCGCACCAGGAGAACCGAAACCTGCTGCTCTCCGAGTCCGCCACGGTGCACACCAAGCCGCACCTCGAAATCGACGCCGACGACGTGGTTTGCAGCCACGGGGCGACGGTGGGTGCGCTCGACGAGAACCAGCTCTTCTACCTGCGGTCACGAGGGATTCCCGAGGAGCTGTCGCGCGCGATGCTCACCTACGCGTTCGCCGAAGCGATCGTCGACCGCGTCGACCACGAGCCTACCCGCAAGAGGATGCGCGAGGCGCTCCTCGCCCGCATTCCGCGCGGCGACGAGCTTCGGGAGGTGACATGAGCGACGTGTCGCCCATCACCGGAGTTCGCCGTGTCGCGCTCGACGTGATGCGGCTGCGAGACGATTTCCCGGCGCTCCACCAGGACGTGCACGGCAAGCCGCTCGTGTATCTCGACAGCGCCGCGACTTCGTTGAAACCGCAGGTCGTCATCGATGCCGTGGCCGACGTCTACGGGCGCGACTGCGCGAACATCCACCGCGCCGTCCACCTGCTCTCGCAGCGCGCCACGGCTCGATACGAAGAAGCGCGCGAAAAAGTCCGCGAGCTCATCAACGCCAACCGCACCAGCGAGGTGATTTTCACGCGGGGCACCACGGAGGCGATCAATCTGGTCGCGCAGAGTTGGGGCCGCACTCACATCGGCGAGGGCGACCAAGTGCTGCTCACCGAGCTCGAGCATCACTCCAACATCGTGCCGTGGCAGCTCGTGTGTGAGCAAACCGGCGCCGAGCTCGTCGTCGTCCCGATGACCGACGAGGGCGAAATCACGCGCGAGGCCTTCGTCGAAAAGTTGAGCGACCGCACCAAGCTGGTTGCGATTTCGCACGTATCGAACGCGCTCGGCACGGTGTTGCCTGTCGAGGAGCTGACCGCGCTCGCCCACGAGCGCGGCGCGGTGGTCGTCGTCGACGGCGCGCAGGCGGTGTCCCACGTCGAGGTCGACGTGGCAGCGCTCGACTGTGACTTCTACGCGTTCAGCGGGCACAAGCTCTACGGGCCCACTGGCATCGGTGTGCTTTACGGCAAGGAGGCGCTCCTCGAGGCCATGCCGCCGTATCAGGGTGGCGGCGACATGATTCGTTCGGTCACCTTCGCCGAGACGATCTACAACGACCTCCCGTACAAGTTCGAAGCGGGCACCCCCAACATCGCAGGCGCGATCGGGCTCGGCGCCGCCATCGACTATTTCAACGGGTTCGACCAGCGCGCGGTGCACAACCACGAAAAACACGTGCTCGACTACGCCACAGACGCCTTGCGCGGGCTTCCGGGCGTTCGGCTCGTCGGTACGGCGCCCGGCAAAGTGGCCGTCCTGTCGTTCTTGATGGACGCCGCGCACCCGCACGACATCGGCACCATCGTCGACGCGGAGGGCGTGGCGATTCGCACAGGGCACCACTGCGCGCAGCCGGTCATGGAGCACTTCGACGTGGCGGCGACCGCGCGTGCGTCGCTCGGCCTCTACAACACCGTCGACGACATCGATGCGCTAGTGCAGGCGCTCCACAAAGTGCAGGAGCTGTTCGGCTGATGGATCTTCGCGAGCTCTACCAAGAGGTGATTCTCGACCACGGGAAGCACCCGAGGAATCACCGCTTCCCGGAGCCCCACAATCGGGAAGGGCGCGGCTACAACCCGCTTTGCGGCGACCGCATCACGCTTCGGCTCCAGCTCGACGGCGACACGATCACGGACGTTGGCTTCGTCGGGCAGGGCTGCGCGATCTCGCAGGCGTCGTGCTCGACGATGACCGAGGCCATCAAGGGGAAGACGGTTGCAGAGGCCGAAGCGCTCTTCGGGAAGTTTCACGAGATGGTGACGACGGACGGCGACGGCAGCGATGAAGTCGAGTCGCTCGGCAAGCTCGGCGTGTTTGCCGGCGTCCGCGAGTTCCCGATGCGGGTCAAGTGCGCGACCCTCGGCTGGCACACGCTGAGGCAAGCCCTTCATGGCGAGCAGGGCGAGGCGAAGACGGAGTAGGCCGTGAGTGACCCAAACGACGATATCGAACGCCTGAAGGTTCACAAGATCCCTCCGCGGTCGGCGTCGGACCACGTGTTCCTGCCGCAGACCGAAGGTCACCCGCCTCCTGAAGAGCCCGTGAGTGAAGCGTACGGAGGGAGCGGCAAGCCCCTCGACGCGCCGATCGATCCGAAGGCGGTCGAAGACGCCGTCGTCGAGGCGCTCAAAACGATCTACGACCCCGAGATCCCGGTCAACATCTACGAGCTCGGCCTGATCTACGGCGTCGAGGTGAAAGAAGACGGCCGCGCCGAAGTCCGTATGACGCTCACCGCCCCAGCCTGCCCGGTCGCCGGCGCCTTGGTCGCCGAAGTCGCCGAAAAGGCCGGCCGCGTAGACGGCGTCACCACCTCCCACGTCGAGCTAGTCTGGGACCCCCCCTGGACCCCCGACAACATGACCGACGCCGCCAAACTAGAGCTAGGCCTCCTCTAAATTAAGCAAAATTATACAGGGGACAGTCCCCTTTTTACCGCAGGTCGCCTAGGCGGGTGTAGCGGTACGGGGTGACGTAGGTGCCGTCGGTGGCTTCGGCGGTGATTTCGTCGCCTTTGACTTCGCCTTGGAGCGTGATGTCGATCTTGCCTTGGTCCTTGCCGTAGACCGTTTGAGCGCCTGCGAAGCGCACTGTGGACGCTTCGATCCGGATCTTCGTGCCGTCGAGCTCGTAGCGACCGACGGTGTACGCCTCGCTTCCACCGCGAAGATGCGCGGCCCTTCAAGAGAAACGGAGCGAGCGCAAGCCCGCCTAGCAACAGCACAACGGATGTGCCGACTGCAAGCAGCGCGGCATGCTTGAAGCTCTTCCCGGAGATGATCGTTGAGCTAGCCCAGCATCTCTAGAAGGCAACCCCGAGATGTTTCGGCAACACCGAGAAGTGAAGCTTAGTCTCCGTCGTCGGCTCCCCGTCGAGGTTGAAATGGACCGCCCGGTCCGCCTCGATGGTGAACTCCGGAAGCTGCGCATAGTAAAGCACCTTGTTCGACGGGTTCATCGGGTCCTCGACCTCGTTGCCGAGGTGCATCATCTCCCCAGCGGTGCCCGCCTTGATGACGGCGAGGTCGAGCAGGCCGTCGTCGAGCTTGGCTTTCGGCGCCACTTCGAAGCCTCCACCCGCGAGCCGGCTGTTGCCGACCCCCATGAACAGCATGCTGCCCTCTTCGGGCTCCTTCCCGGGAATGAGAAGCCGCCCCGTGTAGGGCTCCAAACCAAACGCCTTCACGAGCCCCATCAAGGTATAAGCGCCGCCCCCGAGCGCCTTTTTCATCCCGACCGGCGTCGTCGCCGTGATCTCTGCACCAAAGCCGCCGCTCGTGACGTTGATGAAGCAACGTTTGTTGGCCCGGCCGACGTCGATCATCTTCGCGTCGGCGGTGGCCGCGATCTCGAGGCACTTTTTGAGGTCGTCGCAAGGGAGACCGAGCCCGTGCGCAAAGTCATTCGCCGTGCCGAGCGGGAGCACCCCCATCGTTGCTTTGGGAGGCTTTTTGCCTTTGCCGACGAGCGCGTCCACGACCGCGTTGATGGTGCCGTCTCCGCCGCCCGCAATGACGCGCTTCGCTCCGCCGGCAAGCGCCTCTTTGACCGACTTTCGCTTGGCCTTCTTGTTCCAAGGAATTCGAACGTCGAGGTCCACACCTTGGCCGCGCACGTGCTTGACGGCTTCTTTAATCGCCGGCTCGTTGGCCGACTTGCGGTGCAGAATCAAACAGACTTCAGCGCCCATGGCTACCCTCCTCGAGGCCGTCCGGCAGGGATACCACGTTTCAACATCCAGTGAATCAGGTGGAGGATAATCCCCGCGTAGATCCCCGCGACCACGTCGTCCGCCATGATCGACACACCGACTCCAAACCCGTCTTCCACCAACCCGATCGGCGGCGGCTTCCAGATGTCGAACAGGCGATAGAGCACGAAGCCGCCCGCGATCCACTGCCAGCGCGCGGGCAGCCCGAACATCGCTACCAAGTATCCGACGATTTCGTCCCACACGATCGACCCCGGGTCTTTCATCCCGAGGTCGGCGGCCGTCGTCTCGCAGATGTACACGCCCGCCACCCAAAGACCCAGTGTGACGGCAGCGTATTGCGCAAGACGCAGCGGCGCCATGATCCAGAACAGCACCACGCCCACCAGCGTCCCGACCGTGCCGGGCGCGTAAGGGCTCAGCCCCGTACCGAGGCCGTAAGCGAGAAAGTGAACGAGACCCTTCAACGAGATGGCTCCCGCTCACGAGGCCCGCGTCGACCCGATCAATGCGGGGCCGGCTTCAGCTTCTCCATCGCCTGGTCGATCGTGAAGCTCGCTGCCTTTTGCCTCGGTGGGAACTCCTGAAAGGTCTGCAGGAACCGCCCGACGATCGCCTGCGCCCCGTAGATGATGTACGCGCGGTCGATCAGCCAATCGTAGTATGTGTTGGAGGTCCTTTCGGAACGCTCGTACGGGTCGCGTCGCAGGTTGAACATCAGCGGGATGCGCAGTGGCACGAACGGGTCGATCCACACCCGCAGCGTTCCCTCGGTCTTCTGCTCCATGAAGACCGCCTTCCAATCGTTCCAGCGAACCGCGGTCAAATCGCCGTCGTCCGAGAAGTAAAAGATCTCCCTGCGAGGGCCCTCGTCCTGGTTACCGGTGAGGTAAGGCAGGAAGTTGTAGCCGTCCAAATGGACGTGGAAGCCTTTCTGGCGTCGTTTCTTTTTCTTCTTCAGGTTTTCTTTCACGTTGGGGTCGCCGGCCACCGCGACGAACGTCGGCAACCAGTCCATGTGGTGCATGATCTCGTTCGACACCGAGCCCGGTTCGATTTTGCCCGGCCACCGCACCATCGCGGGCACGCGCCAGCCGCCCTCCCAGTTGGTGTTCTTCTCGCTGCGGAAGGGGGTCGCAGCCGCATCGGGCCAGGTGTTGTAGTGGGGCCCGTTGTCGGTGCTGTAAAAGACGATGGTGTTGTCCGCGATGCCGAGCTTGTCGAGGGTCTCGAGAAGCTGGCCGACGTGCATGTCGTGCTCGACCATGCCGTCCGAGTACTCGTCCTGCCCGGAGATGCCGCGCAGCTCGGCCTTGACGTGGGTGCGGAAGTGCATGCGGGTGCCGTTCCACCAGGTGAAGAAGGGCTTGCCGGCCTCGTGCTGGCGTTCGATGAAATCGAGCGCCGCGGCGACCGTCTCGTCGTCGATCGTCTCCATGCGCTTCTTCGTCAGCGGACCCGTGTCCTCGATCGTGCCGCCGGCCGTCGAGCGGATCACACCGCGCGGGCCGAAGCGCTTGCGGAACTCCGGATTCTCCGGGTAGTCCTCGTTCTCCGGCTCCTCTTCCGCATTGAGGTGGTAGAGGTTGCCAAAGAACTCGTCGAAGCCGTGAATCGTAGGCAGGTGCTCGTTGCGATCGCCCTGGTGATTCTTGCCGAACTGGCCGGTGGCGTAACCCT
>CAJIBU010000069.1_pt1 | contig 8425 bp, 8 predicted proteins | sample 9199451 | NCBI WGS metagenome assembly CAJIBU01 (sample SAMEA7708315, study PRJEB35096) | sediment metagenome | biome: marine neritic benthic zone biome [ENVO:01000025]; feature: sediment [ENVO:00002007]; material: shallow marine sediment [ENVO:03000034] sea grass bed [ENVO_01000059] ... | reverse complement strand
CGCTGGCGCTCTGGCAGGCGATGCGCGTGGCCAGCCGCGTCCCCCTCGGGATGTATCTCGACGGCGGGGACCACGCGGTGCTCGCGTGCACCATGGAGCGCTTCATTCACTGGGATGCAGAGAGCCGCCAGCTCGTCACGCGTCCGATCAAGGGCACGATCGTTCGCGAGGCCACGGACGACGGGGCCTCCGAGCGCTTGCGCGCCGACCCGAAGGAGCGCGCAGAGCACTCGATGATCGTCGACCTGATGCGGAACGACCTCGGTCGCGTCGCCGAAATCGGGACCGTGCGCGTCGAGGCGCCCCTCATCGTGGAGCCGTTCACGAATCTATATCATCTCGTCAGCACCGTGAGCTGCACCACCCGCGAGGAAGCCACGCTCGAAGACGTCTTGACCGCCACCTTTCCGCCCGGCAGCGTGACGGGCGCCCCCAAGATTCGAGCGCTCGAGATCATCGAGGAGCTCGAACGGCATCCTCGGGGCGTCTACTGCGGCGCGGTCGGCTTCATCGACCACGACGGAGGCCTCTCGCTCGCGGTCGCGATTCGGACGGCGACCGTGGCGGCCGGCCGCGCAACCTACTGGGCAGGGGGCGGCATCGTCGAAGCGAGTGACCCCGACCGTGAAGTGGCCGAAACCGAGCTGAAAGCGCGGGTTTTTCTAGACGCGATCGAAGCTCTTCGATAACAAAGGCTCGGCCCATCGATGCTAGAGGTCCTTCAGGTCGTTCTCGACGTCGCCATTGCAACCTTCATTGCAGGCGCACTGTTCACGGCTGGGCTCGAAGTGACGCTGCAGCAGGTCTTCGCGCCTCTCAAAGACACCTCGAGTGTCGCCCGAACGCTGCTCGCCAACGTCGTGCTGATGCCACTCTTCGTCTACGGGATGTCCGTCGTCTTCCCGCTCGAGCAACCGTTCATGGTCGGCGTGCTTCTCTACGGGATCGCTTCCGGAGCACCGTACACGCCACGACTGGTGAGCGTGGCGGGCGCCGACGTGGCGAGCTCGATCGGCTCGACGATGCTGCTCACCGTGCTCACGATTGCGTACATGCCGATCGTGTTGCCTTGGATCATCCCCGGCACCGAAATCGGTGTCTGGGCCATCGCGAAGCCCCTGCTCTTACAGATGTTCGTCCCGCTGGTCGTAGGCTTGGGGATCCGAAGCGCGAGCGCGAGAGCCGCCGCGGCGCTCCTGAGACCCGCGAACGTCATCGTGAACCTCTCTGCGTTGGTCTTTCTCGTTCTGGCGCTCGTCCTTCACCGAGAGGCCCTGCTCGATACTCTCGGGACGGGCGCGGTGTCTTCGGCGGTGGCACTGACCGTGGCGGGGTTCGTGCTGGGCTTCGCGCTCGGTCCGCGAGGCGCGAGGCCCCGTGTCACGCTCGGGCTCGTGACGACCGCCCGAAACATCGGCGCCGCAGCAACCGTCGCGACGGCCAATTTCGGCGACGAGCCGAGGGTTCTCATCACGATCGCCGTCTGCATGTTCGTCGTCTTTGCGCTGGCCTTCCCTGCCGCCAAGCTGTATTTCAAACAACGCTTGGATGGGGGTGCATGAAGGTCTTCGCAGCGGCGGCGATGGCGTTGTTCACGGCTGCAGCCCTAGGCTGCACCAAAGAGGACAGTGCACCTGCCGCCACGACTCCAGCTAGCACGGGGCCAACGCGGCTCGAAGTCTCGCCGGAGGAGGCCAAGGCGATCGCGGAGAACGCCTACCTCTATGCCTTTCCTCTGCTGGAGAGCTACCGGCGACTCTACGCGGAAGTCATCGACCGTACCGACCCGAGCTACCTCGGGCCGCTGAACGAGCTCGTTCAGGTCACCGACGTCACGGACGACGATGGACGTCTCCGAACGGACGTGCTCGAGTCGACGGCTTGGCTCGATCTACGCGCGCAGCCGATGGTCCTGACCGTGCCCGCGACGGACGACCGGTACCGTTCGGTTGAGATCTTCGATTTCTACGGCCAGCGAATCGGGCTCGTCAGAGCCAACCAGGCGGGGAGCCACGTGATCGCAGGCCCGGCTTGGGACGGCGTCGCGCCTTCGCAGGCCACCGCGGTTCATCGGAGCGGCACGAGCTTCGTGCTTTGCATCGTGCGCATCGAGCTCCAGAGCGCGCGGGACCGCGAGGCCGCAACGCGTGTGCAAAGTCGGTTCGCGCTTTCCACTCTGAGCGGCTTCACCGGCGGAGGGCTCGGGCCCGACGCCGCCGGCATCACGTTTCCCTCGTACGATCAAAAACGCGCGGAGTCGGCTGCGTTTCTCGACCTGTTCAACTTCGTGCTGGCGACCGTGAGCACGCCGAACCAGGAGCAAGCCCTGATTTCTCGATTCGCCGAGATCGGGGTCGAGCCGGGCGCGCAGGCGGCTTCGCTCGCACTGTCGACCCGACAAAAGTATGCGGTGGACGCGGGGGTCGCTCGCGCCATCGGGCGAATCGCAAGCGCATCTCTAGACCCGAGCGTGCTCGAAGGGGTGGGCGTCGGCGCTTCGAACCAATGGCTGAGTGTGGAAGGCCTGTTCGGGCGCGCTCCGCGTACGCCCCCGGACTATCTCGCACGCGCAGTCGCCGCCAAGCTGGGCCTCGGCGAAAGCGCTTCGAGCGAGATCGCTCGAGCGTCCACGGCGAAGGACTCGCGCGGGAATTCTCTCGACGCCCAGTCCCACGACTATGTCTTGCGCTTCGACGCTGCCGAGCTGCCGAAGGTGGCCGCGTTCTGGTCCATCGCGATTCAAGCGCCTCCGAGCCGCCCGTTCGTGCGAAATCGAAGCGTGGTGTTCGCAGTGGCCGACCGAGGCAAGCTGCGTGTCGCGCGCGACGGCTCGATCACGTTCGCGATCCAGCGTCAGCGCCCCCCTTCGGACGGCCGCACGAACTGGCTGCCCGCACCGCCTGGCCCATTTTCGATCGAAGTCAGCTCTTACGCGCCCAAACGTGAACCGTCGGCCGGGCCCTACCTTCCTCCTGCGGTGAAGAGGTCGAACTGAGCGGTTCGGCTACTCGTTCGGCGCGCGATCCGTCAGCGGCTCGCCCCGGCGCACGAAGGAGATCGCGTTGGTTCCGGACCGCCCGACCATCACGGCCTCGATCAGCGGTGGGTTCGTCTCGCGGTTGGCCGCGTGCCACTCGACGATGAAGTTCGCGCCCGCGCCGCCGCCGACGTCGCGGCGTTCGACGAGGAACGACATCGTCTCGAGGGGCTCGAGACGCATGAGCTGGTCGACGTAGCGCCGCGCCAGCTTTCCGCTGGTGTCGTAGTAGTCGACGGTGCTCACGTAGAGAGGCTCGTTGGTGTCGATGTTGCGGATGCTGAGCGTGGTCTCGAGGAGATACGGGCGACCGCCGTCGTGGTAGATGTGAGAGTAGACGGGAACGTAGGCCGTGCGACGGACGGGCAGCGCATCCGCGGAAACGTCGGGAGCCGCGTGCGCATCGAGATCGGGCGCCTGGTACGCGGGTGGCGATTTCGCGGCAACCTGGCCCTCGATCGCCTCCAGCCGCTCCTCGGTATTGGTGCGGCTTTGCGCAAACAGAAACGCCAAGAGCGCAACACCCGCCAAGACCAGAAGCCCAACGCCTCGCTCAGAAAACAAACCTGAACCTTTCTAGTTTGCAGTCACGGCGCACGTCGGCTGTATCGCACTACGGAAGGGTCCTGTGCAAGCCCGGCTGTCGTTCCTTGTGGGGCCGCCCACGCGTGTTATTACGCGAGGGCTCCCGGGTCGTCTAAGGGCAGGACAACAGGCTTTGGACCTGTGAATGGTGGTTCGAATCCACCCCCGGGAACCAGCCCGTTTCGGGTCACCCCGAGCGGAGCCGCAGCCAGATGAAGGTCTCCTGGTTGCCCTCTGGTCCGGTCAGCACGCTGTCCGATTCGGCGACCTTTTCGAAGCCGAGGAGATCGGCGTCGTCGACGAGAGAGTCTACGGCCTGACGTCGCTTTTCTGGGTCCCGCACCACCCCGCCTTTGCCGACCGACCCGCGTCCAACCTGAAACTGCGGCTTCACGAGCGCAACGACGTCGCCGCCAGCCTCGAGAATCGCCCGCGCGGCCGGGAGAAGCTTTTCGAGACCGATGAACGACGCATCGATGACGACGAGGCCCATGCGCTCTGGCAGAGCGTCCGCGTCGAGGTGACGCGCGTTGGTTCGCTCCATGACGAGCACCCGCTCGTCTTTGCGGAGCTTGTCGTGGAGCTGTCCGTAGCCGACGTCGATCGCAAACACGCGTGCGGCTCCTCGCTGAAGCAAGCAATCCGTGAAGCCCCCGGTGGACGCTCCGAAGTCCGCCGCCACGACACCCTCTGGAACGTAGGCGAACGCATCGAGCGCGCCGGCCAGCTTGACGCCGCCGCGCGAAACGAACGGGTGGTCCGGCTCGCGTACGGCGAGCGGAGCGTCTTCATCGAGCTTGTCGCCGCTCTTTTCGACTCGCCTCTCTCCCGAGAAAACCTTCCCAGCCAGAATGAGAGCCTGCGCGCGCGCTCGGGACGGTGCGAGCCCGCGGCTCGTGAGAAGAACGTCGGCGCGAACCTTGGGCACCGGGGAAGAGTGGACTAACTTTCTTTGTCGCGCGAACGGCGTTACATTGATCGTCATGGCGCGGAGCGTGCTTTTTCTGCTGGGGTTCGGAAGCATTGCGTGGGGCGCGCTCGCGCTCTTCGCGGGCACGGTCCTGCCGGATTGGATGGGGCTTTCCGGCCCTCAGAACGGCGAGCTCTACATCGAGTCGGTCGGCATCAACGCGGGCATGTGGCCCGCGCTCGGCGTGTTCGCGCTCTTCGGGGCCGCGTTCCAGCGGCTGCGCTTGGCTGCCTGCCTCGCCTTCATCGTCGTGGCTGCGGGCCTCGCAGGCGGGCGGATTTTCGCGATGGTGCAGGGAGCCGAGCCCGGGGTCTACACGGGAATCGCGCTCGCGCTCGAGGTCGGCATCGTGGTTGCGGCTTCGGCAGCCTACGTTGCCGAGAAGTCGCGGCTGGCGAAGCTCGCACGCGAGAAGAAGAGAGCCGAGAAGGCTGCACTCGAAGCGGCGCTGGCCGCAGAGCAGCCGCAGCCGGTTGCGCCGCCCGAGCCTCCGCCGCCGCCTCCGGCGCCCGTTCAGCAGCCTTAGCCGTAACGCGCGGGGGCGCGCTAGAAGGGAATGTCGTCGTCGCCGAAGTCGTCCGCTGGTGGCGGCGCGCTTTCCGACCCCGACCCGCCGAAGTCGCTCGGCGCGCTCGAGTCGCGACCGCGGCCACTGCCGAGAAGCACGATGTTGTTCGCCACGATCTCGGTGGAGTTGCGCTTGTTGCCGTCTTTGTCTTCCCACTGCCGGTACTGAATCCGACCCTCGACGCAGATGGGGCGACCCTTGGACAAGATGTTGTTGAGCGCCTCGCCGCGCTTGCCCCAGACGATGCAGGTGTGCCACTCGGTCCGCTGCTGTCGCTCGCCTGCGCGGTTGACGTAGGACTCGCTGGTGGCGAGCCGCAGCCGCAGAACGGCCTGACCGTTTTGGGTGTATTTGAGCTCCGGGTCGACGCCCAGGTTCCCGATGAGCGTCACTCGATTCAAGCCTTCTGCCATGGCTCCCCTCTTCTTCTAGCCCTAGTGGGCGGCGAACATACGCGGCCTCTGGCCGCGGATCAATGGCCCGTCGCCTCGCGCTGCATGCGAAGGACGATTGCAAGCTCATCGGTCAATTCCCGCCGCCGGTGCTCGTAAAACGAAGGCCCGACCGCCTCCTCGGTTCGCTGGCGCTCGAGAAGCGCGATCTCGTCGAGGAGCTCGGCCTGGCGCTCCCGCTGCGCTTGCCCGAGCGCCACGCGCTCGTCTGAAGGCCGCCACACCAACCAAATACCCAAAAACAAGAAGATCGCGGCGACCCCGGTCGCGATGTAGGGAAGCGGCCCGCCGCCGGGGATGCCTCGGACGTGAATGCGCAGCGGGTCGACGGGCGGGTCGCCCGGACGCCGCATCAGGCCGGCGACCAAAAAACGACGGTCACCGCCCTCGTGCACCCTCGCGACCTGAAAGCCCTCGACCTCGAGAGTCATCCCATCGACGTAGTCGCTGACCACCTGATACTCCATCGTGGCAAACGGCATGGCCTGCTGAATCACAATCGACGTCCCTTCGACCGGGATGTCGTAGTTCCACATCAGGTCGGCCCGCCCCGGCGGCATCGAGCCGCTGATCGCGAGCCCCGTCTCGGTCGCCGCAAGACGCTGGTCGGTCATCACGGCGCGCGAGTCGAACGCCTTGAAGCCGTCGGGAAGCCGAATTTGGAGACCCCCGTCCGGAAACACGTACGACGCGGCTCCGAGATTGGTCAGGCGCGCTTCCTGGGTGAGGTGAGCGCGGTCGTCTCGAAACTCGATCATCGTGCGGCCCAACACTTGAAAGACGCGCTGGTCGTCGTTGGTGGTCGGGAGCCTCACGACGCGCACGCGCTGGCCACGGTCCGCGTCGAGGCGAAACGGCCGAGAGCTGTATCGAGCGCCGTCGTACGGCACGTTGACGCGGTACGAGTGCTTGGAATCGATTGGCAGCTCCTCGAAGGTGCACGTGCCCTTCGGGTCGGTCGTGCAACCCCGGCTGTCGCGAGCGCCCGACTGCTGCATGATGCCGAGGCGAACCGCCTGCTCCGGAACCGCCTCGCCGCCTTTGTCGACGACCTCGACGGCCACCGTGCCGGCCGCCAGGGCGTCGTCTACGGAGGAGGTGACCAGGTCGGGCACGGTGCCGAGCACGCGATTGACGATGGTCTGGTCCCCCTGAGCCGACGCGGCGGCGGGGACGAGCATCGCGAGCCCGATGAGACAGGCGGCACGCATCAGCGCTCGTCTTCGAGCCGCCGCGCGATCAGTGCTTCGGCCTCGCCTCGGAGCTCTACGGCTCCGGCATCGAGCTCGTGAAGCACGCGGCGCGCCTGCGCGCGCAGCTTTTGGTTCAGCTCTTCGAAATCGACGTCGGAGAGCTTCCCCGCGTCGTGCTCGAAGGCGACGTCGCTGATCTCTCCGAGAAGCGCCTCCTTTTCGGTGAGGAGAGCACGCCTTGCATCGCTCGTGAGCTGGGCCCGCACCTCCGACGTCGCCTGCGCCGAAAGCGCCAGGCTCAGGCTCGACCAGAAGCTGAAGAGCCAAGTCAAAACGCCGAGGGCGGCAAACACGACGAACATCCAGGGGAGGAACTCGCTCATCCGCCATTCTCCAAGCGCGCGAGCTCTTCGTCGAGCCGGCCGTCGTACTTGCGCTGCTGACCGGGCTCGAGGGCAACACCGCTCGGTGCCTCTGCGCCACGCCGCTGCCACCGGCGGCCGAGCGCGACGATCAGCCCCATCGCGAGCAGCATTGCCGCGATCGGCACTGCCCAAAGCGCGCGATCCAGGCCTTTGTCGGACGGAATGGCGAGCGCTTTGGCGCCGTACTGTGCGCGAAACGATTCTTGGATCTCGCTCGGCGTTTCGCCGGCGGCGAGCAGCTCCCGGACCTCAGCTCGCTTGTCGTCGGCCCAGCCGCACGCGCAGGTGTCGAGCGGCAGCCGCGCGCAATCGCCGCACTGGCAGAGCAGGCGGCCGAATAGCTGGCGCTCCGTCGGGTCGTTGAGCACGACCGAGCCAGCGTGCAGCGAGCTGCTGCTGTCGGTCTGCGCGGAGGCCATGCCGGCGAAGGCCACAACGGTGGCCAGCGCGATCGCCACGGCCAGGAACGCCGTCGCGGGCGAGAACCGCAAACCCCGCGGGCGCGAGGGCTCTTCTCGCAGAAGCTCCCGCGTGGTGGGCCACATGCCAATGACGGCGCCGAGCAACAAGACGATGCCGCCAAACCAAATCCATGCGACCAGCGGGCGAATGATCACGCGGAAAGTGCCGCGCTGCGTGGACGGGTCCACGGTGCTCATGATGACGTAGACGTCCTCGGCGGGACGGCTGCGGATCGCCACCTCGGTGGTCGGCATCTGCGGGTGCGTCCGGTAGATGAACTTGGCCGGAGCGACCTGGCCCTGTTCTGCCCCGGTTTTGTCGATCAGCGTCATGTCGGTGTAGATCATGCGCTTGTTCGGGTCAGCCTCCATGCGGGGCTCGTCGTAACGAACTGTGTGCTTGCCGATCGACATGGTGTCGCCCGGCCGAAGCGCGCTTTCCTCCTCGACATCATACGCCGCACCTGTGAAGCCGATGAACATCAGAACGACGCCGACGTGGACGATGTACCCGCCGTAGCGGCGACGGCCCTTCGAAACGAGCCGAACGAGCGCCGTTCCCATGCTCTCGCCCTTGCGCATGCGAACGCGCACGCCTCTCCAGAACTCTTGACCGACGCTCGTAAGCACGAACGCACAGGTCGAAAAGGACACGACCGGGGCAACCGCCGACATCCATGCGAGCACGGCGCCGGTGCGCGTGTCGTAGATCTGCGTGGGCTCGACGACGGGCG
>CAJIBU010000157.1_pt1 | contig 8464 bp, 7 predicted proteins | sample 9199451 | NCBI WGS metagenome assembly CAJIBU01 (sample SAMEA7708315, study PRJEB35096) | sediment metagenome | biome: marine neritic benthic zone biome [ENVO:01000025]; feature: sediment [ENVO:00002007]; material: shallow marine sediment [ENVO:03000034] sea grass bed [ENVO_01000059] ... | reverse complement strand
TCGAGCCGACCGCCGTGGCCGGGCTCATTCAAAAAGAGCTCCGCGAGCGCGACCTGCTTCGCGACCCGCACGTGTCGGTCTACGTCGACGAGTACGCCTCGAAACGCATCAGCGTGGTCGGCGCGGTCGCGAACCCTGGCACCTTTCCTCTACAACCTGGCATGACGGTCGTTCAGGTGATCAGCATGGCGGGCGGCTTTTCAAACCTCGCCGACCGCGATGGCACCGTGATCACGCGCCGCGTGAACGAACAGACGCTTCGCTACCGCGTGCCCGTCGAGAAGGTGCAGCGCGGTCAGGCCCAAGACATCGAAGTCGCGGCCGGCGACATCATCTTCGTGCCCGAGCGCCTCTTCTGAGGCTCAGAGGCTCCAGTACACGAGGTCCGGCCGAAGCGTTGCCGGCTCGACGAGCGACTTCACGTCGATGAACAGCCCGCCCTCGCGAACCCCATCGGCGATTCGGCCGAGGTCGTCGACGTACTGCCGGTGTGGCACAGCGAGCACCACGGCGTCGAGGTCGGTCACCGCGTCGAGCGGGCGAAGGTCGATGCCGTACTCGCGGCTCGCCTCCTCTTGGGACGCGAGCGGGTCGTGGACGATCGGGTCGATGCCGTATTCGCGAAGCTCGGCGACGATGTCCGGCACCCGGCTGTTGCGAAGGTCGGGGACGTTTTCCTTGAACGTCAGGCCGAGAACGCCGACCCGCGCTCCGTGCAGCGGCCGACCCCCACCGCGGAGCAGCTTGACGATGCGCTGTGCGACGAAGCGGCCCATGTCGTCGTTGATGCGGCGGCCCGCGAGGATGACCTCGGGATGATAGCCGACCGCCTCCGCCTTGGCGGTGAGGTAGTACGGGTCCACGCCGATGCAGTGCCCGCCGACCAGACCGGGCGAGAAGCGGAGGAAGTTCCACTTCGTGCCCGCGGCCGCGAGCACGTCCTGCGTCCGAATGCCGAGGCGGTCGAAGATCAGCGCGAGCTCGTTCATGAGGGCGATGTTGACGTCGCGCTGCGTGTTCTCGATCACCTTCGCTGCTTCGGCAACCTTGATCGAAGTCGCCCGGTGCACGCCCGCGTCGACCACGGCTTCGTAGGCACGGGCAACACGCTCGAGGGTTTGCTCGTCTTCGCCGGATACGACTTTGACGATCTTTTCGAAGGTGTGGAGCTTGTCGCCCGGGTTGATGCGCTCGGGCGAGTAGCCGAGCTTGAAGTCGCGCGACTGTGCGAGACCGGAGGTGAGGGCGAGGAGCGGCCCGCAGTGCTCCTCGGTCACGCCGGGATAGACGGTGGACTCGTAGACGACGACCGCGCCCGGCGCGAGCGCGCTCCCGACGAGCCGCGTGGCGGATTCGAGCGGACCGAGGTCGGGTCGCCTATCTTCGTCGATGGGGGTGGGGACGGCGACGATGAACATCGTGCAGCCGCGGAGGTCGGCGGGATCGCTGGTCAGCGAAAGGGTGCTCTCCGCGAGCTCTGACTCACCGACTTCGCCGGTCCAATCGTGCCGCTTTTTGAGCGCATCGACGCGCGCCTGCGACACGTCGAACCCAACGGTGTGGGCAAAGCGTCGAGCGAACGCCAGCGCGACCGGAAGGCCCACGTAGCCGAGACCAACGACGGCAATACGCTCGTTCACGACGCCAACGCCTCCTGCCTAAACCAGTCGGCCGTGTTCTTCAAGCCTCGATCGAGGGGCGTCGGCTCTCCGAGCATCGACACCATCACCGCGGGGTCGAGCGCCGAGCGCCGGAGGTCGCCCGGGCGGTGCGGCGCATCGTCGACGATCGCAGGCTGGTCGACCAAGCGGACGATGTGTTCGGCAAGCGCGCGAGTGGTCGTCGCCGTGCCGGTCGCCACGTTGACGGTGCGACCGTCGAGCGCTCCCTCGAAGGCGGCGAGATTGGCCCGGACCGCGTCCTGAACGAAGACGTAGTCGCGCTCACAGCCCTCGTCGCCCGCCGTGACGCAGGCGTTGACGCGGATCGGCTCTCCGCGGAACAAACGCCGAAAGAAGATCGCGACCACGCCAGCTTCACCGTGAGGATCCTGGCGCGGGCCGTAGACGTTGGCGTATCGAAGGACGGCATAGCGAAGGCCCTTCGCCGCCGCGAACGCGTGAAGGTAGAGCTCGCAGCTGGCCTTGGCGCACGCGTACGGGCTCAGCGGCCGGGCAGGCCAGTCCTCGCCCGCCAAGCGTCCCTCGGGCACCTCGCCGTAGAGGGCGCCGCCCGTGCTCGCGAACACCAGGCGGCTGCCGAGCTCGAGAGCCACCGCGACGACGTTGAGCGAGCCGAGGACGTTGACGTCCGCGTCTCGAGCGGGGTCGCGCACGCTGGCGGCCACGCTTGCCTGCGCCGCGTGATGGCTGATCGCGTCTGGCTCGAACTGCTGCGCGACCTCTTGAAAGACGCCCGAGTTTCTCACGTCGATGGGATGGAAGTCGACGCCCGGCGGAAGGTTCTCGACGCGGCCCGTGCTCAGGTCGTCGACCACCAATACCTCGTGACCTGCCAGAACAGCGGCCTCGGCAACGTGGCTGCCGATGAACCCGGCGCCGCCCGTCACCAGGACCTTCACACCCGCTCCAGCGGCCCGGACTCGCGAATCGGACGGCTCGCGCGCGTGGGAGCGGGAGGCGGCTCGCTCTCGGCGCCGTCGTCCCCGTACTCGGGGACCACCTTCGACAGGGCCGTGCAAATCGCCTCCCGAGCGCCGGACGCCGCGAGCCCACCGAGCACCTCGAACTGCGCCCGGAGCGCCGGCAGATGCGGGGAGTCGTAGGACCCGTTGAAGATCTTGGGGTGGCTGGTGCGCTCGATCCCCTCGCTCGTCGTCGACAGCTCCTCGAAGAGCTTTTCGCCGGGCCTCACCCCGGTGAACCGGATTTCGATGTCCCTGTCCGGCTCGAGACCGCTCAGCCGAATCAGGTCATGGGCGAGGTCGAGGATGCGAACCGGCTGACCCATGTCCAAAATGAACGTCTCGCCACCGCGGCTCAGCGCTGCCGCCTGGGTGACGAGCTGCACCGCCTCGGGGATCGTCATGAAGTACCGGGTCATGTCGGGGTGCGTGACGGTGATCGGGCCGCCGTCTCGTATTTGGCGGCGGAAGATCGGAATCACGCTGCCGGCGGAGCCGAGCACGTTGCCGAAGCGAACCGTGGCGAAGTGCGTCGCGCTATGCGCTGAAAGCGCCTGCACGTAGAGCTCGGCCGCGCGCTTGGTGGCGCCCATGACCGACGTCGGATTCACGGCCTTGTCGGTCGACACCATCACGAATCGCTCGACGGCGAGGCTGTCGGCGAGGTCCGCGACGATTTGCGTGCCGAGCACGTTGTTTTTCACCGCCTCGGCCGGGTTCCACTCCATCATGGGCACGTGCTTGTGCGCCGCAGCGTGGAACACGATCATTGGGCGATGCTCGCGGAAGACCTGAGTGATGCGCTCGACGTCGGTGATGTCGGCAACGCAGGGCACGGCGTCGAGGTCCGAAAAGCGCGTGCGTAGCTCGGAGTGAATCTCGAACAGGTTGTTCTCCGCGCGCTCGACGAGAATGAGCGACGATGGCCTGTAGGCCGCCACCTGGCGGCAGAGCTCGGCGCCGATGCTGCCGCCCGCGCCGGTCACCATCACGGGCTGACCGCGAACCAGAGCGGCTACCTCTTCGGTGTCGAGCTTGACCGGCTGGCGCCTGAGAAGGTCCTCGATGGCCACCTCGCGAATCCGGGCTAAATTCACGCGGCCGCCCATGATTTCGTACGTGCCGGGTACGATCTTCGCGGTCAGGCCGGCCTCCTTGCAGGCCTCGGTGATTCGCCGAATCGCGGTCCCCGGGGCGTTGGAGATGGTGATGAGGGCCTGCTTGGTATCGTGGCGCTCGGCGAGCCGGGCGAGATCCTGCGTGGTACCCGCCACCTTGATGCCGTGAATCACCGCGCCCTGCTTCACGGGATCGTCATCGACGAACGCCACCGGCAGGATGCCGAGGTCCGGACGGCGCGCGATCTCCTGGGCGACGAGGACGCCTCCCTGGCCGGCGCCGACGAGCAGGGTGGGTTCGAGCGACTCCTCGGTTGCGCGGTGACGCTTGGACGCGACGCGCTCGCCGAGCATGCGCCGCAGCGCCCGCACGCCGGTGAGCCCGATGAACGCCAGCACGAAATCCCCGAGCAGCACTCCGAGGGGCACGATGCCGTACCGAGCGTAGGGGGTGACATCGACGAGGGCCGGGCTGAGGAACCGGAGCAGCACGAGCACCGCCGACGCAGACGCCACCGCCATGAAGATGCGAACGGCGTCCCGGAGGCTGATATAGCGCCACGAGTATCGCGTGATGCCGAACGCCGACAGAAACGCGTACTGCAGCAGAACGACGTACGGCAGCACGATCATCAACTGCCGAAAGATCGCCTTGGGAACCTGCGAATCGAATCGCACCAGCATCGCGAAAAAGAAAGCGAGCATGAGCACCGAAACGTCGATGAGGAACTGCGATGTCCGCGTCCGGAGCCGGCTCATGGCGAGCCTCCGAGCACCTTGTCGCGATACCAGTGCCAGAACAGCTCGACCCCCTGTTCGACGCTGGTTTCGGGGGCGTAGCCGAGCAGCTCGCGGGCGCGGTCGATGCTGGCGTAGGTGTACTCCATGTCGGCCGCGGGCATGGGCTGGTCGACGAGGTTCGAGCGCCGGCCCGCCTGCTGTTCGATCATGCGCACGAAGTCGGCGAGAAGCGTCGGCTCGCCGCGACCGAGGTTGATGACTTCGTAGCCGAGCGGACGGTCGACCGCAGCGACGACGCCCTGCACGATGTCGTCGATGTACGTCCAGTCGCGGTGCATCTGGCCACCGTTGTTGAGCGGCACCTCGGCGCCGTGAAAGATGTTGTCGAGCACCAAGTAGGCCATCATGTCGGGACGCCCTCGCGGCCCGTACACGGTGAAGAAACGAAGTGCGGTGAAGCTCTGCCCGAACAGGTGAAAGTACGAGTGGCCGAGCAGCTCCGCGGCGCGCTTGCTCGCCGGGTAGGGCGCCAAGGGCCGGTCGGCGCGGTCGTTTTCGACGAAGGGGATCACCTCGGTGCGCCCGTACACGGACGACGTCGACGCGAACACGAACTGCGGATGGCCGTGCTCGCGCGCCGCCTCGAGGAGAACCAGCGTGCCGTCGAGGTTGACGTCGAGGTAGAGCTTCGGGTCGTCGATCGAGGCTCGAACCCCGGCCATGGCGGCGAGGTGTACGATGGCGTCGAAGTCGTGGGCCTCGCACAGCGCTCGAATCGCGGCGGCGTCGCGAATGTCGGTGCGCTCGAAGACGAAGCGGCTCGGGTCGGGTGCACCTTCGCGAACCTCCTCCAGGTTCGCGAGCTTGCGGGCCGGGTCGTAGTAGTCGTTGAGGTTGTCGACGCCCACGACGACGTCACCTCGGCCAAGCAGTGCCGAAGCGGTCGTGCTCCCAATGAACCCGGCGGCCCCCGTCAGCAGGATCTTCTTCATGTCCCCCGTGTCCCCAGTATACGCGCTTACGGGCCCAGATTGCTTGGTCCGATTGCACGTGGGCGACTACGATCCGCCCCGTGCAGGCCATGCTCTTAGCAGCCGGGCTCGGGACGCGCCTCCAGCCGCTCACCGAGCAGCGTCCCAAACCAATCGTGCCGGTGGCCAATCGGCCGCTCGCCGCGTTCGCGTTGGAGCACCTCGCCCGGTGTGGGGCAGCTCACATCGTCGCGAACACGCACCCGCAGCCGGAGCTCGTCGAGGCCGAGCTTGCGGCGGCCTGCCCAGAGGGCGTCGAGCTGCGATTCTCGCGGGAAACCGAGCTGTTGGGCACCGGCGGCGGGGTCGGTCGGGCGCGCCGGCTCTTCGACCGGCTGGACGCCCCTGTGGTGGTGATGAACGGCGACACGCTCTTCGCGCCCGACTTGCAGCGGGCGGTCCGGGAGCACCGCGCCCGGGGCGCTGTTGCAACGATGATACTCCGTCCGGCGCCCGACCCAGAGCGATTCGGCGCGATCGGTCTCGACGCCGACGGCTGGGTGAGGACGCTGCTCGGGACGCCCGACGACGATCGCGTGCGGGCGTCGCTCATGTTCACCGGGGTGCACGTCCTGTCCCCGGAGGCGTTCGCCGACCTGCCCGAGGCGGGCTGCATCATCCGCTCGTCGTACCGCCGCTGGGTCGACCGGGGGGCCCCGGTGCTCGGGCTCGTCGACGAGTCGCCGTGGGCGGACCTCGGCACGATTTCCGAGTACCACCGGCTGAACCTCGAGCTCGCCTCAGGTTCGTTCGCCTGGCCCGGCGTCGAGCCCCGCGACGGCTGCATCACGCCCCCCGGCCTCGAGACCGTGAGCGGCATCACGTCGAGCGTCATCGGGGAGGGCGCGACCGTGCAAGGCGGAGTCACGCTCGACCGCTGCGTCGTATGGCCCGAGACCCGCGTAACCCACTCGGCAAGCAACGCCGTGCTCACCCCGCGCGACCGAATCGAGATATAGGGGACAGTCCCCTTTTCAGCTCAGACCCATCACCTTGGTGAGGACCACGGTGATGTTGTCGGGGCCGCCGGCTTCGTTGGCGCTCTCGATGAGCTTGTTGGCGGCGGTCTGAAGATCCTGCTGCGAAGTGACGATGCGCTGGATGTCGGGGTCGGTCACCGGGCCGCAGAGGCCGTCGCTACAGAGCACGTAGACGTCGCCGATCTCGGGGCGGTCGAGGAGCGTGTCGACCTTCACCGTGGACTTCATGCCGAGCGCGCGCACGATGACGTTCTTGAGCGGGAAGTTCTCGATCTCTTCGTCGGAGAGGCGCTTCATCTTGATGTAGTCGTTCAGGAGCGAATGGTCGCTCGTGAGCTGCTCCATCTTGCCGTCGCGGATGCGGTAGACGCGGCTGTCGCCGACGTGAGCGATCAGAACGCCGTCCTCGACGACGAGGATGCCCACGACCGTGGTGCCCATGCTGTGCAGGGTCGGGTTTTTCTGGGCGGCCTCGTAGATGCGGAGATTGGCGAGCTTGATCCCGGTGATCAGGCGGTTCTCCTCGTAGCCGCGCGCCTTGTCCATCTTGTAGGGCCACGTGGCTTCGGGGTCGGCGCTGGTGGCGCGGAAGAACTCCCGAAGGGTGTCGATCGCCATGCCGCTCGCGACCTCACCGGACGAGTGTCCGCCCATCCCGTCCGCAACGACGTAGAGATTGTCGGCCTCCGCGAGCATGAAGCTGTCCTCGTTATGGGTGCGCTTCATACCCACGTGTGTGTCACCGATGGCTAAAACTCGAGCCCGCGACATGTTCCGCCTGGAATCCCCCTCGGTTACGAGATTAGCGAGCCGTGGACGATCAAGTCAACGAAAGCGGTCTATACTCCGGCGGTCGTGCCTGGGGAGCCTGAGAACGAGCTGGGGTCGATCGTGGCGAGCGCGCGGGCCCTTCTGCAGTGGGAGGAGGCGCTCGGTGGCACGGGCGTCCCCGTGCCCGAGGGCGGCCCTGATTCCACCGCCGCCGCGGGCGGCGGCCTCGAAGACGCGGTGGCGCGGCTCGAGGTTCTGGCGAGCGAGGCGGCGGCGTGCACTCGGTGCGAGCTCCACCGGGGCCGGGGTCGGAGCGTGTTTTCGCGCGGAACCGCCGGGACCGACCTGGCCTTCGTCGGCGAAGGGCCGGGCTACCACGAGGACCAGCAGGGCCTGCCGTTCGTCGGCCGCGCCGGTCAGCTCCTCGACCGAATGATCGCCGCGATGGGCTACGACCGGGACGGCGTCTACGTCTGCAACGTCGTCAAGTGCAGGCCACCCGAGAACCGCACGCCGCTCCCGACCGAAGCGGCGGCCTGCGCGCGCTTCCTCGTGCCGCAGCTCGAGCTGGTCCAACCAAAGGCGATCGTCGCGCTCGGACGATGCGCCGCCGAAAACCTCGAGTGCGTCCCTCCGGCCGGCAAGTGGCGCGGCATCTGGGGCGAATGGCGCGGCATCCCCGTCATGCCGACCTACCACCCAGCGTTCCTCCTAAGAAGCCCCGAGTTCAAGAAGCCCGTATGGGAAGACCTCCAGGCCGTGTTGAAGCGTCTGGGCAAGACAGCGCCACGCAGATAGCAAAACGCTCTGGCGCCACAGCCACACAGCGCCATTCGCCCCAGTCTTGGCAAGACGCGGATGTGGTTGGGGGTCTTGCAGGATCTGGAGCGTGGTACGGCTCGTTAACACCGCCCCGCCCACCCCCACCCGTAATCCTCCCTGCGCGCCTTCGCTTCGCTCCGGCTTGCCGGCGCACTTGCGCCGGGCTTCGCCCTTTGGGCTCGCGGGCGGTGGCTTCCGGGTCTTGCCAAGACTGGGGCGGATAGCGCCGTGCGTCTTCTGTAGGCTTCGATGTGGTTGCCAGAAAGTGGGGACAGTCCCCTTTTTCCAAAGAGCGGGCTGATGTCGACGTGCGGAAAAAAAAAAAAAAACGGGATATGAGGCGGAGTCGACGTCCCG
>CAJIBU010000029.1_pt1 | contig 8609 bp, 9 predicted proteins | sample 9199451 | NCBI WGS metagenome assembly CAJIBU01 (sample SAMEA7708315, study PRJEB35096) | sediment metagenome | biome: marine neritic benthic zone biome [ENVO:01000025]; feature: sediment [ENVO:00002007]; material: shallow marine sediment [ENVO:03000034] sea grass bed [ENVO_01000059] ... | reverse complement strand
GTGTTAACGAGCCTGACCACGCCCCAGATCCTGCAAGCCCCCCCACCACATCCGCGGCAGCCAAGCCACACAACGCCATCCGCCCCAAGTCTCGGCAATACCTAGAAGCCACCCCCCGCGAGCCCGCAGGGCGAAGCCCGGCGCGAACGCGCCGGCAAGGCGGGGCGCAGCCCCCGCCGCGCAGGGAGGATTACGGGTGGGGGTGGGCGGGGCGGTGTTAACGAGCCGTACCACGCCCCAGATCCTGCAAGCCCCCCCACCACATCCGCGGCAGCCAAGCCACACAGCGCCGTCCGACAAATTATATAGGGGACAGTCCCCTTTTTCACCTGGTGCGTGCTGCGGCTATTGCCGCTCTTGCCATCAGCGCGACGGCCAAGACCGTGAGCAGGAGGGAGCTTGGGGTTCTTGGGGCGTAGCCGGCGCTCAGCATGAGGAGCAGGGCTGCGCCTAGCTGGCGGCGGATCGGGTCGCGGGAGAGGACCGCTGCCACCGTGACGGCGGCGCCGATGCCGAGCGGGATTGCGTACAGGATGAAATGGCGCTCCGGCAGGAAGTCGAGCCGAAACGCGCCGTAGACCAGGTCGGGAAGGTCGCGCCCAACGGTCTCGCTCCAGACCGCCATCCCCGCGGCGACCGCCCCAGCGGCGAGGCCCGAAAGTGCTAGGGCGGCTTTGCCGCGCGCCTCGCGCCATGGGATCGAGACGGCCAGCCCGACAGCGAGGGGGATCAGCAGGTACGCGAGCTCGCCCGACCACCGAAACGCGTTCGACAGGCGCTCGGTGTGCTGCCAGTACGCTCGGCCTCCCACCATCGTGACCACCATCGACGCCACGCCGCTGATCGAAGCGATCAGCGTCAGGACGAGCGTCGCAGCGATCGCCTTGGTCGACTTCCAGTGCAGGCCCGCGAGCACCAGCAGCAAGATGCACGCATGCGCGAGCCCGGCGACCACGATCACGAGCTCGGGTCGCGTCCACGCGCGCGGCAAGAAAGTCATCAGCGCGATGATGGGGATGAGGATCCAGCCGAAGCTCGCGATCCCCGCACGGGCGGAGAGCGGCAGCCGGCTCTTCTTCGAGCAAAGCGACGCCAGGCAGAACCCCAGCGCGACGAGCCCGCTCACCACCGCGAGGTTTCGAGCGAAGCTGCCCCACTCGTCGAGCCGGGTCAGCGCTTCCGTCGACCAGGTCTCGTGCCCCAGAAGAAGCAGGATGCGCGCGATCACGAGGTCGGCGAACGCGGCGCCGCCCGCCATCCAGGTGAGCGGAGGCACGGCAGCCAGATGGGACGAACGCTCTTCGTCGACGGCGGCGACGTCAGCCACGGCGGCTGCGCGCGAATCGATGCCCTGGGTCAACGTCCTGCGTCCTACGGGGCCAATCTAGCGCATTCAACGCACTCTGCTAAACCTTCGCCGGTGATCGCCGTTCGCAACGACTGGACGACGGAAGAGGCACGGGCTCTTCACGACCTCCCGCTGACCGATCTGCTGTTTCGGGCGCAAGAAGTGCACCGCGAGACCCAGCCGCGGGATGCCGTGCAGCTCTGCTCCCTGCTCTCGATCAAGACCGGTGCGTGCCCCGAGGACTGCGCGTATTGCCCGCAGAGCTCCAAATACGACACCGGGGTCGACGCGGAGCGCCTCATGGACGTGGACGACGTGCTTCAAAAGGCGCGGCAAGCCAAAGAGGCCGGCGCCAGCCGTTTCTGCATGGGCGCCGCATGGCGGAGCCCCAAAAAGGGCAGCCGTCAGTTCGACCAGGTGCTCGACATGGTGCGCGGCGTTCGGGCGCTCGGCATGGAGGCGTGCGCGACGCTCGGCATGCTGGACGACGAGCAGACCCAAGCGCTCAAAGACGCAGGCCTCACCGCCTACAACCACAACCTCGACACGTCCGAGGAGTACTACGGCGAAATCATCACCACTCGCACGTACGCGGATCGCCTCGAGACGATCGCACGGGTCGCCTCGGCGGGCATCTCGGTGTGCGCGGGCGGCATCATCGGCATGGGAGAAACCATCGACGACCGCGTGGCGATGCTCGTCACCCTCGCCAATCTCTCGCCTCAGCCGGAAAGCGTTCCCGTCAACGCGCTCGTCGTGGTGCCCGGGACGCCTCTCGAGAACCAGGCTTCGGTCGAGCCGCTCGAGCTCGTTCGGATGTGTGCGACCGCGCGCATCATGATGCCTCACGCTCGCGTGCGTCTTTCGGCCGGGCGCGCGTCCCTCAGCCGCGAATCCCAGCTCCTCTGCTTCATGGCGGGCGCCAACAGCATCTTCTTCGGCGACAAGCTCCTGACCACCGGGAACCCCGATCACCAGACCGACCTCGACCTTCTCCGCGATGCCGGCCTCTCGCCGCTCGATCCGGAGGAGGGCGCCCAGAGCGCCGCGGAGTAGGGTTTCTGGCATGAATTGCGGGCCCTCCCGGTCAGGGTTTTATTGAATTTGATTTTCAACTTCTGCCCGCTATTCTTGAGGAATGCTTGTCTGCCACTGCCATGCGATCAACGACCGGATGATCCGACAGTGTGTCGACGCCGGCGCGCGGTGTGGGAACGAGGTGCGCGAGGCGTTGGGCGCGGGCGGAAAGTGCGGAGGCTGCCGGCCTGCGATCGATCGATTGATCGAGCTGCACCACGGCGCGCGCAGCACGGCCGAGCCAACTGGCTCGCAGGGTTGATGCGCTCGACCTGATAACGCCTTTCAACTTCAAACTTCGTCCATTGCCACCGTTTCGCGCGGTCTCTATGCTCGCGCTGGAGCGAACATGAAGGGCAACCAAGAAGTCATCACGCTGCTCAACGAGGTGCTCACCTCGGAGCTTACAGCCATCAATCAGTACTTCATCCATTCCAAGATGTGTGAGGACTGGGGCTTTCACAAGCTCGCCGCGAAGAAGCGCGAAGAGTCCATCGAAGAAATGAAGCACGCGGACATCGTCATCGCGCGCATTCTGTTTCTCGAGGGCGTCCCGAACATGCAGCGCTATTTCCCCGTCAAGGTCGGCGAAGACGCCGTGGAGCAGCACCGCCTCGACCTCGAGGTCGAGTACGACGCGGTCAAGCGGCTCAACGCCGGCATCGAGCTCTGCCGCAAGATGAGCGACAACACCACGCGGGCGCTTCTCGAGCAGATTCTCGAGCAAGAAGAAGAGGGCATCGATTGGCTCGAGGCGCAGCTTCACCTCGTCGAGGCCATCGGCAAAGAGGGCTATTTGGCCGAGCAGCTCGGCTAAACGTCGCGTCGTCACCCCCGCGATTCACGTGCTAGATCCCTCCGGATGAAGGCTCACCCGCTTGCCGGCCAGCCCGCGCCCGACGACGTGCTCGTCGACGTCGCGGCTCTGCTCGCCGCGTACTACGACGAGAAGCCCGACCCGGGCGAGCCCGGTCACCGGGTCAGCTTTGGCACCTCCGGCCATCGTGGGTCGGCGTTCCGACACAGTTTCAACGAAGACCACATCCTCGCGATCACGCAGGCGATCTGCGACTACCGTCGAGCCGAAGGCATCGGCGGCCCGCTCTATCTCGGCATCGACACGCACGCGCTCTCGGAGCCGGCGTCGAAGACCGCGCTCGAGGTGCTTGCGGCCAACGGCATCGAAACCCGAATCGCCCCGCACGGCGAGTTCACGCCGACGCCGGCCGTCTCGTTTGCCATCCTCGAGCACAACCGCCAGAGCGAGCTCGAGGCGGACGGCATCGTCATCACGCCTTCGCACAATCCGCCAGACGACGGCGGCTTCAAATACAACCCGCCGCATGGCGGCCCCGCCGACACCGAAGTCACGTCTTGGATCGAGAAGCGTGCCAATCTCCACTTGAAGTCCGGCTTGAACGACGTTCGACGGATTCCGCACGGCAAAGCCATCGAGGCGGAGACCACGCGCGTCCACGACTTCGTGTCTCCCTACGTCGAGGCACTCGCGTCCGTGCTCGACATGGACGCGATCGCCGGGGCAGGGCTTCGAATCGGGGTCGACCCCATGGGCGGAGCCGGCATCGCCTATTGGCCCCGAATCGCCGAGCGATACGGGCTTCGTCTCGAGATCGTCAACGAATCGATCGACCCGACGTTCTCCTTCATGACGCTCGACCGCGACGGCAAGATCCGTATGGACTGTTCGTCTCCATATGCGATGGCCCGGCTCGTCGACCTCCGCGACCGGTTCGACATCGCATTCGGGAACGACACCGATTTCGATCGACACGGGATCGTGACGCGCAGCTGGGGCCTGTTGAACCCCAACCACTATCTCAGCGTCGCGATCAGCTATCTCTTCACCGAGCGCGACTGGGACGAAGGGGCCGCGGTCGGGAAGACGCTCGTCAGCAGCGCAATGATCGACCGCGTCGCGAAGGACCTTCGTCGCCGGCTTGCCGAGGTGCCGGTCGGGTTCAAGTGGTTCGTCGATGGGCTGATCGACGGCTCGTACGGATTTGGCGGAGAGGAGAGCGCGGGCGCGTCGTTTCTTCGCAAGGACGGCCGCGTTTGGACCACCGACAAGGACGGGATCCTGCTCAACCTGCTGGCTGCCGAGATCACCGCGACCACCGGGCGCGACCCGGGCGAGTGCTACGAGACGCTCACCAAGCAGTTCGGCGCGCCTTGCTATGAACGCATCGACGCGCCTGCGACCCCCGAGCAAAAAGCCGCGCTCAAAGCGATTGACCCGAACGACCTCGAGGCCAATGAGTTGGCGGGCGAGCCGATCGAGAGCGTTCTCACCAGGGCTCCCGAAAACGATGCGCCGATTGGCGGCCTGAAGGTCACCACCGAGAACGGCTGGTTTGCAGCTCGGCCATCCGGGACCGAGGACGTTTACAAGATCTACGCGGAGAGCTTCGTCGGGCGCGAGCACTTGGCCTCGATCCAGAGCGAGGCCCAGGACCTCGTGGGTCGGGTTTTCGCCGCCGCCTCGGGTGCTTGAGGGGCGGCCCCGATCGTGTTTCACTCCGCGCCGTGTTTGCGCTGGTCACAGGTGGGGGCGGCCGCCTCGGCAACGTCTTGGTTCGGCGGCTCCTCGACGGAGGTCATCGCGTCCGGGTGCTCGAACCCGGGCCGCGCCCCGAATCGCTCGCCGACCTCGACATCGATTTCGTAGCCGGTTCCGTGCTCGAGGCAGAAGACGTTGCTACCTCGGTCGAGGGCGTGGACGTCGTCTTTCACCTGGCGGCCAAAATCGATCTGCGCCCGAAAAAAGACCCGCTGATGTACCCGATCAACGTCGAAGGCACGCGGAAGGTCGTCGACGCCTGTCTCTCTCGGGGCATTCGGCTGATTCACACCAGCTCGCATCATGCGCTGGTTCGGGAACCGCTCGATCAGCCGCTGCACGAGGGCAAGCCTCTCGCACTCGACGAGAAGTGCGAATACCACCGCTCGAAGGCCATCGGAGAGACCATCGTGCTCGACGCGTGCGCTCGCGGTCTCGACGCGGTCATCGTGAACCCGGGATCGATGGTGGGCCCCCACGACTACGAGCCGTCGATCATCGGTGCGGTGCTCATCGACATGTATCGCGGCCGGGTTCCCGTGCTGCTCGACATGCTGAGCGACTACGTCGACGTCCGCGACGTCGCCGACGGCATGATCGCCGCGGTCGAAAAAGGGCGCAGCGGGGAACGCTACCTGCTCACCGGCGACGTGATTCCGGTGACCGGCATGGCGGAGCTCTACGGCGAGGCGACCGGCGCAAAGGTCCCAACCAAGGCGTTTCCGCTCTGGGTCGGCTGGGCGATTCTGCCGTTCGCGTTGGCAGCGAGCGCGATGATGCGCAAAGAGCCCTTTCTCACCGCCGACGTGCTTCGCGCGAGCGTCTCGAACGAGGTGGTCTCCCGCGACAAAGCAGAGCGCGAGCTCGGCTATTCGGTTCGCGATCTCCGGGAGTCGCTTCGTGACGCGGTCGACTGGTACCGACAGCGAGGATGGCTCGACGCGTAGTCCCCGGTTTTCGCGGTTGACGGTTTCCGCGTGCTACACATAGAGCAGCCATGGGCGGACGAGAGCCGAATCGCCATCAAGATCTCGAGGACGTGATCGACCTCATCGCCGCGTCGTACGACGACGATGCGGAGATCAACAACCTCGACAGTGCGGCTCTCCCGAACAAGCGGGCGGTCATCACCGCGTACAACCACATCGCGCCCGTGCTCTACATGGGTTTCTACACCACGCGCGCGCTCAATCGCACCAACCTGCGCTACGCGATCAGCGAGCACCTCTATCCCGCGCAGGACATTCTCGTGGAGCAGATCGACCGTGCGGTTCGCTACCAAGAGCAGATGGGTCAATGTGCCACGAAGAAGCCCGACGGGTGGAGCGAGGAAGTCGTGCTGCGCCTTCTCGAGCGCATCCCCGAGCTTCGCCGCATGCTCAACATGGACGTCGTGGCGGCCTTCGAAGGCGACCCCGCCGCGTCCAGCATCGAGGAGGTCGTCTTCAGCTACCCGAGCGTCCAGGCGATCACCGCCTATCGGGTGGCCCACGAGCTCTTTTTGGCGGATGTGCCGATGATCCCGCGCATCATCACCGAGCACGCGCACAGCAAGACCGGCATCGACATCAACCCGGGCGCGCAGATTGGCGAAAGCTTCTTCATCGACCACGGCACCGGTGTGGTGATCGGCGCGACCGCCGTGATTGGCCGGAACGTGAAGCTCTACCAGGGCGTGACACTCGGGGCCCTGAGCGTCTCCCGCGACGAGCTCGACGTCGCCGACGGCACCAAGCGCCACCCCACCATCGAAGACGACGTGACGATCTACGCTGGGGCGTCGATCCACGGCGGCGAGACGGTCATCGGCGAGGGCTCGGTCATCGGGGGAAACGTGTGGCTGACCCGGTCCGTGCCGCCAGGTTCGAAGATCTTCGGGCGCGCGAAGTAGAGCGCGTCAGCCGGCGAGCTTCTCGTTGACCTTGTCGTAGACAGCCTGAAGGTGCACGAGGTCGGCGAGCTCTTCTTCCGTGATCGTGATGTCGTACTTCTTTTCGACATCCGCGACGATCTCGATCGCCATCATGCTGTCGATTCCCAAGTCCGCGAATGGCGTATCCTCGGGGATCTCTTCGATTTCCGTCACTTCGACGATGATTTCCCGTAGCTCGTTTTTGAGCGCATCCGACATTTGCGCCCGTATATGCGTGGGTTCCCGCACACCGTCAAGCATTGGAAAACTGGCCGGTCGTCCTGTTTCAAAAGTGGTGCGCGCCCCAAATTACGTTACCTTTGGGCTCCGAAACCCGATGAGCTGGATATCCGAAAAGGGACACCGAGAGCTTCAGCGCGTGCGCGACGCGCAGGCGGCGAAGATCTATCCCTACTTCCGGCCGTTCGAGTCCGGCGGCCTGCACACGACGATCGACGGCAAGCCGATCGTCAACTTCAGCTCCAACGACTACCTCGGGCTGACCACTCATCCGCTGGTCAAGGAGGCGGCGAAGGCCGCGGTCGAGCAGTACTCGTGCGGGCTGAGCTCGTCGCGCGTGCAGGCGACGGCAAAGCCGCACGTGGAGCTCGAGGAGCGACTGGCGGCTTGGTACGGGTTCGAAAAGGCGCTGATTTTCACCACCGGGTATCAGGCGATGGTTGGCACGATCATGTCGCTCGCCGACAAAGACACGACCATCGTGCTCGACAACCTGAGCCACGCCTGCATTCTCGACGGAACGTTTCTCGCGGCGGGCACACCGATGCGGGCGCCGGAGGTTCGCTTCTTCAACCACAACAGCGCCAAAGCGCTCGACCGTGTGTTGAGGAAGCGCGACCGTGAGAATGCGCTGGTGCTCGTCGAGGGCATCTATTCGCTCGACGGCGACGAGGCCAAGATCCAGGAGTTCCTCGACGTCTGCGCGCAGCACGAGAACGTCGCGATCGTGTGCGACGACGCGCATGGCACCGGGACGCTCGGCCACGGCGGTCGAGGCATCATCGAAAAGTACGGGCTCGAAGGGCAGATCCCGGTCGTCATCAGCACGTTTTCGAAGACGTTCGGCGGCATCGGTGGGATTCTGCTCGGCGAGGCAGACGTCGTCGATTTCATCAAGCACAACGCGCGGTCGTTTTTGTTCAGCGCGTCGCTTCCCGTGCCGATCGTCGCGGCGGCGAGCACGATTCTCGACATGCTCGAGGCAGACGGCCCGGCGCTCGTCACCGAGCTCCACGAAAAGGCCGCCTACATGCGCAAGGGCCTCACCGAAATCGGCTTCGACCTCGGCGACAGCAACACGCACATCATGCCGATCATGATTCGCGACGAGACCAAAGCGATGATGACGCACGTCGCGCTCCTCGAAAACGGCGTTCTGATGGTGCCGATCATGTACCCGGCCGTGAAAGAGGGCCAAGAGCGCCTCCGCCTCAACGTCACCCGAGGCCACACCTACGAAGACATCGACCGAGCGCTAGAGCTGCTGGAAAAGTGCTCGAAGCAGTTCGGTCTGGCGGAAGAGCCAGCAAAGACCGCCGCGAAGTAGAAAAAGGTGCCAGGCACCTTTTTCGAAGGGTTAATTTTTCGCTGGCGCTGGCGCTGGCGCTGGCGCTGGCGCTGGCGCTGGCGCTGGCGCGGGCACTGGCGCTGGCACTGACGCTGACTCTGGCCCT
>CAJIBU010000164.1_pt1 | contig 8655 bp, 6 predicted proteins | sample 9199451 | NCBI WGS metagenome assembly CAJIBU01 (sample SAMEA7708315, study PRJEB35096) | sediment metagenome | biome: marine neritic benthic zone biome [ENVO:01000025]; feature: sediment [ENVO:00002007]; material: shallow marine sediment [ENVO:03000034] sea grass bed [ENVO_01000059] ... | reverse complement strand
CTCTTTCGGAACGCGCTTCAGCTCGCGGAGCACCGCGGCCTTCTCGAAGGGACCGGGCGGGACGTGCTGCAGCGGCGGCGAGCGTTTGCCGCCTCCCTCGACGAGATTGTGCGGGACCTCGAGACCCTGGCGCGGCTCCAGCGCGTGTACGTGCGCGAGCCTGAACGGGAAGCGGCGCCGAGCCCCGCGTAGGTGGACTTACGGAGCCTTGCGCAGGGGTCCCTCCGAGGCGTACGCTCACCCTACGATGTCTAAGCTCGCCCCTTTTGGAGCTGCCGGCGTCCTGCTCGTCCTGTCGACTGCAGCGCCCGCCGCGGCAAACACGCCGCTCGAGCGAGGCGCGGTGGCAACCGTTTCGGGCATCGGCGCGAACGGTGCGTTCCCCGTCCTCACCCGTGGTCAGGTCGTTTTCGTCAACGCGCAGCGTCTCGTGGTGACGCAGGAGCCACCTCCGGTCGCTCAGTCGTCCGAGGCGCCACCCGCCCCGCAGAGCCAGTCGGCAGGCGATCGCGGAACCGCGCCGTCCACGAACGCGATCTGGGTCGACGGTCACTGGATGCCCGGCGAGTCCGGCTTCACCTGGGTGTCGGGGCGCTTCATCAGTCGGCGGCCGGGCCTCGTGTTCGTTCCGCCTCGCTGGGCCGTGCGCGACGATCAGTTCCTGTTCTTCAACGGCTTCTTCGTGCCGTACGGCGTCTTCGTTCGAAGCCACTTCAACAAGTTCTTTTTCAGCGGGACACGTCCGGGCGGCTCGCAGCGAGTCGACCGTGGCCCGTACTGGCCCGTCGGTGTTCCGTCGCGCGGCAGGCCGCTCACCAGCGCAAACGCGCGCGACCCGTATTGGCCCGTGGGCGCACCGACGCCCGCCAACAGCCCCTTCAGACGCGCTCCCACGAGCAGCCCGTATCGGCCCGTCGGGCTTCGCTGAGCTGGCGCCGGCCGCTCAGGTCAGGCCGCTCAACGGGCCCTGGCTGTACTGCGCTTCGCCGAAGGTGTTGACGGGCTTGTCCATCGCGTGCGTGAGCGACACGAGGAGCTTGCCGTGCGGCTCTCCGTCGAAGTCGATGTGGCGCCCCGTGTTGAAGTAGCCGCCGCAGCTTCCCGCGAGGACGAATGGGATGTCGCGGCGCGTGTGGCTGTTGCCCTTGCCGAGCTCGTTGACCCAGACGACGACCGTGTTGTCGAGAAGCGTGTTGCCGCCCTCTTGAATCGCATCGAGCTGACCCAAGAAATAAGCGAACTGCTCCGAGTACCACTTGTTGATCTCGAGCAGGTCGGCCTGCGCGTTCGAGTTGTTGTCGTCGTAGTGGGAGAGGCCGTGATGCCCCTCGCCGAGCGTCTGCGTCACCCAGTTGAACCGCACGTTGCTGACGGAGCGTGACCACTGGAGCGACGCGACGCGCGTCATGTCGCACGCGAGCGCCATCACGAGCATGTCCATCTGCGCCTTGCCGGTCGCGGGATACATGTCGTTTTGCTCGTAGCTGCCACCCGGCAGCTCGGGATTGGGCACCGAGCAGCCCTGGCCGAAATTCGAAGTCACCTCGAGCCGTCGCTCGAGATCGCGAATCGACTGGAGGTGCCTGTCGAGCGTTTGCCGGTCCTCGTAACCGAGGCGTGCCTGGAAGGCGGCGTGGTCGTCCATCACGGCGTCGAGCACGCTCTGGCGGCGCTGCTGAAGGAGCTGCAGCGCAAACGGGTCGGAGTCGAGGTCGCTGAAGAAGTCGGTGAAGTTCTGATTGGGGTCTTCGCGAGGCGGGATCGGCTGGTCCGGGCCCGCGTACGACATGCGCGACCAAATCGTCGAGCTTCGTACCTGGACGCCCATCTCGAGCGACCGGAACTTCGTGACGATGTCGTTTTCGATCTGGCTTGCGATGTACTGGTCGACCGACTGGCCGCCGCCCCAGCCGACATACTGCTCCATCCCGGCGTTGCACGAGCCTTCGCAGAAGAGAGTGCCGGGCAGGATTTCCGAGTTGGTCAGGAGACAGGCCATGCCGGTCTGGTGGCCGTCGCCGATCGAGTCGTAGGTGACGGACTGGTCGACGCCATCGAGGAAGAGCAGCTTGTCCGAAAACGGCGCCATGGCCGCGTGCATGGGATGGCCGGAGAGGTCCATGCTGGCGGGCGGGCTCCAGATGTCCTGGCGCGTGCCGTTCGCGGTGAACCAAAACACGATGCGCTTCGGAGCGGTGCCCTGCTGCGCGACACCTCGTCGAGGCATCATCGCATCGAGAAGCGGAAGCCCGACGGCGACCGTGCCGCCGTAGATCGTGCCTTTGAGCATGGCGCGACGGTTGACTCGTTTCATGGTGTACCCCCTGCCGCCGGCTCGACCGCGCGCCGATAGAGAAACGCGTTGGTCTGCGTGAGCTCGAGCAGGAGCGCTTTGACGTCGAAACCCGATGAGCGGAACACGTCGTTGAGCTGCTCCATGCTGCAGCTGTCATCTTGAGTGACGGTGCGATTGTACGCGAAGCGGAACCACTGCGACGCGACGCACTCTTGGACCTGCGCGCTGTCGGCGAGGGCCCCCGCGAGCTCGATCGCTCCGTCGTAGGTGCCATCGATGTCGTCCGTGGCGACGACCTCACCGATGGCGTCGATCGGCTGGCCGTTTTGCTCGTCGCGCCACTGGCCGATGCCGTCGTAGTGCTCGAAGATGAAGCCGATGGGGTTCATCAGGCTGTGGCAGCCGCCACACGCGGGGTTTGCGCCGATTTCTTCGAACTGCTCTTTGGTGGTCTTTTCCGGGTCGAGCTCTGGGGGCTCGATCACCAAGTCGTTCGGGGGAAGCGGCAGCGTGTCGCACATGAGCTGCTCGCGGACGAACTTCCCGCGAAACACCGGCGAGCTCTGATTCAGGTTGGCGTGCGTCGCCATGAGCCCCGCCATGCTCAGAAGGCCCGCGCGGCGATCCGGGGCGAGTTGAACGCGACGGAACTCGGGGCCGGTGACCGTCTCGGCGACGTCGCCACCGTAAAAGCTGGCGAGCTCTTCGTTCATGAAGCTGAAGTCGGCGGTGAAAAGCGTCTCGAGCGAGCCGTCTTCCTCGAAGACCACGTGCTCGATGAAGCGCTGAATCTCTTCCTTCCACAGCGGTCGGAGCGAGCCGCTGAAGGAGGGGTAGACACCGGTGTCTTTGGTCACGCTGTCGATGTGCGTGAGCTGCAACCACTGCGCGTGGAAGTTCTTGACGAGGTCTTTGGCCTTGTCGTCGTTCAGCATGCGCGTGGCTTGGGCGGCGACCTGTTCTCGGGTCGTGAGCTGGTCGGCTTCGGCTGCCGCAAAGAGCTCCGCGTCGGGCATCGAGTTCCAAAGCATGTAGGAGAGCTTCGTTGCCATCTCCCAGCTCGTGAACGGCACCACGTCACCCTCGACGGGCGTTTCGGCACCGAGCTCGGGGCGATATAGGAAGTTCGGCGACTGAAGGGTAGCTTCGATGACGAGCTGGATGCCGTCCTCGAACCGTCCGAGGTTCTCATCCGCCATCGCCCAATCGAACACGCTCTTGAATCGCTGCACCTCGTCCGCTGCGAGCGGGCGTCGGAAGGCGCGCTTCCCGAAGTCTTCGATGAACGCCATCGCGCAGGCGTCGGCTCCGTCGGTGCTGGGGTCGCAGCCGGGGAGAAGCGCCTGCACGTTCCCGACGGCGCGTGCGCTGACGTCCTCGGCGACCTTCATGTACTGCTCGATCAGCAGGTCGCTCGTGGTCAGCGCGCCGGCCTGGTTGTTGAAGCCGGCCACCTCTTCCTCGGGCGGGAGAATGTCCGCCGGGTTGCTGGTGTCGCCGAGCAGATCGCGAACCGTGTTGTTGTATTCGAAGCGGGTGAGTCGCCGGATCGGCGTGTCGGCGACGCAGAGGCCCTTCGCGACCTCGTCGTTGACCGCGTCCTGACCCCGGCCGCCGATCGCGCCGGTGCAGCCCGACACGAAAAGCGCCAGCGCCACAGCCGGCAAAATATTAATCCTATAGGCGGCCAAACCCAAACCTCCGTCCAGCAGAACCCTCCAATCATACACCCAAAAGGGTATCCCCAAAAACCCGACCCCACCTCCGGTGCCCCACCTCACACAAAAAAAAGGGGACAGTCCCCTTTTCCAGGAAAAAACCTCGAAAAGGGGACTGTCCCCTAATTACTTTTGTGAAGCGCCCGGTAGCCGCCGCGGGGCGGCGGCGGCAGTTTGTCCCGCCCCACCGCCCCCGCACTATCACCTAGATGAACAGGTGCATTTGGAGGACGAAGCTGTTGCCTTTGCGGCTCTCGACGCGGCCGTCCGGGTTGTAGATCGGGCGGTTGCGGTATTCGAGCGTGACCTTGGCGTTGTGGCGGTGGACGAACACGTTCAGGCCGATGCCGACATGGTGCATGATGTCTTGAAGCGCCTCGAAGTCCGAGACCTGGTAGTTCACGTAGGGTTGGAGCTGGACCTCGTCGCCCAGCTTGCCTGGCGCCAAGATGCCGAGCTCGGTGTAGCCGGTGTGGCCCGTTCCGATCGTCGGGTATTGGTTGCCGCGGCCGCTGCCGGGTGACGGGATGCCGGAGCCTGCGTCGCCCGGGTTCATGATGCCGATGTACCGCAGGTTGTTCGGGCCGAAGTCCTGCCGCCAGTAGACCCAGTACCAAGTCGCGGCGCCCTTGTCCTTGCCTTTGAACGGCATGTCGAGGAAGAGGTCCGCCGACGCGATGTAGAGAGCCCGCGACTTGAGTGAAACGACGTCGGGATCTGGATCGGTGTCGTAGCCAATGGCCCTCGGCTGCGCGTGGAAGCCAAACCCGAAGTTGAAGACCCGCTTGGCCCCGATGTACGTGCTGACGGTGTAGGGCAGCACGTTCGACTCGAGATCGAGGAACTGGAACATGAAGTAGCCCGAGTATCCCCACGTGTTCGCGTCATCTCGATACTGCCCGCTCGCGCCGCAGCACGGGCCGGTGATGTTCGGCGGCCCCTGGACCGGGTTGTCGATGTCGAACGCCGTGAACGGGCGTACGGCCGCGATGCGGTAGTCGAAAAGCCCAAACTTGCCTTTCGCGTAGACGCCGAGTTGGCGCGCAAACTGGTCGCTCAGCTCGATGGTGGGCCAGTTGGAGATCGGCAGGTCGAGGCTCATCGACGTGATCGTGCTCGCGTTGGTCATGCGCGACACGCCGTTCCAGTAGAGGAGCCCGCCGCCGATGTAGAGCTTGTTGTTCTTGGTGACCTGGAACTCGGCCCACGCGTCGTGAAAGAAGAGCTGCGGCTTGCGCGCGTTGCGGAAGGTCTGGTTGTTGATGCCGATGTGCATCAGGATGAACGTGCGTGGAAAGATCTGGCCGAACGCCAAGAAGCGCGCCCGGCGGATGCCCACGTCGGCGTACCAATTGTCCTGCTTGCCGACCACGGTAGTTCCGGGGTTGAGCTGCATCGCGCGCGTCCAAACCTGAAGCCACGTCGCGAACCGGAAGTAGAGCGTCCCGTCTTCGTTGAGGCTGACCTGAAGCTTCTTCGCGCGTCCGTCGGAGGCCACGAGGCCAACGCCGGTTCCCGGAGCGGGCTTGGAATCGGCAGCCAACTTGCGGCCCATGAGCTGCATTTGCCGCTTGGCTTCCTCGAGCTGTTTCTCCGCCTCCGCGATCGCAATCGCGGCCTCGTCGAGCTCTTCCTGCGTGACCTCGTCGTCGTCATCGCTTGGTCCCTCTTCGATCGACTCGGTCTTGGATTCCGGAGCTTTGTTCGAGCCCTCCGACTTCTCGATGTCCTCGGTCTTAGACTCGGGAGCCTGGCTCGAGCCCTCCGATTTCTCGATGCCCTCGACTTGGTTTTGCGCCGACGTCGGCGCAGCAGCTAGCTGGACACAGCCGATGCACGCGGCAGCCAACCACCAGGCGAACCTCGCCGACCGCAACTCCCGGCTGCTCCTCACTACTTCAGTCATCACAACCTTCCTCTCGTTCGTTGTCGGGTTGCCAGTCGCTAGTGCGAGTGAGTCGGTGAAGTGGAGCCCGACGGCACGCGGATGTGCTCGACCAGCTCTTGGACCTCGTGTGGTGGCGGCGCGGTGAAGCGGCCGACGAGGATTGCCACCACGAAGTTGACCACCATGCCGAGCGCGCCAATTCCCTCGGGCGAGATTCCGAACCACCACTCGGCCGAGGTGCCACCCATGAACTTGAAGTAGATGATGTAGGTCGCGGTGAAGATGATACCGACGAGCATGCCGGTGATGACGCCTTCACGGTTCGCCTTCTTGTAAAAGATCCCGAGGATGATCGCCGGGAAGAACGAGGAGGCCGCGAGACCGAACGCGAACGCGACGACCTGTGCGACGAAGCCGGGCGGATTGATGCCGAAGTAGCCTGCGATCATCACCGCGAACGCAGCGGCAATGCGCGCCGCGAGAAGCTCCTGCTTCTCGGTGATGTTCGGTGCGAACACGCGTTTGAGCAGGTCGTGGCTAATCGACGTGCTCACCACCAAGAGGAGACCCGCTGCCGTCGAAAGAGCGGCCGCGAGACCGCCTGCGGCGACGAGCGCGATGACCCACGCGGGCAAGTTCGCGATCTCCGGGTTGGCGAGCACGATGATGTCGCGGTCGACGTAGAGCTCGTTTTCGGTGTCGGGGTTCGAGTTGGTGACGAGGCGCTCACCGTGCTTGCCCCGCGTTGGGGTGCCGTCGCTTGCCGCGGTGAACTGCGGCTTGCCGGCCAGCGCAGCGCCCGCGACGTACTGAACTTTCCCATCGCCGTTCTTGTCGACCCATGCGAGCAGCCCCGTGTCCTCCCAGGTCTTGAACCACTGCGGAATCGACTTTTCGCCTTCGACCTGCGTGTAGCTCGCGTCGGCGACCGTATCGATGAGGTTCGTGCGGGCGAAGGCGGCCACCGCCGGCGCGGTGGTGTAGAGCAGGGCGATGAAGAAAAGCGCCCAGCCGACGCTGATGCGTGCGTCGCGCACCTTCGGCACGGTGTAGAAACGCACGATGACGTGCGGCAGCCCGGCGGTGCCGGCCATCAGTGCACCGGTGATGCACAGCACGTCCAGCATCGATTTCTTGCCCGAGGTGTACTCGGCGAAGCCGAGCTCGGTGTTGAGCTCGTTGAGCTTGGCCATCAGCGTGACGTTCTCCCCGCCCGCGATCTGAGAGCCGACCTCGCCGGCAAGCGAAGCGCCAAACCCAATCTGCGGGATGAGCTTGTCCGTCAGAAGAATGCTGATGAAGATCGCCGGCACGAGATACGCGAAGATCAGCACGCAGTACTGCGCGGCCTGGGTGTACGTGATGCCCTTCATCCCGCCGAGAACCGCGTAGAAGAAGACGATCGCCATGCCGATCAAGACGCCGACGTTGATGTCGACCTCGAGGAACCGGCTGAAGACGACGCCGACGCCGCGCATTTGCCCTGCCACGTAGGTGAAGGAGACGAACACCGCGCAGAGCACGGCAACGATTCGAGCAACGTTCGAGTAGTAGCGGTCCCCAATGAAATCGGGGACCGTGAACTGGCCGTACTTGCGAAGGTAGGGCGCCAACAAGAGCGCGAGCAGCACATAGCCGCCCGTCCAACCCATGAGATAGACCGCGCCATCGTAACCCATGAACGAAATCAAACCCGCCATGCTGATGAACGACGCCGCGCTCATCCAGTCCGCGCCCGTCGCCATCCCGTTGACGACGGGGTGAACGCCGCGTCCAGCGATGTAGAAATCACCCGTGGTCGATGCTCGCGACCAGATGGCGATGCCGATGTAGAGCACGAACGTCGCGCCCACGATGAGGAATGTCCAAGTCTGCACACTCATGGTTCTCTCCTTCGACTCGGACGCTCAGTCCTCGTGGACGTCGTACTCTTTGTCGAGCTTGTTCATGCGCCACGCGTAGACGAAGATCAGCAGCACGAAGACGTAGATCGAGCCCTGTTGCGCAAACCAGAAGCCCAGCCGGAAGCCAGTGCCCGGGATCGTGTAAGCGTCGAGCGCTTTGGCCCAGAAGATCCCGGCGCCGTATGACACGAGCCACCAGATCGCGAGCAGGACGCCCAACAAGCGGACGTTCTTCTTCCAATACTCGCGTGTTTTCTCGGTGCTGTTCGACTGCTGTTCGGTCATCGTCTCTTTCCGTTTCTCCGCCGCAGGCGGTCCTCAGCTACCCTTGATGAGCGCCTCGACCACGCTCGGGTCGGCGAGCGTCGAAATGTCTCCGAGTTGGTCGGATTCGTTGGCCGCGATCTTGCGGAGGATTCGCCGCATGATCTTGCCCGAGCGTGTCTTTGGAAGTCCGTGCGCGATCCGGATTTCATCGGGCGTTGCGATCGGTCCGATCGCCTGGCGCACCTGCTCTTTGAGCGCGCCTTGAAGCTCGCCCGGGTCCCATTCGGCGCCAGCGATCGGCACCACGAACGCGAAGATGCCCTGCCCTTTGATCTCGTGCGGGCACGGCACCACTGCGGCTTCCGCGACCGCTTCGTGGGCGACGAGGGCACTCTCGACCTCGGCCGTCCCGAGCCGGTGTCCGGACACGTTGATCACGTCGTCGACGCGCCCGGTGATCCAGTAGTACCCGTCTTCGTCCCGGCGGCAGCCGTCGCCAGTGAAGTAGAACGGCGGATACTGCGAGAAGTAAGTCTGCAGGAACCGCTGATGGTTGCCGTGGATCGTGCGCGCGTGGCCGGG
>CAJIBU010000131.1_pt1 | contig 9317 bp, 7 predicted proteins | sample 9199451 | NCBI WGS metagenome assembly CAJIBU01 (sample SAMEA7708315, study PRJEB35096) | sediment metagenome | biome: marine neritic benthic zone biome [ENVO:01000025]; feature: sediment [ENVO:00002007]; material: shallow marine sediment [ENVO:03000034] sea grass bed [ENVO_01000059] ... | reverse complement strand
TGATCATGGCCGTCGTCTTGATGTTCGGCGTCGCAGTCCAGGTGGGGAACTTGCTAGCCGACATCGCAGTGGCGGCGCTGGACCCGAGAATCCGCCTCGCCTAAACGCAGACGTAAAAAGGGGACTGTCCCCACTTTCTGGCAACCACATCGAAGCCTGCAGAAGACACACGGCGCCACCCGCCCGGGTCTTGGCAACCACCTTGATGGCAGCACCCGCGAGCCCGAAGGGCGAAGCCCGGCGCGCACGCGCCGGCAAGCCGAGCGAAGCGAAGGCGCGCAGGGAGGATTACGGGTGGGGGTGGGCGGGGCGGTGTTAACGAGCCGTACCAGGTCCCAGATCCTGCAAGCCCCCCCACGACATCCGCGGCAGCAAAGCACGCGTTGCAAGTTTGAGAAAGGGGACAGTCCCCTTTTGTGTCCCCCTGACAGAAAAGATGCCAGGCACCTTTTTCGCTAAGCGAGGCGGATTCTCGGGTCCAGCGCCGCCACTGCGATGTCGGCTAGCAAGTTCCCCACCTGGACTGCGACGCCGAACATCAAGACGACGGCCATGATCACTGGGGCGTCCAAGGATTCGATCGATTCGATGGTGAGGAGCCCAAGGCCTGGCCAAGCGAAGATCTTTTCCGTGATGATTGCGCCGCCGACGAGGAAGGGGAGGCTGAGGCCGATCAGCGTCGCGACTGGGAGGAGCGCGTTGCGGATCGCGTGTCGGACGACCACGCGCTTCTCCGGGACGCCCTTGGCCCTGGCCGTGCGCACGTAGTCGTATCGAAGGGTTTCGACCAGCTCCCCGCGCATCACGCGCGCGTAGGTGGCGGCACCTGCGATCGCCAAGATGAAAGCCGGAAGGAGCGCGTGGTAGACGTGGTCCGCGGCGCCGACGCCGTAGCCTCCGTACGGGAACCAACCCAGCAGAAACGCGAAGACGAGCAGCGCGATGGGCCCGGTCACGTATGTGGGCAGGCTGATGCCGACGAACGTCGCAAACATGATCGACGTGTCGGCCCACTGGTTTCGCCGCAGCGCCGCGATGATCCCCGCGCTGAGACCGATGATCAGCTCGAAGAGAATCGCGAGCGCCGCGAGCAGCAGCGTGCGCGGCAAGCGATGGCCGATCACGTCGGCCACCGGTTCGTGGTGCGAATAGGACTCACCGAGGTCGCCCTGGAGGATGCCGCAGTAGCCGCGCTGACCGTCTTCTCGCGTGTACTTCGGCGAGTCCTTGCGCACGCACGGCATGACGCCGAGATAGCCGAGGAACTGCGCATAGACCGGTTGGTCGAGCCCCTTCTTCGCGCGGAAATCAGCGATTTGCTCGGCGCGCGCCTGGGGGCCGAGGATGGTGACGGCTGGGTCGCCCGCGACGAAAATCAAAAAGAAAACGAGTGTCACCACCGACATCACGACGACTAGGCCCCAGGCCGCTCTTTGCGCGATGAAGCGAATCATGGCGTTGGCCCCTCTTCGTATTCGGCCTGGCTGACGCGGCGCCGCGGGAGGTCGAGCCATACGTCGCGGTACTCGTTCGCCCAGACGGGATGGGGGCGCATGTTGCGGACGTACGGCTGCCACACGTGCATGTCGACGGGGTAGTAGAGGAACGTCCAGGGTGCCTCGCGCGCGAGGATCGCATTGGCGCGTGCGTAGAGCGCCAGCCTCTTGTCGCGGTCGACCTCGGAGCGCGCGCGGTCGAGCACGTCGTCGAGCTCGGCGTTTCTGAAGAAGGATCGGTTCTCCGAGTTCTCGGGATGGATCGAGCGGCTGTGGAACAGGATGTCCATGAAGTTCGAAGGGTCGGGGAAATCCTGATGCCACCCCGTGAACGCCGCTTGGACGACGCGCGGCCGGCCGGTCTCCTTCAGGTAAGTCGCGAAAGAAACGAGCTTGAACTCGAGCTCGATCCCAATCTGCTTGAGGTCCTGCTGAAAGAACTGTGAGATCTTCGCTTCGCTGTCCCCACGAACCCAGAGCGTGACGGGCTCGGGCAGGCCGTCGGGGAATCCCGCGAGGCGCATCTCTTTCCTTGCGCGGTCGAGGTCGAACCTCTGACCCTCTGGGAGGTCCGGGTCGTGCGGCGCGAGCATGGGCGGAAGCACCTGCGTGGCTGGGATCGCTCGGCCCGGGTCGAGTCGCTCGATTTTGGACCGGTCTATGGCGAACGCGACCGCGCGCCGGACGTGTACATCGTCGAACGGTGGCAGCTCGCAGTTGAGCCCGAGCGCGTAGATGGCCGGGGTGGGCGACTCGGCGATGAACGGCGCCCACGCCTTCGACTCTCTGAAGAAGAGCCGGTTCACTTTGCTCGGCCGGTGCACCACGTCGAGGTCGCCGTTCCGAAACCGAGCGCTCGCCACGTCTGCCGAGATGTTCTCGAGAAAGATCATTCGGTCGGGCCGCGCCCGTGGCGCCCAATACTCGTCGAACCGCTCGAGCTCCACCTGCACGCCGCGCTCCCATCGGACGAATGCAAACGGCCCAGCTCCGACGGGGTGACGCCCCACCGCATCCAACCCCTCGGCCCGCTCGAGGGCTTCGACGTGCTCGCGCACGATCGGATACGCGAACGGCATCGCGAGCGCGTTCAGAAAGGTTTGGTCGGCTTCTGCAAGCCGGAACTCGATTGTCTTGTCGTCGAGGACGACGATGCCTTCGACTCGATCCGAGTCCCCCGCATGGTAGGCCGGGGCGCCGACGATCGATTTGAAGAAGGGGTAGCCCGGAGAGCCGATGCGTTTGGACAGCAACCGGTGAAGCGACCAGGAGATGTCGTCGGCGGTGATTTCCCGGCCGTTGTGAAACTTGATGCCGTCGCGCAGGGTGAATCGAAACACGCGGCCGTCGTTCGAGACCTCGGGCAGGGCGGCGGCGAGGCTCGGGATCATTTCGCCGTCGTAGTCGTAGTCGAGGAGCCCGTCGTAGAGCAGGCGCGAGGCCGCGGTCGACAGGGTGTCGTAGGCAAAGTGCGGGTCGAGCGTATGGATGTTGCTGCCGAACGAAAACACGAACGTGCCGCCCGACCGAGGCGTGTCGTTGCCGGCGCCGACGTAGCGCGGGCCGATCGGCGCCTTCGGGAAGTGGGTGATCACCCAGCCGATCAGCAGGGCGGCAACGAGCAGCGCAGCGGCGCCGCCGATCCACCGGCCTCTAGTCTTTGGGGTCGAAGGCATCGCGGAGCCCTTCTCCAAAGAGGTTGAAGCCGAAGACGGCCATGCTGATCAGCACGGCGGGGTAGAGCGTGAGCCGGGGAACGCCGAGCAGCAGCGTCTGGCTGTCGTTCAGCATCGAGCCCCAGCTCGCGGTAGGCGGACGCACGCCGAGGCCGAGGAAGGAGAGGGCGCTCTCGGCGATGATCATCCGGGCGACCATGATCGTCGCGAGCGCGACGATGGGACCAGCGATGTTCGGGAGCACGTGGCGCGCCAGGATACGAACGTGTCGAAGCCCGAGCGACCGCGCGGCCTGGATGTAGTCGAGCTCGCGCGCCTCCATCGTCTTGGCGCGGGTGACACGCGCGAGGGTGGTCCATGAAAGCACGCCGAGGACGATGCAGATCGTCCAGATGCCCGGGGCGTCGAAGACGCGCTGCATGACGATCGCGAGGAGTAGGAACGGCATCGACAGAACGATATCGACGAACCGCATTAGAACCGTGTCGACGCGGCCGCCGACGTAGCCCGACACGAGACCGAGCGAGACGCCGATCAGGACGGCGAGAGCCGTCGCGAGGTACGCCACCAGCATCGAGACCCGTGCCCCGCTCAGAAGGCGGCTGAGCTCGTCGCGCGCGAGGAAGTCGCCACCGAGCCAGTGCTGAGGCTCGACGCCCGGGCCGGCCGGGAGGCCGTTTGGGAGCAGCAGCGTGTCGGCGAACTGCTCCGCGGGGTCGAACGGCGCGAGCCAGGGGCCTATCGCGCCCAGCGTCGTGACGAGCACGACCAGGACCAGACCCCCGAGCGCCCCCTTGTTCCGCCGAAAACGTCGAAAAGCCCGCGAATCCATCGGCCTCGTCGGGGGTACTGGGTCGCGCCCGTCGGGTCAATTTCGCTCGCAAAGATTCCTGTCGCCGTCGTGTTGGGCGTGCCGCCCCTCGGCGCCGCCGCGCGATCTTTGGCGCTCGAGTCCGATCGCCTTTTGTGCCCAAGATTTCAACCTGGGTCGGGCTTGGTTGACTATTATAGCAATAATTTTAGATATTTAGGAAATAGTCATTTTTGTCGTTGACGTAGTTATTTTGAATGGAATACATTCGCTATATTCTACTCGAATGACTCTAAGAAAAGGACATCAGCGAGGTGATCGGGAACCGGCGAACCAGGCTTGGTCGAGCGACGAGCTCGAGGAGCTGGAGCAGGGGCACGCCGAGGGCATGAGCGTCCAGCAGATCGTCGACGCCTTCACCGCCCGCGGCTCGCGCCTCACCGAGGCCACCTTCCGCAAGTACGTGCAGCTCGGCCTCTTGCCGCGAAGCGTGCGCGTCGGTCGCAAGGGCAAGCACCGCGGCTCGCAGGGCCTCTATCCGGCCACCGCCGTACGGCAGATTGACCACATCCGCCGCCTGATGAGCCAGGGCTTCACGATGGAGGAAATCCAAAAGGAGTTCCTCTTCGTCCGCGGCGACATCGACGCGCTCAGCCGTCAGCTGAAGCGCGTCTACCAGGCGATCGAAGACGCCGTGGAGGACCGCGCGGAAGAGGTCGGCGTCGGTGACGCCATTCAAGACGTTCGCGAGCTCGGAAAAGAGCTCGTTGAAAAGCTCGAGGCCATCGAGCGGCGCCTGACGATGCGGGCCCGCATGGCGCGAGCCGCAGTCTGAACACCTGAGGGGGAGAGAGACTCGATGAAGGACGCAAGCACAGAGGTTGTCGACGAGGAATCAAGCAACGGGGGCGAGGAGCGCGAGTCGCTCGCAGATGCACTGCGGGAGCCTGCGCCAGGCGAGCGGCGAGGTCGGAGAAAGCGCCGCTCCCGCGCACGCGCTCGTACGATTTCGATACGCCGCCTCAGCAAGGCCGAGCTCAACAGAGGGCGCGAGCTCTACCCGGAAACCGACTACTGGAAGCCGAAGAGCCGCTCCGAGTGCAAGGACATGGAGCGGCCGTGCCCGTACGTGTCCTGCAAGTACCACCTCTACATCGACGTTCACCCGGTGCGGGGGTCGATCAAGCTGAACTTCCCGGACATCGAGATCTGGGAGATGACCGAGACGTGCGCGCTCGACGTCGCGGACCGCGGCGGCATCACGCTCGAAGAGGTTGGGGAGATTATGAACCTCACGCGTGAGCGAGTTCGCCAAGTCGAGACCGCGGGCCTGGCGCGCCTGCAAGAGTTCCGCGACGTGGAACGTCTCAAGGATTACGTGACTTAGTAGAGCCACTCCAAGGGCAGCAGGGGGGAGGGTGCCGTCGATGGGCGGCACCCTTTTTAATGCTGCCCGTGGTTTGCGGCCTGGATCGCTGGCCCGCTGGTCTGGTACGGTGCGCCCTTCAACGAGGGGTGTGAGCCGATGAAACGAGATGGGTTGGTGGTTTGGTTCGTAGTGGCCGCGATGGTCGGCGCCGGGTGCTCGGAGTCGAGCACCGCCGGGACGGGCGGCACGGGCGGCGTCGGCGGAGGCGCCGGAGCGGGCGGTGTTGGCGGCGCCCCCGCGCTCCTCGATGAATACGTGCTGTCCGACGACATGCTCGTCCCGGAGAGCGGCAGCTTCGACCCCACGAGCCGAAGCTTCTACGTCGGCAGCGCGACCGAGGGCAGCGTCACTCGAGTCGCCGCCGATGGCACCGAGAGCTTGCTGTTCCCGGCGCCCACCGACGAAGCCTGGCGCACGCTCGGCATGGTCGTCGACGATACAGGGTCGCGGCTCTGGGTCTGCGCACAGCGTACAGACGACGACTCGCAGTGGATCTGGGTCTTCGATCTCACGAGCGGAGACCGCGTGCTCGAGCTCGACTTGGCCGACGCGGCGGCAGGCTCGACGTGCAACGACATCGCGGTCGACGGCGGTGGCTTCGCGTACATCAGCGACTCCGAGAATTCTCGGGTGTACCGAGCCGACGCAATCGACGAGTCGGTAGAGGTGTGGGCGGACGACCCGCTGCTCAGCCCGAACGCGCAGGGCGTTTTCGGCGGCAACGGTATCGCGGTGACCGAGGACGACACCTACGTCATCGTCTCGAAGACGGGGCCGCCAGCGCCACGCCTTCTTCGGATCGCGATCGACGATCCGAGCGACGTCTCCGAGATCGTCGCCACCCCCGAGCTCGTCGACTTCGCCGACGGCATCGCTTTTTTCGGCGGCGACCTGTACATCGCAATGGTCAGCAGCGGCGACGTGGCCCGCCTCACGAGCACCGACGATTGGGCCACCGCGGCCGTCGTGACCGTGCCCGGTAGCCCCGCCGGCCGCGTCCCCGGCATGTCGACCGTGCGCGTCGCCGAAGGCTCGCTCTATGGAATCTACAGCGACATCACGAGCTTTCTCCTCAGCCAGCCCCTGAACCCGCCGTTCCGCATTTTCAAGGTCGATCTGGCGTCGTTCGAGTGACCCTCGGGCCACCTTGTCAGCCCGGTCTCTGTTGCGTAGGTTGCGCGCCGACGTGATGCGAACCGCCGTTCTTTGCTTGCTTTGTCTCGTCGGCGCCGCGCCTGCGCTCGCGCAGGACTGCCCCTCTGGAAACCTCCTCGCCGGCAAGGCGCCGAGCAGTCAGACGGGGGTCAACAACGCCACGAGGCTGACCGACGGCGCGATGGCAGGCGAGGGCGAGCCCTGGAACACCGAGCTCTCTTCGGTGTTCGGCGGGCCGCAGAGCTCCGTCACGTATGACCTCGGCCGCGTCACCGAGATCACCGCCGTCGATCTTCAAGGCGACAACAACGACGACTACGTGGTGGAGCTGTCCGAGGACGGGGTCGCGTTCACCCAGCTCTGGGTCGCCGACCCCGTGTCCGGAGAGGGCATGCGCAGGCGGGGCACGCGCAGCGTCCAGGGGCGCGGCCAGTACCTGCGGCTACGCGGACAGGGCGGCGACGGCTACTTCAGCGTCTCCGAATTCCAAGCCTTCTGCTCGAAACCCGCGGCATGGCCGCCACCGGTGGAGATCAAATCGACGGGTTCCTGGTGGTGGAAGCGCATCAAGGAAAAGCGCGACAACCGCTACCGCCTCGGCCTCGCGCTGCTCGGTCTCGCCTTCTTCTTGCTCTTGTTTCGAGTAGGGCGCGACGAAAAAGCGATCTGGGGGGTGGTTGGCATTGCGCTTGCGATGCTCGCGATCGCCGCGTACCGGCTCTTCGGCGCCCGGCTCGCGCCATGGTTCGCCGCCTGGGGCGTGTACGTGCTCGGCGCCGTGGTCATCGCGTGGATCGCGCGAGGGGTGTCGCTCCGGCGTGAGGCGCAGGCGGCGCGGCGCTGGTGGGAGCGGGGCGCTCTGCTTTGGGTCATCGTGGCGTGCGCGTGTGCGTGGGTGAACTTCGGCGTTTTTCACACCGCACGCATCGTTCACTACTGGGACACCTTCCACTACTACGTCGGCTCGAAGTACTTCGAAGAGAACGAGTACGACCGGCTCTACGAATGCGTCCTCGTCGTCGACTACCAAGACCGCGGCGTGAAAGACCTCGAGAAGCGCAAGATTCGCGACCTCGTCGACAACCGTCTGCACTACGTGAGCGAGGACGACGCCGTGCGGTATCAGGAGCACTGCGCCGAGCATTTCTCCGAAGAGCGCTGGACGGCCTTCAAGCAGGACGCGCGCTCTTTCCGGACGGTGATGGGCTCGAGTTGGTGGAAAGACATGCTGATGGACCACGGGTACAACGCGAGCCCGATCTCCAACATGGTCGCGTCTTTCCTGACCAACATCGGATGGGATCAGTACCTCGGAAGCGGTTCGTCCGCGCGAGTGGACCGCGACGACCTCAAGCGCTTTCGGAAGCGGATCCTGCGCTACACGATGATCGACCTCCTGCTGTACGCCGCGTCCTTCCTCATGATCTTTTGGGCGTTCGGCCTTCGCGCGACCGCGCTTTCGGTTCTGGTGTGGGGGACGGGCTACCCCTGGGCGTACTTCTGGACGGGCGGGAGCTTTGCGCGCGTGCCCTGGCTCTTCATGGCCGTGGCGGCGGTCTGCCTGCTCAAGCGAGGCTATCCGCTGCTCTCTGGCTTCGCGCTGTCGTGGAGTGCGCTCCTGCGGCTGTTTCCCGCCGCGCTCGCCGGCGGGCCCATCGCGGCCGTCATCGACCGCTTTGCGCGCCGAAAGAAGATCAGCCGCCCGTGGCTCGACAAGAGCGACAAGCGATTCATCGCCGGTGGAGTGCTCGGGCTTGTCGTACTTTGCGGCGCGAGCGTCGCGGTCAACGGCGTCGACGCACACCCGCAGTTTTTGGGGAACACGCTCAAGCACAGCGAAACGCCGCTGACCAACCACATGGGGCTGCCCACGGTGCTGTCCTATCGCCCGAGCAAAGTCGGCCGCTTCACGAAGGACGGCAGCCTCGAGGACCCGTGGGCGCGCTGGAAGCAGGCACGCAAAGAAACCAAGCACGACCGCAGGTGGCTTCTCGCGTCGATGCTGCTCGGCATGTTCGTGTTGCTGGCGCTCGCCGGGCGTCGGCTCGCGCCCTGGGCCGTGCTGGCCTGCAGCACGATTCTGATCGTCGGTTTTTTCGAGCTGACCTGCTACTACTACAGCTTCGTCATCCTGATGGCGCCACTCGCCATCGAACGCTTACGCTACACGGTCGCGCTGATCCTCATGGTGATCGCCGGGCTCGTCTTGCAGTTCTTCATCGGCTGGTACGACGAGCAGTACGTCTGGGAAACGGTAGCGGTGCTCCTGGCGCTTTCGTACATCCTGGTCGACGTGGTGCGGGAGCCGCTGCCGGAATCGTCTCCCGCGGGTTTGGTTACACCGCCCGCCCACCCCCACCCGTAGTCCTCCCTGCGCGGCGGGGGCTTCGCCCCGCCTTGCCGGCGCATTCGCGCCGGGCTTCGCCCTTCGGGCTCGCGGGTGCAGGCCTCTAGGTCTTGCCAAGACTTGGGGCGGATGGCGCTGTGTGGCTTGGCTGCCGCGGATGTGGTGGAGGGTCTTGCAGGATTGGGGGCGTGGTACGGCTCGTTAACACCGCCCCGCGAGGACGCCTTCGGCGGTTGTTTGTCCCGCCCCACCGCCCCCACACGAGCGCCTACCCCCACCCGTAGTCCTCCCTGCGCGCCTTCGCTTCGCTTCGGCTTGCCGGCGCACTTGCGCCGGGCTTCGCCCTTCGGGCTCGCGGGGGGGTGGCTTCCAGGTCTTGCCAAGACTGGGGCGGATGGCGCTG
>CAJIBU010000045.1_pt1 | contig 9428 bp, 9 predicted proteins | sample 9199451 | NCBI WGS metagenome assembly CAJIBU01 (sample SAMEA7708315, study PRJEB35096) | sediment metagenome | biome: marine neritic benthic zone biome [ENVO:01000025]; feature: sediment [ENVO:00002007]; material: shallow marine sediment [ENVO:03000034] sea grass bed [ENVO_01000059] ... | reverse complement strand
TCCCCGGATCAAAGTGTGTTAGCCACTCCCCGAGGCTTTTCGCAGCTGCCCACGTCCTTCATCGCCTCTCGACGCCAAGGCATCCACCGTGTGCCCTTTCTAGCTTGACCTTTTCCTAAGACGCATTTCGTCCTCGGGCTTCGATAAATCTTCGCCCAAGGGTGTTGGCGGAACCGACCGCGAATAGTCGGGATACCAACGTGGTGCTTTGCCATGACGGAAAGTCATAAATGGCGCAGCACCCTCGTAACTCGAGACCAGGGTTCGAAAGAAGAGCCTGGTCACGGCTACGGCTAGAAAGAGAATTTCTACTTATTCAGTTGTCAAAGATGCGAGAAATCGAGCTTTGAATCTTGATTGCTCGGGCCGAACGCGTCGCTATGACGCACCCGGCCGAAGAAATCAAGAGTGTTCCTCCACGGATTTTTTGGCAAGTGCTGGTGGAGCTGATCGGGATCGAACCGACGACTTCCGGCTTGCAAAGCCGGCGCTCTCCCATCTGAGCTACAGCCCCTCGGCTTTGGGTCTATCTCCGGCACCTGGCCGGCTTATTGCTGGCCTCGCTTCGTTGCGAGGTACGTGAGTACCTCTCACTTCGCTCCCCCAGCAAACGCTCGCCCAGCTACCGAACCTAGACCCAAATCCAGAGTGATCCTGGCCCGATCCAGCGCAGGACTTTTTCGTCAGGGGCGAGTGCCCCCGCAGGAGCGGAGTGAGAGCTACCGCGGTAGCTCGCAGCGGAGCTCCGAGGAGGTAAGCCGCCCCTGGCGGAAAAGGACAAGCTGGTGGGGCACGCTAGACTCGAACTAGCGACCTCACCCTTATCAGGGGTGCGCTCTAACCACCTGAGCTAGTGCCCCGTGAATTCTCGCAAGCTGTCAAAGAGCGTTGAAGGCTGATGCGACCGACCGACGCGCGAAGTGTTTTGCAGCCTAAGCCCCGAAAACTACTTCGTTTTGTTGGTTTGTCCCCAACCCCGTACGCAAACGGACGCCTTGTTTAGCGGCCTTCCCAAGAGCGGTCAAGGTACTTTCGGACCCCGGTTGGTGACCCGGGGCATCAACGAGATAACCAGCCGGAAACATTCGCAAATCACCTGCCAAGGGGCCGCTATTCGAGCACGTAAGACGCCCCGAGGATGCCGAACATCTCCTCTTCGGTGGTCGTCAATTCCCTACGAAAGAGCTCGGTTTGCGTTGTATGTAACGTTCGTTATAGTCTGCGGAAGCCTAGCGAAGGAAATCGAGCATGTCCGAACCCCATTTCCTCTACGACAAGCGCGGCCACCTCGCGATCTGCACATTCAATCGGCCGCAAAAGAAGAACGCCTTCACCATGGAAATGCTCGTGCGCATGGCCGACGCATGGGACGAGGCCGACGCCGACCCGGAGGTGCGCGCGATCATCTTGACCGGCGCGGGCAGTGTGTTTTGCGCAGGCAGTGACCTCGGCTCGATGAAGTCGGGGAAGTGGGATGCCGATGACCAGTGGCTCGTGCGCATGAAAGAGAGCCCGGACCTTCACTGGAAGGCGCTGCTCCGCCACTACCTGACCAAGAAGCCGCTCATCGCGGCGGTCGAGGGCTACGCGTTGGCGGGTGGCACGGAGATCTTGCAGGGCACGGACATTCGCGTAGCCGGCGAGAGCGCCGTGTTCGGGGTCACCGAAGCGATGCTGGGTTTGTTCCCGCTCGGCGGCTCGAGCGTGAGGCTGCGCCGACAGATCCCTTACACCATTGCCGCGGAGATGCTTCTCGCAGGCCGACGGCTCACCGCCGCCGAAGCGCTTCACTACGGGCTGATCGGCCACGTCGTTCCTGACGGCCAAGCGCTCGACAAGGCGATCGAGATCGGCGAACGCGTCGCAGCCAACGGGCCAGTCGCCGTGCAAGCGATCAAGCGGTCGCTCATCGAAAACGACGGCGTTCCTGCCGAGGACGCACTCGCCCGCTCGCTCGAGATCGGGCAGCCCGTATTCAAAACCAAAGACGCCGTCGAAGGCCCCACCGCCTTCATGGAGAAGCGAAAGCCCGTGTTTCGCGGCGAATGATGGGTCGGGCCGAGCCAGCGCACCGTACGTCGGGGACGCGGGAGCTCCTCATGGAGACCGCCGAGCGCCTCTTCGCCGAGCGCGGTTTTGCCGCGACGAGCGTTCGCGACATCGTCGGCGACGCAGACGTATCGGCGCCGAGCCTCTATCACTTCTTCGGCAGCAAAGAAAACCTCGTGGTCGAGCTGATCGACGATCGGCACACCGCATACTGTGACCAACTCGAGGTCGCGCTCGACGTCGCCACCACGCCTTTCGAAGTCTGCCAGCGCTTCGTCAAATTCGTCCTGACGAACATGACCAAGAACCCCACGACTGCGAAGTTCCTGCTCGGCGTGATGTTTGGCCCGCGCCAAAACCTGCCGCGTGAAGCGCTCGGCGAAACGCTGATGCGCTCGCAGCACATCCTTCAGGCGCGACTTCGTTCGGTCGCCAACGGCGCCTCGGAGTCGCGCATCGTGTTTGCTCGCATGATGCTTCTCGGCATGGTCACACCCGCCGTGCTGCTGTTCTTGACCGCAGGCGTTCGCAGTTTCTCACCCAAGCTTCCCGGGTGCATCGCACACCGCGTCGTCGACATGCTGGCCGACTCACATCCCACCTGCCCTTGGCCCACGGTGGAGGTTGGCCGATGACGTCTTCCGATTCCTTCGCGCCCCCTCCTCCGGCCATTCGTTTCGAGCTTCCGAGCGGGATCTCGATCGCGGCCGACGCCCACGGCAACCCCGATGCACAGCCTGTGCTGTTCCTTCACGGAGGCGGGCAAACGCGTCACGCGTGGGGGGCGACGGCCGAGGCCATGGCCGAGCACGGCTTTTATGCGATTTGCATGGACCATCGGGGCCACGGGGAGAGCAGCTGGGCCTCGTTTGGGCAGTATCGCGTCAAGCACTTCGTCGAAGACCTGCGCGGTGTTCTGGCCCAGCTCTCGCGCAAACCGGTGCTCGTGGGAGCGTCTCTCGGCGGCATCACATCTCTGCTCGCCGAAACCCAGCAGCGCGAGTCGGTCGCAAAGGGGCTGATTCTCGTCGACGTCACGCCGCGCATGGAAACCGACGGCGTCGATCGGATTCTCGAGTTCATGCAGGGCGGACGCTCGGGCTTCGACACGCTCGAAGATGCCGCGGATTCGATTGCGCGGTACTTGCCGCACCGCAAGCGGCCCAAAAACCTCTCGGGCCTCGCCAAGAACCTTCGGCGTTTGGATGACGGCCGATACTACTGGCACTGGGACCCAGAGATGCTGAGCACGTGGGAGCCCGGCCTTTACACCGAGGCAGACGACAACGAGCTCCGGGAAGAGCTCAAGGCCACGCGCACGTTGACCATTCCGACGATGCTGATTCGTGGACGGCTGAGCGACCTCGTGTCGACCGAAACGGCGAAAGAATTTCTCGAGATGGTGCCGCACGCCGAGTACGTCGACCTCGCGGGCGCCCACCACATGGTTGCCGGCGACAAAAACGATGCGTTCACCGATAGCGTGAAAGATTTCTTGCTGAGGCACTTCGGCGATGCAGGCGCCGCGCCCACCAGGCGCACAGAAAGGACTTCGTCATGACCAACGACCGACTCTTCGACATGCCGCTTCTGCCGCATCTCGTGATCGACGGGCTCAACCGCTACGACGACAGGCCGTTTCTTTTTCTCGGCGACGCGACGATCACCTACGCGGAGGTGCGAGCTCAGGCGAGTCGCTTCGTGCAGGCTCTCGCATCCAAAGGCATCGAAAAAGGCTCGCGCACCGCGGTGCTGTCTGCGAATCGGCCCGAGGTGCTCTATAGCCTCATCGCCAACCTGGCGCTCGGGTCGTGCAACACGCCGCTCCACCCGCTCGGGTCGGCGGAAGATCAAGCCTACGTGTTGAAGGACGCGCAGATCGAGACGCTCGTCTTCGATGCGGCGTATTTCGGGCAGCGTGCGGCCGAGCTCAAAGAGCTGGTGCCAGGGCTGAAGAACCTGCTCGGCTTCGGGCCGAGCGACGCCGGCGAAGATTTGAATGCGCTCGCCGCGGGCTTCGATCCGCAGCCGCTCGTGCCGCCCGACGTCCGTCCGAACGACCTCAACACGATCGTCTATACGGGTGGCACCACGGGGCGACCGAAAGGCGTGCGCCAGCCGTATCGCTCCGCGGCCTACATGACCATGGTTCAAATGGCCGAGTGGGAGTGGCCCGACGAGATTCGTTTTTTGATCGCAACCCCGCTCTCACACGCTGCCGCGGCGTTCGTGGTGCCCACGCTTCAGAGCGGCGGGGCGTTCGTGGCGCTGCAGGGTTTCACGCCGGATTTGTTCTTCGACGCGATCGAAACGCATCGAATCACGTCGACGTTTCTCGTGCCGGTGATGATCTATCCGCTTCTCGACCACCCGCGGGCTGCGACCGCCGATCTTTCGAGCCTCGAGACGCTGTTCTACGGCGCGTCTGCGATGAGCCCGGCGCGCCTGAAAGAGGGCGTCGAAAAATGGGGGCAGATCTTCTTTCAGTGTTTCGGTCAATCCGAAGCGCCGATGGCCCTCACGCATCTCAAGAAGGCCGAGCACGATCTCGAAAAGCCGGAGCGCTTCGCGTCGTGCGGTCGACCGAGCCCATGGGTGCACCTGGCGCTGCTCGACGAAGACAATCAGCCGGTTGCGGAAGGCGAAGCCGGCGAGATTTGCGTTCGCGCGCCGCTCGTCATGGAGGGCTACAACGGGCTGGCCGATCAAACCAAAGAGGCGTTCGCGGGCGGCTGGCTTCACACAGGCGACGTCGGCCGCTTCGACGATGAAGGGTATCTCCACATCGTCGACCGCAAAAAGGACATGATCGTCACCGGCGGCTTCAACGTGTTTCCGCGCGAGATCGAAGACGTGATCTCGGCGCACCCCGCCGTGGCGCAGGTGGCGGTCGTCGGCGTCCCCGACGAGCGATGGGGCGAAGCGGTGAAGGCCGTGGTCATTCTTCGGCCCGACCACGAAGGCACCGACGCGCTCGCCGACGAGCTCAAGTCGGCAGTCAAAGACGCAAAGGGCTCGGTGCAGGCGCCGAAATCGGTGGACTTCGTGGCGTCGATTCCGCTCTCGCCGCTCGGGAAGCCCGACAAGAAGGCGCTGCGGGCGCAGTTCTGGGGCGACCGCGAACGCAGGGTCAACTAGGCCGTGGACACGCCCACGGCGTTCATCACCGGCGCAGCAACCGGCATCGGCAAAGCGCTGGTCGAGAAGCTCGACCGCGAAGGGTGGCGCTGCTTTGCAGGCTACAACCGCCAGGCGCCCGACGCGCTGCTCCGCGAGTGCAGCAACCGCACACGAGCGATTCGCTGCAACGTCGGCGACGATGCGAGCGTGGCGTCGGCGTTCGAGGCGCTTGGTGATGCGCTCGGCGACGGGCCTCTCGACCTCTTGGTCAACAACGCGGCGACGACGGGCGGCGCAGGTGGTGGCGTCGAAAACGTGAGCATCGACCGCTTCAAAGCGTTGTTCGAAGTGAACTTCTGGGGGCCGCTTCGCGTGACGCAGGCCGCCCTCCCCTTCGTTCGTCGAAGCAAGCGCGGCCGCATCATCAACGTCGGGTCGGCGTCGCAGTACCTCACCATCCCGATGGGCTGCTCCTATCCGGTCACCAAGGCGGCGCTCAAACGAATGACCGAAGCGCTGCGAGCCGAGATGAAACCGTTTGGTATTCAGGTCACGTGCGTCGAGCCCGGCGGGGTCGAGACTCCGATGATGAACATCACCGAAGAGCAGAAGGCGGAGCTGTGGGCGTCGTTCCCAGATCACCTGCGGCCGCAGTACGAGGCGCACTTCAAGTTCCCGGGCGACGCGATTCAAGCGGCCTTCCCACTCTGGAGCGCAGAGAAGTTCGCAGACCACGTGTTTCGCGACGTGATCGACGCGAAGAAGCTCAAGGGCAGCTACCTCATCGGGCCTGGGGTTTGGGTGCTGCCCGTGATGGAGCGTGTCACGCCGAGCGCGCTTCGAGAGAAGCTCTTCGAGCGAATGTTCAAGCGGTGAGTAGAGACCTGCGAGCGCTGGCAGCGAACAGGTTCCGATCTATATCGCTCCCATGGTGAAACCCACGGCACTCGTGACGGGCGCAGGCGGCGGGCTTGGTCACGCCACGGTCGAACGCCTCGTCGCGAACGGGTGGCGCGTGTTCGAGGCAGACGTCGATCGAGATTTGTTGCGTTCATCCACGCACGACCCCGACGTCGTTCCCATCCTGATGGACGTGACCGACTCGGCGAGCATCCAAAGCGCCTACGACGCGGTGAGCGCCCTCACCGATCGGCTCGACGCGGTCGTCCACTTCGCAGGGATCATGGGCTTCGGCTCGCTCCTCGACATCCCGGAGGAGCGGCTTGCCAAAGTGCTCGACGTCAACCTCATGGGGGCCTTCCGCGTGAACAAGGCGTTTTTTCCGATGATCGAAGCGGCTCGGGGTCGAATCGTCAACGTCAGCTCGGAGCTCGGTTGGATGAGCGCGCCGCCCTTCAGCGGGCCGTATGCGATGAGCAAGCATGCCCTCGAGGCGTACTCCACGTCCCTGCGACGCGAGGTCGCTCTGTTCGACGTGAAAGTGATCACCATTCAGCCTGGGCCTTTTCGAACGGGCATGGTGGAAGACATCGAGCCAGAGTTCACGATGGCCGAAGAAGAGACGCCGAGATTCGCCCACGTGCTCCGTCGGCTGAAGGGCCTGGCTGCCAAACAGATCAACACCGCGCACGACCCGGACATCCTCGCGCAGGTCGTGCACCAAGCGCTCACTGTGAAGCGCCCAAAGGCGGTGTACTCGGTGAAGCCCGACCGTCTGCGTTCGGCGCTCGAGCGCCTGCCGCGTGCAACTGCTGATCGGGTGTATCTCACCTTCCTGCGCCGCGCGCACAAGAACGATTCGGATTGAAACAGCCGTCGCGCGGGTTTGCGTTTGTAGGTACTATTCGCGCGATGGGACGCCTGGGGTCGATTGCAGCCGTGTCGATCGCCCTGCTTCCAAGTGTGGCGTTTGCCGGCAACGACGACGACGTGGTTGCAGGAAGCGACGTGGCGCTCACGGGCGGGGCGGTCGTGGCCAACGTCAGCACCGGCGGCGCGATGTGGTTCAACCCGGCGGGTGTGGCGCGGCTCGACAGTCGCTCGGTGGGATTGACCGGCGCTGTTCTGTCGTACGCGGTCGCCAATGCCCCGGGGATCCTCTCCCTCTCGAGCGGCGAGCAAAGCAACGGCGAGTTTTCCGCCACCCAGGCCATTCCGCGAGCACTCACCTTCGTCGCCTCCCCGCGGCCGACGCTGCGCTGGGGGATCGGCTTTTTCTTCTCCCGTTCACTGAGCCGGTTCGTGCAGGACTCGGTCGCGACGGCGGCGGGTGCTCCCGAGCAGTTTCAGGCGTTCGCAACTTCGGACGAATCGCAGTCCCTCTACCATTTGAGCGGGACCGTTGCGTGGAAGAAGAGCAAGAAGTTCTTGCTTGGCGGCGCACTCGACATCGTGGTTGCGAGCGAGCGGTTCACGAGCTCGGTGACCGGCGGAGCAGGCGACATGGGGAGCAGTGGGACCTTCGGCGACAACGTGAACCGCACGGTCGCTGGGGGTGGGCTCCAAATGAAGCTTGGGATTCAGTGGGCTCCGCGGAGGCGCTTTCGCCTCGGCTGGATGGTCGCGACGCCGAGCTATCTCGTTTTCCTCGACGGGGAGGCCACCGAAACGCGGAACTTCGCGGCCGCCGGCCAAACGCCGTTCTTTGAAGGCGCACAGCTCGACGAGACGACCGGGACGTGGTCGGGGGTGGAAACCGGGCTCACACGGCTAGGCGGCGCGGTGATCGACAAATGGGGGTGGCTCGAGGTCGACCTCATCGTGCGATTTCCACTTCGGACACCGGAGCTCCGGATCGACCGCAAGACCAAGGCGGACGTGCGCCTCGGGGGGATCTTTCGGCTCACCAAGAAGCTCAAGCTAGGGGCCGGCTTCTTCACCGATTTCTCACCCGAGCGCCGGCTCGACAACTTCGGCGAAACAAAGGTCAACTTCTACGGCTTCACGGTCGGCTTCGACTTCGCAAACAAGGAGAAGCCCCCCGAGCGCGGCCAGGACGGCTTCTACATCGCCTTCGCCGTCGCGTTCCGCTACGCGCATGGCAAGGGAGAGGCCGCTGGCCTCTTGTTCCCGCCGACCTTCCCTCCGACACCCGGCGCAGTCGCCGAGCCCAACACCGTCGGCATCACAATCAACGAAATGGGAATCAACCTAGCGATCAAGGCCGGCTTCTAGGGGACACTCTCCCCGCCGTAAGCGTTCGAAATCACTGCACTTCTGGGCAAAAGATCGCAGCGCGGTCGCTGCGATCTTTTGCCCAGAAGTGCAGTGATTTCGGGCGCTTACGGCGGGGAGAGTGTCCCTATTCGCAGGCGGTGTCTAGGTCGCCGGTGCAGGTGTCCTGGGCCTCGTCGCAGTTGTCGGCGCGACACGCCAAGCACGGCTCGCTGTCCTGGTTCGGCGGGACACAGGCGCTGAGGCAATTGTCGAACACGCACTGTGTGACGTCGCCGTAGCAGCCCGCGCAGGCTTCGCTGACGCCCGTCTCCGTCACCAGGCAGGTGGCCGTCGCGGGACCTTGCCCCGAGGCATCCGTTGCGCACGTCGCAATCTCGTCTGCAAAGCCGGGGTCGCAGACGACGGCGAGGTCGCTCGAGTTGGTGCAGGCGCCGGTGCTGAGGATGTCGTCGATGACTTCCTCTTGGGCGCTATTCCCGCAGCCAAGCGCAGCAATCGACAAGCAAACGCCAATGGTGATCAGTGCTCGATTCATATCCACCTCCCTCATAACGAATCCAAGGTATTCAGTGCGTGTAGCTCGGTTCGACGAGCAGTGCACGCGGAAGCCGCTATTCCGCGGCTTCGCCGGCTCGGAAGTGCGACGTATCCTCGGTGAGCTCCTCGGCGGCCGGCATGATGCCGTCGACGGTTTTCGCGCGCTCGAAGAGCGTCGCCTCGCTTTCGACTCGGTCGGGGTCGGGGAGGCAGCAGTCGACGGGGCATGCGAGCGCGCACTGCTGCGAGTCGTGAAAGCCGACGCACTCTGTACAGCTGTTCGGGTCGATCACGAAGATCTCTTCGCCGAGCGAAATGGCGTTGGTGGGGCACTCGTCTTCGCAGGCGCCACAGGAGGTGCAGTCGTCGGTGATGATCGTAGCCATGTCGTGCTCCTTGGTGGGCTAGCCCACCGAACCTCCAAAGATGTAAACTTCCACTCGTCGGCGCGAAACGCCGGGCGCAGCACACCTTCGAAGCTCTCGGCGTCGAGCGCCTGGAGCTTGCCGCTGAGCTGACCGCGCAGCGAGGCTGCCTTGCTGACGAACGAGTGAATCAAGCCGTCGGGCTCGGGCTTGTTCTCG
>CAJIBU010000105.1_pt1 | contig 9768 bp, 7 predicted proteins | sample 9199451 | NCBI WGS metagenome assembly CAJIBU01 (sample SAMEA7708315, study PRJEB35096) | sediment metagenome | biome: marine neritic benthic zone biome [ENVO:01000025]; feature: sediment [ENVO:00002007]; material: shallow marine sediment [ENVO:03000034] sea grass bed [ENVO_01000059] ... | reverse complement strand
CGGGAAGCGGCGCCGAGCCCCGCGTAGGTGGACTTACGGAGCCTTGCGCAGGGGTCCCTCCGAGGCGTACGCTCACCCTACGATGTCTAAGCTCGCCCCTTTTGGAGCTGCCGGCGTCCTGCTCGTCCTGTCGACTGCAGCTCCAAAAGGGGCGAGCTTAGACATCGTAGGGTGAGCGTACGCCTCGGAGGGACCCCTGCGCAAGGCTTTGTAAGTCCACCTACGCGGGGCTCGGCGCCGCTTCCCGTTCAGGCTCGCGCACGTACACGCGCTGGAGCCGCGCCAGGGTCTCGAGGTCGCGCACAATCTCATCGAGGGAGGCGGCAAACGCTCGCCGCCGCTGCAGCACGTCCCGCCCGGTCCCTTCGAGAAGGCCGCGGTGCTCCGCGAGCTGAAGCGCGTTCCGAAAGAGCTCGAGGGTGATCGATTCGGCGCTGTGAAGCTTCTTTTGAAGCACCTGCTGCTGCCCGAATCCAAGACAACGCTCGAGCAGCCGTTCCCGATCGACTTCGCGCTCGGCGTCCCAGCGAACCAGCTCTTCGGCGACCACGCGATACGAATCGAAAAACGGCCGCAGGATGAGATGCGCGAGATGCGGCCGGGAGCGCTCGAACCAGACCTCGATCTGGTCGAGCGTCACGACAGGCTCGCGGACGTTTTGACCCGCCCAGTCCGGGTCGAGAAGCGCGACCTCCGCAAGCATCTCGTCGGCGAACTCCGCGCGGCTCGCGAAGAAGAACTCGAACTTCAGCAGCTGCCGAAGGCTCATGGCGTAGTTCCAGATCGACTCGCGAAGATCGCCGACGCAGTGCTCGCGCGCCATGAACATCGCGAGCTCGGCGATCGCGCGGTTGACCAGGAGATGGATCAGCGTGTTGCGGTAGAACGCAGCCACGAGGTGCTGGTCGGGCGCGATGTACCACACCGTCTCTTCGCCGCCCGTGAACGCGCGAAGCACCCCGGCCTCGGTCAACTTCTCGAGCGTGCTGCTCACCCACCCCGCGTCCGCGAGCTGCTTGCCGAGCGTCGTCGGCGTCGTCGGATGGTCGGTCAGGTAGCCGAGGATCGGCTTCAAAGCCTCGAGCGTCTCGGTCAGCGTGAGAGCGCGCTCGGCGCCGAGGAGCGCAAAAGTCACGATCGCCGTCGGGATCGCGGGAGTCGCCCGATTGATGCGGTGGCACACCTCGACGGCAAACCGCTCGACCTCTTTGCCGCGTGCCCGCGGGTCCTGCCGGAGCGCTTCGATGCGGCCGCGCATCTCGATCGGCTCACCGAAATCGATGCGGACGGTGCTCGCGCGGCCCGGCTGCATGCGCGCGAACCGCACCAGCCAGCCGAGGCCTTCCGGCTTTTTGGAGCCTCCCAGCGATTCAGCCGTCATCGCGGCGACTTCGGCGAGCTGCTCGTACACGACCGACACCGGCACGACCATCGCATCGGGCCCGTCCGTGTTGCAGGCGGCATCGACCACGTACCGAAGCGCGCCGTATCGCGGGGGCCTGAGCTTTCCGGTGCGCGTGCGGCCGCCCTCGATCGACCAGGTGAGGTTTTCGCCTTCCTCCACGAGATGCGCGAGGTACGACCGGAGCGCGAATCGATAGACGGGGTCGTCTTTGGTCGACCGGCGGATGTAGAGAACGCCGGCCCGCCGAAGAATCGGTCCAAGGGGCCAGAAGTCGAGGTTGTCTCCACCGAGCACGAACGAGGGCGAGATGCCGACCTCCTGCGCCGCTCGCTCGAGGTAATACATGTCGAGGTAAGACCGGTGCGACGGAAGCCAGACGATCGAGTGCTCCCGGTCGAGCTCGGCGAGCCTCATGAGCGCATCGCGGTCGACGTCGATGCGGTAGCGGCGCGAGAAGATCGACCCGAGCGTGTTGTAGGCGGCCTTTGCCACCGCATCGTGTCGCGCGATCATCTCGCCAAACGCCTCGTTTGCCAGCGACTGGACCCGACTCTCCGGCTCGCCGAGCTCGGCGCTCAACTGAGCGAGCCCCTCTCGAAACCGGTGTTTGCTCATGATTCTTTCGACGACGTGTTTCACGGCTAGTGCACCTCCGCCGACTCTAGAAGCACTTCGATGTATCGACTTCGGACTTCGGCGATTCGATCTTCGAGGGTGTCGAGCGTCCAGCTCGTCGTCTCGACCGGGGGAAGGACGACCGCCTCGATGACCGCCGGCCGAACGACGAGGGCCCCTTTCGGCAGCGCATCGAGCACGTTGCGGAAGACGACCGGTACGATGGGCGCTCCGGCCTGCATCGCGATGCGAAAGGCGCCCTTTTTGAATGGGCCCGGCATCAACGTGGTGGACCGCGTGCCCTCGGGCGCGATGATCAAAGAACGGCCGTGACGAAGCGCTTCGACCGCCGAATCGAGGGACTCGATGGCCTTCGCAGTGTTGGACCGATCGACGAACACCACGCCGGCCGCGCTGAACAGAGGACCGAAGATCGGGTTGTGCCGAAGCTCCTTCTTCGCGACGCCGGTGAAATCCCGCCGCAGCATCTTCAGCAGCAGAATCAGCTCGAGTCCGCTTTGGTGGTTGAAGATGAAGATCGCGGGCCGGTGAGACCAGAGGTTTTCCTGCCCCTCGACGCGAAGGTCGATGCCCGCTGCAGACGCTGCGAGGTCGCCCCACACCGAGCCCATCACGTTGAACGCCTCGCGTTTCGAGCGGTTGATCAGCCCGGCCGCGAGGCCGAACCCAACCGAGGGAACCAAGCTTCCGTAGATCAGCCCCGTTCGAGCGACGTCACCCAGCGTCGGGGTGCCGCGGCTGGTGAACCGCTGCACCGGCCACTGCCGCTCTTTCGAAACCTGCGCAAGCTTTCGCGTCGGGTTGAGGGGCCGCGGGCGGCCGACGAGCTCGAACAGTGGCAGGTCTTCGTGGCTGTCCGAGTAGAAGTAGCTCTGCTCGAGGTCGAGGCCGAATCTGGCTTCGAGCGTGCGCGCGGCGTCGGCCTTCCCTTCGCCGTAGCAGGTCGGTCTGACGACCTTGCCCGTGAGCACGCCGTCCTGCACGTCGAGCTTGGTGTACAAGAGCTCCTCGATGCCGAGCTCGCGAGCCACCGGCGCGGCCTGGTACCGGGTCGCCGAGGTGATGATCGCGACGGTGTGGCCCCGCTCCTGGTGAGCGCGCACCAGAGCGCGGGATTCCGGGTAGATCTGTGTCGCGAGGTGCTTTTCGAAGGCGTGCTGCCCAGCCTCTTCGAGGACGGTTTCGGGGATGCCGCGATAGACCGCGGACGTTGCCGCGACGAACGCCGAAAAACCCATGCGCCCCATCGCGAACGAGAGAGTCGCCCGAAGCGAATGCCGGAAGTCGCGCGGCGAAAGCTGGCCCGAGGCGAGCTGATCGCGGGTGAATGCCGTGGCGGAAAACCCAGCGAAGAGTGTTTGGTCGAGATCGAAGAACGCGCCGATCCGCGAGCCCGATGGTCCTTCGGTAATCTCACGCGTCAGCGCCTGGTGCAGCGTCATGTTGGAGAGGAGGATAACCGCTGCGCGGAACGCGCTGGTTGCTTTACTAGGTGACAAGCCAATTTTCTTGCGACTTCGCGGACTTGCGAGAATCTTTTTTCTCACACTTTACGGCATCGCGGACCGCCCTCATTTTGTCGGCGTCGCGCAATGCGGTTTTTTTGCGAGGATTTTCGATGGTTGCTTTCTTGAAAAACGAATTGGCCAAATCCGAAGTTGAAATCCGCGGTGACTACGAAGCGAGGTTCGCGCCCGTCGTTCACGCGCTCCAGAGCCAAATCGCCCGCTACGGCGGCGGTGGCAGCGCGTCCGTGTACCTCGACGGCAAGTGCGTCGTCGATATTTGGGGCGGCGACGCTCGTCACGACGGCACCCCGTGGGAAAGCGACACGATGTCGATCTGCTTTTCCGGGACCAAGGGCGTGGCCGCTACGGCGGTGCACATCCTGGCTTCGGAGGGCCGCCTCGACTACGACGCACCCGTCGCCGACTACTGGCCGGAGTTCGCCTGCAACGGCAAGGAAACGATCACGGTCAGGCAGGTGTTGTCGCATCAGGCGGGGCTCCACAAAGTCGTACCGCTCGTCGATCAGCTGACCGACATCCTCGACTGGGACTTGATCGTCGGGCGGCTGGCCGAGACCGAGCCGGACTTCCATCCGGGGACCGCCAACGGGTATCATGCGATCACGTTTGGATGGCTGGTCGGCGAGATCGTCCATCGCGTCTCGGGAATGAGCTTTTCGGACTTCGTGCAGAAGCGCATCGTCGAGCCGCTCGATCTCGATGGCCTCTACATCGGCGAAGCGGACACCCAAATGGATCGCATCGCCGACCTCGTCGGCATTCCCCCCCTCCGTCGGAACGGCGCCGCTCCTCTGCCGGAGAGCTATCGTGCTCCGGCCTGGATGCCCCGAGGCCCGGTCCGCAGCCTCGTCAAACGAGGGCTGACGCCCGCCAAGATGAAGGAGCTCTTCACGCACCCCGCGTTTTGGAAGGCGTGCCAGCCGTCGATGAGCGGCGTGTGTACGGCACGCTCGCTCGCGAAGATGTATTCAGCGCTTTCACTCGGAGGCGAAATGGACGGCGTGCGGCTCGTCCAACCCGACATCGTCCGTCAGGCGGCCGAGGTGCAGATGAAGAAGCGCGACAAGGTGGTGCTCTACCCGCTTCACTGGCGTCTCGGCTACCACCGCGCGGACGCGTTCATCATGGACGTGCCGGCAGCCTTCGGCCATTTCGGCACCGGCGGCGCTGGAGGCTGGGCAAACCCCGAGCTCGGCCTCTCCGCCGCCCTGATTCACAACGGGAATCCGTTTTCGGTGACCGGGCAAACTCGCACCACGATGCTGACCGCAGCGGTCTACGAGTCGCTCGGGCTCTACCGCGGCGTCTTCGACACGCTCCGCCGCGGCCGTCTCATCGAGCTTTTGCCGGCAGCGTAGGCCCTTAATGCGTTGACCGGGCGGGGAGACCATGGACAATGCCCATGTCGACCGACATGGCCGCCCACCCCGACAAGACGCCTGAGCACAGAGCCTTTCGCGAAACGGTCCGAGCGTTCGTGCGAAACGAGCTTGCGCCGAGAGCCCGGGAGTTCGACCGGCTCGGACGGCTCGACAAGGCGCTCTTCCCCAAGATGGGTGAGCTTGGCATGCTCGGGCTCCGGTACGACGAGGCCTACGGCGGCTCGGAGCTCGACTGGTCGTTCACGGCAATCCTCTGTGAGGAGCTCGGGCACGCGGACAACGTCGGCGTGACGACCGGCATCACCGTGCACACCGACATGGCGACGCCGTCTCTCCATCGCTTCGGGAGCGAGGAGCTCAAGCAGAAGTATCTGGCTCCCGCGATTCGGGGAGAGATGGTGTCCGCGATCGCCGTCACCGAGCCCGACGCAGGCTCCGACGTGGCCGGCATTCGCACCCGGGCGGTCCGCGACGGGGACGACTGGGTGATCAACGGCTCGAAGACCTACATCACAAACGCCGCCACGGCCGATTGGCTCTGCCTGCTCGCCGTCACCGACCCGGAGGCGGGGCATTCGGGGTTTTCTCAAATCATCGTGCCGACCGACGCGCCGGGCCTCAGCTGCACCCTGCTCGACAAGATCGGCTTCTGGGGCTCCGACACGGGTCAGCTCTTCTTCGAAGACGTCCGCGTGCCCGTGTCGAACACCATCGGCGAGCCCGGCCGCGGCTTTCAGCAGCAAATGATGCAGTTTCAGGACGAGCGGCTGGTCGTCACAATCGGGCTCATCGCCTATTGCGAAGCGCTTTGGGAAACCACGTGCGACTGGGCGAGGGAGCGCAAGCTCTTCGGGCAAACCCTGATGTCGATGCAAAACACCCAGTTCAAGCTGGTCGAGTGCAAAACCGAGCTCACCACCGCACGCCTACTCAACGAGGCCTGCGTCGATGCGCTTTGCCGAGGAGAAGACGCCACCGAGCTGATCAGCATGGCCAAGCTTCACTGCGGCCGCGTCGCCCGCCGCGTCGCCGACACTTGCTTTCAGCTCCACGGGGGTTTCGCCTACATGAAAGAGAGCATGGCTGGCCGCGCGTTTTGTGACACGCGCATCGCCAGCATCGGCGGCGGCAGCGACGAGACGATGATGCACTACCTCGCGAAGAGGTGGCGTCTCTGATGTATACGAAGAGGAATTACTCCCTCAAAGAGCTCGCGTGGTGGACCCGGCAAGATACCTACGTGCTGATCGTCATCGCACTAGTGCCCGTCATCCTCTACGAGCTCTTCGATTTGAAGTGGCTGCACTTGCCGTGGCTGCCGATCGCCGTGGTCGGCACGGCGGTGGCCTTCATCATCAGCTTTCAGAACAACGCGACCTACGACCGTGTCTGGGAGGCTCGAAAGATCTGGGGCGGCATCGTCAATACGTCGCGCATGTGGGGCGTCGTCGTCAACGACTTCATCACGAACGACTTCACGAGCGAGCCCGCTAGCGACGACGAGCTTGCGGCGATCAAAAAGGAGCTGATCTTTCGCCACATTGCCTGGATGACGGCGCTTCGGCATGCGATGCGGCAGCCCCGCCCATGGGAGCACGCGCTGAGCCAGGCGACCAACCGCGAATGGAGCGACGTGATCGGAGTGCGGGAGCACGAATTCTCGCTCGAAGAGGAGCTCGAGCCGTATCTTTCGAAAGAAGACCTGGACTATGTCTCGTCGAAATCCAACGAGGCGACGCAGATCCTCTCGCTCCAGTCCAAGCGGCTTCGCGAGCTCCGAACCCGGGGGCTGATCGAGGACTTCCGCCACATCGAGATGCAAAACGTGATCGAAGAGCTGTACGCTCTCCAAGGCAAGTCCGAGCGCATCAAGAACTTCCCGTATCCGCGGCAGTACGCAACGCTCAACTGGGCGTTTCTGTGGATTTTCGTGATGCTGCTCCCGTTCGGCGTGATGTGGGAATTCGACAGAATTGGCGCCGAGATGGCGGACAAGTACCCGCTGATCGGCAGCAACTTCGTCTGGTTCAGCGTGCCGTTCAGCGTCCTGGTCATGTGGGTGTTCCACACCATGGAGCGCATCGGGCGGGTCAGCGAAAACCCTTTCGAAGGCACCCCGAACGACGTGCCGATCACCACGATTTCGAGGGGCATCGAAATCGATCTTCGTGAGATGATCGACGAAGACCCGGCGACCATCCCCAAACCCATCGAACCGCAACGCCACACACAAACCTAGACGAGGTGCTTTCATGTCGGAACGTCCCGAAAACTTGAGCGCGGCCGAGGCGCTCGAAAGGCTGAAGACGGGAAACCAGCGTTTTGCTGCCGGTGCCCTGACCCACCCCAATTCCGGCCCGGAGCGCCGACGGGAGCTCATGGGGGGCCAAAGCCCGTTTGCGACGATCATCACCTGCGCGGACAGTCGGGTGCCCGTCGAGATTTTGTTCGATCAGGGGCTCGGTGACCTGTTCGTGATCCGCGTCGCAGGCAACATCAACGACGATGCGATTCTCGGAAGCGTAGAATACGCAGCAGCGATTCTGGGCGTGAACCTCACGGTCGTGATGGGGCACAAGAGCTGCGGCGCCGTCGGCGCGGCGGTGGACTACTTGGTCCGAGACGGCTCGAAGACGGGCACGCACATCGATGCCCTGGTCGACGCGATCCGGCCCGCCGTCCAGGCCGCGGCGGAAGCCGGCACGGACGACATCGCCGACCGCAGTATTCGGCAAAACGCCACCATGGTCGCCCAAGAGATCGCCAGCTCGGAGCCTGTCATCTGCGAGCTTTGCGAGCAGGGCGTGCAAGTCCAGCCCGCCTACTACGACCTCGAATCCGGCGAGGTCCTCTGGCTCTGAACGCCGGCGTCAGTCGGCGCGGCGGGCCGCCTCGACGCCCCGATCGACGTCCACGCGGCTCAGCAGGAAGCCGCCGACGAGGAAGAGAATCGTGAGCGACAAGATGCCGTCTCGGTCGGTGGCGCCGGGGATCAGCTTCGGCGTGAACGCGATGAAGAGCGGCCCGAAGATCGTGGCGAACTTGCCGACCATGTTGAAGAAGCCGAAGAACTCGGCGGTTTTCGACGGCGGCACGAGACGCGCGTAGAGCGAGCGCGACAGGCTTTGCACACCCCCCTGCACGAGGCCGATGGCGACCGCGAGCACGTAGAAGTCACCCTCGTCGTGGAGGAATCGCCACGCGTAGACGAGCGCGGCTAGGTACACGCCGATGCCCATTAGAATCGCGGGCTTCGGGCCGATGCGCTGCCCAAGCGCCCCAAACGCGAGCGCCGCGGGGAAGGCGACGAACTGCGTCAACAGCAGCGCCGTGATCAGCGCGGACTGCTCTAGACCGAGAACACGGTCACCGAAGAACACGGCGGTCTTGATGACGGTGTTGACCCCGTCGATGTAGATCCAGTACGCGACGAGAAAGAGCACGAGCACTTTGAACGCGCGGATCTCCTTGAGCGTCGTCGCGAGCTGTCGAAGCCCTTCCCGAATCGCGCGCAGAGGCGGCGCCTGGTCCTCGGTGGGCGTCTCCTCGACCCAGGCGAGGAGCGGTATCGAAAACACCGCCCACCACACCGCCACACTGACAAACGAGACCTTGACCGCGCTCGCCGCGCCAGAAAGCCCAAACCACTCGGGCTTCTGCACCATCAGCACGTTCACCAGGAACAGCAGCCCGCCGCCGATGTAGCCCATCGAGTAGCCGAGGGCGGACACCAGATCGAGCTCGTCTTCCTCGGCGATGTCGACGAGCATCGAATCGTAAAAGACGTTCGCGCCGGAGAAGCCGACGGTGCCGAGACCGTAGAGCAGAAGCCCCACCCACCAGTGACCTGCGTGCACCCAAGCGAGCCCGGCCGACATCAAGATGCCGAGCGCTGCAAAGAACGCGAGAAACTTCTTTCGACTGCCACCGCGGTCGGCCACCGCACCGAGAACGGGCGCCGAGGCCGCGATCAGGATGCTCGCCGCCGCCAACGTGACGTTGAACCAAAACTGCGAATCCTCGGTGCTGAGGTCTTGCGTGATCGCGCTGTAAAAGACCGGAAAGAACCCGGCCATCACCGTGGTCGCGAACGCGGAGTTCGCCCAATCGTAGAGCGCCCAACCAACGACCGGCTTTCGCTTGAGGACGCCCCGCAGCGTGGCCCGCTTCGTCACGCGATTCCCCTCGCCGGCCAGTTGCTTCTACGGTGCGGGAAGCGCGTAGCGCCAGACGTCGTTGTCGACCCGCAGGTAGTTCTCTGGATCCTCGAAATCAAACGTCTCCCGGTCGCCGCCAAAGGTGTAGATCGCATCCCCGAGGGCAAAGGCACCGAAATCGTACTTGATCTCGTCTGGAGTGACCGAATTCCATGGGGAGTCGCTGACCTCCGCCCATGTTGCCCCGTCCGGACTCGCCCAAACGTCCATCGGGTTTTCGGGGAGCCCGAACCCTCCGAAGCACAGAATGCGGTCGTAGATGACGGCGCACTGGTGGCCCGGGCGTGGCGACCAGCCCGCGGATTCGGTGACGAGCTCCCAGCTCGCGCCGTCGCGCGAGCGCCACACGTCGTTGAAGTAGGGAAGCTCGCAGTCGGGGAGTGGATCGCACAGAAACCCGTCTTCACCGCCGAGTAAGACCATCCAGCCGTCCTTGACCACCACGACCGTTCCAGCGCGAGGCGCCCAGGGAGCGTCGTCCGTCATCTGCTCCCACGTGACGCCGTCGGCGGACTTCCAGACGTCGTTGAAATAGATGCGCGGCGGACCAGTTGGGCCGATGATCGCGTCGTCGTCGAACTGCGACCCGCCGAAGATGT
>CAJIBU010000170.1_pt1 | contig 9811 bp, 7 predicted proteins | sample 9199451 | NCBI WGS metagenome assembly CAJIBU01 (sample SAMEA7708315, study PRJEB35096) | sediment metagenome | biome: marine neritic benthic zone biome [ENVO:01000025]; feature: sediment [ENVO:00002007]; material: shallow marine sediment [ENVO:03000034] sea grass bed [ENVO_01000059] ... | reverse complement strand
GTCGGCTTCGAGCTGGTCGAGCTGTTGCCGTATCGCGACCCCGGCTACACCACGGTGCTCAACGCCAACCGCATCGTCCGCGAATGCCTCGTCGGCCTCGCCCTGCGAAAGAAGGGCATCACCCAACCCGGCTACCTCGACCCGCTGACGAGCGGCAGAAAGAGCAAGCCCCCGCCAAAGACGCACGACAAGAAGTTCAAGCGCCGCAAGCAGTAGCCGTGCACGCCTGGGGCATCACCGGGCGAGCAACCCCGCGAACACCAGCTCGTGAACCAACTCCAAGTCGCGTAAGACCTCGCGCTCCTCGCGCCGGAACAGCGCCGGCGGGCTGAACGAGTCGTACGACCACATCAGCGCGCGGGCCGACACCGCAGGCCGCGTCACCGCGAACGAGCCCTCGCGCGCGCCCTGCAAGAGGAAGCTCGCGAAGAGCTGCTCCTCGGCCGCGCGGTACGCTCGGTGCGCCCTCGCGATCGGCGCGCAGGAGCTGCAGTGCAAAAGGTCCGCCCCGTGCACCCCGTGATGCGCCAGGCTCAAGAAACCTTCGGTCCGCGCCCGAAGCGCCCGCCGGAGCCGCTGGTCCGGAGAGCCCCCGGCCGACCAGGCCGCCTCGATCGCCTGGAGAATCGACCGATGCCCCGCCTCGGAGAGCTGGAGCAGGATCGCATCCTTATTAGGGAACTCGAGATAGACCGTGCCCACCCCGACCCCGGCTGCCCGGGCGATGTCGCCGATGGTGGTTTTGTGGGGGCCGTAGCGGTGAAAGAGGCGGCCGGCGGCCTCCAGAAGGGCCTGTTTCCGAGGGGTCATCCCGGAATTACCCTATCATATCAAGCCCATTGACTGAAGCGTGAACGAACTTATTTTGCATTCATGCCTCAATCCAACGAAACCCTCCCTCTTTTGCCCCTCCGCCAGGGGGTGATCCTGCCTGGCACGGTGACGCCCGTCCCGGTCGGCCGGGAGCGCACGCGCGCGATGGTGGCCGAGCTCGAGCCCGGCGACCGCATCGTCTTTGCGGTCCAGTTCGACCGAAGCGTCGAGGACCCAGCGATTGCGGACCTGCATCCGGTCGGCGTGGTGGCGGAAGTCAAAGACACCAAGCTGCAGGGTGACCGCGCCATCCTTCTCGCCGAGGCGATCGAGCGCGTTCAAATTGCGTCGCTTCACGTGACCGATTCCCGCTGGGAAGCGGAGGTCGAGCCGGTGACCGAGCACGGCGGCGACTCCGAGGAGAGCAAAGCCTTGGCCAAGAGCCTCCGCGAGGTGCTCTCCGAGCTCGCCAACGACGCCAACGTTCGAAACGCGCTGGCGCAGACCGACGCGCCGGGCCTCTTGGCCGACCGCGTCGCGAGCTTCGTCGACATGCCTCAGGAGCGCAAAGCCGAGGTGCTCCACGCGCTCGACGTCGAGGCGCGGCTCCGCCTGGTGGCCAAGCTCTTGAAGGAAGCGCGCGCCCGAGCCGAGCTTCAAGAAAAGATCGACTCGGAGGTTCGTCAGAACATGTCCGAGCATCAGCGTGAAGCGATGCTCCGCCAGCAGCTCCGCGCGATTCAAAAGGAGCTTGGCGAGGGCGACGACGAGGGCGACGACCTCGAAAAGCTTCAAAAGCGCCTCGACGAGGCGGACCTCCCCGACGAGGTGAGAAAAGCCGCCGACCGCGAGCTCAAACGGCTGACCTCCATGCAGGGGCCGCAGGCCGAGAGCCACGTGATTCGAAACTACCTCGAGTGGATCGCCGATCTGCCCTGGAACACGCGTTCGGAAACCACCCAGGACATCAACGCGATCGCCCAGACGCTCGACGAGGACCACTACGGCCTCGACGACGTGAAGCGGCGCATCCTCGAGCACATGGCGGTGCTCAAGCTTTCCGCGAAAGCGCGCGGCACCATTTTGGCGCTCGTCGGTCCGCCCGGCGTGGGTAAGACCAGCCTCGCGCAGTCGGTCGCCCGGGCCACGGGCCGGCCGCTTGCGCGCGTGTCGCTTGGCGGCGTTCGTGACGAAGCGGAGGTCCGCGGTCACCGCCGCACCTACGTCGGCGCCCTGCCAGGCCGCATTCTGAACGCGCTCCGCAAGGTGGGCGCGAAGAACCCCGTGATGGTGCTCGACGAGATCGACAAGCTCGGCCGCGGCTGGGCGGGCGATCCGGAAGCCGCGCTTCTCGAGGTGCTCGACCCCGAGCAGAACGCGAACTTCACCGACCACTACCTGGAGCTCCCGTTCGATCTGTCCGAGGTGCTATTCATCGCGACGGCCAACGAGCTTTCGACGCTCTCTCCGCCGCTTCGCGACAGGCTCGAGATCATCGAGATCAACGGCTACACCCTCGACGAAAAGGTGAACATCGGCCGCGACCATCTGTGGCCGAGCAAGCTCGAAGAGCACGGCCTCGAGGCAACCGACGTGACGCTCGGCGACGATTCACTCGGGCTCATCGTCAAGGACTACACACGCGAAGCCGGGGTGCGGCAGCTCGCCCGTGAGCTCGCCAAGGTTTGCCGCTCGGTGGCGCTCGATGTCGCCCGTGCCGACGCCGATGGCGACGGTGCCGTCGACGTGGCGGAGGCCGATCTCCGACGCATCCTCGGCCGGCCGAAGTTCCTGACTGAAGGCGCCGAGCGCACGCGGCAACCTGGCGTGGCTGCTGGCCTCGCGTGGACGCCGGTCGGAGGCGACATCCTCTACATCGAGACCACGCAGATGCCCGGCAAGGGCAAGCTCGAAATCACCGGGCAGCTCGGCGACGTGATGAACGAGTCGGCGCGCGCTGCGCTTGCGTATCTTCGGAGCCACGCCGAGGAGCTCGGGGTCGACCCGACGTTCCTCGAGCGGCACGACCTTCACATCCACGTGCCCGCGGGCGGCGTCCCGAAGGACGGCCCCTCGGCCGGTGTGACGATCTTCACCGCGCTTGCATCGCTTCTGACCGGCCGCGCGGTGCGGTCGGATACGGCGATGACCGGCGAGGCCACGCTTCGCGGCCGCGTGCTTCCCGTCGGCGGCATCAAGTCCAAGGTGCTGGCGGCACATCGCGCCGGGTTCACGCGAGTCGTGCTTCCCAAGCAAAACGAGCACGACCTCGACGACGTACCGGAGTCGGTTCGGAGCGAGCTCGAAGTGATCCTCGCCGAGGACATGACCGAGGTGCTCGCGGAGGCCCTTCGCGGCGTACAGCCGTGCACCCCACCCTCGAAGCAGGCTCCGACGACCGGCGGCGACGCCCCGCGCGCCGCGGCTTGAAGGCATGGGGCCGGCCCTCAGGGGCCGGCTTCTGCGCTGGTCCCGTCCGACGGATAAAACTGCTTCACCCACCGGCGAAACTTGGGGATCGGACCGTCGCCGCGGATCAGCGCGGGGTTGTCGGTCGGCCGACGGTGCGCCCAGATCTCTTTGTCTTGAATCACGTCGCGGACGACGAAGCGGTGAAGCACGCGCATCTGCACCTGCGTGGGCAGCGCCCAAAACAGCTTGGCCCCGCGCACCGCGTTTGGCACGAACGGCGGCGGCAGCGCCGAGCTGATGCCGATGCCAAACGACATGGTGCTGCGGTCGAGCTGCGTCGCGGTGAGCAGCACGCGCGCGCGAACCCCGAGCTTCGGGACGGTGAGGTCGGTGACCGAAAGGCCGAGCCCGTGCACCATCGTGTCGAACGTCGATTCGATGCTTTGCCACGGCAGCAGCGGGTTGCGCCGCGTGAAGCCGAACTTCGAGTGCATGTGGGGCCCGTCGAGCGTGATCGTGGGGTCGAGAAGGTCGGAGTACTGGTGCACCGCCCCGAAGTGCCCAAAGTCCACCGCGTTTTCAGCGATGTCTTGGATGTGGCCTTTTAGCTCGAGCACTTCGGTGATCGGCTCCGCCCAGCCGTCCGCGTCGTAGGTCGGCAGTGACCAAGCGGGCGTCTCGCCGTTCGCGCCGGCGTAGGCGAAGATGCAGTCGAGCTGCTCGACCACCGGCCAGGCGCGAAGACGCAGCTTCACCTCGGGGCTCCCCGGGTACTCGCTGCCCACGCACTGGCCGCCGATGCCAAACCGGAGCCCGTGAAACGGACAGCGGAGCGCGCCGTCTCGGACCGTGCCGCCGTGGCCGAGATGCGCGCCCATGTGAGGGCAGTAGGGGTCGACCACGGCAAGCTCGCCGCTCCGGTTGCGAAACGCGACCACCTCTTGCCCGTTGATGCGAAAGATCGCGACCTTGCCGGGCGGAACCTGTTGCCGGGTGGCGATCCGAAACCAACCGGTGGGCATGGGTAGGGCGGCTGTCTCGTGCGTTGGCATCGCGCCGGACTATGACCCGGACCGCCATCGGACGCCGGTGACCTGCTCGCTGACGGTCCACAGCCGCCTCGCCGCGTCGTCGCGGAGGGCGACCCGTTTCGGCTGAGTGACTTTGCGGACCGCGATGTACTGCCCGCTCACCCCGTCGAGCTCCGGCGACGTCGCCGCATAGACCGGGCCTTCGTGCCCCTCGGATTCGTCTTTGGCAAACAGCCCCCAGATCGGGCCGAGCAGCTTCTTCGTCCGGCCGGGATTGTTGCCGAGGCCGAGATTGGTGAAGATCAGCCCCGGGTGCACCGCGTTGACGGTGATGTTCGCGCCCTCGAGCCGCCGCGCGAGCTCGCGCGTGAAGTAGATGTTGCCGAGCTTGCTCGCCGAGTAAGGGCCGAGCGGCCAATAGAAGCGCTCGAAGGTGAGGTCGTCGAAGTCGAGCCGTGCGATCGCGTAGCTGTTCGAGGTGACGTTCACGATGCGAGCGTGGTCGGCACGGCGGAGGCTCGGCAGCAGCTCGAGGGTCATCGCAAAGGGCGCGAAGTAGTTGACCGCCATCGTTTGCTCGAGGCCTTCGGCGGTGAGGCGCCTGCGCTGGTTCACGAGGCCCGCGTTGTTCACGAGAATGTGAACGGGCGCGTCGAGCGCGACGATGTCTTTCGCAGCGCGCTTCGCCTCGGCCATGAGCGAAAGGTCCGCAATGACCGAAACGGGAGGCGCACCGCCGGCGTCGACGATCTCCTGGGCAACTCGCTCGCACTTGTCCGGGTTTCGGGCGACGAGAATCACCCTTGCCCCTTGAGACGCGAGGGCGAGCGCAGTGCCGCGGCCGATACCACTGGTTGGCCCGGTCACCACCGCGTTTCTTCCCGAAAGGTCGCCTCCGGTCATCCGTGACTCTCCTGCGCACGAAGCCCGGCGAGCACCGTTGCGTCGCCGCGCACCGGAAGGCCGGCTGCGAGATAAAGCGCATCGATGACTTTCGCGTTGTTCAGTGCGTCCGAAACGGTGGTCGCTGGTTCGCTGCCCTCGCGCACGGCGTTCACGAAGGCCTCGAGCTGCGCCCGATACGTGGAGCCGCCCGGCACGCGCTCGCTTCGAGATCCGGCTTCGGTTTTCACGACGAGCCGGTGATACACCTCCGGCTTGATGAAGTTCAAGATGCCGATGCGGCCCCGCGTCCCTTCGATCTTCATCGACACCGACAGCAGCCTGCTGCAGCGCATCCCGACGAATAGCTTCACGTCGGCGCCCGAAGGCAAGCGCATGCGGGCGCGCATCCAGCGATCGATGAGCGCGCCGTGAAGCCCTGCCTCGGCCGAGAGCACCTCCGGCTCTTCTTCGGTCACCGCGCGAATGAAGCCGATCGGGTAACAGCCCATGTCGAGGGTCGCGCCGCCGCCCGTCTCGTAGTGGAAGCGGAAGTCGTCGAACGGCAGGTATGCCGAGAAGCTCGCATCGATGCGCGTCACGTCCCCGATCTCTCCATCGCGGATGATCTGTCGCACGCGGTCGACCAGCGGGTGGTAGCGAAAGTGCATCGCCTCGGCGACCACGAGCTCGGTGCCGCCCGCCGCACGGTGCACCCGCTCGACCTCACCCGCGTTCGCCGCGAACGGCTTTTCACACAGCACGTGCTTGCCAGCCTCGATCGCAGCGACGCACCAGTCGGCGTGCATGCTGATCGGGAGAGGCACGTACACCGCGTCGATGTCTTTGCTCGAAAGCAGGCCCTCGAAGGATCGATGGGTGCGCGGGATGCGATGCTTCTTTGCGTAGCGTTCGAGGTGCCGCGCCGAGCGATACTCCTCCGCAACCGCCACGACCTCCACCCCGTCGAGCGCGCGCGCGTGCTTCAGCACCGAGAAAGGCGCGATTCGCGCGGCTCCCAATATGCCGAGGCGAACGGTGTCCGGCATGCGTGTCGGCTTCCTACCACCGTTGCAATCCCGTGGCGACTGCGGCACAAGGCAGCTCATGGGCTCCGAGCCGCTCTACCGCTCTCGCCCCGGCGGGCACGACATCCAACCGGCGTCGCAGCCCGCGGCGACGAAGATCAACGACTTCATCTATCTGTCCGAGGGGCTCTCCAACTCGTATTTGCTCACGACGCCCGACGGGCGAATCGTCATCAACACGGGCATGGGGTTCGAGGCGCCGATTCACAAGCGCAATTTCGACGCCGTCGATGACGGCCCGATTCGCTACATCCTCTTCACGCAGGGCCACGTCGACCACGTGGGCGGCGCCGATTTCTTCCGCGAAAGCGGCACCAAGCTCGTGGCGCAGGAAAACAACCAGGCGCATCAGGCCGACGACGCGCGCATCTCGTCGTTCCGCGCCATGCGGAGCGGCTTTGCCTTCGCCGACGCGATCGCCAAGGCCCTGCAGTACATCCAGCAAAACGCCGGTGGCGGGATTTCGCCGCAGTCGCGCCCCGCTCCCGACATCACGTTCGACGACCAACACACGCTCGAGCTCGGCGGCCTTCGTCTCGAGCTCTTAGCGACGCCCGGCGGCGAGACCACCGACTCGATGGTGGTCTGGCTCCCGGATCACGAGATCTGCTTCGTCGGCAACCTCTTCAGCGCGCTCTTCGGCCATTTCCCGAACCTCGTGACGGTCCGCGGCGATCGATATCGGGAGGCGCTCGGTTTCATCGACTCGCTCGAACGCGTGCTCGCGCTCGAGCCGGCGCTGCTGCTTACCGGCCACCACGGGCCCGTGGCGGGCAAGGCGACGATTCGGGAAGAGCTCACGCGGCTGCGGGATGCGGTGCGCTACGTGCACGACCAAACCGTCAAAGGGATGAACCACGGCAAGGACATCCACACGCTGATGCGCGAGATTCGTTTGCCGCCCGAGCTCGAAGTCGGCGAAGGGTACGGCAAGGTGTCGTGGAGCGTGCGGGCGATTTGGGAGAACTACGCCGGCTGGTTTCACCATGGTTCCACCACCGAGCTCTACGACGTGCCCGCCACCGCGGTGCATGCCGATTTGGTGGAGCTCGCGGGCGGGGCGGACGCCATCGCGAGGCGGGCGGCGGACAAGCTCGACGCGGGCGAACCCGTCGAGGCCATTCACCTGGCCGAAGTGGCGCTCGGGGCCGCGCCCGACAACGTGTCCGCGCTCGAAGCGATGGTTGCCGCGCACGAGGTTCTCGAGGAGCAAAGCCAGAATTTCTGGCTCACGCAGTGGCTCCGGAAGCAGCTCGCAACCCACCGCGCTTCGCTCGCGGCGGCCAAGGCCAACGTAGCCAAGCCATGACCGACCGCCCCGACGACATCCGCATCGACGACCTCGCCGAGCCCGTGCTCACGCCCGTGCAAAAGATGATGCTCGAGGGCTTTGCGAGCGCGACGGTGGTGTTCTCGGTCGACGCGGTGCTCCGCGAGGCCAGAGAGCGCACCGGCCTCTCCGACTTCGGGCCCGACGACTTCATCGAAAGGCTCGAGGTCTGGTGTCAGGCTGCCGAGGAAGATGCCGAGCTCGGGCCGATGGGTCGGCTGCGCTTCTTCAACGACACCGTGCGGTACGCCTCGAACCGCCTCCGGTTCCATGACTTGTTGAAGCGGCACCCGGAGATTCTCGACGTCGAAATCAAAGCCCCGATCATCATCGCGGGGCTTCCGCGCTCCGGCACCACGCACCTCGTGAACCTGATCGCCGCCGATACGCGCCTTCGCTCGCTTCCGTACTGGGAGAGCCTCGAGCCGATTCCGGACCCCAACCTCGAGCCCGTGCCCAAAGAGAAAGACCCGCGGTACGTGAAGTGCGCAGGCGAGCATCAGATGCTCGGGCAGATCGCCCCGCTTCTTCGCAACATGCACGACCTCGCGCCCGACCACGTGCACGAGGAGATCGAGCTCGGCGCGCTCGACTTTTCGACGTTCTTGCCCGAGTGGAACGCGGTGGTGCCAAGATGGCGCGACTACTACTACGCGCGCGACCAGCGCCCGCACTACGCGTACATGAAGAATGTGCTCAAGGCGCTCCAGTGGCTGCGCGGCCCGGACCGCTGGGTTCTCAAGTCGCCCCAGCACATGGAGCAGCTCGGCCCCCTGATCGACACCTTCCCCGACGCCACGGTGGCGATCACGCATCGCGACCCGGTGTCGGTCGTCGCCTCGGCGATCACCATGCTGACCTACGGTGATCGGATGCGCCGCACGAGAGTCGACCCGCCTGCGGTGGCCGACTACTGGGCCGACCGGGTCGAGCACCTGTTGCGCGCCTGCGTGCGCGACCGAGAGCTCTTGCCGGCCGACCGCAGCATCGACGTGCTCTTCCACGAGTTCATGGCGGACGACGTGACGATGGTGGAGCGGATCTACGGCGTCGCGGGGCTGCCGATGACCGATGCGGCCCGGGCGTCACTCGAGCGCTACATGGAAGAGAACCCCCGCGGCAAGCACGGGCGCATCCTGTACGATTTGCGCGGCGATTTCGGCGTCGACGCCGCGGCTCTCAGGCGCCGTTTCGACTTCTATTTCGAGCGGTTTCCCGTGCAGGCCGAGGCCTCGTAGCCAAAGCCGAAATGTGAGGCATCCCACACCCACAAGGGCGGGCTTTTCTGGCTTGTAAACCGTGGTTTCCGGGTGTTAGCGTCGCCTTTCCCCCTTTTTCGGCTCGTCCGGAGGCTCCATGTCCTGCTCCCATCCTCTTCGTTGGATCGCCCTTTGTATGTTTGCTGCGCTCACCGCGTTTGGCTGTGTCGGTTCCGATACAGGCGAAAGTAGTGAGACCGGCTCGCTGTCACTCGACCTCGTGATCGACGACGACATCGTCATCAACGAAGTCAATTGGCAAATCACCGGCAACGGCATGGACATGTCAGGCACCATCGACGTGAGCGCACCGGGCTCCACCGCGTCGGTCGAGGTGTTCGGGCTTCCGCCGGGCGAAGAGGACTACACGGTGACGCTCACCGCGATGTCGGACGACGGTGAGGTGACCTGTGCGGGCTCGGCCGACTTCAACGTCGAGGTCGGGCAGGCCACCGACGTGATGGTCATGCTGAACTGCAAGCTTCCCGAGACCCTCGGCGGCGTGCGCGTGAACGGCAAGTTCAACATCTGCGCGCAGCTCACCAAGGCCACCGCGGCGCCGCTTCGCACGTCGGTCGGCAACGACATCGACCTCACCTCGCAGGCCGTGGACGCCGAGGACGACGCCATCACGTACATCTGGACGGCCACCGGCGGCTCGATCGATGACTCGAGCGCGGCGAACACCACGTACACCTGCATCGATGCGGGCGACCAGACGATCACGATCAGTGTCACCGACAACGACGAGTACTGCGACATGGCCACGTGGACGTTCCCGGTGACGTGTGTGCTGGGCGAGGCCGAGTGCGAGATCGACGACAATTGCGACGAGGATGAGATCTGCGTCGCCGGTCAGTGCGTGCCGGACGTCGAGTGCAACGAGGACTCGGACTGTGAAGACGGTGAGGTCTGCGTCGACAACGAGTGTGTCCCCGACGTGGAGTGCGTCGTGGACGCCGAATGTGATGACGAGAACGACTGCACAGACGACGT
>CAJIBU010000192.1_pt1 | contig 9824 bp, 9 predicted proteins | sample 9199451 | NCBI WGS metagenome assembly CAJIBU01 (sample SAMEA7708315, study PRJEB35096) | sediment metagenome | biome: marine neritic benthic zone biome [ENVO:01000025]; feature: sediment [ENVO:00002007]; material: shallow marine sediment [ENVO:03000034] sea grass bed [ENVO_01000059] ... | reverse complement strand
CTTGAATCGCCTCCACCGTGTTGAAGCCGTGCTCGCGCGGCGGGTCGAAGCCGAACACTTCTTGAATGCTGTCGAGCAGCGCCTTCGACGGGCGGTCGTGAATGCCCATCGTGCGGTCGCCCTGCACGTTGCTGTGCCCGCGCACGGGGCACGTGCCCGCGCCCGGGATGCCGATGCTGCCGCGCATCAGGAGGAAGTTGACGATCTCCCGCACGTTGCCGACGCCATTTTTGTGCTGGGTGAGCCCCATGGCCCAGCAGACGATCGTCTTGCGGCTGCGGGTGATGATGTCGACGGCGGCTTCGAGATCTCCACGCGAGACGCCTGCGGCTTTCACGAGCGCGTCGACGTCTTGCGCATCGAGGTGCGCTCGAAGCTCGGAGAAGCCCTCGGTGTAAAGGCCGATGAAATCTTCGTCGAGCACTTCGCCCGGGCGCTTGGCGTCTGCTTCGAGGAGCAGGTACATCAGCGCCTTGAGCAGCGCGACGTCCCCGTTGATCTGCACCTGCAGAAACAAATCGGCGATCGAGGTGCCGCCGGTCAGGATCTGCCCCGGGCTCTTCGGGTTGACGAAGCCCATGAGGCCGGCTTCTGGAAGCGGGTTGATCGCGATGATCTTCGCGCCGTTCTTTTTCGCCTTTTGAAGCGCGGTGAGCATGCGCGGGTGATTGGTGCCCGGGTTTTGGCCCATCACGATGATGGTGTCGGCCTGGTGGATGTCGTCGAGCGTCACCGAGCCCTTGCCGATGCCGACGGTTTGGCCGAGGCCCACGCCGCTCGACTCGTGGCACATGTTGGAGCAGTCCGGGAGGTTGTTGGTGCCGTACGCGCGCACGAAGAGCTGATAGAGGAACGCGGCTTCGTTGCTGGTGCGGCCCGACGTGTAGAAGAGCGCTTCGTTTGGCGAGTCGAGCGCCTTCAGCGAATCGGCCACGCGCGTGAATGCCTCGTCCCAATCGAGCGGCTCGTAGAAGCGCGAGCCTGGGCGAAGCATGAGCGGCTCGACCAGCCGGCCCTGCAGGCCGAGCCAGTAGTCCGACTTCTGCGCGAGCTCGTCGATGCTGTAGCGTTGGAAGAACTCCCAACCGAGGCGGCGCGGGGTCGTCTCCCACGCGGCAGCCTTCGCGCCGTTTTCGCAAAACTCGGTGAGCGCGGCGCGGTCGTCGGGGTCGGGCCACGCGCAGCCGGGGCAGTCGAAGCCGTCGGTTTGGTTCATGCGGGAGAGGATGCGCATGGCCGAGGGCACCGAATGGCCGTTGCGGTGCATGTGCGAGAAGGTCGAGGCAACCGACGTCAGGCCGGCGGCTTTGCTCTTCGGCGCTTCGACTTTCAGGTCATCGTCGGTTTCGGGGGGCTCGGCCGGGTCCCATGCCATCAGCCCGCCTCCGCGCGAACGAATGCGGGCGTGCCGCGGTCGACGGCAACGCGCTCGCCGTTGGAGTAGACGTTGAAACGATCGTGCCGCGCGAAGCCGACGAGCGTGAGCTGGAAACGCCGCGCCGTGTCGACGGCGAGGCTGGTAGCGGCGCCGATGGCCACCATCATCGGGAAGCCCGCGCGCACGGTCTTTTGAACGAGCTCGAAGCTCGCGCGGCTGCTCACGACGACGAAGGCCGACTTTGCAGGGACGGCGGCGTCGCACAGCCAAGCGCCGACGAGCTTGTCGAGCGCGTTGTGGCGGCCGACGTCTTCGCGATAGAGCGCGAGCTCGCCTCTGCAATCGAAGAGCGCGGCGCCGTGCGTGCCGCCGGTGTGGCGAAACCACGCCTGCGACTCTTCGAGAGCCGATAGCGCACGGCGAATCGCGGCGGACTCGAAGGCCTGGCTCTGCGCTGGCACCGACACACAGCCGGCTTTTTCGAGAGAATCGAGGGTGCGATCGCCGCAAATGCCGCAGGCGCTCGTCATGGTGAGATTCCGTTCGAGGAGCCGGTTCGGGACGACGACGTGCTCGCGAAGCACGGCACGGACGACGTTGTCGGGCGTGTCCGAGCGCGCACAGTGACGAACGCTCACCAGGTCGCCGGAGCCTTCGATCACCCCTTCGGCATGAAGAAACCCAAGCACGAGATCGCGATCGTGTCCGGGCGTACGCATGGTCATCGCGAGAGGCGTTTCGCGCCGGGCATGCGCCTCGCCGTGCTCGAGGATCACCTGCAGCGGCTCCTCGACGGCCACCAGGTCGTTCGCCCTGGCCCGCCCGTCGCGCTCAATGCGCTCGACTTCGGTGGAGACGACCGGTCTGCGGGGCATAACCCGGCAAGCGTACTGCGGGTTAACCCTTCCAAAAAGGTGCCAGGCACCTTTTCTCTTAACCCTTTCAAAAAGGTGCCAGGCACCTTTTCGTGCGGCGAATGGCGGCAATGTAATTCCTGGGCGTGGGCCCGTCTGCCCCACCCCGCCGCCCCCACGCGAGCGCCTAGTAGACGCCGGGGATGATGCGCCAGCGGACTTTTTCGCAGTAGCGGTCCCAGTCGGCGCCGTATTTCGTCGAGCAGAAATGGTGGTCGCGGCGTTCGCGGTGGATGAGCAGGATCGCGAAGTAGATCGGGTAGAAGTACGGGAGAGCCGAGTCGAAGAGGCACGGGAGCGACCACGACAGCGCCATCAGGATGTCGCCCACGTAGTTGAAGTGGCGCGACCAGCCCCAGAAACCGGACAGCAACAATCGCCCGCCCTGCTCGGTTTGCAGGTACTCGGGCTTCTTGCCCCAGATGCGCACGTTTTCGGGGTCGCCGCGGAACTTGTGCTTCTGCAGGTTCACCGCCCGGAAGATGTAGAGGCCGAGCATGTTGGTGGCGACGATTGCCGCGACGCCCCACCACGGCAGATCGGGCACGCGGTTGATCAGATAGTGCGCCTGAAGCGAGTACGTCATCGGCACCCACACCAAGTCGCCAAACGCCAGCATGAAGCCGAAGTTTTCGTGCTTGATGTCCATCGTCGTGAGGATGGCCTCTTCGTTCCAGAAGTAGTCCACGATGTAGAACATCTGGAAAATCCACACGAGGACCATCGACTTCGAGACGTACCCCCACTCCTCGTACTGCACGTACGCAAACGAAGTGTTGATCAGCACCCACAAAATCAGCCCGGGCCGCGCTTCGCAGAAGATTTTCAAATCAAGCCCGTCGCGGCCCGGCGGCACGCGCGGGTTGTGTCCGGTGCCCATCCAGAAGTCGTGGATCTTACTGCCGCTCGGGTTGCGCTGCTGCCCGTGCTGCTTGCCGTACCAGTAGAGATAGAAGCTGAAGATGAACACGAAGATGGTCATCACGCTGATCAGCGCGCCGAACTGGTCGTACAGCTCGCGAATGTTGAACACGCCCGACCAGTGCAGGATCGCCACGATGATGAACGTCGCGATCAGCGAAAAGAACCCATTCATGCGGTACGGCAGCCGCGACCCGTCCGGGAGCTCGGCGCCAAGCACCTCGCGGCCGGGTGCGTACTTCTGAAGCACCCACTGCAGCACGAACCAGAACCCGTAGATCACGGCAGCGCGCCCCGTGGGCATCATCGCCTGTTTGAAGCCTTCCCAGTCGGCGTTTGCCCCGGGTAGCACCTGCCCGTCGTTGAACCGCACCGCGAAAAACAGATACGCGGTGAACAGCGGCAACCCGATGATCATCGCCAAGTTGCCGGGCACGCCTCCGAACTCGAGCTTGCGTTTCTCTCCAGACATCGGGCCGGACTGTAAGGCAAAAGCGAAACGACGCGACCGGGTCGGCTTGAAATTCTCGAAAAGGGAGTCAAAACGGGCGTTTCCGCGACCCCTCCAGTTCGCCCCGTCCCCATGGTAGCTTACGACTCCACGCTCGATTCGCCCGAGCCAAACGCATGAAGCTTCGTCGCAAAGTCTGCATGCTCGGCGCTCCCGGTGTCGGTAAGACGAGCCTCGTTCGTCGCTTCGTCGAGGACCGCTTCGATGAAGACGACAAGTCCTCGATCGCCATCGCGATTTACAAGGGCGTGCTGGAGCTCGGCGACCACACGCTCGAGCTCATGCTCTGGGACCCGGGGAGCCACGAGGCGTGGAGCCAGTACAACGCCTCGTTCATCTCGGGCGCGTCCGGGCTCGTCTTCGTGGTCGATTCCACCAAGCCGCGCACGCTCGACCACCTGCTCGAGGTGCAGGCCAAAGGGCGAGGTTTCATCGGCTCCCGCCCCTCGCTGCTGGTCGTCAACAAGATCGACCTCACCTCCGAGTTCCGGCTCAGCCCAGCGCAGCTCGACGCGGCCGCGCAGCTCGACTGGCACATCGCCCAGACCAGCGCCAAATCGGGAGCAAAGGTTCAACCGGCGTTTGAGAAGCTGGCCGAGCTGATGCTCGACGCTAGAAAGGCTTCAGCATGAGCGATTTCGATGGAAAGACAGTGGTCATCACCGGCGCGAGCAGCGGCATCGGCGAAGCGGCGGCCAGGAAGTTCGTCAACCAGGGCGCGCGGGTGGTGTTGGCTGCGCGAAGCGAAGAGCCCCTACAGCGTCTGGCGAGCCAACTCGGTGACGACGTGGCGTTCGCAGTGCCCACCGACGTGTCCGACCTCGACGCGTGCAATCGGCTGCTCGAAGAGACGGTCGCGCGCTTTGGCCGCATCGACGTGGTGGTCAACAACGCGGCGTTCAACAGCCGCGGTCCGCTCGAGGACCTCCCCGTCGACCACATGCTGCAGATTCTCCACGTCAATCTTCGCGCGCCGATGATACTCACCCGGCTCGCGATCCCGAAGATGCGGGCGCAAGGCTCCGGCACCATCGTCAACGTGGCGTCGCTCGCGGGCCGGTTTCCGCTCGACGACGAGGCGTCGTATTCCGCCACCAAGTTCGCCCTCCGCGTGTTCTCGTTCGCGGTCGCCGAAGAGCTCCGTGACACCAACGTGCGCGTCGCGGTGGTCTCACCGGGCCCCGTCGACACCGGGTTCATCACCGACGACGGCGTCATCGACAGCGTGCCGGCACTCGTGTTCTCACAGCCGATGAGCACCGCCGACGAAATCGCCGACCTCGTGGTCGCGTCGGCCAAAGACGGCGAGCGCGAGCGCGTGAAGCCGGCGGTTGGCGGCAAGCTCGCCACCCTCGGCTATCTCTTCCCGGGCCTTCGCCGTCTGCTCATTCCCGCGCTCGAGCGCAAAGGCGAACGAGAAAAGAAGAAGTACATCGCGCGCCACTCGAGCTGAGCACCCGCGCTACTCGCCGTCGCCACCGTCGCCCGACGGCCCTGGAAGCGCAGACGGCCGCTTCGCAGACGGCCCCCACGTCTCGACGTGCGGGAGCATTCGGTAGAGCAGCCAGTGGTACGTGCTCCGCGGGAGAATGCGTCGCAGCACCGAAAACCCGAACGCGTCGAACGTCGCAGGCACGCGAAGCGGCGGGCGCCGGCGATGCATCGTCTTCAGCACCACGCGGGCAACCGACTCCGGCGTTGCGCGCGACGCTTCCATCAGCCGCCTGATGAACGGCGACATGTTGACGTAGTGCTCATGGTACGGCTCCGCGAGCTCGTGCTCGGATTTGTCGCTCTTCGGCGTGTAGCGCACTTTTTGAAACCCATCGGAGCGCACGAAGCCGGGCTGCACGAGGCTCACGCGGATGCCCCACGGCCGCACCTCGTACCAGAGCGCCTCGTGCGCGCCTTCGAGCGCGAACTTGGAAGCGCTGTAGGCGCCCATCGTCGGCATCGCCATCATGCCACCGACGGAGCTCACCGTGATGATGCGGCCGTCGCGCTTCTGTCGCATGCCGGGGAGCACGAGGCGGATCAGCTCCATCGGCGAGCGAAAGTTCACGTCCATCTGCGCGAGCCGCTCCTGCTCTTCGACGTGCTCGACCACGGCTCGATACGAAAGGCCCGCGTTGTTGATCAGGATGTCGACCCCGCCCCAGTCGCGCTCGGCCTCTTCGACGAGCGCTTCGCGTTCGCTTTCACGCGTGACGTCGAGCGCACGGATGCGCACGCGCTCGGATTCGCCAACCGCGTGCGCCTCGAAGCGCGGCAGCGAGCTTCGGCGCGCCGTCAGAAACACCCGGTGCTTGGTTTGGCAGAGGGCCCGCGCGATCTCGAGACCGATGCCCGTGCTTGCACCGGTGAGCAACACTGTGCAGTCGCGCCTCATCCGGGTTTGAGTTTATAGGGGTCCGCACTTACACTGGAAGCGCTTTTGACGGGGAGGGTGCGATGGGATGGGTGATCGGTCTCTTGGTGGTGGCGGTCGTCGTGCTGATCGGCTGGTTCGCTGGGACGTACAACGGCCTCGTCGGGCTGCGGAACCGCTATCGAAACGCGTTCGCCCAAATCGACGTGCAGCTGAAGCGCCGCCACGACCTGATTCCAAACCTCGTCGAGACCGCCAAAGGCTATCTAGAGCACGAGCGCGGCACGCTCGAGGCGGTGATCGCCGCGCGCAACTCGGCTGAAGGCGCGCGCACGCGGGCTGCGGCCGACCCCGGGAACCCCGACGCGATGCAGGGGCTCATGCAGGCCGAGGCCGGCCTCAGCGGCATGCTCGGCCGGTTTTTCGCGCTTGCGGAGGCCTATCCCGACCTCAAAGCGAACCAGAACATGATGCAGCTCTCCGAGGAGCTCTCCACCACCGAGAACAAGATCGCGTTCGCCCGGCAGGCCTACAACGACGCGGTCATGCGGTACAACAACAAGTGCGAGATGGTGCCTTCGAACATCGTCGCTGGCATGTTTGGGTTCGACCGGGCCGAGTTCTTCGAGATCGACGACCGAGAAGAGCGGGAGCCCGTCCAAGTTCAGTTCTAGACGATGGACTTCTTCGAGGAGCAGGCCCTCGCGAAACAGCGCACCGTCCGGCTGGTGCTCCTCTTCTTCATCGCCCTCGCCGGCATCACGCTCGCCGTCTACGTGCTGTCGATGCTCGCGTTCACCGCGGTGTTTCAAGACGGCACCGCGGTGGCGTACATGACCGGCGACTACGACGGGGCGCAGCAGGGCGGCTATTCGCTCTGGAATTCGAGCGTGTTTTCGTTTTCGCTGCTGAGCACGCTCGCGGTGGTGGGCCTCGGCTCGCTCTACAAGGTGGCGCGCCTTCGCGATGGCGGCTCGGCCGTGGCGCTGGCGCTAGGCGGCCGTCGCGTGGACCCGAGCTCCGCCCGGTTCGACGAGCGCCGCCTGCTCAACGTCGTCGAAGAGATGGCGATCGCGTCCGGCATCCCCGTGCCCGAGGTCTACGTCCTCGACCGTGAGCCCGGCATCAATGCGTTTGCCGCCGGAAAAACGACGAGTGACGCCGTGGTGGGCGTCACGCAGGGCACCCTTCAGCTGCTGCGGCGCGACGAGCTTCAGGGCGTAATGGCGCACGAGGTGAGCCACATCCTCAACGGCGACTCGCGCCTCAACATCCGCGCGATCGGGCTCCTTCACGGCATCTTTCTCCTGGCGCTCGTCGGCCGGTTTCTCACTCGCGGCGCCATGTACAGCGAAAAGAAGGAAGGCGGTGCGATCGCGGTCGTCGGCATTGGACTCATTGCGATCGGCTCGATCGGCGTGTTCTTCGGCCGGCTGATTCAGAGCGCGATTTCTAGGCAGCGTGAGCTTCTCGCCGACGCGTCCGCGGTGCAGTTCACCCGGGACACCGACGGGCTCGTCGGCGCGCTCAAGAAGATAGGCGGGGTGGACGCGCATTCGTATCTCGGCACGCCGCAGGCCGACGAGGCGAGCCACATCTTTTTCTCTGAAGCGATTCGCCGGCTGCGGCTGTTCGCAGGGCTCTTCCGCACGCACCCCCCGCTCGGCGAGCGCATCCGCAAGCTCGAGCCCCAGTGGGACGGCGATTTCCCCGAGGTCGGCCTGCCCCAGATCTCGGACGGCATGAGCACACCGCCCGACGCTCCGCCGCATGGCGCGCGCGCGTTCGCCGAGGCGCCCACCGAAGAAGCGGTCAACCAGGCGATTCAGCACATCGGCAGCCCGCGGCCCGAGCAGGTCGCGTACGCGCAGGCCATGCACGCCGCGCTTCCCCCGACCTGGGTCGACGCGGTGCACGAGGTGTCGATGGCGCAGGCGATGGTGTTTGGGCTGCTGCTCGCGCAGGACCAGGTGCTCGCCGGCACCGAGCTGATCAGCATCGCCGAGCTGACCGACCCGGCCACCGCCGACCTCGCGCTTCGCTTTCACTCGGAGGCGGGCGACCGCTCGTCTGCGGAGAAGATCGCCCTCGTCGACATGGCGCTCCCCACGCTCCGCAGCCTTTCGTTCGACGAGTACAAACGCTTTCGTCGCGTGGTGCAGTCGCTGATGGAGAGCGATCGCCAGATCGACCTCTTCGAATACACCTTGAGCCGCATGATTCAGCGGCACCTCACGCGCCACTTCCAAGGTCGCGGGCCGGCGCCGGGGCGCCACCGAACGCTTCGCGAGCTGGTTCCCGACGCGCGGGTGCTCATCGCCACGCTCGCCCGCACGGGAAGCCGCGACGAGGCCGAGGCCGCGAGAGCGTTTCGCCACGGCGCGTCGACGCTTCAGCTCAAAGGCGCCGACGCCGAGATCCCGCCCGCGAGCGAATGCAACCTCGACGCGGTCGACCGCGCGCTCGACCGGTACGACGCGGCCAAGCCCGAGCTCAAGCGCGACCTGATGCTCGCGTCCGCCTCCACCGTCATGGCCGACGATACCGTCACCGACCGAGAAGCCGAGCTGATCCGCGCCATCGGCGATGCGCTCGATTGTCCTGTCCCACCTTTTGTGCAATCGCGGTAACACGATGGAAACGCACAACGTCTACGAGACCGACGACGAGGTTCAGGCGCTGGCCCTGCAGGAGGCGCTCGAATCCGAAGGCATCGCGGCGGTGTTGGTGAACCATCGCGACACGGCCTACCCCGGCATCACCGACCGCCTCCGCCACGGCACCGAAATTCGGGTCGAGGCCGACCAGGTCGCGCGCGCCAAACAGCTCATCGAGGAGTTCCTCGCCGCCCAGCCGGTCGAGGGCCCCCCGGTGGCGCCACCCCCCGATCGGGGACCCGCCCCAGGCCTTCGCGGCCCCGGCTGGCTGATCGCGACCCTGATTTTGCTGGGTTTGCTCGGGCTCGGACTTTATTTACTAAATGGCAATTAACTCTTGGATCGAGCTTGATGATGCGCTATAAATTTACTGTTAGTAAAGGAAGCGCGTCATGGACACTGACACTTACGAACTCAATCAGCTCTGCAAGATCCTCAACTGGAACCCGGCCCACTGCAAAGTGATCCTCAAGCAGCTCGGCGCCGACCCTTCGCAGCCCATCGACGAAGAGACTGCCGCCAAGGTGGCTGGCAGGATTCGCCGACCCTGGCCGCCGCAGCAGCACTAACCTCCGGCGCGCTGGATTAGCGCAGCCGCACGCTCGCCGATCATCATGCTCGGCGCGTTGGTATTTCCGCCGGTGACCTGCGGCATGATCGACGCATCCGCCACGCGGAGCCCCTCGATGCCCCGAACCTCGAGCGTCGGGTCCACCACCGCGAGCGCGTCGACGCCCATCCTGCAGGTGCCAACCGGGTGGTAAACCGTGCTCGCGCGTAGACGCACCTCGTCTGCAAGCTCGGCGTCGGTGTTTCGATCGGCGCCCGGCGTGAGCTCTTCGCGCAGGTGTTCTTTCAGGCTCGGGTGCGCGCAGATCTCGCGACACTTTCGAATCCCGTCGATGAACACTTGAAGGTCGTCCGGGTCTTTCAAGAAGCACGGGTCGATCAGCGGCGCGTCGCCGGGGGAGCTCGACGCAAGCCGAAGCTCGCCGCGGCTCTTTGGATAGATCAGTGTCGGCATCACGGTGAGGCAGTGCCCCTTGTCGATGTCGGGGCGCGCGGGGCCGTCCTG
>CAJIBU010000209.1_pt1 | contig 9882 bp, 10 predicted proteins | sample 9199451 | NCBI WGS metagenome assembly CAJIBU01 (sample SAMEA7708315, study PRJEB35096) | sediment metagenome | biome: marine neritic benthic zone biome [ENVO:01000025]; feature: sediment [ENVO:00002007]; material: shallow marine sediment [ENVO:03000034] sea grass bed [ENVO_01000059] ... | reverse complement strand
GTGTTGGTTGACTTCACAGGCTCCTCCTGGGAATCGGGGACCCCACGCCGGCATGCGCATTCACGCCGGCAGCACGACCCCGCTCATGTGTTTCCCCTCTTCGCCGGTCTCTCACGACCGACGGGCCACTGAATAGCCCAGTCCCGTCCCGAGGCGCAAGGTCCGGGGGCTTGCAATTCCCGCGTTTGCGGGGAAATTGGACATGATCCTGGGCGCTTGGGCTCAGGGTGCGACGATTTCGGAAGCGAGCCAGCCGTCGTTTCGGCGGATGGTGTGGGGGTCTCGGCGCGCATCGTCGGCCTCGTCCCAAAGGAACTTCGCGTGCTCCGCGCGCGACTCGATGCGCCCGCGTTTCCACCTGACCCACTCGGTGCAGCGGCGCAGGTCGGCCTCGATCGGCAGCGCGTCCCTCACCTCGGGCGGGAAGGCCTCGAGCGGCTGCTCGGCGCGGCGCACCACTTGGATGTCGACCGGGTTCTGGGCGCTGACGCGGGCGCGAAGGCTGACGACGTAGGTCTTGCCCGTGCTCAGCTTCGCTTCGAGCAGTTGAATCGTCGGAGGCGCCGAGCCGGTGATCACCATCAGCATCTGCCGCCCCGGCCACACCGGGGCGATCGCCATCGTTCCGTTCTTCAGAACTGCGAGACACTTGCCCGCGCGGTCGACGATTCGAAACGGCACCTCGCTCGCCTGCCGCTTGCGCGGCCTCGTGAACACCAGCATCGCGCGCTGCGACGGTGCGGCGAGCCGCGTGTCGACCGTCTTGGGCACCTGCGCGGGCGCCTGTACAGTCGCTGCGCCCCACCAGGTGGCGGCTGCGACCAGGGCCAACACCCCGCACCTGAAAGGCCTCCTCAACCGCACGGTGTGATCTATCTCGCACGTGCGCACACGTCGTTCCAGCCGGACCACCTCGTTCCGCCCTGGTTCCCGCAGGTTGCCCACTTTCGAGGCACTCTCGGCGGCGACGACCCTTGATTTTGGCAATACTGTATCGGTGCCGACATCCGCTGGGGGGAGCCGCGCGCCGACGCTGCCGGCCACCCTCGAAACTCAGACCCCCTCCATCGGGGACGTATTGGACGGAAAGTTCCGGATTACCGACGTGCTCGGCTCCGGCGGGATGGGCTGCGTCTATTTGGCGGAGCACACGGCGCTCAAGCGGCAGGTGGCCCTGAAGCTCCTCCACCCCGAGGTGGAAGGCATCGACGAGGTTTCGCTTCGCTTCGAGCGGGAGGCGTTCGCGATCGGCCGCATCGACCACCCGAACTGCGTCGGCGTGTCGGACTTTGGCCGCCTCGAAGACGGCTCGCTCTACATGGTGCTCGAGGTGCTAGACGGGGTGTCGCTCTTGGAGCTGCTCGTCCGTGAGCGGCGTATTGGCTGGGAGCGCGCGCTCCACATCGCGCGGCACGTGCTGAGCGCGCTTGCCTGCGCGCACGATGTGGGCATCGTCCACCGCGACGTGAAGCCTGAAAACGTCATCCTCGTCGAGGAGGACGGGGACCTGGATTTCGCCAAGATCCTCGATTTCGGCATCGCCAAGCTGTTCGACGGCGCGAACCTCGCGAGCGGCGACCCGCGGTTGACCCAGCTCGGCGTCACCATCGGCACGCCGACCTACATCGCGCCCGAGCAGGCCTTCGGCCAGCCGATCGACGTGCGGGCGGACCTCTACTCGGTGTCGATCATGCTCTTCGAGATGATCGCCGGGCAGGCGCCCTTCGACGCTGACGAGGTGGTGGGCCTCCTCAGCATGCACGCGTCGGCCGACGTGCCTTGGATGCGCGACGTCGCGCCCGAGGTGCAGGTTCCGAAACCCGTCGAGGCGCTGATCCGTCAGGGGCTCGAAAAGGACAAAGACGACCGACCCGAGAGCGCGCACGCTTACATCGATCGCATCGACGCGATTCTGGCGGGCGACGCGAAGTCGTCCTCGATGTTCTCGGACGCCGAGTCGGGGCTTCGAGAGATCCCGTCGAAGGTCGCCGAGCGGATGCGCGACTCGCTCGCGCCGGTTGCGCGCGTGGTGAAGCGAAAGAAGACGCCGACGCAGCTCGTTGCCACGATCGCGACCTTCATCGTGCTCCTAGGCGTGTTCGTCGTTGCGTTTGGGAGCAAGGGCCCAGACTACCTGCCCGCGCGTTCGAGGCTGCCGCTGGTGACGCCCAAGCACGGGCCCGAGGCGGAGGCTGCCGCCGAGCTGTTGTCGCAGGGGCGACCCAACGACGCTGCAGCGTATCTGAAAGAGCACAAGGAAGAAGTGCGTGAAGAGCCCTATGCCCAGATGGTGCTCGGCCATGCGCACGCGAGCGCGCAGCGAAACATCCTCGCGCTCAAGGCCTATGAAACCTCGGTGCGAATCGAGCCGAAGCTCGCGAGCGACGAGCTGATGCGCACCAACCTCGACCTGATGCTCGACAAGAAGGCGCCAGGCGTGGTCGACGCGGCCCTCCGCTTCACCGGGGTGCTTGCGGTGGACGTCGGTGACCGCGAAGCCGAGGACGAGCTCGTGCGTATCGCGTCGGCGGATGAGGTGCTGTTTCGCCGGCAGTCCGCGGTGTCGGTGGCTGAGGAGGCGGGTTTTGGCGACCGCATCGACCGTCTCACGTCGTACACGCTCGACCTCCGGCAGGGCGAAACCTGCGCCGAGCGAAAACAAGCGGTCGCGAAGCTTCGCGCGCTCGGCGACAAGAAGGCGATTCCGAGCCTCGAGTCGGCGCAAAAACGCATTCGAGTCGAGGGGCTTCTGAAGAAGAAGGTCAACACCAACGCCTGCCTCCGCACCGATGCAGCCGAGGCGGTTCGGTACCTGAAGAGCCTTTAGCGCTCGCGCGAGTGTGGCGATGCGATAGCCTCTCGTGTCTTGCCAAGTGGGTCGAGCAAAGATGTGTGCGTCATCGGGGTCGACTGTGCGACCCAGCCGAAGAGCGTTGGCCTCGCGCTGTGCATCCTGGGTGCCGAGAGGGCGCGCATCGAAGAAGTCGCGGTCGAGCGGAGCTGGGACGACATCGATGCGCGCGTCGCGAGCTGGATTTCTCGTGACACGCTGATCGCGGTCGACGCGCCTCTCGGCTGGCCCGCGCTGCTGTCGGACGAGCTTCACGCGCATCGCGCCGGTGCGCCTCTGCCTGGTACCGCGAACGAGCTCTTTCGTCGGCGCACCGACGACGTGGTCGCCAGCGCTCTTGGCAAGCGGCCCCTCGACGTCGGCGCCGACCGCATCGCCCGCACTGCGCATACGGCGCTCGGGCTCTTGAAGCGGCTCCGCGAAGCGATGCGAATCGAGATTCCTCTGGCGTGGGAGCCTGGCGAGCTCTCCGACGTCGCTGCGATCGAGGTCTACCCCGCAGGCACGCTGGTGAGCCGCGAGCTTCCAAGCGCGGGGTACAAAGGCGCCGGCTCGGAGCAGGCGTCGATTCGTCGCGCGCTCTGCAAGGGCATCGCTGCGGAGGTCGCGCTACCGCGAGGTGCCAAGCGCGCGGCGATGGAAAGCGACCACGTGCTCGACGCGGTGCTCTGCTGCGTCGCAGGTTGTGATTTCATTCGCGGCAACGTGATGTCGCCCGACGATTTGGACCAAGCGCGTCGCGAAGGTTGGATCTGGGTGCGCCGCCGCGTGTGACTGAAACCGGCACAGTGTGAAGCCTCGGCGACGTGCGCGCTCCGCTTCGCGTTGCGATTGCCGCGAAGAATCTACTGGCACGCTCCTTGCTCGACTATCGGGCAAGGAGGTCGCCATGATCCTACGCCTATCCTGCTTGCTGACTTGTATCCTTTTCACGATCGGCTGCGGCGTCGAAACCGCACCGCCCTCGTCGCGCCCGCCAGTGGTCAGAGGCGGCGGGCTCTACACACCGCCCGAACCCCCGCCGAGCTTGAGCGAGTGCACGCCAAGCGCTTCGGTGTGGAGCGACGTGACCGAGCTCTACCTCACGACCGAACAATCGATCCACGAGCTGATCACCTGCGGCCGAGTTCAGGTTCAGCTCGCGCGAAGCATGCTGGCGATCGTCCTCGCCTCGAACGAGGAGCTCTTTCGCGGCGACACCTTCGCTCGCGTGTCCCGCTACGCCCGGTTCTTCGGCCTCGACCTCGAAAGTCCGTTTCTCCCCGGTGAAGATGGGCGCTGGGAGATGCCGATCGCAGGCGCCGACCCGAGCTCTCGCTTCTGGGTGCAGTTTTTCCGCCCCGGCGAGAGCGAGCCGATTCTCGAAGACCCATTTCGCCTCGAGAGCTACCTGAGAGACGTACACGTGGAGACCACGATGACGCTCGACGAAATGCTCGAAGACCTAGAGCGCCGCAACGAGCTCATCTTCACGTACCGCGAGGCGGGCCCGCTGGTCGACCTCCTGAACGACGGAGAGGCTTTTGGCCGCATCTTCACCGTCGAGGTGTCGCTCTATGACATCCTCTCGCTGATCGACCCGTCCTTCGCGAGCGAGGGCGCGGATTTCGGACCTCTGCTCTCGCTCGTCGAGGCGGAGATGATCTCATGTGTCGAGCTGCGCGACACCAAGGGCAGCACCGTCGTCGAGTACCAGGCCGACGGGAGCCGCGGCACCATCTCGGAGATCGCGGGCGCCGGCGAAATCGGATTCGACATCGACACCATCGTCGCCACCGACGGCCGGTACACGATGCTCGGCGACGCGACCGATCTCCGCTACCTCGGCTCCAAGAACCTCGCCGGGGAGATCGTGTACGACGTGAGCGGGGACGACCTCCGGCTCGGGGTGACGAGCGACTTCGGCAGCGGTCAGGCATGGCCCGTCACGTTTTGGGACTGCGGCGAGTGTGAGCACCGCGAGGTCTCGCCGTAAGCGCCCCGGTGAGGGATGGCACGCGGCCCGAGGGTCGGCCGCGTGCTATCCCCTCGTCGATGGGGGCGTATCTCTACCCGTTCAGCTTGGCCGCCGTGTCCGCGTTCGTGGTCCTGCTCGAGCGGCTTTTTCCCTGGCGGCCGTGGCAGAAACAGCTTCGTCCGAAGCTCTGGTCGGACCTGATCTACCTGGTGTTCAACGGGCATTTCCTCGGGCTGATGCTCGCCGGCCTGGCGAGCCGCTGGGTGCTTCCGCCTCTCGACCAGTGGCTCGCGGCCGAGGGGCTCACCGACGCGGTGTATCGAAACGCGGCCTCCGGCTGGCCGCTCTGGGCACAGGTCGTGGTGGCGCTCGTCGCGCTCGATTTCGTGCAGTGGTGCGTGCACAACCTGCTGCATCGGGTGCCGCTCTTGTGGGAGTTTCACAAAGCACACCACAGCGTGGTCGACGGCGAGATGGATTGGATCGTCTCGTTTCGTTTTTCGTGGCTCGAGGTGGTCGTCTACAAGTCGGTGCTCTATCTGCCGCTCGTGTTCTTTGGGTTCCGCTGGGAGGCGCTGATGTTCCACGCGGTGTTTGGCACGCTTATCGGCCACCTCAACCACGCCAACCTCGACTGGCACTACGGCCCGCTTCGCTACGTGCTCAACAGCCCGCGCATGCACATCTGGCATCACGACTACGATGGGCCGCCCAACCGCGTCGTGAACTTCGGCATCATCTTCAGCGCGTGGGATTGGATCTTCGGCACCGCCAAAATGCCAGCCCACCCGCCCAAGCGAATCGGCTTTCGCGGCGTCGACGAGTTCCCCGACAACTTCTTCAGCCAAGAGGCCTGGCCGCTTCAAAAAGCGCTGCCACGGGCGCACGGCGTCGCCTTCTGGTCGGCGGCGGGTGCGCTCGTGCTCGCGACCGCCTGGCTCTTGGGGCGCTGAGCCGCCCCTCGCCAGGGACCCCCGGGCAGCGGTATCGAAAAGGGTGACCGAGGCGTACGTTCATCCCTCGCCTGGAGGTGACCATATGGTCACTCGGTTTCGCTGCGCTCCGCTTTGCGTCTGGCTTTCCGAGAAGGAAGCAGCGATGAACCGCGAAGCGCGCCTTGAGAACAGGGAGGTGGGTCATGAACACGCTACGCATCGTTGCGCTCTTTGCGCTCGCATTGGGAGTCGGCGCGTCGCTCGGTTGTAGCTCCGAGGGCGGCGAGGTGGACGGTACGGGTGGTGACGGTACCGGTGGTGAAGGCACCGGTGGCACTGGCGCCGTAGGGGGCGGTGGGAACGGCGGGACCGGCGGAGATGTGCCACTTTCCGTCGAGTTCACGATCGAAGACGCGTCCGACCAAGGCGTCGAAGGCGCGCAGATCTGCGAGGGGGATACGAACTGCGGTACGACCGACGAGAACGGCATGGTCACGATCGACTTCCCGTTCGCGCAAGACGTGCTCTACACCGTCTCGAAGGACGGCTACGCGGCGGAGCTCTATGGCGACGTCTCCGACCTGACGTTTGGCACGTCTCGGGGGCACACGCTGTTTACGAATCAGGAAGTCGATGACCTCGCCATGATGATCGACTCGACTTGGCCGCACGCCGGCACGGGCTGGGTGAGCCTCGGCGTGAATCTCGAGGGTGTCACCTTCACCCTCATAGGCGGGACGGGTATCCAATCCTACGTCGACACCGACGGCACCCCATCCACCGAGCTCGATGCGACGACCTCGGGTTCCATTGCAGGTGTGCGCGGCGCTTTTTCCGAGGTTGCTCCGGGAATGTACGAAGTCGAGTACGGCGGCACAGCCACGGACTGCACGGCATCCATCGGGTGGCCGAGCGAAACGCCGAACCGGGTTCGAGTCGAGGTGCGGGCGGAGCATCTCACATACGCGTCGATGACATGCGTCATGGCGGAATGACTTGGCAGTCGCTCCGGTAAGACGAGCCGAGTAACTGTGTCACCATACGCGCCGTGAACATCGGCGCGCAGCGAAACACGCTCACCCTCAGCCTGACGTTGGGCTTCGCGCTCGTTTCGGGCTGCACGGACCGGCTCGGCTGCGGCGCTGACCAAGCCAACAAGCCTACTGCCGCCCCGCCTCCGGCTGCCAGCGCCAGCCCAAGCGTGCGACTCGACGCCGACCTCACCGACCGCGAGGTTCTCTTCGTCGGAGGGCTGATGTCCGAGCTCTACGACCAGCTCAGCGTCAACCTCGAAAAGGAGATCAACGAAGCCCTCGATAGGAGCGCGCGCCGGCTGAACGTGCACATCGACCTGCCGGGCGACGCCGACATCGACTTGCCGATCGGCGACGCCCTTGCCGACGCGCTCCCGGAAGTCGACCTTCCGATTCGACCCGGCCGCTTCTTCACGTTCTTCACGCAGATGGAGGCGCTCGAGGCCGCCGGCGCGTCGTATCGAAACGTGTCGCGTGTCTCGCCCTCGTTCGACACCTCGAACAGTGTCGAAAACAACGCTCGCGCGATTCGTGAAGCCATCCGCGCGGCGAACAAGCCCGTCATCCTCGTCACGCACAGCAAGGGCGGGCTCGACACGCTCGAAGCGCTGCTCGCGGTGCCGGGGTTTTGGGGGCGCAAGGTGGTCGGGTGGGTGGCCCTCCAAGCGCCGTTTCACGGCTCGCCCGTGGCCGACCCCGCGCCGTCGACGGTGCACGACCTGCTGCTGCGCGTCGTCGGGGGCAACGGGCAGGCCCTCGATGACCTCAAGACCAGCACCCGCGCCGCGTACATGGAGGAAAACGCCGAGCGCATTGCGGAGCTCACCGCTCGTGTCCCCGTGATTTCGGCCTACACGGTGTACGAAGCCAACGGCACGGTTGGCGATTTCGCGAGCGCGTTTGCGAACCGCGTCTTCGATGCGGCGATGGTTTCGGAAATCACCGACATCGTCGTCGAGAAGTACCGCGCGACGCCGCGCGACTTGGCGCGGGTGGTGAGCGAATCGACGATCGCCGCGGTTCGCATCCTGCGCGACCGCATCACGGGCGGCACCGCCGACGCTCTTGCGACCGTCAGCCTCCTGAACTTCACCAACGTGTACCTGGACCTCCGCGGATTTCCGAACGACGGCCTCGTCCCGAAAGAAAGCACGGCTCTCCCAGGGGCCTCGCACCGGGAGCTCGACGTCGGCGACCACGCGAGCCCCGTGATGGATGTCGACCCCTTCAAGAACTTCTGGACCGCCAAGCATCGCAACGCGGTGACCGCCGCGCTCATCGCCGAGGTGGACGAGGCGTCGCGGAGGCCGCGCTAGTCACGGCAGGCCCCAGGCCGGCTTAAGCGCCGCATATTCGGCCTCGGGAAGCGCGACCCACGCTGCGGCGCCCGGCCGGAGCCAAGCGGCGAAGTCTTCGAGGGTCGCCCTCGGCATGGCGGTGCAGCCCGTCATCCCGATACCGGGCCCGCGCCACACGTGCACGAAAATGCAGCTCCCCGCGCCCGGCGCGGTTTCGCGCGTGTTGTGCTCGACGACGATGGCAAGCGTGTAGAGCTCGTCGTCACGACGCATGTGCTCGGCGCTCTTCCAATCCACGGCGGTGTCTGCCGTCGAGACGATGCGGTTGTAATGGCGCGACGCCGGGTCGTCGACGCAGCGGAGCGCGGGCGTGGCCTGCGCGTACGGAAGCGAAAGCGTGCGCGCCTCCTCCGCGTAGCCGTACGCCGCTCCGATCTCGAACACGCCTGCCGGCGAACGTCCGTCGCCTTCCCGCTTGGTCGGCCCGGGCCGGCCCTGCGGTGCGCCGTTGCCGTGAAGCCCGCGTCCCCACCCATAGCCCGCCCGCCCGATCACGGTGTCGATCGGCTCGCCGACCGGCATCCACTCGCCGCCCGGCGCGCGTTCGTATCGTCGAAGCGTCGTCTCGAATTCGTCCCAGCTTCTCGCAACGACGGTGACTAGCTGCGTCCTCGCCGCGTCGATGGGCGACTGCGTTTCGACGACGGAGCCGGTCGTAGGCGGCAAAACCGCGTCTGTTCGGCACCCGCAAGCGACCGCTACGAGCCCCACCATTGCTGCGATCCACGCCCCCACGCGCATGCCCCGAAGTGTAGGCGCAAAACGCGCCGCGCCGCGACGATTTGCGAAAGGCCCCCTTTTCGCTATTTCCTATTTCCGTGGCCCGGTTGATCCCTCCTTTTCTTGCCGTGCTCGCCGTCGCGTCGGCGATGAGCGCGACCTCAGCCGCCGCGTACGAGAAGGCCGATTTCGTCGCGCCCAAAGACAAGGCGCTGGTCGTCTTCATCCAAAACCTCCGCGACGATGAAGCGATGACGTACACCATCGTCGACCGCGACCTGACGTGCTTTGCCGAGGTTGGCGGCCGCGAAGCGGAGGTCGCGAAAATGGCTCCGGGCTTCTACACCTTCTACGTCACGGGCTACAAGACCCAGCGCGTGGACATGCAGCTCGTTGCGGGTCGCACGTATTTCATTCGAATCTTCTCGTACGAGCGCTCCGTCATGCGGAGCTCGGACGTCGCGCCCGTCCAGCGGGGCACCGAGTCGTACATGCAGGTCAAGGCCTGGCTTCAGGGCGCTCGCGTGACCCAGGCCAGCGACGATCCGTGCCACGGCAAGCCGCTCAACAAGAAGCAGGCACGCCGCATGACCAAGCAGGTGATGAGCGCCGACATCGATTGGGAGGCCGGCGACGAGATCTATCACGCCCGCTATTCGCTTCTGCGAGTCGACGGGTTCACGGCCGACGAGATCGACTGGTTTTGACTCAGAGCCCTTGAAGACACGCCGCCGCGCTGGTTAGTCTCGCCCGATGGGCCTTCGCAAAGCGATCATGGCGATAGCCGTTGCGATGCTGCTCGTCGGCGGTTTCGGCTCCATGGCTGCAGGCTCGTTCGACGCGACGGCGATCATGGCGCTCTCGCTCGCCGGCTCGCTCGTGCTGCTGGACCTCGCGGGAAGACCGGAGCCCCGCTCCCCGAGAGCCCTGCTCGGCCTCGGCCTTCTCGCGATCGCCGTCGCCGCGGCCTTGGTGATGGTGTACCGCCGCATCACCGGGTAACGTCGTCGTTGCCCATGCTCGAGAC
>CAJIBU010000080.1_pt1 | contig 9896 bp, 9 predicted proteins | sample 9199451 | NCBI WGS metagenome assembly CAJIBU01 (sample SAMEA7708315, study PRJEB35096) | sediment metagenome | biome: marine neritic benthic zone biome [ENVO:01000025]; feature: sediment [ENVO:00002007]; material: shallow marine sediment [ENVO:03000034] sea grass bed [ENVO_01000059] ... | reverse complement strand
CCGCGTCGGTCTTCAGGAGCCCTAGCGCATTCGCCACGTACGACCTCGGCGAGCGGACAGCCATCGCCGCGGCCTACGTGCAGGGCGACAACAACGATCGCTTCGTGCTCGAGGTCTCGGATGACGGCGTTCGATTCGAAGTGCTTTGGGTCGCCGGAAACGTCCCCGCGCCCGGGCTTCGCGCACGCGCGACCAAGGGCCTCGATCGAAGCGCACGATACGTCCGGGTGACCGCGGAGGGAGGCGACGCTTGGGTGAGCGCCAGCGAGCTTCAGCTCTTTTCGTCGGTGCCTCGAGTCTGGCCGCCGCTCGTTTTGCCTCGGGTCGAGCTCCGCTCGTCGCTCTTCGCGCGCCTCGCGCTGTGGCTCTTCGGGCTGTTCGCCGTGCTCGCAGTCCTGCTCCATCGGCAGGGCGAGCGTAAAGCACTGGTCACCTCGCTTTCAGCATTGGCCGCGATTAGCGCGGGGGCGGCGCTCTACTGGGTCATCGAGCTCTGGCCCCCGGAACCAAGCCTGATCGACGCATCGCGTGCGGTGACCGCCGCGGTGGCCGCCGCGGTGGTGCTCCGGCTCGGCTTTCGCCCTCGAGATGCAAACGCCACGGCCCTCACCGCGCTCCTCGGCGCCATGGCCGTGCTCTCGGTGCTCACGTTTTACAACTACGGGCACCCACAGTTCTACGACGCGGCCAAGCGGTCTCCCACCTACGTGCACACCTGGGACATGCGCGTGTACTTCCCCGTCGCGAAGTATTTCGACGAGCTCGGCTACGACGGTGTCTACCTTGCAAGCGTCAAAGCGTACGCCGACGAGGAGCTTGGCGGCGACCTCGCCAGCGTTCGAAACGTCGACCTACGCGACCTCCGCAACTACGAAATGCGAAAGGTCTCGGACATCGAACCGGAGATCCACGCAGTGAAGGATCGATTCTCCCCCGAGCGATGGGCCGAGCTCACGGAGGACATGTCGTATTTCTGGGAGACCATGGGTCGGAGCGCGTACCTCAACAGCCTCCGAGACCACGGCGGCAATGCAACGCCGGCGTGGATGGTGATCGCCCACGCGATCTACGGCTCGGCAAGCGCGAACGAAGCCACCTTCATTCGCGCGGCTCTGCTCGACCCGCTGCTGTTGCTGTTGTTCTTCGTAGCCGTGTGGCGCACGTTCGGGCTTCGCACGGCGCTGGTTTGTCTCGTGGCCTACGGCGCAACCACCATCTATCAGTTTGGGAGCAACTGGGGCGGCTCGACGCTCAGAAACGACTGGATGGTTCTGCTCGGCCTCGGCGTTTGTGCGCTCGCGTCGCGCCGGCCGTTCGTCGCCGGCCTGCTCCTCGGATGGAGCGCGATGATTCGCGCGTTTCCTGTGCTTGCGCTCTTGTTCTTGGCAGCCCCGATCGCTTGGCAGCTCTTCGAGCGCATGCGCGGCACGAGACAAGAGCCGCGCGCGTCGGCGCTCGAGACGCTGATGCCGCTGCTCAAAGTGGCCGCTGGGACAGTCGCGGTCGTCATCGTGCTCGGGGCCTGGTCGACGCTCGAGCTCGGCTGGGAGCAGTCGTGGGGCGCGTGGTCGCAAAAGATCGCGATGCACGCGGACAAACCCAACGTGAACCACCTCGGGATTCGCGCTCTGGTCGGACACGACCCCGACAACCTCTGGCACAACCTGAGCGCGCGGGGCATCGACCCCGCCGAGTGGGGGCCACGCACTGCTCAGACGATGAAGGAGCGGCGCTGGTTGACCGTGGCGGGGATGCTCTTGTTCACGCTTCTCGCATTGCTCGCCTGTCGGGGGTCGCCTCTATCCGACGCTGCCGTGATCGGAACGATGATGATCCCGGTCTACTTCTACCCGTCGAATTATTATCTGCATATTCTGTTCATCTGGCCTCTGCTGCTCGCAAGCCGCTCGAGCGCGACGGGGCGGCGCGGCTGGTCGCTCGTGGCCGCCACGGTGCTCGCCTCGTGCGCGATTCAGTGGTTCGGCTGGCTGATGCACGGCCGGTACGGGCAGTTCTTGTTTTGGAGCGGCGTCATTCTCGCGACGATTGCCGCGCTCCTGGGCATCGCGATTGCGGTCAACCGCAGGCGAACGAAAGGAACGCGCGCCGAGTCAGAACGCCCGGCCGCCCCGCTCTCTCAGCAGCCGCAACAAGTTGCGCAGTAGCAGGGGCCACACCGCCGCGCTCTCGAGCGCGCCAGCGTGAAGCAGGTGAACCGGACGAAAGACGTGCGACGCGCTGATGAGCTCGCCATCTGTGCTCCACGCGGTGGCGCTCAGCTCTGCACTGAGCTCGTCCGTGTGGTAGCGGTCGCCCGGAGGAAGCGAAATCCGAAGCTCCGAAGGAACGCCGGCGAATAGTCCCTCGCTCGCGGAGCCGATTTGCGCAACGCGCGCGGTCTCGCGGGCCGGCTTGGGGAGGTCGGTGCGCATCGACCCGAAGAGCTCGGCGACCGGAGCCACCGCGCCTCCGACCGCGAGGATCGTGGCGCCGCTCCAGCAGAGCTGACGCGTTCGTTCGCGCAACCGCTCGCCGTCATGCTCGCCGTGGCGCGCCGCGATCACCGCGAGCTCCCCCGGGGCGTCGTATGCAACGGGCGCGCTCTTCACCGGCTGCTCGACCACGTCGAAGCGGTACCGCGAGAGGTCGGCTGCGAGACGGCTCGCGGAGCCATCGTGAACCACCGTGGCGGTCAGTGGACGCGCATCGGATGTGCGCTGTTGTGGAAGCTCGTTCCTGTTTTCCTGTGGCATCGTCTCGGGCTCCGGACCCCTCTCACGACGACCTCACAGCACATTAACCAGGAAGGCCGCCCTGAGAGGCGGCCTGCAAGCGACAACAACGCGCAGACCACCTCAGTCGGTAAACCAAAAGTAGAAGCTGCGCAGAGCGTCGCGTGAACGTGTCATGTTAGATACGAGAATACACGTCTGGTGAAGGAGGTCAACCCCCCGGCCAACGCCCCGACGGAATCGCGGGAAACGCGTCTGCGTCGCCCAAAAACACGTAGGTCCACGCCAAGAGCGCGCCGGCGGCGGTGCGGGCCCGAACGAGCGAGCGCCGGTAGAGCGAGCCGTTCGTCTGGTAGCCGGCGAAGTCTTCGTACTCGTCGAGCTCCTGCAGCATCGACGGGAGGTCGTCGAGCTCGTGCACCTCGCCGTGGACGGTTGCGCCATTGCGAAGCACGAGGCCGGGGTACCAGTCGATGTGAATCAACGACGCCCCTTCGACGAGGGCACTTGGGTGCGTGTGACGCACGCGCGGCGCGAGCAGCGAGTGGCTTCGCTCGCCGCGCATCAGGGTGCCGTAGGTGAAGACCGCCGAGGGGACGGCCGGCGCGGGGTCGCCGGACGCCACCGCGAGGAAGTCGTCGTGGGCGTGTCCGAATCGAGCGCGCCCGCGAATCACCATCTCGCGGTATGCCGCGCCCGGAGCAACGAACGCTCCGACGCGGGCATCACACACACAATAGGTGGTGGCGGCATGTGCGTGGCCGTCATCGGTGAGCGCTGTGACCTCGGTGCGACGATAGAAGCTGCCCGAAACGCCCTCCTTGGCGTCGAGCCCCGCCCAGTCACGCACGCGAAACAATGCGCCGGGAATCGAGGTGCCCTGGCGAGGGCGGACGTCGAGCGCGCCGCCTTTTCGAAGGCGCGACTGATAGTGGAAGACGAGCTCGTGGTCGGGCAGCCACGCCGGGCCGAGCGGCTCGATCGACGCGGGGTCGTAGCCCTTGGTCTCGCACCAAGCGGACCAGTTTTCGGCGTCGAGGTTGGAGCCGTAGGCGAAGTACAGCATCTTCAGAGCTTACTTCAGTGCTGCGGGGCGGTCAGCCGGGGCCGCAAGCGGTCGGCGAGGAAGCCGGCAACCCAGCGGTGACCTTCTGGGCTCCAATGGCTGTCGGTCGGGAAGCGGAGACTTTCGTCGGGGCAGTGCTCGAGCATCGAATCGAAGTCGCCTTCGAGGTCGCCGATGGCGAAGTCGTACGACTCCTTTTGGCACTCCCAGGGCGCGGCGAGAAATACCACCGAGAAAGTCGCGCCTGCGTCAGTCGCGAGCTCTCGTGCGTCGTCGAGCACTGCGTTGGCGTTGTCGACGAGAGCCTGGCGGATGAGCGGAGCCCGCACCGCGCGATACACGAACCCCACCAAGAAGCTCGACTGCAGGAACAGGTTTTGGACTGGGTGGCAGGCCTCGTCGAGATCGACCGCCGTCCAGCGCCCTTCGAGGCGCATCGTGACGCGCCCCACGGGGACGTTCCCGCGCGGCGGGTACTGACACAAGAAGCGTTTGTCGATCATGTTGCGAAGAAGGTCGAAGCTCGTGGGCGCGAAGACGACCTGGTCGCCGGCCTCGATTTCGCCGCGATGCAGATCGAGGGCGGTGTACATCTGCTCGAGGCCGTATCCCATGACGGCGTAGTTTTGGACGTTGAATCCGTGGTCTTTGGCGAAGGTGCCCGCCAACAGATTGAGCGCAGTGTCCTCGTTGTCGACGCCGTGCCCGAACGTATACGAGTCGCCGAATACGTGCAGCGTCGGGCCTTCTTCGATTTCGTTGGGGATCGCTTTACGGCCTAGTGAGTCGATTCGGTACGTGGCGTCGAAGTTGCCTTCGGAGATGTGCCGGCCTTTGCTGTCGGGGATGGGGCGCCAGCCAAGTCGGTCGTGAGGCTCGTAGACGCCTTCGATGCGAACGGCGCGCCACGAGTCGACGTTCTGGAGGCGCCACCGGCCGAGGTACAGCTCGGCGGCGACGAGAACGACGAGGCCCACGGCAAGGGCTGCCCAAAAGCCCCGGCGATAGCTTTCGCGCTTCGTTCGAACATAGAGGATCGAAAGCACGAGCAGCGTCGCGAAGAACGCGGCGACGACCGTGAGATAGATCTTCGCGTCGGGGTCGAGGCGAAGGAAGAGCCCGAGGCTGAGCGGATTGACGAAGAGCAGCAGCGTGCCGACGACGAGCGCCACCTGCGTGAAGCGCCCGATGCGCTTTTCTTGTACGGTGTCGCTCGGGGGGCTCATCGTCCGGCCTTATAGCGCAGGCACTGGCACTGGCACTGACGCTGACGCTGACGCTGACGCTGACGCTGGCACTGGCACTGACGCTGACACTGGCACTGACGCTGTCACTGCCACTGCCACTGCCACTGCCACTGCCACTGCCACTGCCACTGCCACTGACCCTGCCGCCGGAGCCCCGTGGCGACGAAGTCGCTTTACGGGGTGGCACTGACCCCGCCCCTGCCCTACCCTCGCCCACCGATGACCCGAGACCTGACGGGGCGGTGCGGCACGTGCGGTTGGTACATTCCCAAGCGCGAAGAGCCGGACGGGTCGTGGGTCGGGGAATGCAGGCTCGGGCAAGGCCACTGGCCGCTGCGCGACGCCGCGACGTGCTCGAGCCACAAGCCCAAAGACGTGCCGTGGGAACAGGCCCTCAAGAGAAAGCCTGCGGCCGGGGTGCCGCGCCGCTATCGGGATGAGCCCCCGCCGAAGCCCCGGCCGGCCATTCCTTCGGAGATTGGAATCGACATGGACCAAGAAAGCTTTCGACAGGTGCTTCGCGAGGTGCTGCTCGACGAGCTCGGAATACGCGACGTCGAGCTCGGAGACCGCTGGAACGACGGCGAGATCGTGATCGTGCCCGGCAAGGAAGGCACGCAGGAAAAGCGCATCCCCATCGACGTGTTCTTCAAGAAGATCGTGATGGTGCGCGACAAGCTCCGCGTTCTCGAGCAAAAGATCAACGGCAACAAGCGCCTCACCGACGAAGAAAAAGTGCAGCTCCAGCAATACATCACCGGCTGCTACGGCTCCCTCACCACCTTCAACGTCCTCTTCAAAAACAAAGAAGACCAGTTCACCGGCCAAAAAGGCTAGCCGCAGAAAAAGGGGACTGTCCCCTATATAATTTCGTCGGAGAAAAAGGGGACTGTCCCCTTTTTCTAGCGGCGGACGGCGATGAGCTCGATGCCGTACAGGAGGACGCGGGCGGAGAAGTAGAGCCAGAGGAGCAGGACGATCACGGATGAGAGGGAGCCGTAGACGGCTTCGAGGCTGCTGGCCTTGTCGAGGTAGAGGACGAAGAGCCGTTTGCCGAGCTGGAACAGGAGAGCCGCGACGAGAGCACCGGGGACGACTTCACCCCACGACGGGCGCTCATAGGGCACCAGTCTGTAGATGATCCCGAGCATCACGAAGACGAAGCCGAAGCTCGCGACTTGACTGCCCAACGCCGCCAGGATCGTCCCGTCCAGCGCCTCGGGGAACAAGTCGAACTGCATCAACACGTCTACGATCATCGACACCCCGACCGCCATCAACAGCAAGAGCGAAACGAAGACCGTCATTCCGAAGTTCCGGAGCTTGGATAGGTAGAAGGCGTGATCTCTCGGAATTGCGAGAGCGCGATTGAGCCCGCGGCTCACCGCGCCCGTCATCTTGCTCGCAGACCAGAACAGCCCGATCACGCTTGCAACGCCCGCAGCGCCCCTCAGATCGATCAAAGTGTCGATGTTGGTCCTCAGGAAGTCCGCGCTCCCCGGGAACTCGTCGGCCAACATCCGATCCAGGCGCGATTGAATCTTCGCGCGGTCCAAGAAGAGGCTCGCGCCAGCGATGACACCCGTGAGCAGTGGGAAAAGCGAGAAGAAGCCGAAGTACGCGATGCTCGCGGCCATGTCCTTCGCATAGTCAGCGTTGCTCTTCTTGGCGGCACGGACGAGCGGGCCCACCATCGGCATGGTCCCGACCCGTTCGCTCCAAGGCTCTCTGGTTTCGCTCATTTCGACAATGAAAAGGCCAAGCTCGCAGGTACTACGCACCGGCTGCCTCCTGTTTCCCGCGGAGCTTGATTCGAAATCGTCGCCTCCTTACCCGCGGAGCTTGATTCGAAATCGTCGCCTCCTTACCCGCGGAGCTTGATTCGAAATCGTCGCCTCCTTAGTTGTCGTGCCTCGATTTGAGCGCATGGACCGCGAGCTCGACGACCGGGCTGAGCGCGGCAACTTTGGAAAGCGACGAGCCCGAACCGGTCAACTTGGAGACCGTTTGTTCAATGCTTCTCACGTGCTCTGCGATGCGATCGTATTCGGCTTTGACGGCATCGGCATCGGCTTGAAGCTCGTCGAGTGCCATGTCGCGGATCTCGGCCACCATCTCCTGCTCGGGCCCCGGTTTCTTCAGGACAGCGATCAGAATCAAGACCGCCGCAAAGGCGGCGTTTGCGCCGGCGAGATAGAAAGCGCCCCGAACCCTGCCGTAGGTCTCGGCCATCAGCTCGTAGATACCGAGGTTGATCATGCCGACCGTGAGAACTGAGAGGCCTAGCGCGATGCCCAGCAGCGTGATTTGTTGGCCGGTCCGCCGGGCGTTGATCTTGAGGAGCGTGGTTTCGGCGTGGACCCAGATGCGAAGCTTCAACATCGTTTCATTCATCGCATCCTCCTCACCGTAGGAACCTGCCGACCAAGATGCCGAGCGAGAAGATCACCAGGCCACTGAGGACCGGCGTTTCGCGAAGCTCGCCTTCCAAGAGCTCGACCAGCTCTTGGACCTGACCCATGAGGCCTTCGTGCTCACCCGACGCTTCTTCTTCGGCCGCAAGCGCGGCTTCATCGCTCGACGCTTCGACGTCGGATGGCTCCGGCGGCGCTTGCTTTCGCGCTTCCGCAAGCGCCAATACCTCAGCACGAAGCGCTGAGAGCTCGGCCTTGATTTCCTCGTTTCTCATCGTGGGCTCCTTACGCCGGGAAGCGAGCGTACCGGTTGAAGCACTCGCTCTTCAAGCGTGCTCGCGCGTTGGAGCCGAAAAAGGCGCCGCGTGACGATAGCGTTGCTGCCCCAACGCTTGGGCTCAGCTCTTGACGGCTTTCTTCAGCGCCTTGATGTCGTTCTCGCTGAGGTTGGTCTCGACCAAGGTTCCCTCGAAGGGGGCGAAGATTCCGCCGAACTCGTCGACGGCGACCGTGTCGGTGACGAGAACCACGGCCGACGTGTCTTTTTCGAGGCTCTCCGCGAACTGTTCCAACACGGGGTCTTCGAGGGCGAGGTCGGTGCCTGCGCCAAAGAGCGCACCCAGGGACCCTCCGGCCAGCGCGCCGGCACCGATCGCACCAGCGATCGCGCCGGCGGGACCGACCAGCGCACCAAGAAGCGCGCCCGTGACCGCACCCCAGCCCACGCTTCCTTTGACGATCGTGTCGTCTTGGGCCCAGGTGCTGTGAACGCGCACGTAGCCGTGCTTGCTCCGGGACACGACGGCGATGTCGTCGAGCCAGATGTAGTCGTTGTTTTCCTCGACTGCGTCGAGCGCCTTTTGAGCGGTCTTTCGACCTCGGAAGGTGATTGCCATGAATTGCGACATTGCGTTCTCCTTTGATGGACGGGAAGGAGGCAGAAGACTACCCGGATTGCGCGGTTCTCATCAACAGGTCGGGATGGAGATCTCGCACCGTTCACGAAAGGGTTGCATGCGACTAGTCGGCGCTCGTGTCCTGGACAAGGAACGGCAATTCGAGGGTTGACGCGAGGAGCGCGGTGTGGTTCCGATCGCGGTTCCGGGATTGACGGGCCGACAGCCTGGCTCCCACAAGAACACCTCTTCCAACGCACGAAAGTAGGCGACCATGGGTCAAAAGATCGACCAGTTTTGTACCGACCTCAACAAAGACCTGACCCAGGCGGACAACCGGCTGCAGCATCTGAAAGCGCAACTCGAGACCGCCAATCAAGAGAGCCGCGATGCGATTCAGGCCAAGCTGGACGAGGCGAAGTCGAGCCTCGAACACCAGAAGCAGAACGCCAAGGACCGCGAGCACCAGATCAAGAGCTATCTCGAAGAGAAAAAGGCCGAAGCCCAGCACGACATCGCCGATTGGAAGAAGAGGCGCGAGATCAAGAAGCTCGAGAAGCGGGCCGAGCGGCGTGAGGAGTACGCGGGGAACACGGTTCTCATTGCGATGGCTGCCATCGATGAGGCCCACGTGGCGCTCCTAGAAGCCTTGGACGCGCGGCTCGACGCTGACGAAGCCGAGGCGAGCGCCTGAGCAACCTTCTCAAGCCGAAAGATCGAAACATGCAGCTAAGGAGAACCTCGCTCGCGGCCGCTATCGTCGTTTGCGCGTTGGCCACTGCGATGGCCGGGCCCGCAGCAGCCGAAGACAAGACGGCGAAACCCAACATCTTGGTCATTTGGGGCGACGACATCGGGCAGTCGAACATCAGCGCCTACACCATGGGGGTGATGGGCTATCGGACGCCGAACATCGACCGGGTTGCCAAAGAAGGGATGATCTTCACCGACTATTACGGCGAGCAGAGCTGCACGGCGGGGCGGTCTTCGTTCATCACCGGGCAGAGCGTGTTTCGCACCGGGCTCAGCAAGGTGGGGATGCCCGGGGCGGAGACCGGCCTGAGCGCGAAGGACCCGACCATCGCCCAGATGCTGAAACCGCACGGCTACGCGACCGGGCAGTTCGGCAAGAACCACCTCGGCGACAAGGACAAGCACCTCCCGACCGCCCACGGCTTCGACGAGTTCCTCGGCAACCTCTACCATTTGAACGCCGAAGAAGAGCCGGAGAACGAGGACTACCCGAAGAACCCCGAGTTCCGAAAGCGATTCGGGCCGCGCGGCGTCATTCATAGCTATGCGGACGGACGCATCGAGGACACCGGGCCGCTCACGAAGAAGCGGATGGAGACGATCGACGACGAGACCGTGGCGGCTGCCATTCGGTTCATCGAAGACACGGTCAAGTCGGGCAAGCCGTTCTTCGTGTGGTGGAACGGCACGCGCATGCACTTTCGCACCCACGTGAAGGAGGAGCTCCGCGGGATTTCTGGGCAGGACGAGTACTCGGACGGGATGGTCGAGCACGACATGCACGTCGG
>CAJIBU010000151.1_pt1 | contig 10078 bp, 7 predicted proteins | sample 9199451 | NCBI WGS metagenome assembly CAJIBU01 (sample SAMEA7708315, study PRJEB35096) | sediment metagenome | biome: marine neritic benthic zone biome [ENVO:01000025]; feature: sediment [ENVO:00002007]; material: shallow marine sediment [ENVO:03000034] sea grass bed [ENVO_01000059] ... | reverse complement strand
CTGCGCACAGCAAGGGCGCGGCCTGTAGATCCGAAAACCCCTCGGGCAGCGGATATGTGAAGCTCGCAGGCGCGACCAGTTGCTCGGCAAAGCCGCCGTCGACGGTCCACCCTGTGAATTCCGAGGCCTCGCACAGATTTTCGCGTTCACTCGCGCAAAAGCGGCACCGCCCACACGCACGGTGTAGCCACGCGACACCGACGCGTTCTCCAACTTCGCGGTCTGCGACGCTCGATCCGATCGCTTCGACGACGCCGACGACTTGATGGCCTGGGATCGTCGGCGAGCGACGAAGATCGAGATCCCCTTCGACGACGTGGAGGTCGGTTCTGCAGACTCCGCAGGCGCGCACCTTCACCAAAACTTCGTCGGCTGCGGGCGTCGGAACGGCGCAATCGTGCATTCGAAGCGGGCGCGTTTCGATCGGGGCCGCCTTGTCGAGAACCATCGCGCGCATCGACGCCACGATACCACGGCGCAAATCCTGCGCCTCGCGTACGTCAGGAGAATTGCGGAAAGCGCTTCGTTTCGATATACGGCTAAACGAACGTGGCCCGTGACCTGCACCACGCTTGGGACGGTGACGCAGCGCGAGACGAAAGCGCGCTATCCGTCGAGACCGGCGCGCGCGATCTTTCGGCGGGGCTTGGCCCGCGCGGCTTCGTTCAGAAGATCGCCTACCAAATCGACGGCGTGCTGGTGAAGCAGATCGGGAAGCTCAAGCCGTCGGACCTCAAAGAGCCTCCCGAGCTCTTGCACGACCTCGCCGCGTTTGGGTCGACCGAGGCCTACCGCAGGTACCGCCGGAGCGAACGATGTTTGTTCCCTAATCCGGGGCGCATCGCGGTCAGAAAGCGCTGGCTCGCGCCGCACCGCGTGGGCTTTGCCGAGTGGAGCTGGCAGAGCAAGCACCCGATCCTGTTTCAGGACATCGAACGGGAGTACCAGAGCCACGTCGACAACCAAACGGCGCTCCTCCGCACCCTCAATCTGCGCATCAAGGGAAAGCCCATGGCCATCCTGGTCAACGGGTTCTCGTCCGGCCACCACCTGATGGAAAGGGTCGCGTGGCCGATGCGCGAGTTCTTCCGGCAAGGCATCAACGTGTCGCTCTTCGCGCTTCCGTTTCACGGTCGACGCGGGCACGCGTTCCCGCCGGAGTGGCCACATCAGGACACCGCTTTCACCATCGAAGGCTTTCGCCAAGCGGTCTGGGACTTGCAGATCGCCATTGCGGCGATGCGGAGCGCCGGTGCGAGTCGAGTCGGGGTGGTCGGCATGAGCCTCGGCGGCTACACGGCGGCGCTGCTCGCGACCGTGACCTCGAACATCGACTTCATGATCTCGTTCATCCCGATCGCCAGCATGCCCGACGTGATGAACGACAACGGCCTCGTGCCGGGCGAGGGGCGTATCCAACGGACGCTCTACGAAGGCTACCGCGATCAGCTCGTGCCGATCACGCCGGTCTGTCGAGAGCCGAGAATCGAACCAAGGCGCGTGGCGATCATTTCAGGCGCCTTGGATCGGTTGGCAACGCCGCAACACGGGGAACGCCTGGCGAGCCACTTCGGGACGGACCTCATCCAGTTCCCTGGTGCACACCTGATTCAGCACAGGCGCGCGGAGGCATTTCGCGAAGCGCTAGACGGCTTCAAGGCATCCGGTGTGCTCCCCGGCCGGCGTCGGCGGTGAGCGGCTACCACTCGAGGATCGGCCAGCCCTTCTTACGGGCCGCGCGGCTCAGCCTCGGGTCCGGGCTCACCACCCGTGGATGGCCAACCGCTTCGAGCATCGGCGCGTCGGAAAAAGAGTCGGTGTAGAAGTAGCAGTCTCGAAGGGCCACCCCTCGCTCGATTGCCCACGCCTCGGCCCGGCGGACTTTGCCTGGCCCGTAGCAAAGAGGCGTCACGAAGCTCCCGTCGAGCTTGCCGTTGGGGTCGGTTGGGAAGTCGTTCGAGAGGAAGTCGTCGAGCTCCCATCGGTCGCGCGCCGCTCGCGCCGCAAACGCGGATGCGCTCGTCAGGAGCACGAGATGGTGTCCGCGCTCGCGATGCTCTCGAAGCGCATCGCCGGCGCCCGAGCGAAGATGGTGTGCAACATCGCGATCGAACCACCGGCGCGTCTCCGCGTCGAGATCGTCGTAGTGGCGCCCGCGGTAGTGCCCGACCGCCTCGCGAAACGCCGTTTCGATGTCGATGAGCTGCAGGTGATAGAGCACGTTCCACACGAGCACGCGCCCGAACTGCTTGACCGAGATGCTGCCCTTCAGGAGCTCGTGTTTCGCCCAGAGCGTGGAGCTGTTCATGTCGAGCAGCGTGCGGTCGAGGTCGAAGAAAGCAGCCGGCTGAGGGCTCGAGGGTGTCATCCGGTGATGTTTGACCAAAGCCGCCGAACGCGCCAGCGGCTGGCGATCACTCGGCGCGCTCCGTGAGAAAGCGCCCGAGCGCAGTCAGCACCGGCATGGGGATTTCGTGACCGCCTCGGAAAGGAACCCACTCGACAGAAAGGCCCGAGGCGGAGATCGCGTCACGAAGCTGCTCGGCGGCCTGGAAGGAGAGCAGCGGGTCCTGCTGCCCGTGGCTCTGGAACACCGGCATGCTGCGACACGCGGGCATCCCCGCTTTCCATGCTGAGAGACTGACCGGCGTGCCCGAGAGGACCACCAACGCGCCCGGGCTCACGTCGCGCGTGAAGACCGCGTTGCACGCCGCCATCGAGCCCTGCGAGAAGCCGCCCACGACCAGCTTTTCGTCAGAGACCCCGAGCTCGCGCTTCATCGCGTCGAGCATCGCGACCACCTGGTCGGTCGCCTCGTTCATGCCGTCGGGGACTTCGTCCGCATAGCTCTTGGGCCCGCTCGCAAGCGCTTGCTCCGCGCGGGCGAGGTCGAGCATCCACCAGGCGCGTGCCCCAAACATCCCGGGGATTTCGTGGGGCGCTTCCGGAAACGCGAAGCGGACCGAGCGCGGCACGTCGAGCACGCGCCACAGGCCGACGAGATCGGTGCCCGGCGCGCCAAACCCGTGCATCAGAACGACGAGCGGGCCGTCGCCCCCGCCTTCGCGATCCTCACCGCCGGTGAGACGAACCTCGATGCCTCCGAAACGTGCCTGCCGCATGCGAGAAACCTATAGCGCAGCAGGCCGTCAGCGCTCGCCGAGCGCGCTCGGCAGCCCGTCGATGCTCGTCGCGTTCTTTTCACGCTGGTACTCGGCAATGCCGTCGGGCCCGCGGTTGGAAGCCCACTTCGGAAGCTGGTCGCGCTCGCCCTTATAGTCGTAGAGCGGTACGCCGAAGCCGCACGAATCGCTGATGCGCGTCGCGCGAATGCGGATGATCGAGCGAACGCCGGGGTACGCGTCGAACCGGGTTGCCAGCGCGGCGAAGTCGTCGTGGTGAGGCTCGACCACCTCGCCGGCGCCGTGAATGCGCACGATCCGCGGCGGGCCTTCGAACGCGCAGAACAAGAGGCTGATTCGTCCGTTGTCGCGAAGATGCGCGATCGTCTCGACGCCACTGCCGGTGAGGTCGAGATACGCCACGGTGTGCTCGTCGACCACGCACATCGTGCCGGCGAGCCCCTTCGGAGACAGGTTGATGTGCCCGTCGCCGCTCAGCGGAGCTGTCGCGACGAAGCAGACTTTCTGCTGCTCGATGAAGCCTCGAAGCTTGGCATCGATCGAGTCGTAGACTTTGCCCATGCGGGCAATGTGACACGCTCACGAGCCGTCGCGCACGTAGACGAGCTCATACTCGATCGGTGCGGCGAGCTTCTCGCTGGTCATCTTCACCGACATGACGAGCTGGCCCTCGTCGTTGAAGCGATAGGTGCTCTTTCGCTTGGCGTGCTCGAAGACGAAATACTGCTGGAGCTCGGCCGAAGTCACTCGATACGACAGCTTCGACGGGCGACCGTTTGGCCCGATCAGCTCGCGCTCCGCCCCGTTGGCCGGCGCGACCGCGGAGTACGCACCCATGATGACCGAAATGTCGGCCCCCGTCTGCGAGATCTGGATGCGATCCGGAAGCTCTTTGTGATTGGACAAACGGTTCGCCGCGACCCTGCGGCCAAGCCACCCGAGATTGCTGACCGCGGTTTCAATGGACGCGCGGATGGTCGCCTTGGCCTCTTCGGAATCGCCTGCATAGCGATAGCTGCCGGCAAGCCGCAGCAGTGTCGTGCCGTGCGCCTCGACGCCTTCCCCCGACGCTCCGATGGGGGAGAGCGCGGTCGCTCCCGCAACCAAGCTGCACATCAATAGAGCAGTTCCGCGCATCTCCTTCGACCTAAAGCCGGGACGTGGAACCGCCATCGAAAAAGGGGACAGTCCCCTTTTTCAACCCCGTGTGGTACCGACCGTGGGTGATGTGGCTTCGAGTTGCGCTTTTGGTGCTTGCCGGCTCCGTCGCGGCGAGTGGCTGCAAGAAGGACCCGGCGGAGACCACCGTGCCTGCCACCTGGCGAAATCCAGACCTCGGGAGCGCGCCGTTTTCGCGAATCTTCGTCTTGGGCGCGGCGCGCAACGAGGAGTATCGCCGGCTCTACGAGGACAACATGGTTCGGGCATTGAAGCGCCAAGGGGCCACGGCGGAGCCGAGCACGAGCTTCTATTCATCGCTCGATGGGCTCGAGCCGGCAAGAGCGCTCGTCGAGGTCAAAAAGCGCGGCTTCGACGCGCTGGTGATCGCGCGCCTGCAAAGCGTCGACACGGAAAAGGAGCTCGTGCCGGCGCGACCGCTCACCTCGAGCGACCTCTACATGTCCGGCTACGACCCCCAGTACGCCGTGAACAGCGACCCGGCGCACTTCGAAGACAAAACCACCTACCGCATCCAGACGTCGGTCTACTCGATCCGCGACGAGGCGGTGGCCTGGGTCGCGCTCTCCAACACCGTCGACCCGGAGTCCGTCGAAGACGTGATCAAGTCGCTGAGCAAGCGCATCGCGCAGGCGATGAAGGCCGAAGGGCTCATCGAGTGAAAAGGGGACTGTCCCCTTTTTTCGTCAGGGGCGGGAGCGATTGGCGTACCAAGTCAGCAGGTAGACGAGCAGCAGCGGTCCAACGAGAAGCATCGAGAGAACGGTCAGCGCGACGAGCACCCCGTACGCCTGGTCGCTTGCGGTTCCCTCCTCACGAAGCCCGCTCATCACGTCGAAGACCGCCCGCTCGAGATTCAGTGCGGTCAACACGGATACGATCACGGTGAGTGGCAACAGAGTGGCCACGACCACCGCGTACCAGGGCAGCCGAGCCAGCCTTCGAAGGTAGAACGCGAGCAAGCCGACTCGCCAAGCGGCCACCAAGGCGAGGAACCACACGTTGACCTGTCGGGCTGTCCCGAGATCCAGGAACCGCTCGACGGGGATCGCGTACAAGATCGCGGGTGGCGAGGTCAGTGCGACGAACGTGAGAACGCCCCGATAGCTCCAGCTCTCAGGCCCGAGTGGCTTGATGAGAACCCACAAGAGAAACGCCAAGACCAAGACGTAGACGACGGAACCCAGACCCGAGCGCTGCAGGAGATGCGCTCCAGGATCGTCCCACCACCGACCCATTCCGACGATCCAAGTCGCCAGCAGCCCGAAGACCAGCTCTGGACGTCCGAGTTGCGCAAGCTCGTCCCTGGACGCCCGAAACGTCAACAGCCGGAAAGCCGTCCGCAACACTGACCCGGTTTCAGACATCCCAACGCAACTATAGACCACGTCCAGCAGGAGGCATGAGGCGCGGATTTCAGTTGATCGGGAAAGAGATCAAGCCCGCGTCTTGTGTTGGACAGACGACGTCATCAGTTGGGGTGCACGGCGGCGTCACGCAGTCGGCATCGACGATACACCCTTCGCCCGAGCCGCAGATGCCGCCGGCCGTGGCGCCGGCGCACTGGAGTGGGACGAAGAGCCCGAATTGGTTCATGCGCAAACCCACGGGAGGTACGGGATTGGAGAACACGGCCGGCGGTAGGTCGTAGCAGCCGTCTGGCATGAAGGTCTCCTGGCAGTCCGATGGGGAGCCTGGGCAGGTGACGAGCCCAGGGACGCCCTGATCGGCCCAGCCAAAGAGCACTGCACCCGTCGGGTCGGGGGTGTAGATCTCGATGCCCGGTGCGAGCGGGATGAGGAGGTCGCCGGTGATGCAGAAACCGTTGAGGTCGCACTGCGAAAACGAGCCCGCCTTGCCGATGAGGTCACACGCACCGCCTGGGGCGCAATCGGTGCTCGTCGGGAAATCGATGAGAAGCTGCGGGATGTTGCAGTTTCCGAATCCGCCGGCGCAGTCGAGGTCGTCGGTACAGACCAGCCCTGCGGGAATGTCGCAGGTCATGACCGCGCCGGGCGAGATCGCGCTCGCATCCGGCCCGAGCGCGACGTCCGGGCCGGTCGCGCCCGAACGCACCTGCACTGTAGCCACGACTTCGACGAGCTCGCCCTGCGTGACCCCGCCGGGAACGGCGCCCTGCCCCGCGTCGAGAAAGAATTCTGGATAGACGACGTGGCCGCTGTGCTCCGCGGCAAACGGCTCGGGTGTGGCCCCGCCGGTGATCGGCGTCGCCCGGATCGTGAGATCGTACGGGAACTCGGTTTGCTCGGTCGTGACGCTGTTGCTGCAAGCCACGGTGACCACCTGCGTCTGCGAGCTGAATTCACCCGCTGGGATCGGCGTGCACACCCCGGCCTCGCAGCGCCCGTAGCCCGAGTCACAGAAGGTGTCGTCTGGCGAGGTGATGTTGCTGCAGGTGATGCTGACCTGGTCGCAGATGTCGTCGGTGCAGTCCTCTCCGTCGTCGCAGTCGGTGATGGCGCACTCGGACTCACAGGTGCCGTCGACGCATGCGCCCGGCAGGCCGCCGAAGTTGCAGGAGCCGGCGATCGGGTCGTTGATGCAGAGCCCGGTTTGCGGGTCACACGAATCGCTGGTGCAGACGTTTCCATCGTCGCAGTCGACGCCGGCGCAGAGCATCGCATCTTCGCACTGGCCAGAGAGGCAGATGCCCGGCGAGCCGCCGAAGCTGCAGACCGTGCCGTCAGGTGCCGCGATGTTGCTGCAGTTCCCCGTGGGAGGGTCGCAGACGTCGTCCGTGCACTCGTTCTCGTCGTCACAGCCCACGACTTCGCAGACCTCTTCGCAGCTCGAGCCAACGCACACCCCCGCGGTTCCGCTCAGGTCGCACGAGGCCCCGTCGAGCACGACGTAGCCGCATAGGCCGTCATTGGGATTGCACGAGTCGGCCGTGCACGGGTTCGCGTCGTCGCAGTCGAGCACGTCGCACACCGCGAGGCAGCTTCCGGCCACGCACCCTCCGGGCAGACCGCCAAAATCACAGAGCGTACCCGTCGTGGAGACGATGTTGCTGCACGTCCCCGCGGGAAGCTCGCACGAATCCGTCGTGCACGGCAGGCCGTCGTTGCAGTCGAGAGGCCCGCAGGCGATGGGGCCGCTCGAGTCGATGGGGAAGAACGGCAGCGCCGACGAGGGGACGCCGTTGACCTGGCAGAAAATCGTCTGTGGAGCGATGGAGTTGGTCAGGTAGGTGACCAAACCGAAGTCGTCTTTCCAGCTGAAGACGACGACACCTTGGCTCTCTGAGGTGTAAACCTGCGTCTCGACGCCCACGGGGATGTCGATGCCGCCGGTGACGCAGAAGCCATTGTTGTCGCACTGCGAGCCGGTGCCGGTCTTCCCGAGCGATTCGCAGACGCCGCCCGGAGCGCAGTCGCTGCTCGTCGGGATGTCGAGGGTGTCGACGGGCAGACACGGATTGCTGGCGGGGCAGTCCGTGTCGACGGTGCACGTCTGATAGGACGGGAACTGGCAAAAGCTCGTTGTCCCGAACGAAATCAGCGTGTCGTCGATGGGCAGTGTGACCGGCGTGCTCTCGGCGCCCGTTCGAATCCAAACGGTGGCGTTGAGGAAATCGATCGAAACGACGTCGATCCCGCCAGGGATCGCGGTCTGCAGCTCGTCGAGGAAGGCCTCGGGATACGGGACGACGCCGCTGATCTCCGCGGTGAATTCTCGGGGCACGTCGCCACCCACGATGGGTGTGGTCGAGACTGTGAGCTCGAAATCAGCCGAACCGGACGGGCCGCCCGCGGGCTCCAAGCAGTCGAACGACACGTTGGAGGTCTTGGTGGTGAAGGTGGGGGCAACCGACTGGCAGACCCCTGACTGGCACTCCCCGAGGCCCGCATTGCACGACGCACCATCTGCGCTTGTGGCGTTGCCGCACGTCCCCGCGAACGGGTCGCACACGTCGTCGGTGCAGTCGTCCGAATCGTCGCAGTCGAGCACGTCGCAGGCCGAAACGCAGATGTCGTCGAAGCACAGGCCAGGGATGCCACCGAAGTCGCACGCGGTTTGCACGACCACGGGCGTGTGGATGCACGAGCCGGTCTGAGGATCGCAGGCGTCGTCGCTGCACGGATTGAGGTCGTCGCAGTCGACGCCGGCGCATAGCATGGCGTCCTCACAAATCCCCGAGGAGCACACGCCCGGAAGGCCACCGAAATCACACGCGGTGCCGTCCGGAGCCGGGTCGTTCGTGCAGGCCCCCAAACCGGAGTCGCAGGCGTCGACCGAGCAATCATCGGCGTCGTCGCAGTCGAGCACACTGCAGGAACCGAGACATGCCCCCGCGGAGCAGAGGCCCGGGATGCCACCGAAATCGCAGCTCGAAAGGTCGGGAAGCGGTGCGTTGTCGCATCGGCCGTCGAACGGGTTGCACGAATCTGTCGTGCACTCTTGATCGTCGTCGCAGTTGACGACGGCGGCGCACAGCGACGTGCACACACCCGACGCGCACACCCCGGGCAGGCCCCCGCTCGTACAGGGTGGACCGTCGCCGGTCGGCGCATTGACGCACACGTCTCCCGTCCCACAGCTATCGGCCGTGCACGGGTTCGCATCGTTGCAGTCCGCACCGCCACACGGCACGGGGTCGGGCTCCCCGATGGATACGTAGATCAGGGCGGCGTCGGGCATCGGCATGATCACATCCGCGACCGTGAGATCGCACGGCCCGGACCCACCGCACTCTTCCGACGTCACGCATCCGAGGTCGGTCTGGCCGGCACACACTCCGCCTGGCTCGGCCATCGCGCACTGGAGGGGCACGAAGAGCCCGCCCGTGTTGAATCGAATCCCGAAGGGGCCCGTTGGGTTCGAGAACACGGCGGGCGGCAAATCGTACGAGCCCATGACGTGGAACGACTCTTCGCAGTCGGGCACCGGCGCCGGGCAGGTCACCAACCCAGGGATGTTCTGGTCTGCCCATCCGAAGAGCACGGCCCCAGAGGCATCGGGCGTGAAGACCTCGTTTGCCGGCGCGAGCGGGATGTCGAGGTCCCCCGTGATGCAGAAGGCGTTGAGACCGCACTGCGAAAACGGGCCGGCCTTCCCAATGAGGTCACACACACCGCCTGGCGAGCAATCGGTGCTCGTCGGGAAATCGATGAGAAGCTGCGGGATGTTGCAGTTTCCGAATCCGCCGGCGCAGTCGAGGTCGTCGGTACAGATCAGCCCTGCGGGAATGTCGCAGGTCATGACCATGCCGGGAGTAATCGCGTTCACGTCCGGCACGAGGACGATGTCCGGGCCGGTTGCACCCGACCGCACCTGCACCGTGGCCACGAGGTCGACCACCTCGCCCTGAGAGATGCCGCCCGGCACTGCGCCTTGGGACGCGTCCATGAAGAACTGCGGGAAGACGAACGTGCCCTTGGCGCTCGCCGTGAAATCTTGGGGAGCCTGCCCGCCGAGCACGCTTGGCGTCGAAATCGTGAGGTCCATCGGAATGGGGTCTTGCGCCGTGGTGACGCTGTTCGCGCACGCAACGGGAATGGACTTGGTCTCGGCCCGCTGGCAGACGCCCTGCACGCACGCGCCCGTTTGCCCACCGAAGTCGCAGGTGGAGAAATCGGGGAGATTCGGATGGGTGCAGATCGGATCGGCAGGGTCGCACATGTTGGCCGTGCAATCGTTGCCGTCGTCGCACGACTCGCAGGGGTCGACCGTGGGAATGCACTCGCCCGCGCCGTCGCACGTTGAGTTGCCGTTGCAGACGGTGCTGGTCGAGG
>CAJIBU010000178.1_pt1 | contig 10156 bp, 6 predicted proteins | sample 9199451 | NCBI WGS metagenome assembly CAJIBU01 (sample SAMEA7708315, study PRJEB35096) | sediment metagenome | biome: marine neritic benthic zone biome [ENVO:01000025]; feature: sediment [ENVO:00002007]; material: shallow marine sediment [ENVO:03000034] sea grass bed [ENVO_01000059] ... | reverse complement strand
TCTTTTTGCCGCACACGGCGGAAACCACGCTGGCTCCCCCGATGGCCGAGGAGCGCACGTCGTTTCCGCCTTCGGACGAGGTGCTCGCCGCCAACGAGCTGCAGGCACGGCTCTCCGCGCTGATCAACGCCTACCGCGTGCGAGGTCACCGCTTCGCTCACCTCGACCCGCTCGGCCTCCACGACATGCCGCCGCAAGACGAGCTCGTGCTGAAGCGCTACGGCCTCGACCGAGTGGACCCCGATACGATCTTCGCCACGGGGAATCTCGCCGGTCCGGCAACCGAGCCGCTTCACTCGGTGCTCGAACGCCTCAAGGACACCTACTCACGCACCATCGGCGTCGAGTTCACGTTCTTGCAAAACGCGGAGGCACGCGACTGGCTCCGCGAGCGCATGGAGAGCACGCGCAACCACATCGACTTGAGCCGAGAGCAGCAGCTCCGCATCCTGACCAAGCTCACCGACGCGGAGATTTTCGAGCAGTTCCTCCACACCAAGTACACGGGCGCCAAGCGATTCTCTCTCGAGGGCGCGGAGAGCGTGATCCCCATGCTCGACATCCTGGTCGAGCGCGCGTCCGAGCTCGGCGTGGAAGAGATCGTGATCGGCATGGCGCACCGCGGACGGTTGAACGTGATGGTCAACATCATGGAAATGAACGTCCGGCAGATCTTCGCAGGCTTCGAAGACGACGATCCGGAAGCCTACGTCGGGCGGGGCGACGTGAAATACCACCTCGGTTATTCCCTCGACCGCAAGACCGCGAGCGGCAACGACATCCACATCACGCTCGCGTTCAACCCGAGCCACCTCGAGTTCGTGAACCCCGTCGTGGAGGGCCGCGTTCGCGCCAAGCAAGACCGAAAGGGCGACACGACGCGAATCAGCGTGCTGCCGCTGTTGATCCACGGCGACGCGGCGTTCGTCGGCCAAGGTGTGGTCGCCGAGACGCTCAACCTGAGCCGGCTCCCCGCCTACGAAACCGGCGGCACCGTGCACGTCGTGATCAACAACCAGATCGGGTTCACCACCAACCCGGAGGACTCTCGCTCCACGGCGTACTGCACCGACATCACCCGCATGCTTCGTTGCCCCGTGTTCCACGTCAACGGCGAAGACCCGGAAGCCGTCGCGCAGGCGGTCACCCTGGCAACCGAGTATCGGCAGCGGTTTCACGGCGACGTCGTTCTCGACCTCTTTTGCTATCGAAAGTACGGCCACAACGAAGGCGACGAGCCTCGATTCACGCAGCCAATGATGTACCAAGCGGTCGACGAAAAGAAGACCGTGCGCGAGGTGTACGTCGACCATCTCGTGAAGAGCGAGAAGGTGACGCGCGAGCAGGCCGAAGAGATCAAGGCGCGGCAACAGGAGCATCTCGAGCTTGCGCTCGAGGACGCGCGCAGCAACGGGAACTACAACTTGATCCCCGCTTCGATGACGGGGCTCTGGGCCGACTACCGTGGCGGCAGCGATCTCGACGTCCCGGACGCCGACACCCGCTTCCCGAAGGCCGAGCTGCTCGACGCGCTAGACAGCCTGACGTCGTATCCCGACTGGTTCACCCCGCACCCGAGAATCGAGCGCTTCGTGTTGGACAAGCAGCGCAAGGTTCTCAAAACCGGCGTCGGAGTCGATTGGGGTACGGCCGAGAACCTGGCGTTCGCCAGCCTGCTGATGCAGGGCGTGCGTTGCCGGCTCACCGGGCAGGACGTTCGTCGCGGCACGTTCAGCCATCGGCACGCCGTGATCTTCGACTCCGCAACGGGGCGCCGGTACACACGCCTCGGGCACCTCAGTGAAGACCAGGCTGGGCTCGAGATCTACGACAGCCCGCTTTCCGAGGTCGGCGTGCTTGGCTTCGAGTACGGCTACTCGCTCGACTCGCCCGATGCGCTCGTTTGCTGGGAGGCGCAGTTCGGCGACTTCGTGAACGTGGCCCAGGTCATCATCGACCAGTTCATCTCGTCGTCTGAAGACAAATGGCACCGGCTGACCGGGCTCGTGATGCTGCTTCCGCATGGCATGGAGGGCCAAGGGCCAGAGCACTCGAGCGCTCGGCTCGAGCGGTTCCTGCTGCTTTGCGCCGAAGACAACATGCAAGTGGTGAACCTCACCACGCCGGCCCAGCTCTTTCACTGCCTGCGAAGGCAGGCGCTTCGCCCGTGGCGAAAACCCCTCGTGGTGATGAGCCCGAAGAGCCTGCTCAGGCATCGCCGCGCGATCAGCACGCTCGACGAGCTGGCCGACGGCTCGTTCCAGCGCATCATTCCGGACGACCCGGCGATCGACCCGAGCAAGGTGCGCCGGCTGCTCCTGTGCACCGGAAAAGTCTACTACGACCTCCTCGAGCGGCGCGAGCGCGACGACGTCACCGACATCGGCATCATGCGCGTCGAGCAGCTCTACCCTCTGCGACCCGCCGAGCTCCAGGCACGCCTCGCCCCTTATCCAAAAGACGTCGACCTCGTTTGGGTTCAGGAAGAGCCGTGGAACATGGGCGCCTGGTACTTCATGAGAGCGCGTCTCCCCGAGATCTTGGGCGACGACCAGCCTCTTCGCTGCATTGCTCGCGCCGAGAGCGCGAGCCCCGCGACGGGCTCCGGCGCCTCGCACAAGCTCGAGCAGGAAATGCTCCTGTCCGAGGTTTTCAGTTAAAAGAAAAAGCCCCGTCCGAGGACGGGGCTCTCAGGTCTGCCTCGACCCGCTCAGTGGGTGTTGACCGCGATGTTGCGCGGCGTGGGCGCTTCCTTCTTGGGAAGCCGAAGCGCGAGAACGCCGTCCTTGAGGTCGGCGCTGATGTTGTCCGCGTCGACCGTCTCAGGAAGGGTGAACGAGCGCGTGAAGCTGCCGTACTGCCGCTCGACGCGACGATACGTGCCCTCCACCTCTTCCTTTTCGATCTTTCGCTCGCCGCTAAGCGTCAAGACGTTCTTTTCGACGTCGACGTTGACATCCTCGGCCCTCAGGCCCGGGACTTCGGCGTCCACGTAGAATGCGTCGTCCTCCTCGCGGATGTCGACTGCGACTTTGAATGCCTGCGTTGCAAGCCCCCTGCCACTCAAGAAGTGGTCATGGAGGCGATTCATCTCTTCAAATGGATCCCAACGAACCAACATGATGGACTCCTCCGTGGACCTGCGCGCGCAGGCCCGGTCAGACCGGAGCGGACCGAAGGCCACCATGGCGCTCCGGTCGTCTTCCGATGTGCAGGCAAACTAAGCACGCCGAACCTACTGTCAACGGCCGAATTGACTGCTTTTTCGGGCGGGATAGGATTGTGCGGGATGAAGGCCTCGCTGATTGCGATGGGATGCTTGGGGCTTGCGGCGCTTGCGGCGTGCACGGCGGACGTGCGCTTCAATCCGTCGGGGTGTCAGGTGCAGGTCCGAGGCCGCTGGCTCGTCGACGGACAGGACCCGACTGAAGAAACCTGTGGCACGATCGCGCTCGTCGAGCTTGCGATCATCGACGACCCCGCGGAGCAGTTCTGGATCGCACCCGAGTTTTCGCTTCGCTGCGATCCGAGCACCGACTCCAACGCGGCGATCATCGACGGTGGCGCGTACATCGATACCCGGCTCGTCACCCGCAATCGATGCGGAGGCACGGGTGAGATCCTGAGGCTCCCGCAACCGTTGACCCCCGACGGCGGCGTCGACGCGGGGGCACCCGTCGATGCCGGGACCGACGGGGAGGTGTTTTTCTACAAGTCTCGTTGGCGGGCCGCCACCCAGCAGAGGTTCGTGGTCGACTGCTCGCCAATCAGGGCGAACCTCATTCTGCCCACGGAAGACGGGGTCGACCTCCTGCTGGACGTGGGCACCGTGGACTTTCAGACCGGCGACGGGGGAGTCGACTGCCCCTCGCCTTGAGCAGTTGCGATTGAACCGCCCGGTCGCTACATCCAATTGGTGTTTCGCTTTCCGCCACTGACACCGTTCGTGAAAAAGCTGCTCATCGCGCTTTTCGCGACGTGGATCGCGCAAATCCTGCTTCAGAATTGGGGTGGCGTGCCGATGTTCCAAGTCCTCGCGCTCGACACCGGACACCCCGGCGTCCAAACGCTGTGGCAGCTCGGCACACATGTGTTTGCCTTTCCGACGGGCCCGCAGGCCGTGTTCTCGATGCTGATCATGCTGTTGTTTCTGTGGCTGATGCTCGCACCGTTCGAGCAGCGCTTCGGCCAGAAGCGAACCATTCAGCTCTGCGTCGCCGCAGTCCTTTCTTCATCCGTCCTCGCGCTGCTGGTCGGCGCTTTGGTGCCGCAGCCGTCCGCCTTGTACGGCGCGCAGGCGATTTTGCTGGCGTCGATCTCGGCGTTTGCCTGGTCCTATCGCGGCCAGGGGCGGATGAGCTTCTTCGGCGTCGTCGAAATGAAGCCGGTGCACATCATCTACCTCGTGCTCGCCCTGAGCGCGCTGATGTTCATCACGTCCGGCGACGCCGTCGCGCTCGCTGCCGACCTCGGCGCCATCGGGGGGGGCATCGCGTTCATCGAGTGGCTGCGTCGTCCGCCCTCTCGGAAGCGGCGACTCTCGCGCAAGAAGCCAAAGCGCGATTTCGACGTGGTCAAGGGCGGTCGCTCCGACGAGCCACGCTGGCTAAACTGACGCGGTGCGCGCCGCTTCTCGCATCTCCTTCGTGACCCTCCTGCTCGCCGCCGGAGCCTGCTCGAGCTCGTCGCTGCCCCCGTCCGGCGTGTACGACACGTGCGCATCCGTCGACGACTGCGTTCCAACCGCAACGCGCTGCGAGGAGCTCACCGTCGAATTCAGCGGGCGGCTGTTCACCAACGGGATCTGCACGGTGACGTGCCAGACCGCAGGTGCGCTGTCGCCCGACTGCCCGCGTTCTTTCGTCGCGCGCTTTGGGAGCTGCTACCCGGCGAGCGTCGCTGGGGGCCTCGACGACACGCGCGTTTGCTTCGAGCCCTGCGACACCGACGTGGACTGCCTGTTCGGGTTCCGCTGCCTCGGTGCAATCGAGCTCTGCGGCGCATCGGTCGCGTGTCCGATCGGGCCCGTCGACCGAATTTGCGTGCCGGGCCCCTCATGACGCTCCTGGGGCTCTCGTCGCGATCGCGTGCTAATCCCAGGTCATGAGGGGCCGGGGACTGCCAACGCTGAGTGCCGCGCTGGTCGTGCTGCTGGTCCTGGCATCGTCATGCTCCGGCCGAAAGCAGGTTCCTTTTGGCTTGCAGGACGCCGGGACGAACGAGGAGTCGCCCTCCACCGCCCCAGAGGCCGAGCTGCCGGTCGGCTCGAGCTTCGGGCCCGAGCAGGTGGAGGTGCCGGTGGCCGAGTCCACCTTCGTTTTGGAATCGGGCTACGCGCTCGCCGCGCTCGACGTCGAGCTCGACGGCCAGGAGCCTGTCGACGTGCTCGTCATCGCCGCACAGCCGGAGCGCATCGTGGCGCACGCCGCCTTTTCGCGCGGGCTCGGGGTCTCCTCTCGGCGAGTCGGCTCTTTTCGGATCGCGCCCGGCTGCACCCAACCGACGGCTCGCATTCGACAGCTCTCGGCGTCGCTCGTCGAAGCGCACGTCGAGCTCGCCTGTGAAGGCGGAACCCGAAGCGACTCGTGGATTCTCACGGTGGAAGCGCAGCCCCGCGCACGGGAGCGAATCACGCTCTTTCCGCCGAACCCGGCTTCGCCGATGCCGGTCGAGCTGTCCCTACGCGTCGAGGACCGCGACGGCGATGGCTACGACGACCTCGTGGCCGAGACGCGGGTGAGCCAGCTCGCGGTACCGCTCACTTGGCTCGACCGTCCGGGCGGCTTCGCAAGAGATACGTCCGAGCCGGAGAAGACCTTTCGTGAGCAGGCGGACGAAGCATGGAGCGCGCGTCGCAAGGATCCCCAGAAGGCCGCCGGCACGGCGTCATCGGTGATCGAAGCGTTTCGTGCGCTTTGCGGCGAGGCCGGGGCACCGCGGGTCGGTCTTTCAGGCGGTGAAGGGCTCCGCTGCGAAGGCTCCCCCGGCACGGCGCGAGCGGTCGCGGTGGCGGCGGCCGCCTCGATTCGCCGCGGGGAGGTCGTGCGTGCGCTCGAGCTTCAACGCTGGTGGGAATCGGTCGGCGGGCCCGCGAGCGCCGAGGAGCGTGCGCTCGTCGATGCCGCGTGGGGCGCCGCCAACGCGAGCCGCTCGGCGACGTGGAAGCTCGTCGATACCGAACAGAGCGTGGCATCGCTTCACTTCACCAACGACCAAACGCTCGTGGTCGACTGCCGCACGCCACGGCGCATCGACCTTGCGTCCGGGGCCAAGACCAAGCTCGGGCGTACCGAGATCGTGCCGCCAACACGCGACCCCGAAGGCCGGTTCGCCGTGCGCGGGGTACGTGCGACGTGCGCGGGCTTCGAGGCCGAGGTCCGGCCCATCGGAAGCAAGCAGAGCCATCGGGTCGCCATCGAACGACGCAAGGACGGCGGGCCTTGTAGTCTGACGACGGGCCGGCCGGCGTCGCTCTTCGAGTGGGCGGTGCTCGGATGGGCGCCCCAGGGGCTGCTCGCCGCGTCGGGGGACGTGCTGCGTGTGGTTCCGCTCAACGCCTTTGCAAAGCCCGCGGGCCAGCCGATCGATTTGCAACCGGGGAGCCCCCTGCCCGCTCCCATTCGCGGCCCGCGCGTCACGCCGGACGGAAGCCGGTACGTCATCCCGCACCAGCAGGGGGTCTTCGTCCGAGACTGGCGCAAAGGGCGCGCGGGCGTTTGGCTTCGCCCCGCCGACTGGACCGCCGTGCCCGGCGAGCTCCGGAGCGTCGCGCTCGCGCCGAGCGGGCGGCAGGCAGCGGTGCAAAAAGGCAGCGAGATCCGGGTTCTGAGTTGGTAGCGCCACGGGGTGGGAGGATGGATCTGCGGTGGTATAGTCCGGGCGCTTTGCGCTCTCGCCCGCGAGCTCGGTTGGCTCTCGTTCTCGTTTTGCTGGTCACTGCTTGCAGCGGTCCGCGTTCGCGTCCGTCGACCCCGTGCATGTCCGACACCGAATGCCGGGCCGAGCGCATCTGCCACGAAGGCCGCTGCAGATTCGTCGAAGAGGTGCTCACAGAGCTCGCGGCGCCCCCCGTCAGCCCGGACGCCGGGGCCCCGGACGCCCTTCCTCGAAGCGCCAACGGGTTCATGGGAGACGCCGCGCATACGGGGCGGAGCGAGCACCGGGGCCCTTCGGCGCGGCCCTCGAAGCGGTGGACCTATCAGACAGGCGCCCGCGTGTTCGCATCGCCGGTGACGGGGCACGACGGCACGATCTACGTGGGGTCGCTCGACGGGCAGTTCGTCGCGCTGAATCCGAACGGCTCGCTCAAATGGCGATACGCCGCGGGGCAGAAGATCTACCCTAGCGCGCTCGTCGTGGGCTCTTCGATTGTCTTTGGGACGCACCAGGGCGAGCTGGTGTCGCTCTCCCTGCAAGGTCAGCCGCGATGGAAGCTGCCACTCCAAGACGTCGTCGATGCGTCTGCGACGCTGGGGCCCGATGGCCGGGTCTACGCGGTGGCGAACGGCGCCTACGCCGTCGACCTGCTGGGCCGCTTGCACTGGCACAAGCCCACGGCCGACCACGTGCGCAGCGCACCGGTCATCCATCCCGCCAAGCTCATCATCATCGGGACCACGGAAGGACTGCTGCTCGCGCTTCGGCCTGACGGCTCGCTCGCGTGGGAGGTCCCGCTCGGAGGCGCGATCGAAGGCGCGGCCTCGATCGACGATGAAGGGTACATCTATGCCGGCACGGGCCGCGGCGAGATCGTGCAGGTCGACCGAAACGGCGCGGTTCAGTGGAAATACTCGACTCGCGGCGAGGTTCGAGCGACGCCCGCGATCTCGCGAGACGGGACGATCGTGGTTGGCTCCTACGACGGCCGGGTCTACGCGCTCGACGCCGACGGCAAGCTCGAGTGGAAAGTGGCGACAGGCGGCCGGGTCCGCGCCTCCGCTCGAATCGACGCCGACGGCCGAATCTACGTGGGCTCTCAGGACAACTTTCTTTATTGCATTGGCCGCGACGGGCGCGTCGTTTGGCGCTACAACGTCGGACAAGACGTCGATTCCACAGTCGAGATCGGAGCGGACGGCACGCTGTATGTCGGGTCCGACGACGGCGGCGTACACGCTCTCCAGTGAAGGCCATGACCACGGAAATACCCGAAAAGAAAGAGATTCTGCGCGTTTTGCAGAACCACGCTCCGCGAGCCATGCACGTGGGCGAGCTCTGTGGCCGGCTCGGCGTGCCTCGCGAAGCAAAGGAAGAAGTCGTGCGACGTCTGCTTCTGCTCTCGGACGAAGACCTCGTCGGTGAGATGCCGGGGCTTCGGTTTCGCGCGCTTTCGGGCGCAAAGAAGCCGAAACGCGGACGCGCGAAGAGCAAGGCCCAGCGGCGTCCCAAAACCGTCGAACGCCAAGAGAGGCCGCTCTCGGGCCCGGTGATCGAAGGCCGTCTTTCGATGACGCGCCAAGGGTACGGGTTCGTCAACGTGTACGATGGGAGCCCGGACGTGTTCATTCCGCCCGACGCGGTGGGCCCTGCGCTCCACGGTGACCGGGTGCAGCTCCGAGCCCGTCCGTCGTCCAAAGGACGCGAGGGCCACATCGTAGGCGTCGTCGAACGGCGACCCAAGCAGGTGACCGGGATGCTCCACGCAAGAGGGCGCGGCTTCAGCCTCGAGCCCGACGACGAGCGGCTGCGCTCGCCGATGCGAGTGGTCGGCAAAGTCTCGAAGAGCGCGAAGAAGGGCGGTGTCGTCGTCGCGGAGATCGTGAAGTTCCCACAGCGGCGCGAGGATCGACCCGAGGTTAGCGTCCTCGAAGTGCTGGGCGCGCAGGGCGTCGCGCGGGTCGAGGTCGAAAAGATCAAGATGCGCGAGGGGATTCAGGAAGAGTTCCCCGAAGACGTCGAGCTCGAAGCCGAGGCGCTCCCTCCGCGTGTCGAAAGAGACGTGGCCAAGGGCCGCGAGGACCTGCGCAAGGTCGATCTCGTGACGATCGATCCAGAAACGGCGCGCGACCACGACGACGCGATCTGGGTCAAGCGAGAGCGAGACGGCTTTCACTTGATCGTCGCAATCGCGGACGTGTCACACTACGTGACAGCCGGAAGCGCGATGGATCGCGAGGCGGTCAGCCGCGGGACGAGCGTCTATCTGCCCGACCGGGCGATCCCCATGCTCCCGCCCGAGCTCTCCACCAATCTCGCTTCGCTGGTCCCGAACCGGGACCGGCTCTGCATGGCCGTCGAAATGCACATCGACGCTTCCGGTCACGTGAGCTCGCACCGCATTTTCGAGGCCGTGATGCGGTCGCACGGCAAGCTCTCTTACGAGGGCGTTGCGAGAGCGCTCGGCCTGACCCGGAGCGGCCCGCGGCAGCCTGCCGCCGACAAACGAGTGCACACGTTGAAAATCATGCTCGACCTCTCCGAGCGGCTGCGCAAGCGGCGCCTCAAGCGCGGCTCGCTCGATTTCGACCTCCCCGAAGGGAAGATCGTCCTCGACGACAACGGCGAGCCTCTCAAAATCGTTCAGTCGCGCAAAGACCCGGGCATCCGTCAGGCGTACCGCATCGTCGAAGACATGATGCTGGTCACCAACGAGACGGTGGCGTCCCACATGAAGCGCCACGCGCAGCCCGCGGTGTTTCGTGTGCACGGCAAGCCCGACCCGGAGCGCATCTCGACGTTTTGCCAAGTGGCGAAGACATTTGGATACGAGCTCGACGAAGAGTCTGCGGCAACCCCCAAACAGCTCAGTCGGTTCCTTCGGCGAATCGTCGGCACGCCCGAGGCGCCCCTTCTTCGGTATCTCCTTCTTCGTGCGATGCAGCAGGCGGTCTACGACACCGACCCGACCGAGGGTCACTTTGCCCTCGCGGCGAAAGACTATCTTCATTTCACGTCGCCGATTCGGCGATATCCCGATCTGGTCGTGCACCGCATCATCCGAAGCATGATTCACGAAGAAAGCCTCGATGCGGCGTCACTCCGGCCGCGGCTTCAGCGGCTCGCGGCGCAGGCGAGCGAGGCGGAACGCCGGGCGATGATCGTCGAGCGAGACGTGATGGACGTTTATCGCACCATCTACATGCAAGACCACATCGGAGAGGAGCTCGACGGGCGCATCAGCGGCTTCGCGCCCTTCGGGATCTACATTCAAATCGAG
>CAJIBU010000076.1_pt1 | contig 10191 bp, 9 predicted proteins | sample 9199451 | NCBI WGS metagenome assembly CAJIBU01 (sample SAMEA7708315, study PRJEB35096) | sediment metagenome | biome: marine neritic benthic zone biome [ENVO:01000025]; feature: sediment [ENVO:00002007]; material: shallow marine sediment [ENVO:03000034] sea grass bed [ENVO_01000059] ... | reverse complement strand
TCGACTGCCGGAAGATCGGCTGAAGTACACCGCATGTGAGGGTTTGCGGCGGCCACCATGCACGCGAGTTGCCCGGTTGCGCCACCGATGTCGCACAGCGCCTCGTATCGCGAGAAATCGAACTTCTCCGCGAGCGCTTTGAAGTTGCCTGCCGAGATGCCGGCCATCGCGCCCATGAACTGCTCGAGCCGTTCTGGCGTGGCGTAGAGCTTCGCGAACATCGGCTCGCCGGTTTCTTTGATTTCGTTTTGTGGCTGCCCCGTGCGCAGCCCCTCGGTGAGGCTTCCCCAAAAACCGTAGAGCCGCGCTCCCGCCATCTCCAGGATGCCACCGATGTATTGGGGACTTCTCTTGTCGAGGAAGGCGGCGGTCTCTTTCGTGTTGCGATAGCGTGCCTCGGGACCGTCTCCGTCCCGATCGAGGAGCTTCAACGCGACGAGAGCATCGGTGAAGTCGGGGACGGCGCGTGGGTGCAAGTCCAATCGGGCCTGCATTTCTTCGCCCGTGAGCGCTTCGTCGCCGAGGACGGTGAAGAGCTCGAGCTCGACGGCGCTTAGAAGGGCGCGCGAACCGAAGAAACCCATCCCGACCTGCATGATGTGTGAGGGATCCAGCTCAGGCGTGCTCATGAGAACCTCCCTTGGCGGCGACTTCGTGAGGAGCCTCAGTCGTACACCCGAAGCAGGGCCCGACGCAACGATGGAGTCTCAGCGCTGGGGCGAGGGGTTGGCGGGCTCGGCGCCAGTGGGGAGCGCGCCATCTTTCGAGTGGAGGCCGGTTCGGGCTTTCGCCCGTGTGAGCAACGCATCTCCGGCGTGCACGAGCGCGATCAGCACGAAGAACGGGCCTGCGACGAGGGCGCCCTCGGGGCCCCGATTGCGCACGGCAGGAATCAGCGTCGTGAGAAACAAAGCCCAGAGAAAGCCGGCGCCGAGCATCTCGAGCAGGGCGTACTTCCGGTAGCCGAGGTAGAAGTCGCCGAGCCCCGGGAAGAGCAGTGCTCGGAGCGTCGCTTTCTTCGGGCTCTTGAACTCCTCGCCGCACTTCTCGCACGACGCGGGGGCGTCGTCGGTGGCTTCAAAACATCGGGGGCAGAGGTTTTGCCAGCCGCCCTTCTTGCTGGCGGTCGAATCGAGCAGGCCGCGGAGCTGCCGTGCCTCGGATCGCTTCACCCCGTGGAACATGAGCTGCTCGCGGCCGGTCTTGATGAAGATGTAGCTGTTGCGGCCGGTGGTCGCGCGAATGCGTTCGAGCGGAAGCTGCTGTGCGAACATACGCGGGCGCTGCTTCGAGTCGGTGTGGATCAGGAGCACGCGGCGGTCGGTGAGCACTAGCGTCGTGCGATTGGCGAACGGGTTCATCGACCCGGCGGTGACGAGCCACCACGTGAGCTGGCGCACGCCGTTGGTTGCAAAGCGCACGACCTCCACGGGACTGAGCACGCGCTTCAGGACCGGCTCGGCCTTTCTCAGCATTTCGGCGCGCTTGCGATCGCGTCGCGGGATGCGCCCATCGTGCACGTCCGGGAACATCTCGCTGAATCGCACCGCGATCGACGTCGGCAGGAGCGCTTTGAGCTCCTCTTCTGGCTGACCCCCCCGAGGCATCCTAAGCAAAGGGAGGGTAGCACGGCAGGATGGGGTCGCCCTCGTTCAGCACTGCACAAAACGTCAGCATGGTGCTACTATCGCCAGCGGCGAAGGGGGATTGGGGCTTTGGATTGGACGATGTTGCTTTTGGTGGTTGCGACCGTGCTTCTGGTCGCCAACCTCGTCGTGATGGTGGTTCTGCTGCGCGCCGCGCGCACCGAGTCGGCTGCGGCGGCGCGCGACCTCCGGCAAGAGGTGCTTCAGGGCCAGCGGGCCGGCACCGAGTCGCTGGTGCACACCGTCTCGCAAATCGGTGAGTCGCAGACCGCCCGGTTCCAGGGCTTCACCACGCAGCTCGAGTCACTCACCGCGTCGAACCAGCGCGGGCTCAAGCAGCTTCAGGAGTCGGTCGACGGGCGGCTGCAAGAGCTTCGCAGCAGCAACGAACGAAAGCTCGACCAGATGCGCGAAGTGGTCGACGAGAAGCTGCAAAGCACGCTCGAGCGGCGGCTCGGCGAATCGTTCAAGCTCGTGGGCGACAGGCTCGAGGCGGTGCAGCAGGGCCTCGGCGAAATGCGAAGCCTCGCGAGCGGCGTCGGCGATTTGAAAAAGGTGCTCACCAACGTGAAGACGCGCGGCACTTGGGGCGAGGTGCAGCTCGGGGCGCTGCTCGAGCAGATTCTCACGCCCGAGCAATTCGACCGCAACGTGAAGCCGCGGCCCGATTCGCGCGACATCGTCGAGTTTGCGATCCGGCTGCCGGGGCCGAGCGACGAGCCCGAGCAGTGCGTCTGGCTGCCCATCGATTCCAAGTTTCCGCAAGAAGACTACCTCCGCCTCGTCGAGGCGAGCGAAAACGGCGACGCATCGGCGGTGCAGCAGGCGCAGGGTGCGCTCGTTCGTGCGATTCAAGATTCGGCCAAGCTCGTCAGCAGCAAGTATCTGAATCCGCCAACCACCACCGACTTTGCGATTCTGTTTCTGCCCACCGAGGGGCTGTACGCCGAAGTGCTGCGGCATCCCGGACTGGTCGAGCGGCTGCAGCGCGAGCACCGCATCGTGGTCGCGGGGCCAACCACACTGGCCGCGGTGCTCAACAGCCTTCGGGTCGGCTTTCGCACGCTGGCGATCGAGCAAAGGTCGAGCGAGGTGTGGAAGGTGCTCGGCGCGGTGAAGCACGAGTTCGGGAAGTTCGGCGACGTGCTCCAAAAAGTGAAGCGCCAGCTCGACACCGCCGGCCGTACCCTCGAAGAAACCGGCGTCCGCACCCGCGCCATGGAAAAAAAGCTCCGCACCGTCGAAGAGCTGCCCCCCGACGCCGCCACCGCCGTCCTCGACCTCACCCACGAGCCCCCCGTCGACCTCCTAGAAAAGAAAGAGGACGGCGCCGCCTAAAAAAGGGGACTGTCCCCTTTTTGGCGGTGTGCTAGATCGCTCGGTCATGCGCTTCTCTCTTGGATTCTGTGTTTTGTTTTTCATTTTCGCGGCGGCGGCCTGCTCCTCGGGCGACAGCTCGACGACCGATCCGCAACGCTTCGACGGGTCGACCTTTCGCGACCCCGGTCCCTTCGAAGCCGGCGTGACCACGCTCACGCTCGACGACCGCATGATCGAGGTCTGGTATCCGGTCGACCGCGCCGACACCGACGGCCTCGACCCGGTGCCCTACTTCATTCGCGAGGAGCTCTCGGAGGAGCTCGACGGGCTCCTTCCCGAGGACGTGAACCCGCCGTTTCCGACGTCGGCATTTCGCGACGTGTCCGCCAGTCGTTTTGGTCCATTTCCACTGGTCCTCTTCGCGCACGGGTCTTCGAGCTATCGCAATCAGTCGACGTTCTTAACCACGCACCTGGCCTCTTGGGGTTTCGTGGTTGCGTCGGTCGACTACATCGAGCGCGGACTTCGGCGGCAGTTCGACCTGGACGACAGCCGCGCGCCCAATGAAGACCTCGACGACGCCGAGCTCACGCGAAGCGTGGTCGACCTCGTCGCATCGCAAAACGACGCCAGCGGCAGCCCGCTCGAGGGCGGTGTGTCGACAGACCGCATCGCCATCACCGGCCACTCCGCCGGCGGCGGCACGTCGATCCGCTTTGGCGCTGAGCCGGACGTGGTGACGTACATCCCGCTGTCGGCCGGATTCTCGACGCAGAGCACGGTCGAAGTGCCTGACAAGCCGTCCCTCTGGATCGCGGGCAACGTCGACGCCATCGTCGAGCCGGACCGCACCGAAACCGCCTTCATGCAGGCCACGGCGCCCACGGGGTACCTGCTCATCGAAGACATGGGTCACCTCGGCCCGAGCGACATCTGCGCGATCGGCTCCTCGGGCGGTGGCGTCATCCAAATCGCGCTCGACGCGGACCTTCCGATTCCAGATAGCCTCGTGCGACTCGGCTCCGACGGCTGCCAAGCGGAGGCGGTCGATCCGCCGGACGGCTGGCCCATCATCAACCACTTCGTCACCGCCCAGCTCCGTTGGGCCTTCGGCATCGACGAAGAGCCGATCGGCCTCTCCGACGACGTCGCCGACGAGTTCCCCGAAGTCACGTTCTCCTACGAAGAACGCCTCTGAGAAAAAGGGGACAGTCCCCTTTTCGACCTTCGAACCTGGAAAAGGGGACTGTCCCCTAATTACTTTTCGATGGATTGCAGTCGGAGGGACGGGGTGTTCGTGCGGCGGGATTCTTCGAGGTCTAGTTGGAGTTTGAGGGCCCAGGCGCGATCGCGGCTCGGGTCTAGGAGGGTTTGGGTGAGGCGCCATTCGGTGTCGCCGCGGTCGATGGTGAGCTCGGCGGCGCTTCGCGCGTCGGGGCCGATGTCGATGGCGTCGTACTCCGCCCAGTAGGGCTCGAGCGCTTCCGCGAGGGCATTGGCCGTCCAGCCGCCCGTGCCGCTCAGGCTCGCAAGGGTTTCGGCGGCGCGGTCGTAGTGCTTGAACGCGAGCAGGCGCACGACCTGCCAAATCGCGTTTCGCACCATGATCGTGAACCCGCGCTCGTCGCGCGTGATGTCGACCGTCTCGTCCTCCGCGCGTTCCACTGGCGCTGCCACCGCGTCGTCGGGCGCCTGAAGCGCCTCCCATTCGTCGAGCAGGCTTGCGTCGATCGAGCGCACCGTCAGCCCCAGCCAATCCGACACGTCGTACACCGCATCGGTCTTTGCCGACTCCGGCACGGTCTGCACGAACCCCTTGTACGCGTCGGTCAGATATCGGAGCAGCACCCCCTCCGACCGCTGCAGCCCGTACTCCTTCACGTACTCGACGAAGCTCATCCCGAGCTCGTACATGTCGCGCGCAATCGACTTCGGCCGCAGCGCATCGCCCCCCACCCACGGGTGGCGCTCGGCAAACACCTCGTACGTCCCGTACAAAAACTCCGCGTTCGGCTTCGGGTATTCGATCTTGTCGAGCGCCTCCATGCGCTCGTCGTATTCCATCCCCTCCGCTTTCATCTCGGCGAGCGCCCGCGACTTCAACGCGTCGGTTTGCCGATAGAGCACGGCCCATGGGTCTTCGAGCGTCGCCTCGACCAGCGTCAGCACGTCGAGCGGATACGCCGCGTCCTCCGGGTCGAGCACGTCGACCGCTTCCACCACGTAGAGCGAAAGCGCCTGGTTCAGTGAAAAGTCCGACTGAAAGCTCTCGTGGACCCGCGGCCGGTCCGGCCCGAGCTCGACCACGCCCGCATCCCGAAGCGAGCGAATCATCGCAATCGCGTCTCGCGCGTGCTGGCGCTTGGCTTTCGGCCCCTCATGGCTCGACCGAATCAGCTTTCGCAGCGCCAAGCACCCATCGTCTTCGCGCTCGAAGAGGTTGAGAATCATCGCGGTGCTCACCCGAAACTTCGACCCGAGGCGCTCCGGCGGCGAGTCCTGCAATCGGGTGAACGTGTCGGTGTCCCAGTGCGCGTAGCCTCGCTCGGGCGGCTGCCTCGTCTTCAGCTTGCGAAGCTTCTTCGCGTCGCCCCCCGCCTTCATCCGCAGTTTCTTGTTTTCGATCGCGTGCTCGGGCGCCTGCGCCACCACGCTGCCGAGCGTATCGAACCCCCGCCGCCCCGCTCGCCCGGCGATCTGCTTGAAGTCTCGCACGCTCAGCACCTTGGTCTTTTCACCGTCGTATTTGCAGAGCTTGGTGAAGAGCACCGTACGAATCGGCACGTTGACCCCGACCCCGAGCGTGTCGGTGCCGCAGATGATTTGCAGCTTCCCCTCCTGCGCCAGCCGCTCCACCAGCCGCCGATAGCGCGGCAGCATCCCCGCGTGGTGCACGCCGACCCCATGATGCAAAAACTTCTTCAGCTCTTTGCCAAACGGTGTATCGAAGCGCGTCCCGGCGAGCTGCTCTTTGATCGCCCGCTTTTCGTCCTTCGAAAGGAAGTCGATGCTCATGAAGGCCTGCGCCTGCTCGGTGGCCGCCCGCTGCGCGAAGTGCACCACGTAAATCGGCGCTTTTCCGCTGTCGATCAGCTCGACCACACCGTCTGCAGCGTCTCTTCGCTGTATGAAAAATCGAGCGGCACCGGACGCTCGTCGCTCGACACCAGCGTCGTCGTCACCCCCGTGAGCGCCTCCACGGCCTCTTCGAACTGCCGCGTGTCGCCAAGCGTCGCGCTCATCAGCAGAAATCGCGCCTGCGGCAGCGTGAGCAGCGGGACCTGCCACGCGACCCCGCGGTCCCGGTCGGCGTAATAGTGAAACTCGTCCATCACCACGCCCTGCACGTCAGCCTGCTCGCCCTCGCGGAGCGCCATGTTCGCGAGAATCTCGGCGGTGCAGCAGATCACCGGTGCGTCCCGATTGACCGTTGCGTCACCGGTCATCATCCCGACGCGCTCGGGCCCGAGCACCCGGCAGAGGTCGAAGAACTTCTCGCTCACCAGCGCCTTGATCGGCGCCGTGTAAAACGACCGCTCCCCGCGCGCGGCCGATCGAAAGTGCGCCGCGAGCGCGACCAGCGACTTCCCCGAGCCCGTCGGCGTGTTGAGGATCACGTTGTGCCCGACGAAGATCTCCATGATCGCCTCTTCTTGGGCGGGGTAGAGCTCGAGCCCCTGCTCGCTCACGTATTCGAGAAACCGGGACAGCAGCGCGTCGCCGCCGTCGTCGGGCGGCCCACCGCCATCCGCGGCGTCGAGATGACGAATCAGCGCGCTCACGCCGCACCGTCAGCAGATAAAAAGAAGCCGGTCAACGCCTTCAAACATCGACCGGCTTCTAGCAACGGGCTCCAAATGGGGAGGCCAAGGCGGGCACCAAGCTCGGAAACGCTGTTTCGCCTGACTCTGGATGGGATGGTGGGCTCATCCTTGCCCGCGTTCCGAGCTTTCGGTGCCCGCCTTGCACCGAATGACTGTCTGGATCTACAGGCCTTCTCCGCACCGGCGACGACAAAACGATGCACCCAATGCGCCACGGCTCGCCGGATCTCACCCTCTAGGCTTGAAATTTGCTCCATCCTGTGGATCGATAGCAGGCCGTGGGCGAGCCGTCTGACAGTACTGGTCATGAAGGCGCTCTCCGAATGTCGGGCGCCTGGACACGCGGGGTCGTGAACGCGTTTCGGCGGCTCGGCCTCGACGTCGACGCCCTCTGCCAGCAGGTGGGCACCCCCGTCGAGGTGTTCACCGACCCCACCGGACGCCCGAAGCGAGACGACGCCGGGCGCCTCTGGAGGGCAGCCCTCATCGAGAGCGGAGACCGGCACCTCGCCCTGAGCGCCGGCGGCGCCTGGGACGCCCGCGCCGACCACCTCGTGGTGCTGCTGCTGACGAGCGCCGACGCCGTGGGGGAGGGCCTCGAGGCTTGCCTCCGCTATCAGGAGCTCTTGTCGCATGCGCGCGTTCTGAGCCTCACCGAGCGGGACGATTGCCACCTGCTCCAAATCAACAAAGTCGAGGACCGGCTCCCGATCACCGCCCACGAGATCGAATACCTCGCCGTGATCGCGGTGAAGGTGCTTCGCTTCGCCACCGATGACCAGTTTGCCGCCCGTGCCGTCGAATTCCAGCACCCGTACCGCGGCGACATCCAGAAGTATACCCGGGCCTTCGGCTGCTCGGTGACCTTCGGCCACGAAAGGACCTCGATCGTGATCGATGACGAAGCCTGGAACCTTCCGCTGGTGCACGGCAATCAGGCGCTGCACGGCCAACTCGAGGGCGTGGCGGCCAACCTCCACGCGCTGCTCGAATCGCGGCCGTTCGTCGACACGGTGCGAGACCGCATCAAAGCCATGCTCCCCAAGGGCCAGCACAGCATCGAGTCCGTGGCCTCCGCGCTCCACATGACCCCGCGCACCCTTCAGCGGCGCCTCCAGCAGGAGGGCACCACGTTTCGCGAGATCACCGATTCCACGCGGCGCGCGATCCTCGTCGACTGTGTCGAGCGCAACCAGACCGAGCTGGAAACGATGCGGCATGCAGGGTACACCAACGCGCGCAGCTTCCGTCGCGCCATGAAACGGTGGAACTTGAGCGACTTGCAATGAAGTTTCGCACAGCTCATCTCGCCATGGCGCTCGTTCTCGCGCTGCTGCTCGGATGCGCCGCGCTCAGCGCCGCTGGCCGCGGTGCGCGTGCGCTCGACGTCGACCCGCCCAAGGTGTCGATTGCAGCCGTTCGCATGGCGGACATGCCCAGCAGCCGCGCCCTCGCGAGCTACTACTGCGCCCAGTACCTCGGGCCGCTGATCTGCCGCGCGTTTGGGCCCGTGCCGCAGACCAGCGACATCCACTTTGCCTTCGACGTGGAGCTCGAGCTCCAAAACTCGAGCAAGGTGCCGATGCCGCTCGTGCAAACGCTCTTTGCGTTTACCGCGTTCCCCGAAGCTCGAGGCGCGCAAAACCTCGGCACTGTCTGCCTCAGCTTTTGCGAGGACCCGAGCAACTGCCGCCAGACCGCCGACGCGTGCGTTTCCGACGAGCCGGAGATCAAAGACATCCGCGACTTCGCCGGCGCCGCGGCCGGGTTTCTCTTTGCGACGGCAATCGGGGAGCGAAAGTTTAGCGACCTTCGCGTCCGCACCATCCCGCCGAACGACCGCACGCGCATGGTGGTGCGCCTCGGCCTCGACCCGGTGCAGATGGTCGGGCTCATCCGCGAGTACGCGAGTGGCGAGGTCGACCGAATCCGAAAGGGCCAAATCCCCGAGCTGGCCATCCCCTACGAAATCGAGGGGACGGCCTGGGTCTCGGTGGAATCGCTCGGCCGCCTCGCGACGGGCTATGGGCCCGCCGCGGGACAATGGCGGCTCGCGCGATAGCGCCTACGTCAAGGTGAGGACGGAGGCGGGGTTTGCGTCAGAGTCATGCTCAGCTCGGCTTCACATGGCAGGTTGAAGCCCCAAACTCCTTCGCACTCGTCCATGCTGACCTCGGCCTGCGTGTTGAACCACGAAACCGTCAGCGTGTCGTTCTGGTCGATGCTCACATCGGGATCGTCGAGGCCGAGGGTTATCGCGTTGTCTAGCTGGACCACGCACGGGTCAAACTCGGAGTTCTCTCGACCTTCCGTGACGGTGACTTCGTCGTCGGTCTCCATGTAGTCGTCGGTCGTGAGAACCAGTGAGGTGCCGACCCAAGCCAGGGTCATGTCGCTCCCCTGGATGGTCATCTCAAATTCCTTCGCTGCATTCGGATCGAAGAATTCCCCGCAGGTGTCGCCTACGACCATCTGATCCGATGCCACCCAGGTAATCGGGCCGATCGAGCCTCCCATGCCGCCCTGGCCGCCGCCGCCGTTGCCGCCGATTCCGCCAACGCCGCCGGTGTTGCCATCGTCAGTCGACGAGCAGCCCAGCATTGCGGGCGCTCCGATTGCAATCATCAAGAATACTTTTCTCATTGGTCTGTCCTTCCCCTCAGTCCATCGACATCAGTAGACGCTGCGGGCACCCTTGGTCGGCTTGCCCTCCGCTTCGCGCTTCTTCTCAAACGTCGTCTTCTTTTGCTGCTTCGCCCTGCGAGCTGCCGCCTTCTTCTTGGCTTTTGCCTCTTCCTCCGCAGCCTTCGCCGCAGCTTCCGCCTCGGCAGCCGCCGCAGCTTCGGCCTCTTCGGCGACCTTCGCCGCTTCCTCCACGGCAGTGAGGTCGGCCTTGCAGCCGTCGAGCGCGCCCTGGAGCTCCTCCATCTTGGCGGTCTGCGCGTCGATGGTCTCCTGAAGGGCGGCCTTGTATGCCTCGAGCGACTCGACGCTCACCTCGCCGACGAGCTCCGGCGTCTCGACGCTGACCTCCTGCGACTTGATGACCGCGGCCTCGCCCTTTGCCTTCGCGACGTCGGCCATGCAGGTCTCGACTTCCTTGGCGAGGCTCGTCAGCGCTTTGGTCTGCTCGGCGACGGTGTCTTCTTGCTTGGTGGTCAGCTCTTTGAGCGCCTTGACCGCCGTGTCGTCCTTTTTGCAGCCGAGCGCTCCGAAAGCGATCGAAAGCATGACGGCCAGCGTCAGAATCGTGTTGGTTGACTTCACAGGCTCCTCCTGGGAATCGGGGACCCCACGCCGGCATGCGCATTCACGCCGGCAGCACGACCCCGCTCATGTGTTTCCCCTCTTCGCCGGTCTCTCACGACCGACGGGCCACTGAATAGCCCAGTCCCGTCCCG
>CAJIBU010000169.1_pt1 | contig 10616 bp, 12 predicted proteins | sample 9199451 | NCBI WGS metagenome assembly CAJIBU01 (sample SAMEA7708315, study PRJEB35096) | sediment metagenome | biome: marine neritic benthic zone biome [ENVO:01000025]; feature: sediment [ENVO:00002007]; material: shallow marine sediment [ENVO:03000034] sea grass bed [ENVO_01000059] ... | reverse complement strand
TCACTGGCGCTGTCACTGACACTGTCACTGACGCTGTCACTGACGCTGTCACTGGCGCTGACACTGACGCTGTCACTGGCGCTGACATAAACATTCTTCTTCTCCATGAGCGACTCCTTGGTTTGGGTGTGTGCCTCACCCCGTGCGGCACACACCCAAACCAAGGACAAGCGATGGAGAATCAGTCACAGTGTCAGCGCCAGTGACAGCGTCAGTGTCAGCGCCAGTGACAGCGTCAGTGACAGCGTCAGTGACAGTGTCAGTGACAGCGCCAGTGACAGCGTCAGTGACAGCGCCCAGCGCCAGCGTCAGCGCTCAGCGTCAGCGCTCAGCGTCAGCGCTCAGCGTCAGCGCCCAGCGCCAGCGCCCAGCGTCAGCGCCCAGCGTCGGCGCCCAGCGTCAGCGCCCAGCGTCAGCGATCCCCGAAAAGGTGCCCGACCCCTTTTTACTTTTTTAGGACTTCCTGCACTCGGTTGAGCAGGGAGCGGGAGTACATGCGGCCTACTAGGGATTCTCGGGCCTTGTATTGGACCGCTTCCCATTGGCGCTGGGCGCGGAAGAGGTTGACCACTTTCAGGCGCTGCGAAAGCGTCTTGGCCGCTTCGTCGTCGATTTGGCGGCTCGATGCTTGGATGCTCGCCTCGGTTTCGGCGGAAACATCGTCGAGGTATTGCTGAGCCTCGGGGGGGAGCGTGTCGAGGTGCTCCTTGCGGATGACGAAGGCGCCACTGACGATCCCGCCCGCCTGCTTGGCCATGGTCTTCAGCTTCGTGTGCCACTGAAACGCGAGCACGCCCACCGATGACGCGATCACCGTGTCGATGATGCCGGTCTGAAGCCCCGAGTACACCTCCGGCAGGTTCAGCAGCACGCCGTTGGCGCCCGCCGCTTTGATGAACGCGCGCATGGTCGCCGAATCTTTCCAGACCCACGGACGCACGTTCTGCAGATCGGACGGCGCGTAGATCTTGCTGGCCGAGAAAATGCGCGTCTTGCCCGCATCACCCCACGCGACCAGCTCGTAGCCGGCCTTGTCGAACATCGCCTCGAGCTGCGGGGCGAGATCCTCGCGCACCGCGTCGAGCTCGGGGTAGCTGCGAATCAACCCGGGCGCCTCGAGAACGAGTACCTGCCGGACGAGCGCGGAGAGGCCCGTGGACGTGATCAGCGCGCCGTCGAGCTGGCCCACGCGCATCTTGCGCACGACCGTGATCTCGTCGCCGGCGATCCCGCCATAGTACATCTTCATCTCGACCTGCCCGTTCGTCGCCTTCCGCATGCCGATCTTGAGCTTGTGGTACTCGTCGCCGAGCGGTGACTGGCGCGGAGCCAGCGTCGCAATGCGAAGCTGGTGGGTCGCCTCCGCCCTGGCTTGGGTCGTGAAGGAATCCCCGCTGACGAGGAGAGCAAGGGCGAGCAGAACGAGAGTTTGGCGCATCGCGCGATATAAACAGGAAAGGTGCCAGACTTCAACCGCCAAAGGCGCGTAGGCCATCGAGATCAGACGGAAACGCCGAAGTCCCGAAGCGCGTCGTTCAAGGTGACCTTCTTGTCCGTGCTTTCTTTGCGCTTTCCGATGATGAGAGCGACGGGGATCTGGTAGTCCCCCGCGGGGAATCGCTTGGTGCGAGTGCCGGGGATCACCACCGAGCGGGGAGGCACGTAGCCCTTCGTCTCCACAGGCTCGGGGCCGGTCACGTCGATGATCTTGGTGCTCGCCGTGATGACCACGTTGGCTCCGAGCACCGCTTCTTCACCAATTCGCGATCCCTCGACCACGATCGCGCGCGAACCGATGAAGGCACCATCTTCGATGATCACGGGCGTGGCGCCCGGCGGCTCGAGGACGCCGCCGAGACCGACGCCTCCCGAGAGGTGCACGCCCTTGCCGACCTGCGCACAGGACCCGACCGTCGCCCAGGTGTCGACCATCGAGCCGGCGCCGACGTACGCGCCGATGTTGACGTAGCCCGGCATCAAGATGCTGCCCGGCTCCATGTGCGCGCCGTATCGTACCGTGCCTGGCGGAACGACACGGACGCCCTGACGGTCGAGGTCTTTCTTGAGCGGGATCTTGTCGTGGTACTCGTACGCGCCGACGACGACCCGCTCCATGCCGCGAATGCCGAAGTAGAGGAGGATCGCCTGCTTGGCCCAGGCGTGCACCGTCCACTCGCCGTCGTCACCGCGTGACGCCACCCGGAGCTTGCCCTCGTCGAGCAGCTCGATGGTCTCCTCGACCGCAAAGCGATACTGCCCGTCTTCGAGCTTCGAGCGGTCTTCGAACGCTTGCTCGATCAGCGGGCGAAGCTCGGTCTCGCGCGAATCACCCATGGCTAGCGCAGCAGGTATTCGGAGAAGAAGTACGCGACTTCGATCTGGCCGTTTTCGACGCTGTCGGAGCCGTGACATGCGTTTTCACCGATGTCGGTGCCGTAGGCCTTGCGAATGGTGCCGTCGGCCGCTTCAGCGGGGTTGGTTGCCCCCATGAGCGTGCGATAGCGCGCCACTGCATCGTCGCCTCGAAGCGCGCTCACGACGACCGGACCGCGCGTCATGAACTCGACGAGCTCGCCGAAGAACGGCCGGTCGTTGTGCACCTCGTAAAAGCCTTCGGCCTGCGCGCGGCTCAGATGAAGCATGCGCATGCCGACGATCTCGAGCCCTGCGCCCTGAATCATCGCGAGGATGTTTCCGATGTTGTGCTGCTCGACGGCGTCGGGCTTGATGATGCTGAGAGTCCGTTCGACGGCCATGTCCGCTCCTATCCTATTGGGGCGCGTTTGTAGCGCGTTTTGGATGCTCGGCAATCTCCTTCGCGAACGAGGCGATGTGCGCCGACACGACGGCCGGATGCTCCTCTTGCAGGAAGTGGCGCGCATCGATCATGTGCTCGGCCCTGAGCGGAAATGCCTGCCGAATGTAGTCGAGCTGCGACCGCGGAATCGTGTTTTCCTGCTCCCCCCACACGAGCTGCATCGGTTTGTCGATGGCGAGAAGGCCATCTCGGAGCCAGTTGCGGTGGCGCTCGGTGAGGACGAAACCATCCATGATGGCGAGGAAGCTTCGATGACCGCCTTCACGCTTGAGCAGGTAGACGTAACTTTCGGCGACGTCCTCGTCGATGGCGTCGGCGTTTTTCACGCCGCTGTGCCGAAGGAGCGGAAGCATCGCCTTCGGGTGCATGGTCGAGAACACGACGTGGCGCATGACCGGCACTCGAAAGGCCCGCATCGGCAAAGGCGGCTTGAATTCGGCCACGTCGAGCAGCGTGTTGGTGATGGTGATCGACCGCACCTTCATCGGGTTTTGAATCGCCCACTCGGCGCCGATGGGGCCTGCGATGTCGTGCAACACGAGGTGCACCGGAGGGAGCGACAGGGAATCGACCACGCGGCCCACCCAGTGTGCGAGCGAGTGCCAGTCGTAGTCGATGTCCGCCGGCTTGTCGCTGAGGCCAACGCCCGGGAAGTCGAAGCTCACGGCGCGGAGGCCGTGCCCCGCCAGCTCGGGGAGCATCTTTCGAAAGAGGAACGAGCTCGACGGCACCCCGTGCAGAAGCAGCACCGGCTCGCCCTCCCCTTCCTCGCGGACGAAGATGTGGCGATCGTCGACGACGATGCGCTTGCCCGCCGCTTCGTGCTCTTCAACCAGCCTCGGCTTTTGCATCCCGCACCTCCTCGAACGAGCTGCGAACGAAACTAGACCAGGTGCGCGACGGCCGAGGCCTCTTCTTGGAGCTCGGTCGCCGTGGCGTCCATCTTCGCGCGGCTGAAGTCGTTGACCTCGAGCCCTTGGACGATCGACCATCGGCCCCCGCTGCAGGTGCAGGGATACCCGTAGATCAAGCCCTCGGGCACGCCGTAGCTCCCGTCCGACGGCACGGCCATCGACGCCCAGTTCCCGTCCGGGGTGCCGAGATGCCAGTCGCGAATGTGATCGATGGCTGCGTTGGCCGCCGACGCCGCGCTCGAGAGCCCGCGCGCCTCGATGATCGCCTTGCCGCGCTGCTGCACGGTGGGGATGAAGGTCTCTTCGATCCAGGCCTGGTCGTCGATCAGGCCGGCGATGCTCTTGCCGTCGATTTGTGCGTTGAAGAGGTCCGGATACTGCGTGGCCGAGTGGTTGCCCCAGATCGTGACCCGCTTGATGTCGCTGACGTCGCGGCCGGTCTTCGAGGCCACCTGTGACATCGCTCGGTTTTGGTCGAGCCGAACCATCGCGGTGAAGCAGGACGGGTCGAGGTCGGGCGCGTTCTTCATTGCGATGTACGCGTTGGTGTTCGCCGGATTGCCGACCACCAGCACTTTCACGTCGCGGCTTGCAACGTCGCTCAGCGCCTTGCCCTGCCCAGTGAAGATCGCGCCGTTGGCCTCGAGAAGATCCTTGCGGAGCATCCCTTTGCCGCGCGGCCGCGCGCCCACCAGCAGCGCGACGTCGGCGTCTTTGAAGCCGGCCGCGGGGTCGTCGCTCGCTTCCATGCCGGCAAGCGTCGGAAACGCGCAGTCCTCGAGCTCCATCATCACCCCGCCCACAGCTTTCATGGCGGGTGGAATGTCGACCAGCTGCAGAATGACGGGCTGATCGCTGCCGAGCATTTCGCCTGCGGCGATGCGGAAGAGAAGGCTGTAGCCGATTTGGCCGGCGGCACCGGTCACCGCGACTCGCATGGGTTTCTTCGACATCATCTACTCCTTGAGTGGCAGTCGTTAAAGAAGGCTCTGCATGGTGGTGCCCATGTCGGACGGCGTGGGCGCGACCTTCACCCCCGCATCTTCGAGAGCCTCGATTTTTGCATCGGCGGTGCCTTTGCCGCCGCTGATGATCGCGCCCGCGTGCCCCATACGCTTGCCGGGAGGCGCGGTGCGACCCGCGATGAAGCCGGCGACAGGCTTGCGGAAGTTCTCCTTGATCCAGGCGGCCGCCTGCTCTTCGGCGTTGCCGCCGATCTCGCCGATGAGGATGACGCCGTCGGTGTCTGCGTCGTCGTTGAAGAGCTTCAGCACGTCGATGAAGTCGGTGCCGTTGATCGGGTCGCCGCCGATGCCGACCGCCGTGCTTTGGCCGATGCCGAGCGCGGTGAGCTGGCCCACCGCTTCGTAGGTGAGCGTGCCGCTCTTCGAAACGACGCCGACGCGCCCGGCCTTGTGAACGTGACCCGGCATGATGCCGATCTTGCACTGGTCGGGCGTGATGACCCCGGGGCAGTTCGGCCCGATGAGCCGCGTCTGGCTCTGTGAGTCGAGGACGCGGCGGACCTTGATCATGTCCATCACGGGGATGCCCTCGGTGATGCACACGACCAGCGGCACCCCCGCGTCGACAGCTTCCAAAATCGCGTCGGCCGCAAACGGCGGCGGCACGAAGATGCACGACGCGTTGGCACCGGTCTGTTTGACGACCTCGCGCATGGTGTCGAAAACCGGAATGTCCATCAGGGAGGTTCCGCCTTTGCCAGGCGTGCAGCCGGCGACGACCTTGGTGCCGTACGCGAGCATCTGCTCGGTGTGGAACTGGCCGACGCTGCCGGTCATGCCCTGAACCACCAGCCGCGTGTCTTTGTCTACGAGAATCGACATCGCCCTATCCCTTTGCCAGCTCGACGATCTTTTGCGCGCCCTCGGCCATGGTGGCTGCGGAGGTGATGGCCAACCCCGACTCGTCGAGGATCTTTCGGCCCTCGTCGACCTTGGTGCCCTCGAGCCGAACGACGAGGGGGACGCTGAGCCCCAGCTCTTTGGTGGCGGCGACGACGCCGTTGGCGATGGTGTCGCAGCGCATGATGCCGCCGAAGATGTTGACGAAGATGCCTTTGACGGCCTCGGACTGGAGAATGATGCGGAACGCTTTGGTGACGGCTTCCTGGCTGGCGCCGCCGCCAACGTCGAGGAAGTTCGCGGGCTCGCCGCCGTAGTATTTGATCGTGTCCATCGTGCTCATGGCGAGCCCGGCGCCGTTGACGAGGCAGCCGATGTTGCCGTCGAGCTGGATGAACGAAAGCCCCGCCTCCTTGGCTTCGGTTTCGGTGGGCGCCTCTTCCGACAGGTCTCGCGCCGAGCCCCAGTAGTCGGCGTGGCGAAACTCCGCGTTGGAATCGAAGTTGACCTTGGCGTCGAGCGCAATCACCTGCTCGTCCTCGGTCAGAATCAGCGGATTGATCTCGGCGATGGAGCAGTCTTCGTTTTCAAAAAGCCTCGCCAGGCGGAGCAAGAGCTTGCTGAAACCCCGCTGCTCTTTCTTGGTGAGCCCGAGGCCAAACGCGAGCTGGCGCACCTGGTAGCCCCAAAGACCGACGGCCGGGTCGATCGTAATCGTGTGAATCTTTTCGGGATGGGTGGCGGCCACCTCTTCGATGTCCATGCCGCCCTCGGTGGACGCCATGATCGCGATACGGCTGGTCTCGCGGTCCACCACGAGCGCCAGATAGAGCTCGTTTTTGATTGGGAGGCCCTGCTCGACCAGCAGGCGCTGGACGACCTTGCCCTGCGGCCCGGTCTGATGCGTGACGAGGGTCTTGCCGAGGATGTCGGAGGCGGCCTCGGTTGCCGCGTCGACGCCCTTCACGACCTTCACGCCACCCGCTTTGCCTCGGCCACCGGCATGGATCTGCGCTTTGACGACGACGACTTCGTTGCCCGTGTCTTCGATCAGCTTGGTGGCTGCCGCGGTCGCCTCTGGGACCGACATGCACGGGATGCCGTCAGGAACAGGGATGCCGTACTTTCGGTACAGCTCTTTCGCCTGGTACTCGTGAATGTTCACGCTGGTTGCCTCCTAGGGTGCTGCTTGCTCCGGCACCGTCGGGTGTTCTTTGCGCGGAGCGAGCACCGCGGAGGCAGGGCTATAGCACGAGTCCGCTGGGGCGCCCCAGTCGAAATTCAGCGCGCTTCGGCGGGCAAATCGACGAGCACCCGCCGCTGGCCGACGAGCGTGGAGCGGCGCACGAGCTCCTCGACTTCGTTCGAGGTAACGCCTCGGTAAACGACCGCGTCGCGACGAACCAGGCTCTGCGAATCTGCGATTGCACGCTCTCGTTGGCGCGCATCGTCGGGGAGTGAGACGACCAGGTAGTGTGCAAGTCGCACCCCGAGCGCGCTAGATTCGCAGATCTCGACCTGCGGCGCTCCGCCCCCGTAGAGCCTGTCGACGAATCCTTCGACGTATTCGGCTCTGCGCACGTACTTGCGCGTGTCTTCGGACGACAGGTACTCCCGCGCCTCGTGGAGCTCGCACTGGGCCTCGCGAAGCGCGCGGTCGACCCATCGCTCGGCGGCCTTCCTATCGCCGGCTCGAGCGGCCTCGAGACTGCTCGCCTCGACGCTGTGACGCCACGTGTTGATGCCCCACGCGAGAGCGACCGCGGTCACGAACCAGAGAACTTTGGGAAGAGTGAGGCGCACCGCGATTCAGCTCCTCAGCTCCGACACGAGGTCGTATGCGCCTATGCCCAGCAAGTAGATCGCGATGCCGTCGAATGCGATGCCGACCCAGTCTGCTTCGCCGCGAAGAACCGAGCTGCCAAAGAACCACCCGATTGCGAGAATTGCCGCTCCCGCGAGCATCGTCCCGACGGCCTGCTGCACGAACTTGCGCCGCTGATTCTTTCGCGTCGCAGCCATGAGCGAAGTGGTGACGCTGCGCGCCGGGTCTGCTTCGATCGCGGGTGCAGCCGCGGAAGGCGGCGGTGCAGGGGGCACCGGGTCGTCGACCGAGATGCGCGGCACACCTGCTTCGGTCATCGGTGCAAACGGATCGATGGCCGAGTAGCGACCTGCAGGGAGGAGATCGGCGCCGGGCGGACGAAACACGGCCGCCGTCTCGACGCCTTTCGGACCAACGACGGGCTTCGAGTCGCGCGCCGGACGGCATTCGACCACGGCTCCAATCGCCTCGAGCGCCAATCGCATCTCACCGGCAGCCTTGGCATGCACGCCGTGCTTCACGATCTTCGGGACACCTTGCTCGATGTTGCGAGCGGCCGCGGCGTCGATGCCAAAGGCGGAACGAAGACGCTCCGCGGGCGGAGTCTCCCCCGGCTCGAATCGCATGATCCAGACGTCGAACGCTGACATTCTCCCCCAAACAGGATACCGGCTCGACCGACCTTCGGCGATTCCTCGACGAGGCCCGGGATCGGGGTCTGAACCGGTGATCACGGCTAGCCGCGGGGATGGTAGCGCTCGTGCATCTTTCGCAGGTGATCGCCGGCAACGTGGGTGTAGATCTGCGTCGTCGACACGTCCGCGTGGCCGAGCATGCTCTGAACCGACCGCAGGTCCGCCCCGCCCGCGAGGAGATGCGTGGCGAACGAATGGCGGAGCTTGTGCGGAGAGATGGGCTTCACGATGCCGGCGGCCTTCGCGTATTTCTTCACGACCTTCCAAAAGCCCTGCCGCGTCATGGCAACGCCGCGTGCGGTGACGAAGAAGGCCCGGCTCGCGGGCTTCGCCCAGCGCGGCCTCACCTCGCGGAGGTATTCGACCATGGCGTCGCGCGCGGGCTCTCCGAGCGGAACGAGCCTTCTCTTGTTGCCCTTGCCGAGCGCAGAGACGAAGCCTTCCTCGAGGTTGACGTCGGCGATGTCGAGCTCGACCAGCTCGGTTACACGTAGGCCCGCGGCGTACATCGTATGGAGCATCGCTCGATCGCGAACACGGTTGGGCTTGTCTCCGCTGGGCGCGGAAAGCAGCCTCGATACCTCGTCGCGGTTCAGCACGTCGGGCAGCTTTCGCATTAGCTTCGGCCCTTCGAGCAGCTCGGTCGGGTCGCGGGCCTGACGGCTGTCCTGGACGAGAAATCGGAACAAGCCCCGGATCGCGCTGAGCGCCCGCGCCTGCGATCGCGCGCTCAGCCCCGCCTGCGAAAGCGTGACGAGGTAGCCCGCAACGCGGGTTTCGTCGACGACGTCGAGCGTTTCCCCCGCATCGTTCAACCAATCTCGAAACCGCACGAGGTCGCGCGCGTACGCGTCCACGGTGTGTCTCGAAAGACCTCGCTCCACGCGCAGGTGCTGAATGTAGTCATCCAACGCACCGTCCAAGGTGGCGGACATGCCTGTCGCTACCATGATCCTCGTGTTGAGCCCATTTATGTACGGCGACGTAGGTCCTGTTGGTTGTCACTTCATTGATGCAGATCTGGACGCGTGGTACGTTCCAATTGGGGATAGATGATGAACTACTACACTTACCTTGCACTTGAATGGAGGGGGAATGAGTAGGCTCATCGGGTACGTCGCCAATCGCGCCGACCGAATGCGCGACGCGCTCCACCAAGAACGAAACGTGCTCCGCCAAGAAACAGCGCCGCCCGACGCGAGCGGCTGGGGCATGGGCTTCTATCAGGGCGACGAGGTGCTCCACAAAAAGCGCCCCACGCGAGCGGGCGAGGTCGTCGATTGGGAAAACATCGCTGGCGACGTTCGTTCCGATTGCAGCGTGCTTCACCTCCGGCAACCGACTGTGGGTGACTTCCGCGCCGAAAACGCGCATCCGTTCCGCATGCGAAGCTGGCTCTTCGCGCACCGAGGCACCATCAACCGCTTCGACGCGATTCGCGACAGCCTGGCCGAAACGATTCCCGATTTCCTTCGCCGCAACATCCGCGGGCAAACCGACAGCGAGTATCTGTTCCACACCGTACTCGCGCTGCTGCACGACGCCGGCCAGCTCGACAATCCCGACGTCAACGAGCTCCAGGCGCTCACCGCGATCAGCGCAGCCGTTCGCCTCGTCGAGCGCCTCGCAGCGGAGGTCGGCGCAACCGACAACAGCCTGAGCTTCATTCTGACGAACGGTCGGTCGATGTACGCGTTCCGTCACGGGCCGACGATGTCGTACGTCGAGCGCCAGGGTCTGCACGACCCGCCCGACGACTACACGCCGCCACCCGTTGGAAGCACGCAGCTCCGGTTCGTGATGGTGGTGAGCGGCGTGGAAGACGACCCGGCCGGCTACGAAAACGTGCCGGAGCGCGGCGTTGCGGTCATCGACCGCGGCCTCGGCGTGACGGTTCACGCGCTTTGAGTATGCTCGGCGGGTGAGCGCCGAAGACCCGCTGCTGGTCGTGCTTTGCACCGTCCCAGACGCTGAGGTCGCAGAGCGCTTGGCGAACGGCTTGGTCGAGTCGCGCCTCGCCGCCTGCGTCAACGCGATTTCGGGAGTGAAATCGTTCTACCGCTGGGAGGGCAACCTCGAATCAGAAGCCGAAGTGCAGCTCGTGATCAAAACCCGCCAAGGCCGCTACGACGAGCTCGCGAAGTGGATCCACAAAAACCACCCGTACGACGTCCCGGAGCTGATCGCTCTTCCGGCTGCGAGCGTCAGTGAGAGCTATTTGGCATGGGTGATCGCGGAAACGACGTAGAAGGACCGGAGCGGAAAAAAAGGGATACGAGACTCCGTCGAACGGGGCGGCCTGCAAAGGTGGCCGGTAGCACTTGGGGGCTCAGGCCACGCACGCCGCCCCTCGACCCTCGCGTCCAAGTGGCAGTGGTTGCTGTCTTGGCCACTTGGCACTCGGGACGTCGACTCCGCCTCATATCCCTTTTTTGCGCCCCTCCCTAAGTCGACGCAGATGAAAAAGGGGACTGTCCCCATTTTCTGGCAACCACATCG
>CAJIBU010000089.1_pt1 | contig 10655 bp, 11 predicted proteins | sample 9199451 | NCBI WGS metagenome assembly CAJIBU01 (sample SAMEA7708315, study PRJEB35096) | sediment metagenome | biome: marine neritic benthic zone biome [ENVO:01000025]; feature: sediment [ENVO:00002007]; material: shallow marine sediment [ENVO:03000034] sea grass bed [ENVO_01000059] ... | reverse complement strand
TGAGTGAGCGAGCCTGACGTGCGTTCGACGTTTCCGATGGGGGGGTCCACCTTCTTGTCTGGCTCGTACTCTTTGGCCTGGCCGGCCTCCGTGCCCTGCGCACCGCGGACCCGTCCGCTGGCGCACCCCGAAAGGAGCGCGGCGAACACGGCCGCGATTGCCAGGAAGCCTCCCGTGACCCTCACTGCGGGTCCGCCTTTCGCTCTTTGGGCGTCAGGGCGGGCACGACGCCGACCAGCGTGTGGCACTGATTGCATGCCGAGAGGAGCTGCCCGAAGATCTCGGCCTGGCCGCGGCTGGTGGGCTCGGGCTCGACCGGCTCGCCAGGCTTCGGGACGTATTCGTCCTCCTGCGCTTTGCCCTCGACCGCCGCGGCGAAGGCGAGGTCGTGAACCTCGTAAGCGAGGCGCGTGGTCCCGGGAGGGTTCTCACCGTCCGGTTCCGCCGACCCGTGGAGCGGCGACTCGGCCAGCACCGCGGCTGCGGACTGAAACGTTTCCGGAGAATCGCTCAGCAGCGCTTCCCACATGCGCTCGACCGCCCAGTAGTGGCGTCGCATGTGCATTCGCAGGTCTTCGCCGCCCGGCGCCGGGTCCAGCTTGATCGGGGGGCCTCGGTCGAGCCCGTGGTGGCACTGTCCGCAAGCGTACGACAGCCTCGCGAAGGCCATACAGGCGTCTTCGAGGTCGCTCGAATCGCGAACCTGCTCGGCGAGCTCGCGTGTGATGCGGGCGTGCTCCTTGCCCTTTTCCGGAAAGGGCACGTTCTCCATGAAGAAGGCGAGCTTGCGCATCGCTTGCCGGGCCACTGGCAGGTCTCCCCGGATCAGCGCGTCCCGGGCGGCGATCGAAAGCGCGCCGTGATCCCGCATGACCTCCTCGAAACCAGGTGGGGTTTCGTCGGCCTGCTGCGGACGCTTTTGTCCGCACTCGCAGCCGCCGAGCAGCGCAACCACCAGACCCAGTGCAATGAACCGCCCGGCCATGACGCCCCTATCTTGCGCGGTCCGTGCGCTCATTCAAGACGCTGCGCCCTCAGCCGTCTTCGTGGGTGAGAAGCAGGGGAACCTTGCTCTCGTGAAGCAGGCGCCGGGCGGCGCTGCCAATCAGCAAGCGCTCGATGCCGCTCTTGCCGGTGGTGCCCGCACAAATCAGCGTGGCGCCCACGTCGTCTGCGACGGCCGGGATGCACTCTCCGGGCTCCCCAGCGACGAGGTGCGTCTGCACGGTCTCGGGGCTCGTGAAGATTTGCTTTGCATCGTCGTTCAGCATTTCCTCGAGGCCGAGGTGCAGCGCCTCGCGTCTCTTGTCCGCCGCATCTCCCACCACTGCGCCGCGGTCGGTGTATTCGCCCCAGACGTCGAGGTAGCAGTGAACGAGGTGGAGCGGGCCCCCGAAGACTTCGTGAAGCGCGTCGGCCACCTGGGCGGCATGCTTTGACGGTCCCGAGAAATCGTACGCCACGACGATGGTGCTCGGGAGCGCCACCTTGGAAGGCGGGATGACGATGATCGGCGTGTGCACGGTCTTGATCACGCGTTCGGTGACGCTGCCGTACATCAGCTTGGACATCCCCGACCGGCCGTGCGTGCCGACGATGACGACGTCGACGCCATGCTCGCGCGCGTAGTCGCGAATCACCTCGTGCACCGTCCCTTCTCGAATCGCGGTGAAGTGCTCGACGCCCGCCGCCGCCACCAATTGGGCCTGCTCGTCGAGGGCGTCTTGCGCTTCGTTGAGGATGCGGGTGACCGCTTCCGGGCCCGGGCTGTAGGAAAGGTCCATCAGCAGGTAGGTCGGAATCACGGGTGTGTGCAGGAGGTGAAGCTTCGCAGAGCTCCGCTTGGCGAGCTCAATCGCGTAGTCGAGCGCGTGCCGGGCGTTCTCTGAGAAATCGGTTGGAACCAGGATCTGCTTGATCTTCATGGGAGCGGTGGTCCTCTCGAAGCAGCGGTCAGCCGCCGAACGTGTCGCTGGGGATTATGTTGTCCTTGAGAAGCTTGTCGGTGACGTAGTCGCGCTCTTCCTGCTCGATGTCTTCTCGCAGCATCTCGGCGAGACGCTTCACGCCTGAGGCCAGGTCTTCGGTGGAGCTCGCCTCGCGAATCGCCTCGACCAGCCGGTCGAGCTCGCGACGCTGCTCATCGTGGTCTGCGTGAAGGTGCCGGGCGCGCTCGGGCCCGAAGCCATCGGCCTCTTCGATGGCGGGCACCATGTAGGCCTCTTCGAAATTCATGTGGAGCTCGAGGATCCCGCGAAGAGCGTAGGCGGCCCGCTTGAGCTGCGCCGGCTCAACCGAGCCGCCGCCGAGCTGCTCCACCCCGGCCTCGAGCTCCGCGAGAATCTGCTCGATTTCCCGGTGCTGGCTCAGGACCTTCGCTCGAATCTCCGAAGGCATGAGTGGACGGTCGGTCATGGTCTTCAAGCGGTGCAAAGACCGCGCCAGTGGTTTAGCAGGATTTCGCATCGCGGGACACGCAACTTCTGCGCTCGGGCATCATCCCTCGCAGAAGATTCGTGTTTTTGGCTGTTCTTTAGCGTCGAAGTCGGGGCCTTCGTCTGGCACGATGTTCGATATCCCGAGGCTGCGCTCATGGACCAACCACAAATCATTCTCGTTGGCACCGACTTCTCGGACATCTCCGACGAGGCCCTTCGCGCTGCGGCGCTCTACGCCAAGATGTTCAACTCGCGCGTGCTGGTCACGCACGTGTTCGACCCGACGCCCAACGTCCCCCCGGTCGTGTGGTCGCGGCCCGACCTCCTCGAACGCAACATCCGAGTGGAGATCGAGGAAGCCATTCGCGAAACCCTCACGGGTAAGACCGCGGAGCTTCTACAAGGCGTTCCCGAGGTCGAGCTGAGTGTGATTCAGCACCCATCGCCCGGGCGTGCGCTGGTCGAAATGGCGGAGGATGAAAAAGCCGACCTCGTGATTCTGGGATCGCACGGGCGAAGCGGGCTCTCGCGGGCTTTCCTCGGCAGCGTCGCCGAGCGCGTCGTCCGCCATGCACCTTGCCCCGTGCTCGTCGTTCGCGGCCGCTGCGACCACGAGCCCGAAGACGGAGAGTAGGCCGTGTCGTTGATCCCGCGCCTAGTGGTCGCTTACGACTTCTCCGACCCTTCACGGCGGGCGTTCGAGCTCGCAGTCTTCATGGGACGGCAGCTCGAGGCCGACGTGCACGTGCTCACCGTGCTCGATTCGAGCGAGGGTGACGAGCCGGCCGGCAACGAGCTCGAGAATCTGCGGCAGCTTCTCGATCGGCAGACCTGTGGGACGGTGCGGAGCGAAGGGTTCGCGCTCGAGTGTCACGCCGTCTCGGGCCATCCAGCCGACGCGATCATCGCCTTTGCTCGCGAGATCGACGCGCCGCTCATCCTCTGTGGCACCACCGGCAAGGGCGCCGTCGCGCGAACGCTTCTCGGGAGCGTCTCCCACGAGCTCGTCCACAAGAGCGGCGCCATCGTGATGTCTGTGCCCTGAGGCTCTGCCTCACGAGCCGGGTCCAACGAAGGGCGCTTCGACGACGCGGCTCGCGTGCCGGCCCTCCTTCCCCTCCATCGAGACGGTGAGCCGCGCCTTCAACCCAGGTGCGACTCGCTCGGCGGGAAGCGTCGCGAGGATCGGAATGTACGTGCTTCCGAGCGAGTCGAGCTCGACGCGCGTGCGGGGAAGCACGTACTCGATGCCGCTTTCGGTTTCCGGCTCGATGACAAAAACCTGCGCTGCACCGGTCTTGTTGACGAGGTGGATGCGCATGGAGTTTCGAACCTGTCCCTCGATGAGCACGAATGGCGTGGAGCCGTGACGAAGCACGTTGGCCTCGAAGTCCGCGCTCTGGGCGAACGCGAAGACCGCGCCCACGAGCCACAGGGTGACGACACCGCCGTAGAAGTAAAGACGGGGACGGGCCATGTGCTTGGACTTCCCTTCGAGGCCGTTGAGTGAGTCGTAGCGCACGAGCCCTTTCGGCCGGTCGACCTTTTCCATGATCTCGTCGCATGCGTCCACGCACGCGGCGCAGCCTACGCACTCCATTTGCAGCCCGTTCCGGATGTCGATGCCCGTCGGGCACACGACGACGCAACGCTTGCAGTCGACGCAGTCGCCGTTCTCGGGGTCGCTGGCTTTGCCTCGCGGCTCGCCGCGGTTCCAGTCGTAGCCGATCACCATGGTGTCGCGGTCGGTCAACGCGGACTGAAGGCGGCCGTACGGGCAGATGATCAGGCAGAGCTGCTCGCGAAACCAGCTGAAGTTGAAGTAGAGAATGACCGACATCACGACCACCCACGTGAACGCGGTCGGATGCTCCGAGGGGCTTCGCTGCACCATCTCGACGAGCGAGGGCAGCGACACGAAGTAGCTGATGAACACGTGCGAAAGCAGGAGCGCGAGGACGACGTAGATCGCGTGCTTGAGGAGCTTTCGCCAGAGCTTGTCGAACGTGAGCCCCGCCGCGTTTCGCCGAAGGCGCTGTGGGCGCGGGCCCTCGATCCATCGTTCGATTCGGCGAAAAACGCCTTCGAGGAACACGGTGTGCGGACAGGCATAGCCGCACCAGAGGCGACCTTTGACCGCCGTCACGATGATCAGCGTCAGCCCGACGCCGCTCAGGAGGAAGAAGACCAGCCAGAAGTCCTGCGCGTTGAAGACGCCGCCGAACAGATAGAAGCGCCGGTTGACGATGTCGATGAACACCGCCGGGTTTCCGCCGACTTTGACGAAGGGAAGGGCGACGTAGATCGCGATCAGCACCGCGAAGACGATGTAGCGCAGCCGCGTGAAGCGGCCGGACACGTCTGCGGGGTGTACGTAGTTTCGGCTGCCGTCCGAACGAAGGGAGCTCGCGGGTTCTTCGACGACTGGCAGCTTGGTGCTCATGGTGCGGGTTGCGCGTCCTCGCCTTGGCCCGGATCCCAGATCTCCCCCTGCGGCGGCAGCCCTTCGACCTCGGTATTGCGAATCGTCAGGAGATAGGCGGCAACCTGGTTGACCCCTTCTTCACCGAGGATGGGGGTCCACGCCGGCATGCCCTTGGCGGCGACCCCGTTGGTGAGCGTCGCATGGATGTCGGTTGGGGCGCCGCCGTGAATCCAGTACTTGTCCGTGAGATTCGGACCGAGCGCCTGGCGCCCCTGACCCTGGGTGTCGTGGCACGCCACGCACTGCGCCGCGAAGATCTCGCTTCCCGCCGCGACGGCAGCTTCGTCTCCTGTCAGAGCGATGAGCGTGTCGTCGGTGACGATGCTCTTTTCGGCCTCGGCCGCGGCGACTGCCTCTTCGTACTTCTCGGGCTGGAGCTGGCCGATGGCGTACTCGTGATAGTAGAACCAGTACACGAAGGCGAAGGCGACCGCGCCGTAAAACGTCAGAAGCCACCACGTCGGGAGGTTGTTGTCCGCTTCCTCGATGTCGTCGTAGACGTGGAGGATCTCCCCTTGGATTTCGTCGGTTCGCTTCGTCTCACTCATGGGGCACCTCGACCTCCTCTTGGAGCGGAATGCGGGCATATCTTTCAGCATCCGCGCGCTTCATGCGGACGACCCGCACGACCACGTAGACAAACAGTGAGAAGAACAGAACCAGCGCGAGCACCGGGTACAGGAGCGCCGGGCTGTTTTGAAAGAACTCGGAGGCAAAGCGGCTCATCGTGGGCCTCCTTCACTGCTCGCCGAGGCGACCGGTTGGCCGCCCCAGGAATCATCGCCGCCCTCGTCCGACGGGATGCGGCCGAGGCGCTGGAGATAGGCGATCAGCGCGACCAGCCGGCTATTGACCACCAGCTCGCAGCCTTCGGCCGGCTCCTCGCAGATGGCGACGCCCGCCTCTTTGGCGAGCCCGGTCGCGATTGCCGTCGCGGCGGTGCGCGCGTTCTCACTCGCCATTTGAATCTCTTCGGGCGAGTAGGGCACGCCCACGTTGCGCATGGCGCGGAGCTTGGTGGGCGTCTCGGTGAAGTCGATCGTTTCCGTCGCGAGATGCGGATACGACGGCATGTTGGAGCCCACCGAAATCTCACGCGGGTTGATCATGTGCCGGTAGTGCCAGGTGTCGCTGTACTTGCCCCCGAGGCGGGCGAGGTCCGGACCGATGCGGCGGGAGCCCCACTGGAACGGGTGATCGAAGATCGAGTCGTCGATCTTTGAGACCTCGCCGTAGCGCGCGGTTTCCCAGGTGAAGGGGCGAATCATCTGTGAGTGGCAGGTGTAGCAGCCCTCGCGGACGAACACGTCGCGGCCCTCGAGCTCGAGCGCGTGATACGGAACGTTCTTGGTGGTGCGAATCGTCTCGGGCACGGAGATCGCCAAGGGGATGATCTCGGCGATGCCGCCAACGAGCACACCGATGACGACCAGCGCGGTGAACACGCCGGCGCGTCCCTCGAGCATGTGGTGCCACGACGCCTTCTCGGAGTCTCTGTCTCGCATCGCGATCGCGATTGCAGCGACCCCCCACATGATCGCGACGAGTGCGAGCACCGTGCTCATGAAACCGTCGAAGAGCGCCGTTGCGAAGAGGAGGCCCATGACGATGATCGACGCCACCACGGGCTGCCCGAACACCAGTTTCGGCCAGGGGACTTTCGGCGCGTCGGGCTCGGCCACGACCGCCACCTCGACCTCGCCGTCGACCGCAGCGCCGCTCCGCGCGGTTTTGATCAGGTTCCAGGTCATCAGCAGCATGCCGATGAAGTAGAGCAGACCGCCGACGAGGCGCGCCCAGTACATCGGACGAATCGCCAGCAGCGTCTCGACGAAGCTCGGGTAGAGGAGCCCGCCCGTGTCGCTGACGGCGCGCCACATCAGGCCCTGCGTGATGCCGGCGACCCACATCGCGATCACGTAGAAAATGATGCCGACCGTCGCGATCCAGAAGTGGAAGTTGGCGGCGGCGCGCGAATGGAGCTTGGTGCCGTAGAGCCGCGGGATCGCCCAATAGAACATGCCGGCTGCCATCAGGCCGTTCCACCCGAGGCCACCGCTGTGCACGTGTCCGATGATCCAGTCGGTGTAGTGCGCGAGCCCGCTCACGCTCTTGATGCTGAGCAGCGGCCCTTCGAACGTGGCCATGCCGTAGAAGGTGACGCCGGCCGCGAAGAACTTGAGCACCGGGTCGGTGCGAAGCTTGTCCCAGGCGCCCCGAAGCGTGAGCAGGCCGTTGAGCATGCCGCCCCAGCTCGGCGCCCACAGCATGAGGCTGAACACCATGCCGAGGGTCTGCGCCCAGTCGGGAAGCGCCGTGTAGAGAAGATGGTGCGGGCCCGCCCAGATGTAGATGAACACCAGGCCCCAGAAATGCACGATCGAAAGCCGATACGAGAACACCGGGCGCTCGGCCGCCTTCGGCAGGAAGTAGTACATGATGCCGAGGATCGGCGTGGTCAGGAAGAAGGCGACGGCGTTGTGGCCGTACCACCACTGCACGAGCGCATCCTGGACGCCCGCGAAGACCGAGTAGCTCTTGAAGGCGCTGACCGGGATCGCCATGCTGTTGACGATGTGCAGGACCGCGACGGTGATGATCGTCGCGATGTAGAACCATATCGCGACGTACAGGTGCTTTTCGCGGCGTACGGCGAGCGTCCAAAAGAAATTCACCGCGAAGACGACCCAAATCAGCGCGATGGCGATGTCGATTGGCCACTCGAGCTCGGCGTATTCTTTCGCGGCCGTGATGCCGAGGGGCAGGGTGACCGCCGCGGCGACGATGATGAGCTGCCAACCCCAGAAGTGGATCGAGGACAGGATGTCGGACGCGAGCCGTGCCTTCGCGAGCCTTTGAGTCGAATAGTAGACGCCTGCGAAGAGCATGTTTCCGACGAAGGCGAAGATGACCGCGTTGGTGTGAAGCGGCCTCAGGCGCCCGAACGTCAGATACGGTGGCAGGTTGGCGGGCCAGAACGCGAGCTGCAGGGCGATCACGATTCCGACCAGCATCCCGACGATGCCGAACAGCACCGATGCCCAGATGAACTGGCGGACGACTTTGTCGTTATAGACGATCCGCTGCGTTTCCATACTCTTCCTCTTCTTCGTCGCGGGTTGGGGTCACTTGTGGCTCGTCGTCAAGCGGCAGCAGCGCGAGCCGGTCGGCATGGTCGAATGTCCCTTGCTTCACCGTCCATGCGAAGAAGGCCACCGCGGCACCAACCAGCACGACGCACACGAAAATCAGGAGCATCAAGATCTCCATGAGACCTCGTTCCTCGAGAGCACCATCACGGTGTAGGCGAGCGTGATGAGGGAGCTGAGCGGCATGAGCACCGCCGCGACCCAGGGCTTCACCAAACCGGCCATCGCGAGCGAGACCGCGAACACGTTGTACGCGAGCGCGAATACCAGAATGCGGCGCACGACGTGCGCCAGCGAGTGGGACGCGCGCAAAACTTTCGCGACTGCCCGAAGGCCTGGCGAAACGAAGTAGAAGTCGCATCGCGAAGCCATAAAGGGACGATTCACTGCGGGTGTGCCCGAGCAGGCGGCCTCTTGCATGGCCCCCTGGTCGTTCAATCCATCGCCGACGAGCAAGGTTCGTGCCGGTTCGTGCTCCCGAACATAGCGAGCCTTCTGCGCCGGGTCGCGACCGCCGAGGCAGGCGTCGTCGTCGAGGCCGAGGCTCCTCCCGAGCTTGACGACTCGTTCCTGGGAATCGCCGCTCAAGATCGTCAGTGAATAGCCGTCTCGCTCGAGCCCCTCGATCTCGGTTCGGGCGCCGGGGCGAAGGGATTCGTCGGTTTCGAGCTCCGCGAGGGTCACGCCGTCGACCGAAAACACGACGTCGCCCGGCCCGCGCGCCCGCGACGCGGCCCAGTGCGGTGCGCCGAGGCGGTATCGCCGACCGTGCGACTCGGTGGAGGTTCCGAACCCGACGTGCTCAATCACCTCGAGCTCCCTGTAGCGCGCGGCCGGGTGACCCTCGAGCGCACGCCGAATCGCCACGCTCTTTGGATGCGCGTTTTGCGAGGCCATGCTGTAGAGCACTGACACGTCCCGATCGGACAGCGCCTCGAGCGGAGCGGGGTCGACGACCTCGAGCACGCCGGTGGTGAGCGTGCCGGTTTTGTCGAAGACGACGCGCGTCATCTCGCGAGCCCGGTCGAGGAAATCGCTGACACGGACGAAGACGCCAGCGCGGCGCAGACGTGTGAGCACGAGCTCGTACGCGAGCGGGGCGGCGATGCCAAACGCGCACGGGCAGGTCACGACCAACACGGCGGTTCCGACCTCGATCGCGCGAAGCCCGTCCGACGTGAGCCACCACCAGACTGCGATGCTCGCCGTGGCGAGCACGACGACCCCGATGACGTAGAAGCGTGAAAGCCGGGCCCACCACCTCGTTGCAAGCGGGCCGTCCCCGCTTGCGGCGGGGTCGCGTCCGAGCAGGCCGACCAGGGACGAGGCGGCGAAGGCGCTCGCCGCGATGCCCGAAAAGGCGCGGGCGCCGACGTTGAAAGCGCCGGCGGGCACGGCGCTCCCCGACTCGAAGCGGCGCGGCCGGCTCTCTCCGTCGATCCAGTCGAGCGAGCAGCTCGCCGCATGATCGAGCACGGTGAGCTCGACGGGGACCAGGTCGCCCGGCGCGATCAGAAGCCGGTCGCCCTCGCGGACGCCGACGCAGTGAACGATGCGAACCACCCCGCTTTCGATTCGTCGCGTCAGCAGGCTTTGCGTGCCGTCGTCGGCGAGAAGCTGGGCTCTGTTCCTTTCGAGCATGCGCTGCTGAAGCCAGCGACCGGTCAGCATGAGCGCGACGAACACGGTGAGCGTATCGACGTAGGCCGCGCTGCCCGAGGCAAAGAAAAACGAGTAGGTGGAGCCGGCAAACGCGAGCACGATGCCGAGGGCGATCGGGACGTCGAGGTGTAGGGCCCCCCGCCGAATCGCTCGGAGCGCCGAGCCGATGAAAACCGAACCTCCGATCAGGACGGCGAGGGCGCCGGCCGCGTAGCTCAGCTGATTGAGAAGCGTGTGAATCGGCCCTTCTTCGAGCCCGAGATACATCGCTGCGGCGAACAGCATCACGTTGCCGGCGAGCGCCGCGCAGATGCCGACGCGAAGCAGCAGGTCGTCCGAGCGTCGCGGACCACTCGAGAGCGCGGGCCCGAGCAGGTACCCGAGCTCCTCGATCGAGTCGACCCATGCGCTGAGCTCGAACGTGCTGGAGACGCGCAGATCGATGCGGCCGAGAGCGGGGTTGAGCGTCATCGTGCCGGCGCGCGGGCCGCCGTGGCGACGAAAGAGCTCTTCGATGAGCCAGACACAAGCGGCGCAGTGGATCCCCTGAATGTCGAGCTCGATGCGCGTGACGCCCTCCGGAGAGCGCTTCTGATCCACCAGCTCCAGCCACTTGTGGTCGATGCGGCGTGACTCGAAGTCCGCCGGTGGAAGCCCCGGGCCGCGGCGAAGGTCGTAGTATCGCGTTAGCCCGGCTTTCGTGAGCAGCCCGTGGACGGCGCGGCAGCCGCGGCAGCAATAGGGTGCGAGCGTGTCGTCGAGGAGCGGCTGTGCACAGTGCACGCAGCGAGAGCACGCCGGCAGCGAATGCCGCGACGGCAAGTCGGGAACGACCTGCTCGGAGGAAGCGGTCACGGAGCGTGCTCGTGAGAGGGGTGAGGGCTGGTCTCGGCGTGCGCCGACGCGTCGTGGCACGCGGGC
>CAJIBU010000165.1_pt1 | contig 11336 bp, 10 predicted proteins | sample 9199451 | NCBI WGS metagenome assembly CAJIBU01 (sample SAMEA7708315, study PRJEB35096) | sediment metagenome | biome: marine neritic benthic zone biome [ENVO:01000025]; feature: sediment [ENVO:00002007]; material: shallow marine sediment [ENVO:03000034] sea grass bed [ENVO_01000059] ... | reverse complement strand
TAGGAGTAGTTTCCGAGGCCGGATCGGACCCGGGACCGTTGGGCCGAGGCCGCGGGGCCGAGACCGTGGGGCCGGGGCCGTGGGGCCGGGGCCGGAATCCGGATCCGGGCTTCGGACTCGGCGAACCGGACTCGGCCCCACGGCCTCCGCCCCACGGCCTCGGGACCGGACCCAGGACCGGCCTCGGCCACGGATCAAAAAACCGTCCGCCCGGCGGCGGCCCCCCAGCCGCGCCGTTCGGACGTCCCCTTCTTCGTGGTTAGACCCTCTTGCGCAATCCTGCGATGTCACGGATGACGACGCGGCGGTGATCGGTCGTGATCAAACCCGCTCTCTTGAAGGCGCCGAGCACCAAGGTGACGGTTTCCCGAGTCGAGCCGACGAAGCTCGCGATCTCTTGATGGGTGAACTTCACACCGATCAGGATCCCTCGTGAGTCGGGAATGCCGTGACGCGAGGACGCATCGAGCAGAAATTCTGCTACACGCGATTCTACGCTTCGCGTGAGCAGAGCATCGATTCGTCGTTCTGCGAGCAGACGACGTTCCCCCATCAATCGATGCATAGCGGAAGCGAATCCGAGGTCCTCACCCATCACAGCTTTGATGAGACGAGGCGGAATGCGTAGCGCTTCCACATAATCCAAAACCACCGTTTCGAGGCGCGCTTCCGGATCGACCAGCGACATCTCGCCAACGAGATCACCTGGTCCGTAGTATCCGAGCGTCAGCTCCCGTTCCGGTGTGCGGCGAACCCGCCGCACGCGCCCGCTGCCGATCACGAAGATCGCCGGGTCGCTCGGCATGCAAAGCGACTCCCGCCGGTCGGCGTCCACGAGCGCGCTGCCGTCGAGCACGCGCCGCTGGAGCTCTTGCGTGAGGGTCTCGAAGACCCGGCAGCGGCTCATGATTCGCGTTCGTCGTTCCTCGGTGGTCCGAAGACGCCGGGCGCCAGAGCCGTTCTGCATTGCAGGAGCGTTGGAATCCATACTTACAGCCTTAACGGTATGGTGAATCAATGCAGGAATACCGTCAAGATGCATTTTCACGAAATCACGGAAAACCGCCTGAATACGGCCGTATTGACCTGGAGGGTTGCCTTCGCTACTGTCGCCGCATTCGGAAGGTGGTCGCTGCCGGCGACGGGTTAAGGAACTAACTATGCGACTTTACTCCGGAAAAATTGGTCCCATCGTCGATGACCTCGTCCGGGAGCTCACCGCGCAGCAGGACATCGAGGTGGAGGAGGTCGCCGAGGTCCGACTCGATCTCGAGGCCGTCCTCAAGGAGTACGTTCGCCGCGAACGCCAGATGATCGACGACGCCAAGGACCGCATGGAGCGCCAGGGCATGGGGTACTCGAAGCTCGGGCGGGTCCGACAGCAGGTCGCAAAGGAGATGGGCTTCCCGCAGCAGGACGAGGTCCTGCCCTACCTGATCGACCAGCTTCTCAACATGCTCTTTCACAGCGCGAACGTGGTCGAGATCTACGCGGACGACGTGACGCTCCGAAAGAAGATGACCCCGGTGCTGAGGCGTCACATGGAGGTCGACACCGGCCTCGACGCCGAGGTTCGCTCGAAGATCAAGAACCTCCAGGAAGGCACCGCCGCATTCGAGGTCGAGTACGCGAAGGTGATGGACCAGATCAAGCACAAGCGCGGGCTCGAGTAGGCGCGATGCAAAGCATGACCGGATACGGAAGCGGGCGCGCGGCGCTCGGCGAGGGGCATCTCGTCCTCGACGTGCGCGCGGTCAACCATCGCTTCCTCGACGTGCGGGTCCGTCTCCCGTCTCGCATTCAGCGCCGCACTCCGATCGTCGAGCGGCTCTTGCGCGAAAGGCTCACGCGCGGCCGCGTCGACGTCACGGCGCGCCTCGAGGGGCAAACCCTTCCGCAGCCCGCACTCGATGCCGAGCGGGCGCGCGAAGTGTACCAAGAGTTGGCGACGCTCCGCGACGAGCTACACCCGGACGAGCCCGTTCCGCTCGCTCTCCTGGCCTCGGTGCCCGACCTCTTCGTCACGCAGCGCTCCATGGACGACGAAGCGATCGATCGCTGTCTCGAAGAAGCAGCCCGCCAGGCGTGCGACGCGCTCGCCACCATGCGGGACAAAGAAGGCCAGGCGCTTCGAAACGAGCTCCATCAGCGGCTCGAAGAGCTCTCCACCGCAGTCGACGCAATCGAAGGCGACCTGCCGCGGCTCGTCGAAGAGCGACGCACGCGGCTTCGCGAGCGGCTCGACGCCCTGCTCGCAGGGACGGACGCGCAGCTCGACGCGGCGCGGCTCGAGCAGGAAATCGCGCTTCTTGCCGACCGGGTGGATGTCGCCGAGGAGCTGGTGCGACTCCGCAGCCACCGCGAGCAAATGCTCGACCTCATCGAGAATTCGACCGAACCCGTCGGGAAGCGCATCGACTTCCTGCTGCAGGAAATGGCGCGCGAGGCCAACACGATCGGGTCCAAGGCCCAGCACGGTTCGGTCACGCCGAGCGTGATTGCGCTCAAGGCCTGCATCGAGCAAATGAGGGAGCAGGCGCAAAATGTGCTCTAGCGATGGGGAGAGGGCCGGATGAGCGGCGCAGCATCGAACGAGCCCGAGCTGATCTTGCTGATCGTGAGCTCGCCCTCGGGCGCGGGTAAGACGACCCTCACCCGCCGCCTGCTCCAAGAGTTCCCCGCGTTCCGCTTCAGCGTCAGCCATACCACACGCAGCCCGCGCGACACCGAAGTCGATGGCCAGGACTACCACTTCGTCAGCGAAGCCGAGTTTCGAAAAACGATCGAAGCCAACCGGTTCGCCGAGTGGGCCAAGGTGCACGGCAACCTCTACGGCACCACCGTCGAAGAGATCGAGCTCGCCCGGGCGCGCGACAAGACGGGCGTCCTCTTCGACGTCGACTACCAGGGCGCGAGGCAAATTAAAGAGAAGTACCCCGACGCAATCGGCGTCTTCATCCTGCCGCCCTCGATGGACGAGCTTCAGCGCCGTCTCGAAGGCCGGGGCTCGGACGACGCGGCCACGCGCGAGCTTCGCTTCGACAAGGCGCGGGAAGAGATCGGTCACTACCCGTTCTTCGACTACATGATCGTCAACGACGAGGTTCAGCACGCGCTCGCGCAGCTTCGCGGCATCGTGCTCGCGGAGGGCTGCCGGCAGCGAAGGGTCGCTGCGACGGCCGAGGCGCTGCTCCTCGAGTAACTCTAGAAGCTGATGCCGAGCAGCAGCCGGAGCGCGATCGCTCGGCGCAGCCCGCCCACCTCGGCCGCGGGAAGCGGCTCGCGCTCGTTGTCTACCTCGAGGTACCGCAGGCCGTTGAGCGGAAACAGCACGCCGAACTGGAACGCCGCGAAGAACCCGTCGGTGAAGCTCGGTCCGCTCTCGGTGCGATAGTAGACCGAGAGGTCGAGCTCGAGGCCGAGGTTGGGCTCGGACGAGTAGGTCTGCTGCTCGTAGATCGCCCGGCTGTAGATGAGATCGAAGCGCGCCCCGAGCACGCGGCCGAAGTCGCTTCGCAAGATGTCGTAGCTGACGGCCGGCGCGAGATACCAGGCGCCGTTGACCGCCCCGAGAATGTTGCGCCAGAGGATTAGGTCGATGCGGTAGTCCGGGTGAAACGAGAAGTTCGAGACGACTTTTTGTCCGGCGGGCTGGCTCGCGAGGTCTTCGTACTGAGAAAGGCCGACGACGTCTGGGTCGCCCGACGCGGCGCCCATCTTCAGGAAGACGCCGAGCTTCTTGTCGAGCACGCGGTACTCGCTCTCGAACGCCACGCCCCACTGCCGGAGCTTGAACTTCTCTCCCTCCGCTTCGACCGGAAACTCGCCGGGCGCGATGTTTTGAATCTGCCCGAAGATGCCGGCGAACTCGAGCTCGAGACGGAGCTCCTTCCAAAGCACCTGAATCCACCCGTCGGGCATGTAGACTCTCGCATCGCGGCGTACGAACGCGCCCTCGAGCGTCTCTGGGGTGCCGAGAAGCGGAGACGTCGAGGTGGACAGGAACTGCGTGCGATAGATGAAGTAGGCGCCGCCGTTGACCACCCACTTGCCGCGCGCGAGCTGCTTTTCGCGGTCGAGCTGCTCGACCCGGCGTGCGATGAGAAAGCTCCACTGCCGCGTATCGTCGAGGCGGCTCGCGTCGCGCGGGATGGCCTGAATGTCTTCGATCGGGTCGAAGATGTAGCCCTTGGTCGCGAAGTCCCAGGACACACCGAAGAAGATGCCTTTGAACTTGCCGATGAGCTGAATGCGGTCGACCTCGGACTGGAAATCGGAGTCGAGCTCGAGGCCGAGCGGGTTGGTGCCCTCGCCTGCGTTCCAGAGCATGCCGAGGCCCCACTGGTGCCCCATGCGCCCGAAGCGGAGCTGCCCGATCGTGCTGTTGGTCACCTCGCCCCAAACACGACGCACGATGAGCGCGTCACCGACAGTGTTGCGGAACGACTCGGGAGGAGGCGAGGTGCGCGTCAGGCTGTCGACCGGCACGCCCGGCGCCCGCCCCTGAATCTGGCCGAACTGGTTGACCGAGCGAACCTCGGGCGTGGAGCCGAGCACGAGGTTGTCGAACGCGTCGATCATCATGTGCACGCGCACGTTGTCGCCGAGCGACAGCGAGGGCCGGAGGCGGAGGCGCATGTTTGCAAAGCGCGTGGTCGCGCTTCCGTCGCAGCTTTGGGTCGCTGTCTCGGGCGTGGACGTGGCCTCGCCTTTGCAGCCGCCGAGCGGCAGCACCCCGTTGTCTGGATCAGTCGGCGCGTTGTCGAGCTGGATCCACCGCGCAAACGGGTCGCCGACGAGCCGCGGCACGGGCACGCGGCCGAGCGCGAAGTTGTCCATGTACTCGCCCCGAACTCGAAAATAGCCACCGAGCGAAAACACGGGCCTCGGGTTGGTCCAAGTCGCGAGCGTCGGGTCCGCGCGCGGGGGCTCGGCGCGCCCGAGGAGCTTCGCGTCCTCCGCGGCCATGTCGTCTTCATCGAGGGCGCTCTCGTCGAACTCGTCGTCATCGTCCGAGGCGTCCGAGGCGCCCGAGTCGGGCACCGTCGGCTCGAGGTCCAGGCCCTCGAGGCTCGGGGCGCGGAGCTGCGGGGGGAGGTCCTCCTCGGAAGACGGCTCCGGCTGGGCCTGCTCGGCCTCCTCGATCGCCTCCTCTTCCTCGGTCTCAGCCTGGCGTCGCGGCCCAAGCTGCTGCGCCCCCACCGTGCTTGCCGATAAGCAAACGACCCCAATAATCGCTAAGAAACGGCGCATGACACCACTGCGGTCCGGGGCGTAGCATGCCGGGATCGCGCGGGTCAACGGGGCATTCGCTCTCCTTGACCGACCAGACGCGCGCGTTTAGCCCCGGTGCCGAGCATCCCACGTGACCGATAGTCTCCGCTTCATCCCACTCGGCGGCCTCGACGAGGTCGGTATGAACTGCGCCCTGCTTCAGAGCGGGGACACGACGATCGCGATCGATTGCGGTGTCGGGTTCACCGATGCGCATGGTGCCGAGTTGATGCACCCGGATTTCGCCTGGCTGAAGGAGCAGCGAGACCGGCTGGACGCGATCGTCATCACGCACGGACACGAGGACCACATCGGCGCCCTGCCCTATCTGCTCGCCGACCTGCGGGTGCCCGTGTACGCGCCACCGTACGCCGCCGCGCTGATTCGAGATCGGCTCGGCGAGCATCGTCTCGACGACGTCGACCTTCACGTCGGCGGCGCCGGCAGCCGCCATCGCATCGGGCCGTTCGGCATCGAGCGTTTCGGCGTGCACCATTCGATCGCGGACGCAACGGGGCTCATCTTGGATACACCGGTCGGCACCGTCGTCCACACGGGGGACTTCAAGATCGAAGAGGCGCCGAGCGTGGGCCAGCGGTTCGATCGGGAGCGTTTGGAAGAGGTCGCGAAGCAGGGCGTGCGCCTGCTGCTGAGCGATTCCACCGGAGCCGAGGTCGACGGGCGCGCGGGGCTCGAATCGGAGGCATCGGACGGCCTTCGCAAGTGGATGTCGCACGCGTCGAAGCGCATCGTCGTGTCGACGTTCTCGTCCAACGTGTTTCGGCTTCGCGCCGTGCTCGAAATCGCGCGCGACCTCGGGCGCAAGGTCTGCCTGCTCGGCATGTCGATGCGCAAGCACACCGAGGTGGCCGCGGGGCTCGGCCTCATCCCGCCGGTCGACGACCTGCTGGTCGCACCGGAGGACGTCGACGCGCTTGCACGCGACGAAGTGGTGATCCTCGCGGGCGGCACCCAGGGCGAGCCCGCGTCATCGCTCACTCGCGTGGCCCGCAACGAGCACACGTTGGTGCGCGTGGAAGCTGGAGACACCGTGATCCTCTCCTCGCGCATCATTCCCGGCAACGAGCTGGCGGTGTTCGACGTGATCGATCGCTTCGAGCGCCGGGGCCTCGAAGTGATCACTCGGCACCGGCATCCCGAGGTGCACGCGAGCGGTCACGGAGGGCGCGAAGAGCAGCGCGCGATGATCCAGCTCGTTCGCCCCGAAGCGTTCGTGCCCGTGCACGGCACCCACCACCATCGGCTGCGCCACCTCGAGCTCGCCCTCGAGGAAGGCATTCGGCAAACCGAGCTCGTCGGCAACGGCGCGGTGCTCGAGGTCACGCGGAGCGAGCTTCGGGTCGCAGGCTCGGTGCCTTCGGGGCGGGTCTACATCGACGGGATGCAGCCACTTCGCGCGGACGTCATGCGGGAGCGGCGCACGATGGGCGCGAACGGTCTCGTGACGATTCTCCTCCACCTGCGTCGGGGCCGCCTTCGAAGCCCGCCTCGCGTCTTTTCGCGGGGCGTGTTCGACTCGGATTTCCGGGGCAGCGTGGAGCGCCGCCTCGAAGACCATCTTCGAAATCGCCTCGAGGGCCGTCGTTTCGACGACGACGAAGAGGCAAAGGATGCGGCGATCGAAGGTGCGGCAGGCTATCTTCGCCGCCAGCACCGGAGGCGACCGCTGATCGTGGCCGAAGTCGAGGAATCTTGAAGAAGCTCATCGCGTGGCTGGTCACCGGGGTGCTCGTCTGCGGCTGCCATCGGAGCGCCAACGTCGAACCCACCCCGGAGCCGCCGCAGGTCGAAGCGGCGAGCGACAGTGCCCCGCCCAGCGCTGACGTCGCAACCCAAGGCCCTTCAGAGGGCGCGCGCCCCGCCACCGCAACCGAACGCGCCGCGATCGAGGAGCTCGCACGCGCCGCCGAGTCGGTGCGCCAACTTCGCCTGCGGCGCGCCGTGACCATCGAGATCGAGGACGGCTCGACGATCGCAGAAAGCCTCCATGCGCAAATCGACGAAACGGAGATCGAGCGTGCTCGCGTGATCTACGGGACGCTCGGGCTCGTCGACCCGGGTTCGGATCTGCGCAGCATGTTCGCGGGCGTCCTCGGCGAGCAGGTGATCGGATACTACGACCCGGAGACCGGGCGCCTCGTCGTGCGTGAAGACGTCATGTCCGGCCTGCTCGGCGCGTACGGCGAAGAAGAGGCGCAGGAGGCGCGCTTCGTGCTGGTCCACGAGCTGGTGCACGCGCTCCAAGACCAGAGGCTCGGTCTCGGCGACACCTACGACGACGAGCGTTCCGCGGATGCCGGCAATGCGTTTCGCGCCGTGGTCGAGGGCGACGCCACGCTGGCGATGCTCGCCCAAGCGCTTCGCGAGCAGGGCATTCCGCTCTCGGTGGCCACCGAAGGGCTCAAGCAGATGGGCTCGCTGCTCGACCTCGATGCGCTCGTCCGCGGCGAAAAGCTCGATGACGCCCCGCCCATCCTTCGGGTGACCCTCGTCGCGCCGTATCTCCGCGGGCTTCAGTTCATCGCCGCCGTGCAGGGGCGAGGCGGTTGGCCCGCCGTCAACAACGCGCACCGCCGCCCCCCGAGCACCACCGAGCAGGTCCTGCACCCGGACAAATACTTCGCGCGCGAGGCGGGCGAATCGATCGAGGTGCGCGACAGCCGGCAGGTGCTCTCGGCAGGGTTCACTCGCATCGAGGAAGATACGCTCGGCGAGCTCGAGCTCTCGGTGTACCTCGGACAGCGGCGGAGCTCCGGCACCCACGAGCAGGCAGCCGCCGGGTGGGCCGGCGACCGGCTGGTGATCTACGGCCGCGGCGTACGCACGGCGGCGGTGTGGTGGACCACCTGGGACACCGAAGACGAGGCGGAAGAGGCCTATCAAGCGGCGCGCGCCGTGACGCCGCGCACGTCGACGTCGAGAGTGGAGCGCAAAGGCCGCGCCGTGCTGATCGTGCGCGGCCTTCCAAACAAGCTTCACCGAGGCGTGCGAGGCGACTTCACGTCGTTCGCCCGCCGCATCAAGACCACCCCCCCACCCCCCGAACGTCGCCCCTCGCTCCTCCCCGAGTAAAAAAGGGGACTGTCCCCTTTTCGGTGCCCGGCGGTTGTCGCGCTCTGTGCGCCGGGCTAGGAACCGCGCATGTCGCGTGCGTCTTGGGACGAGTATTTCATGGACATCGCGGTGGTGGTCGCGCAGCGCTCCACCTGCTCGCGAAAGAACGTCGGCGCGGTGATCGTCCGGGACAAGACCATCCTTTCCACCGGCTACAACGGCTCTGTGCGCGGGCTCCCGCATTGCGACGAAGTCGGGCACATGATGGTCGACGGGCACTGCGTGAGGACCATCCACGCGGAGATCAACGCCATCATCCAGGCCGCCAAGAACGGCGCTCGCATCGACGGCGCCTCGATCTACGTGACGGCGTCGCCCTGCTGGAACTGCTTCAAGGCGATCTGCAACGCGGGCATCAATCGAATCATCTTCGAAGAGTTCTATCGGGACGAGCGCATTTTCGAGGTTTCGCAGGCCCTCGGCATCGAGCTGGTGGAGCTTCACCGCGAGAAAGCGGTCCCCAAGGCTGCACCTTGACGCCCCCTCACGCCGGCAGTACGAACCGCGCCTAGCCCGGCGCTAAAATCCAATGCAATCCGAAGTTCGCGAGATCAGCCCGGTCCTGATCGAAGTCACGGTCGAAGTGCCGTGGGACCGCATCCAAAAAGATCTCAACGAGACCTATCGTGAAATCGGCAAGACGGCGCGCATCCGCGGCTTTCGCCCCGGCAAGGTGCCGCCAAACGTCGTGAAGCAGGTCTACGGCCGTCAAGCGGCCGCGCAGGTCACCGGCACGCTCGTCGAGCAGGGGCTGATGCAGGCCGTCCAGGAACACCAGCTCAACATCGTGGCGCAGCCAGAGATGGACGAGGCCCCCGAGCTGAAAAAGGGCAAGCCGCTCACCTTCAAGGCCAAGGTCGAGGTGCGGCCGAAGATCGACGAGGTTCACACGGACGCTCTCGAGGTCTGGCAGAAACCGGTGGACGTCCCGAACGAAGACGTCGACGCCGAGGTCGAGCGCCTGCGGCAGCAGCACGCCGAGATTCAGGTTCCCGACCCGATGCACCCTGCCCGCGAGGGCGACCTCGTCACGATCGACTACACCGTCACCGTCGACGGCCAGGCCAAGGACGAGCTCGGGGCCCAGGGTCGCCAGGTGGAGATCGACGACGAGCACCTCCTGCCCGAGCTGAAGGAGGGCCTCCTCGGGATGCAGCCCGGCGACGAACAGACCGTCGAGATCGCGTTCGAGGACGACCACCCCAACGAAGAGCTTCAAGGGAAGACGGCCGTCTTCGCCATCACCGCCAAGGAGCTTCACGAAAAGCTCCTGCCCGAGGTCGACGACGAGTTCGCCAAAGACTGCGGCGACTACGAGACGCTGCTCGAGCTCCGGCTCAAGATCCGTGAGGGGCTCGAGGGCGCAGCCAAGCAGCGCACCGAAGCCGAGGTCAAAGACCAGCTCATCGACAGCCTGATCGAGCACAACGACATCCCGGTGCCGCCCTCGATGGTGCAGCAGCAGCAGCAGATGATGATGTACGAGATGGCGCAGCTCATGCAGATGACCGGGCAGCAGGCTACGCCGGGCGGCGATTTCTTCGCCGGCATCGAAAAGCGCGCCGAGCGTCGGGTCCAGGCCGGCATCCTTCTCGGGTCGCTCGCCAGGCAGGAAGGCATCGAGGTCACGGAAGCCGACGTCGACGCGAAGTTCCAGGAGATCGCCGACCAGACCGGCAAGCATGTCGCGAAGGTCCGGGCGGACTATCAGGACGCGCAGCGCGAGGCGCTCGAGTCACAGCTCCTCGAAGAAAAGGTGATGGCGCTGCTCACCGAGCGTGCCAAGGTCCACGAGGGGGAGAGGCCCGAGCCCGAGACGGCCGACGACGACTCGGCCGACCAGGACGCCGACGACGAGGGGAACGACGAATGAAAGAGCCAACGACCGCTCAGATGTACACGCCGTGGGTCGTCGAGACGACGCACCGCGGCGAGCGCCAGTGGGACATCTTCAGCCGGCTGTTGAAGGACCGCATCATCTTCCTCGGCACCGAGGTTAACGACGACGTCGCCAATGCGATCATCGCGCAGATGCTGTTCCTCGAAAGTGATGATCCTGACAAAGAGATCACGCTCTACATCAACAGCCCGGGCGGCTCGATTACAGCAGGGCTCGCGATTTACGACACCATGCAGTACGTTCGGTCACCGGTGTCCACGGTTTGTCTAGGGCAAGCCGCTTCGATGGCCGCGTGGATTCTCGCATCTGGTAACAAGGGCATGCGCAAGTGTTTGCCCAACAGCCGCATCATGATTCATCAGCCGTTGGGCGGGATTCGCGGACAAGCCACGGACATCGAGATTCACGCGAGAGAGATTCTAAAGCTGCGTGAACAGATGAACACGATCCTGGCCAAGCATACAGGCCAGACCACCGAACGTATTAAAGAAGACACCGAACGCGATCGCTATCTGTCCGCAGAAGAGGCCAGGGACTACGGCCTCATCGATGACGTCATCGAGCCGAAGCGAGACTGAGAAGACACCCGAAAACACAGCGGATGGAGGCTCCGGGTCCTTGCCCGAAAAGGGGTAGGACGCTAGACTCAATCCAGCAGGTAGATGGTGGATCGCAGGCGAGACGACGGACACGGCAATCTTCAATGCTCCTTCTGCGGTAAGTCGCAGAAAGAGGTGAAGAAGCTCATCGCGGGGCCGACGGTCTACATCTGCGACGAGTGCATCGAGCTCTGCAACGACATCGTCGCCGAGGAGTACGGCCAGGAGGAGGCTCCGGCCACGACCTCGCGGGTGCCGAAGCCGCGCGAGATCAAGGAGTCGCTCGACGAGTACGTCATCGGGCAGGAGCGCGCGAAAAAGATTCTCTCCGTCGCGGTGCACAACCACTACAAACGTATCGATTCGAAGGTCAGCGCCGACGACGTCGAGCTGCAAAAGAGCAACATTCTTCTGCTCGGGCCCACGGG
>CAJIBU010000024.1_pt1 | contig 11414 bp, 10 predicted proteins | sample 9199451 | NCBI WGS metagenome assembly CAJIBU01 (sample SAMEA7708315, study PRJEB35096) | sediment metagenome | biome: marine neritic benthic zone biome [ENVO:01000025]; feature: sediment [ENVO:00002007]; material: shallow marine sediment [ENVO:03000034] sea grass bed [ENVO_01000059] ... | reverse complement strand
GTCGTACTGCATCCGCAGAAAATCATGCGTGATGAACGCAAGAATGTGCACGTCGACGTCCAGGTCGTCGGCGTCGCGCTCGTACCAAAGGTAGGCCTGGTCCACGCCGTAGCCGACCTGTCCCATGTTGACGGTCTCGAGCTTCGGGTCGAGCTCCGCCAGCAAGCTGCAGAACGTCCGATCGTTTCCGACGTACTCACCGAAGGTGACCGAATCGCCGGAGCAGACGATGCGGCGCGTGTCGCTGTCGCGCTTCGCCGAGAAATCGTCTGCGTTTCTAAAGCCTCGCGCGTTGGTTCGAAGATCCGCCCCAGGCCCGTACATGTCTTGGATGTCGACGTTCGGGAGGCCCACCCAACCGATCTCCGCGTCATAGCTGGTATGACTGAAATTCGACTGCTGCAGCCGCGGAACCAGGTCCCTCAGGAAGAACGCGTAGCTCGATAGGCCTTCGAGGATCACCAGCAACGCGGCCAGCAAAGCCACGTTGGCAAGAACGATGACGCCTACCTGACGGAAGCGACTCATGACGCTGGCGGAGCTTAGCAGACTCGTGTCACAAGGGCCTGGGACCCTGGAGCGATTGAGCTAATCCCGAGCTTGGGCGAGTACGTCTCGGACTCACTTTTCCCACGGGATGATCCAAAGCGTGTTTCACCCCCACCAGTCGTCGTCACCAAGGCGCAGGTGCGATGCGAGCTCGCAACTCGCAAAGCAGCTGTACTACGTGGCGTACTGAGGAGCTAAACGAGCTCTTCGTCGCGCCGGCGCGAGGCGAGGTAGGCCACGCCGCCAACGAGCAGGATCAAACCAGCGCCAGCCGTGCTCGGGTCGAGCTCGGGCACGCCGGGCTTTCCGCCCTTCTTGCCGCCCTTCTTGCCGCCGCGCTTGCCCTTCTTGCCGGACCTCCAGTTACGCCAATTGCTCCAACCACTCCAACCACTCCAGCTCCACGCGTGCGCGGTGCTCGACGAAATGGTGAGCGTCTCGACGTTAACCGTGGGGCTCCAGGCCCAAACACAGACCGCTAGTGACAACAAAATTGCGAAACGTTTCATGGCTGTCGATGCTCTCTGCCCCCCGGGGCGTTTTACATACGGTTACATTTGTACGCGGCTCGGGGATTCAACGCAAGTAAAAAGACTACTCAGATGTTTCGTTTTCCAGCCTACATTCCGGGGAATCGCGAGGCCACGCCCCTTTGGGCGTGTGGCGGGGCCATTCTTGTGTGCGGGCGAAGTCTCGAGAGGCCGCTGTGGGACCCCGATCGGCAAAAGCGATGTGATTACAGCCTGTTGTGACTTTTTCGTGAATCAACTCAGTCCGGCTCTTGATCATTTGCTCATGTGAATGTAAGAGATTGTATCCTGACGTCGATTCCGGAAAGGGAAAGGCCATGAAGCATATATTCCTCTGCTTGGTACTCGCGCTCGGTTTCACGGCTGTTGCGCCCACTTCGGATGCTGACGCCTGGAAGCGCGGAGGCGGCGACTCAGGAGATTCCGGCGGGGACTCCGGTTGGGGCGACTCCGGCAGCGGCGACTCCAGCGGAGGCAAAGTTCCCGAGCTGAGCCCGACGCTCGCCGGAAGCGCGCTCGTGCTCCTGCTCGGCGGCGTCGCGTACATCGCATCGCGCCGGCGCGAAGACGGCTAGCTCGACCAACGCGTCGCACCTCCCATGTCGCGCGTGAAGGTCGCGTACTATGCTCGCGCGCAGCGCGTGCTGCGTACTGCTGAGCCGTGACCGACCAACCGATGAATCTGACGCCTGCGAGCGTCATGGATTACCGCGAGCTCGCGCGAAGGCGCTTGCCTCGGCAGCTCTTCGACTACATCGACGGCGGCGCCTACGCGGAGAACACGCTTCGCGCCAACGTCGACGACCTCCAAGCGATCCCGCTTCGGCAGCGCATCCTGCGCGACGTGTCCGACATCGATCTCGGCGTCGAGCTGCTCGGGGAGCGGCTCGCGCTGCCGGTCGTGCTCGCTCCGGTGGGCCTCGCCGGGATGTTTGCACGCCGAGGTGAAGTGCAGGCCGCGCGCGCGGCCGAAGAAGCGGGCGTGCGTTTTTGCGAGTCCACCGTTTCGATCTGTCCTATCGAAGAGGTGAAGCAGGCCACCGCGGCGCCCTTCTGGTTTCAGCTCTACGTGATGCGTGATCGGGGCTACGCAGAGTCGCTCATCGCGCGAGCGCGTGAGGCGGGGTGCTCGGCGCTCGTGCTCACCGTGGACTTGGCGGTGGTGGGCGCGCGCTATCGCGACACGCGCAACGGCATGACGGACGAAACGCCTTTTGCGAAGCGCCTCGTGCGGGCATGGGACATCGTCTCGCACATGCGCTGGCTCTTCGACGTGCCGATCGGCGGCAAGCCGCTGACCTTCGGTAACCTCGAAGCGGCGGTGCCGGGCGCACGCAACCCGGCGCAATTCAAGGAGTGGGTCGACGGCCAGTTCGACCCGACCGTGACGTGGGACGACCTCTCCTGGGTGCGAAAGCACTGGGACGGGAAGCTCGTGCTCAAGGGCATCCTCGACGTCGAGGACGCGCGTCGCGCAGCGGATGTCGGCGCCGACGGGATCGTCGTCTCCAATCACGGTGGGCGGCAGCTCGACGACGTGCGCTCGACGGCCTCGGCCCTCCCGCCGATCGCGGAGACGGTCGGGGATCGGCTCGAGGTGATGGTCGACGGCGGGGTTCGAAGCGGGCTCGACGTGGTGAAGATGCTTTCCCTCGGGGCCAAGGCGTGCCTGCTCGGGCGCGCGTGGACCTACGCTGTGGCAGGCGCCGGGCAGACCGGCGTTGCGCACGTCCTCCGAATCATTCGCGAAGAAATGAACGTGGCCATGGCGCTCGCCGCCAAGACTCGACTTTCCGAGCTTGGGCCCGAGGTTCTCGATCGGTGAAGACATTTCTATTCGACCTCGACGGGACGCTGCTCGACTCGATCGACCTCATCCTCGAAAGCTTCCATCACACGGCGCGTGTCCATCTCGGGCGCGACTACTCCGACGCGCACTGGCTCGCGGGCATCGGAACGCCGCTTCGCGACCAGCTCCGCGCCGTCGCGGGCAGCGACGCCGAGCGCGACGCGATGCTCGAGACCTATCGGGAGTACAACCTCGAGCACCACGACCAGAGCGCTCGGCCCTATCCCGGGGTGGTCGAAGTCGTGAAAGAGCTCGACCGGCGCGGCGCAAACCTCGCGCTCGTCACGAGCAAGATGAGCCGCGGCGCCGTACGGGGGCTCCGCCTGCTCGGCCTCGAGCGAGAGCTCAGCGTGCGCGTCACGGCCGACGACGTGGTGAACGGAAAGCCCCACCCGGAACCGGTGCTCAAAGCGCTCGACGCCCTCGGCGCGCCGGCGAGCGGCGCCGTGTTCATCGGCGACTCGGAGCACGACATCCAATCGGGCGCCCAAGCCGGCGTATCCACGGCCGCCGTGTCCTGGGGCCCCTTCCCCCGCGTCACCCTCGAAGCCGCCGGCCCAACCCACTGGATAGACGCCCCCGCCGCGATCCTAGACCTGTAGAAAAAGGTGCCAGGCACCTTTTCTCTGGTGGCTACTCGGCTTGGGGCTTTGTTACGCGGAACGACCAGGGGCCGCCCTGGGCGGGGGCGGTGATGCGGGTGCCGCCGAACCATGGCTCGGATTCGGGCTCGTCGAGGCCGGTGACTTCGATTTCGACGGAGGTCGCGTCGGCGACCGGGGCGAAGACGTCGAGAAGGTTGCCCTCCGGGGCGTCGGCGCCGCTCGCGTCGAGCGAGCTGTCGTCCTTTGCCCAAACGACCTCGGTCAGCGGCCCGGGTGCGAAACGGACCGTCATCTTTCGAACGACGTCGACGAGCGCGGTGCGCGGGCCGTTGTCGGTGTTGTCGCTGCAGTCGATGTCGAAGAAGCCCCACACTTCCGGGACTTCGCCGTTGCGGGCCGGCTCGTACTTGTGCGGGTCCCCGCATGCCTCTCGCCACGTCCACATCGTCGCCCCAAATCGGTAGTTGTCCTGCTCGGCGAGGTGCCGCTCGAAATAGTCGTCGCCGTCGTCGGGCTCGGCCCGATCGGGGTCGCCTCCCCACTCACCGGTTAGCACCGGTGCCCCTCCGTAGAGCATGGCGGCTTCCTCGGCCGCGCGCGCAAACCCCTGCTCGAGCGGAAAACCAGAGATCCCTTCCTGATAAATGTGAGGCGAGTAGACGACCTGGTCGTCGTGCTCGAACGGCGGCGGGGCGTCGAAGCCGAGATGCCAGCCCGCGGTCGGCTCGAACAAAAAGAGGCGCGGCGGCGCGCCCGCGGCTTGCTCGGCCTCGCGCATCGCAGCGAGCGCATCCTCGTAAAACGAGGACAGGATCGGCTGGTCGCTGCGCTCGAAGACATTGGGCTCGTTCATCACGTCGTAGCCGGCGACGGCCGCGTTCGTCGCGAAGCGCGACACCAGGTGCCCGAACATCCGAACGTAGCGGGTGCGTATCCCGACGCCTTCTTCGTCTTCGACGTCGTCGAGCCAGTTGCGCCAGGCTGCGACGACCGCGGGAACGAACTCGCGCTGGTCGCCGCTCACACATCGCGGCTCGCCGTCGTCGAACGTCGCCCACTCGGGGCCTCCGTCCCAACCCCCCGCGGGCTCGGAGTTGCCTTCACAGACTTCATCCGGCGGCGCCGCGAGCGTCGGGCCCCACGCGTCCTGATGAAGGTCGAGGATCGTGTACACGCCGCGCTCGGCCAGCATGTCGAGCGCGGACTCGACCACGTCGAGATAGCTCTCGTCGTACTGCCCGGGCGCCGGCTCGACGCGCGACCAGCTCACGAGGAGCCGCACCGCCGTCCAGCCCATCGCGGCGATCTCGTCGGCATCCTGCTCGGTGAACGGGTACACGGTGAAGAGGTCCGGGTCGTACTGCCAGTACTCGACCAGCGCGTTGACGTTGACGCCGCGGAGGAGCACCTCGCGCCCCGTCGCGTCGACGATGCGCCCACCGTCGACCGGGTCGGGGACCGCGCCGAGGGCAGGGAGCGAGCCTTCGGGGGCGACGGGCGCCGTGGTGCTGCTGCTCTCGCTGCAGGCGCTGAGAGCGGCAAAAAGGATGATCGGGGCGAGGAGAAACGGGGAAAAGCCATGCATGACGGGGCTCCAAGTCGTGGAGCGCGTTTGTACCTCGGCGCAAATGCGGCGCAACGCCTCAGACGACGAAGCCGCGGATGTGAGCCGCCTCACGCGCCGGCGGCGCCCCGAGCGGATTCCAGCGCCGAACCCGGTCATCCAGCCCACCAAAACGCCACTCTTCCTGGTTTTCCGAAGCCAGCCTGGCCCGCTGCATTATCCTTGATAGCTAACCCTTCGGGGTTACACCAGGCCCGCCCCCGGGCTTGGGGGGAAGGAGACAGCAATGTCTAAGCAATCGATAGCATGGTCGTTCGTGGTCGCTCTGGCGTGCCTCGTGGGCGCCTGCGAGTCGAACACCACGGCCAGCAGCAGCGTGGAGGCTGTCCAGCAGGCGATCGACCGATGCCGCGAGGACCTCGAGCAGTGCGACGCCTCGGTGCAGGTCTGCCAGGTGGAGGCCCTCGGCTGCGTGCTTTCCGTGAGCGGTCTCGGCGTCATGCCGGACGACGTGGCAGGCGAATGCGAGCAGCTTCGCGACGCGTGCATCAACACCACGGGTGAAGACTGCGATGACGTCCATGAAGCTTGCCTCGAGTCGGCCCTCGGCGAGGGGTCCGACGACAGCGACAGCGACGGGGCCGGCGACAGCAATAGCGACAGCGACTGCGACTACAACGGCGACAGCGACGGCAACAGCGACAGCGATAGCGACAGCGACGCGGACACCGATAGCGACGTCTGCGGCTACGCCGTCTAGCGCGACCCTGGCCAGTTTCAGAAGAAACCACTTGGCGGCGGCGGGCGTCTTGGAGGACCATGCGCAGCATGAAGGTTCTCCGGACGCCCGCCGCTCGTTTTGAAGGACTCGAAGATTATCCGTTCGCGCCGCACTACGTCGACGTCGCGCACGGCCTTCGCATGCACTACGTCGACGAGGGGCCTCGCGATGGCGCGGTCGTGCTCCTGCTGCACGGCGAGCCCACCTGGAGCTACCTCTACCGCAAGATGATCCCGCCGATCGCGGCGGCGGGCTTTCGCGTCGTCGCACCGGATCTCATCGGCTTCGGCAAGTCCGACAAGCCGTCCAAGAAGAGCGACTACAGCTATGCAATTCACCAGCAGTGGCTGCTCGCCTGCATGGATTCGCTCGGGCTTCAGGACATCACGCTGTTCGCGCAGGACTGGGGCTCGCTCCTCGGGCTCCGCATCGCCGGCGAGCAGCCGGAGCGCTTTGCGCGCATCATGATCGGCAACGGGGCCCTCCCGATCGGCGAGGGCCCGGCGCCCTGGCAGTTTCGCGCCTGGCAGGCGTTCGCCGGATACTCGCCCTGGTTCCCGATCGGCGGAATGGTGAAGCGCATGTCCGTCAACGACGTCAGCGATGCCGCCGTGGCCGGGTACGACGCCCCATTCCCTAGCAACGAGTACAAGGCCGGTGCGCGCGCCTTCCCGGCGCTGGTCCCCATGGAACCCGACAATCCCGCCGTGCCCGCGAATCGCGCCGCCTGGGAGGGCCTCGGCCGTTTCGAAAAACCGTTCCTATGCGTGTTCGGTAAGAACGACCCGGTGCTCGGGCGCTTGGACCGCATGCTGATCGAACACATCCCCGGCGCCAAAGGGCAGCCGCACGACCGAATCCGGGGCGGCCACTTCATCCAAGAAGACCAGGGCGAAGAGCTCGCGCGGCGCCTCGTCGACTGGGCCCGAAGCTGACCCTGTAGACGAGACCGCTAGAACATCGGCGCGCAGCCCGGGCCGCCGCTCCAGGCGCACATCCCCACGCCGTCCATCGTGCTCGCCATCACCTCCCAATAGGTGGTCTCATCGGTGACCGGGAGCTGCGCCTGCATGGTGAAGCTCTGAATCATCAGCTCCGCGCTGTAGCCTCCCGAGGCGGTCACCGGTCCTGACATCATCGTCGCATCGACCGAGCTCGGGCCCGATTCCAAGAAGCCACCAAGGGTGCCCGACACGGTGATGCCCTTCATCACGCATTCCGTGAGCTCGAGCGTACCGCTGCCGAAGCTGTTTTCGGTGAACATCGCGGTGCCCCCCTGCGGACAGCTCGTCATCCCGTTCTCTTTCAGCGCGAAGTCTTCGTAGCTCGGCGCAACCTCCGAGAGCACCTGCGCGAAATCGAGCGCGATCACGTCCATCAAGCCGTACAGCGCAGCGTCGCTGCCGACCTCGCCGCCGCCTTCGGTGCTGCTTCCGCTGCACGCACCCACACCCAAAGCCAAGACCACTCCAAACAAAACCATGAACCGACGCATGAGCCTTCCCCTTCCGCAGGCTCGAGGCCTGCGCCGGTTCATCAGTGCAATGCCGATGCCAGAAGGCCGCCCGCGCGATCACAGCGTTTTTCGAAAGTCCGACGCGCATGTCATTCGTTTGGAGCGGTTTTGACGCACTGCGTTCATTGGACGCCGGACGGGGCAGCCGAGCCGCAGTGAGCTAGCCCACGAAGGTGAAAGGAAGGCTGTGGATGGATGTGATCAGGCTCGCAATATATACTTATGGGTTAGTTTTTGAGAAAACCGATGCTATGCTGCTTTTCCCCAGCACGGAGCTCGGACCATGCGCTCGCTGACCCTCTCGACCCTCATCACGCTCGCCCTCGCCCTCGCCGTCACAGGCTGCGAGGGCGCGATCGGGAGCTCTTCGGGGCCAAACGGCCCCGGCGGAAACGGCTCGCGGAACCCTGGCGGCGGCGACGACTTTCCGGTCGACGACACCCGCCCTGCGCTTTCGAGCTGCGAGTCGTTCGAGCCGGTCGCCCCGTTCGTCTACGCGTCGAAGGTCAAGACGCTGGTCACCGGCCTCGGGCTTAGCGGCGACGAGCTCGACGCACTGAGCGCCGACCCTGCCGCGCTGCGCACGCAGATCGACGGCTGGCTCGATTCGCCGCAGGCGGAAGACAAGCTCCGGCGTTTCTTTCAGACCGCGTTTCAGCAGGACGGCTACGAGGAGCAGGCCCTGGTCGACCTCTGGGGATACAACAACTTCCAGATGGGCCGTCTCAGTGACGGCACCGCGGTCGACGACACGTTCATCCGTACGTTCGAAGAGAGCTTCGCACGCACTGTCGTCGACATCGTGCAGCAGGACCGGCCCTTCACCGACGTCTTGACCACCCGCAGGGTCTATCTGACCACCGCGCAGATGGTCGGCCTCGCGCTCAGCGACGACCGAGAGATCGACGACGAGAACGACACCCGGTACGAGCGGTCGCGCGACGCGATCGACCAGCTACGGTACACGACCAACAGCGTCCCGCTCTCGCAAACGCTCGACCCCGGCTCGCCGAACTTCATGCGCTTCACGATCCCCGCCGAGGGGCTCCCCGGCGGGTGCGGCGGCGAAGCGGTCAAAACCAACGGCGACCTCGTACGCGCCGCGTTCGGCGCCCTGTTTGGCTTCTTCACCGACAACGACGGCTGCATGCCGGACGACTACCGCACGGCCCCGCTGCTTGGCGAAGCCGCGTTTTTCGACTGGCGCCCCGTCACCATTCGCGCGCCCGGCCCGGGCGAAGAGCCGACGATGTTCTGGGACCTCGACGAGATCCAGTCGTCGAACGAGCTCGTGCTTCGCGTCCCGAGAAGCGGGTTCATGACCACGCCGGCGTTCTTCGCCACGTGGCCCACCAACGACGCCAACCAGGCGCGCGTCACCACCAACCAGACCCTGATCGTCGCGCTCGGCAAGAGCTTTGACGACGAGACGACGCTGATCCCCGCGTTCGACGACGCGCTCGACGACTCCCACGCCGACCCGACGACCGCTTGCTACAGCTGCCACGTCAACCTCGACCCGATGCGGCAGTACTTCCGCAACTCGTTCACCTATTACTATCACGCGCAGCAGGACGGCTCGGTGCAGGCGCTGCGCCCGTCGTTCGCCTTCCAGGGCGTCAACGAGGAAGGCCAGCCCGGCGAAGGCATCGACGCGCTCGCGTCAGTCCTCTCGACCCATCCGCGGTTCGCACCGGCCTGGGTGCAAAAGGCCTGCTACTTCGCGACCAGCACCGCGTGCCCGGAAGAGTCGGCCGAGTTCCAGGCGGTGGTCGACGCGTTTCGTCAGAACGGCATGAGCTTCAAGTCGATGTTGGTGGAGCTTCTCTCCTCGCCGCTCGTGTCGGCCGAGACTTGCGTCGAGAACGCCGGCGGCGACATCCCGTCGGTCTCGCGCGCGCGGCACTTCTGCCAAACGGTGTCGAACCGGCTCGGCCTGCCCGACGCCTGCGGCACGGAGACCTATTACAGATCCGAGCGGCGCGGCACGCGCGGGGTCACCCGTCAGCTCATCGAGGTCGTTCCGGACGACAGCTACAGCCGCGGCGGCGAGATCCCGGTGGTCATCTCCGACCCGAACCTCTTCATTCGCGCCGCGGGCGATGCGATGTGCGAGGGCTTCAGCGAGATGGTGGTCGACAACGACGCGCAGTTCCCGCCGAGCGATCCGGACGGCTCGATTCGCTCGTTTGTCGTCGACCTCGCGGGCCTGCCTGAATCGGACCCGCGCCACGCCGGCATGCTCGACATCCTGACCCGGCACTATGAAGCGGCCAGCGAGCAAACCAACGCCACCAACGCCCTTCGCTCCACCTTCATCGTCGCGTGCACGTCGCCGAGCGTGATCGGGATGGGACTTTGAGGACGCCATGAAGCTTCACCGCCGCAAAATGCTCTACACCGCGCTCTTCGGGGCGGGCGGTCTCGGCCTGAAGTCGCTCGCGACCGGCATCCCGATGTCGATCCTCGCAAAGCCCCTGTCGGCGCGCGCGCAGGACCTCACGTCGCGCATTCTGATCCTGTCGGCGTCGTCGGCGGGCGACCCGATCAACGCCAACGTGCCAGGCACCTACGAAGACCCGGCCGTCGAGCACTCGAACGACCCGCGCATGGCGCCGACGCCGATGACGGTCGGAGGCCAGCAGTTCACCGCGGCCAAGCCTTGGGCCGACCTGCCGGCGAGCATGCTCGACAAGACCGTGTTCTTTCACCACGGCACGTACACCAACGCGCACCCGAACCACCCGAAGGTCATGCGGCTGATGGGCGCCACCGAGCGCAACGAAATGCTGGTGAGCCTCTACTCCGACGCGCTCTCCGAGACGCTCGAGACGGTGCAGCGCGAGCCGATCAGCGTGGGTGCGAGCCGCGGGAGCGAAATTCTGACGTTCCAGGGCCGTTCGCTCGCCAACGTGTCGCCGGTGGCGCTTCGCACGGCGCTCACGCAGGAAGACAACGCCCTCGGCGACCTTCGGCCGCTGCGCGATCAGGCTGTCGACGAGATCTACGCGCTCTACCAAGAGCACGGCACCGAGAACCAGCAGCGCATGCTCGACCGGTTCGTGGTCACTCGCGACGAGGCGCGATCGCTGTCGCTCGACCTGGTTGGCCGGCTCGCAAGCATCGACGGCAACGGCGAGGCCGACCAGGTGCTCGCGGCCTCGGTGCTCGCGGCGATGAATGTGTCACCGGTCATCACCCTCCGCATCGACTTCGGCGGCGACAACCACACCGACCGCGAGTTCGTGCGCGAAACCGAAGAGTCGGTCACCGGGGTTGGGCACATCCAGACGCTCGTCGAAACGGTGGACGGCATGCGGGGAGAAGGTGTACTTCGCAACGACGTCATCGTCGGCACGCTCAACGTCTTTGGGCGCGACCTCGCGCGAAAGGGACGCGCCGGCCGCGACCACAACGGCCGCCACCACTGTGCGGTGCTTATCGGCGCCGGGCTTCAGGGTGGCGTCGTGGGCGGCATCGAGCCAACCGGGCGCGACTACCAGGCCCAGGCGATCGAGTCCTCTTCCGGCCGGGCATCGGCATCGGGCGACATCCCGCACGAGCAGACGTTCCAATCGATGGCCAAGACGCTCGGCGTTGCGCTTGGCGTACCCCGAAGCCGCCTCGACGAGGCGATCGACGGCGGCAAGGTCATCGAGACGGCGCTCACCGGCTGAAGCCCTGTCCACGACAGCCGAGTTCTCAGACGGCGTATATCAACGTGTCAGCCCACTCGACGCTTGCAGCGTGAAGCCTCGGCCGCAAAGCCACCCGAGACGCATCAATGACTCGACTGCTTAGATAGGAGGGCGTCATGGAAACACTGGTATTGGCGGCTCAGGTAATCCTGGCGCTCAGCATCTTCAACGTCTGGCTCTTGCGCTCGAGCAAGGCCACCGCGTGGCGCGGCGGCGAGGCCTCCACGATGGCCGAAGAGTTTCGAACCTACGGGCTCCCGTCCTGGTTCATGCGGGCCATCGGCTTCGCGAAGCTCGCGTTGGCGGCAATGCTCATCGCAGC
>CAJIBU010000028.1_pt1 | contig 11514 bp, 8 predicted proteins | sample 9199451 | NCBI WGS metagenome assembly CAJIBU01 (sample SAMEA7708315, study PRJEB35096) | sediment metagenome | biome: marine neritic benthic zone biome [ENVO:01000025]; feature: sediment [ENVO:00002007]; material: shallow marine sediment [ENVO:03000034] sea grass bed [ENVO_01000059] ... | reverse complement strand
CAAGTCTCGGCAACCACCTGGACGGCACCCCCCGCGAGCCCGCAGGGCGAAGCCCGGCGCGAATGCGCCGCCAAGCCGAGCGAAGCGAAGGCGCGCGAGGGAGGATTACGGGTGGGGGTAGGCGCTCGTGTGGGGGCGGTGTTAACGAGCCGTACCACGCAACAGATCCTGCAAAACCCCCCCACGCATCGCCCCTGGACGCGGGCGACTCACACTCCTAAGGTTCGCGCCATGCATCGAATGGCACGCGTTTTTTTGCTCGCAGGGATGGCGCTTCTTTGGAGCTGTGCGAGCTCGCAGACCCCGGAGGCGCGCGAGCCCGACGAGGTGGCCGATGTCGCGCCCGTCGTCGACCCGCTCCCCTCGTGGAACGACACCGCCACCAAGGCCAAAATCATCGAGTTCGTGCGAAGCGTCACCACCCCCGGCAGCCCCACGTTCGTCGAGCCGGCCAACCGCATCGCCACCTTCGACAACGACGGCACTCTCTGGGTGGAGCAGCCCCTCTACGCCGAGCTCGCGTTCGCGCTTCAGCGCGTGAAAGACCTGGCGCAGGTGCACCCCGAGTGGAAGAAGCAGGAGCCGTTCAAGTCGGTGCTCGGCGGCGACCAGAACGCGCTCGTCGCCCTTGGCCGCCGAGGCCTCGCCGAGGTCGTGCTGGCCTCGCACACCGGCATGAGCACCACGCTCTTCGACAGCATCGCCGCCGAGTGGCTCCGCGACGCGCGCCACCCGGACCTCGAAAAGCCGTACACCGAGCTCACCTACAAGCCGCAGATCGAGCTCCTTCGCTACCTCGAAGCCAACGGGTTCACGAACTTCATCGTCTCGGCGGGCAGCGTCGAGTTTCTTCGCCGCTTCGCCTTCGGCGCGTACGGCATCCCCCTAGAAAACGTCATCGGCACCTCGATAGAGACCCGCTACGAAATGCAGGGCGGCAAGCCGTCGCTCCTGCGCGTCCCCGAGCTCGATTTCATCGACGACCGTGGCGGCAAGCCGGTCGCGATTCACAAGCACATCGGACGCAAGCCGATTCTCGCGTTTGGCAACTCGGACGGTGACTTCGAGATGCTGCAGTGGACCACCGTCGGCAGCGGCGGCACGCGCATGGGGCTCCTGCTGCGCCACGACGACGCGGAGCGCGAGTACGCGTACGACCGCAACAGCGCCGTCGGCGGGCTCGACAAAGCGCTCGACGCGGCGGCAGATTCGGGCTGGGTGGTGGTCTCGATGGCCAAAGACTGGAACGAGATCTTCAGCGATTGAGCGCGAAGGGCGAGGGGTAGCGATGAGGCATGTTGCGTTGCGGGTCGCGTGGGTCGCGGCCGTTCTGGTGCTGGCCGCGGGCTGCAAGAAGTCGAACACGGCAGCCGACGTGTCGGTTGCCGACGAGGTCGTGCTGGTCGACAAGGGCGACCGCCCTCGCTCGGAGCTCCGCTATTCGGTGGCCGCCGGGACGACGACGAGCTCCACCACCACGCTGCGGTTGACGAGCCGCGCGTCGACCAACGGCGGCACGTCGCGCACCGAGCTCCCCGGCTTTCGCCTCGACACCGTGTCGGGGCCCGCCGAGCTCACCGAGCAGGGCGTGAAGTTCGCGGTGGACGTGGTGAAGGCCGAGGTGCTGCTGCCCGCGGACCTTCCTGAAGAGCTCGCCAAGGATTTCGAAAAGCTCGCCGCGGCGGCTGAAGGCATCGGGGGGTTCATCGAGGTCGACGACCGCGGGCGTCAGGTCGCAGCAGACTTGAACGAGGCGTCGAAGCGCGGCTACATCCCGCTCCGGCTGCTGCGCGCGCTCGTCAACGCGCGCAACACGCTCACGCGCGTGCCGCTCCCCGACGGCAAGGTCGGGCTCGGCGCGGTGTGGGAGCACCGGCGCACCATCACGGCCTACGGCATCGCTCTCGAACAGGTGAGCACCTACAAGCTCGTCGACCGCGCCGGCGACGATGTGATGCTGGACGTGACGGCGAAGCGCTCGGCGCCGCCGCAGTCCATCGAGTTCCCTGAAGACGGCATCCAAATCGCCATCCGCTCTCTCGCCTCCGACGCCACCGGCCAAATCGTCCTCGACCTCCGAGCCCTAGCCTCGGATGCCTCCGCCACCGGCGTCTCCGAAGACCACGTCGTCGTCAAAACCCCTAAATCCACCGAAGCCATCGACATCCGCGAAGAGTTCGAAATCCAAATCGCCAACACGACGTCGCTGACGCAGTGAAAAGGGGACTGTCCCCTATATGATTTAACGAAATTTATATAGGGGACAGTCCCCTTTTCTACGAGTCGACTTTTAGGATCGCGTGGAAGGCGTCTTGCGGAATCTCGACGCTGCCGACGGCTTTCATGCGCTTCTTGCCCTCTTTTTGTTTTTCGAGGAGCTTGCGCTTTCGGGAGATGTCGCCGCCGTAGCATTTGGCCGTGACGTCTTTGCGGAGGGCGCGCACGGTTTCGCGGGAGATGACCTTCGAGCCAATCGCCGCCTGGATGATGACCTCGTACTGCTGGCGCGGGACGATCTTCTTCAGCTTTGCCGCCAGCGCGCGCCCGAGATAGTACGCCTTGTCTTTGTGTACCACCGCGCTCAGCGCATCGACCTTCTGCGAGTTGAGCAGCATGTCGAGCCGCACCAGCGGGTTTTCGCGATACCCCGCCAGCTCGTAGTCCATCGACGCATAGCCCCGCGTCGCGCTCTTCAGCTTGTCGAAGAAATCGAACAGCACCTCGGCAAGCGGCATCAAATACGTAATGATGACCCGGTCGGTCGAGGCATATTGAATGCCCTGCTGCTCCCCCCGCCGGTCCTGGCAGAGCCTGATCACCGCCCCCACGAACTCCGCCGGCACGTGAATCGACACCGTGAAATACGGCTCTTCGATCTGAATGCGGCCATCCGGAATCTGCGACGGGTTGTCGATCTCGATGGTCCCGTCCGACGTCGTCACCCGATACACCACGCTCGGCGCGGTGGTGATGAGCCCGATGTCGTACTCCCGCTCGAGCCGCTCCTGGATGATCTCCATGTGGAGCAGGCCCAAAAACCCGCACCGAAACCCAAACCCGAGCGCATCCGACGTCTCGGGCTCGAACATGAACGCTGAGTCGTTGAGGTTCAGCTTCTCGAGCGCATCGCGGAGCTCGGGATACTGGTCGCTGTCCGTCGGAAAGATCCCGCAGAACACCATCGGCTTCACGTCCTGAAACCCGGCGAGCGGTTCTTCGGCAGGCGCCCTCGCGAGCGTGATCGTGTCGCCGACCTTGGCATCCTGCAGCGACTTGATGCTCGCCGCGAGATACCCCACCTCGCCCGGACCGAGGTGCTGAAGCTCATGCTGAAACGGCGTGTACACCCCGAGCTCGGTCACCTCGTACTCGGCCTTGGTGGCCATCAGCCGCACTTTGTCGCCCTTGCGCACCGTCCCATCCTTGATGCGAACCATGCACACCGCCCCCCGATAGCTGTCGTACCAGCTGTCGAAAATCAGCGCGCGAAGCGTCCCGATGTCCTCCGTCACGGGCGGCGGCACGTACTTCACCACCGCCTCCAAAATGTCCTTCACCCCTTCGCCGGTCTTCGCGCTGCACGGCAAGAGGTGCGAGCAGTCGAGCCCCACCACGTCCTCGACTTCACGCCGCACCCCGTCCACGTCCGCGCCCGGCAAATCCACCTTGTTGAACACCGGGATGATCTCGAGGTCGTTTTCCACGGCGAGGTACACGTTGGCGAGCGTCTGCGCCTCCACCCCCTGCGTCGCATCCACCACGAGCAGCGCGCCATCGCACGCCGCGAGCGACCGCGACACCTCGTAGCTGAAGTCCACGTGCCCCGGCGTGTCGATGAGGTTCAGCTGATACGTCTGCCCATCGTCGGCTTCATACGGAAGGCGCACCCCTTGCGCCTTGATCGTGATGCCGCGCTCCTGCTCGAGCTCCATGCGGTCGAGCAGCTGTGCCTTTTGCTCCCGCGCAGACACCGCGCCGGTGACCTCTAAAAACCGATCGGCAAGCGTGCTCTTGCCGTGATCGATGTGCGCAATGATGCAGAAGTTGCGAATGTGCTGGAGATCTTGCGCCAAGTTGCGTCCCTGCCGAGAGCGACCTGTCTAGCGTCACGCCCCCTGGTTGCAACGCGACGCCGCCCTTAACCCTTCTTCTTGGCAGGCGGCGCGTCGAGCGTCATCTGCCCGGGAAGGTCGTCTTGATGACGATCCAACACCAGGTCGATGCCTTCGCGGATGTACACCGCCACGGGCACTTTGGTGCGCTCATGTAGGAGCTTGAGACGCTCGTTCTGCTCGGGGGTGATGTAGACCGTCGTCGAGATCTTTTTGCGCGCCATCAGGACCTCAGCCGTGGCATGAACGTACATGGCACCATATATATTGTCAATCCGACAACCCCATAGACTTGCGCAAAGCCCTCGATCGACCCTATCTTTACACCGCATCGATTTCCGGTGGGGGCCCCGAAAGTGAGCGCAAATACGAGCAAATTCCTGCGCGTGGCGGTTTCGCTGGCCGTGGTGGCATGTTTGCCCGCGGCCGCGTGTTCAAAAGGATCCAAGGGAACGGTGCCTGGGGGGTCCAAGTCAGCTAGCGCCCAGTGCAAAGGCAGCAGCGTTGCGGCCACCGATGTGAATGAAGACGGCCGCCCCGACATCGAACACGTGGAGCAAAACGGGCGTCGCTACTGCACCCGAGCCGACATGAACTTCGACGGAAAAATCGACGTAGAGCGTTTTTACGAGCCCGACGGCGCGACGGTCGCGCAGGAGCGATACGACTTCGATTTCGACGGCCGTCTCGACCAGCTCTCCTTTTATGAGAACGGCAAGCTGGTGCGCAAAGAGCTCGACACCGATTTCGATAACGCGATTGATACCTGGCTGTGGTGCGCCGACGGCTGGGTCACGCGGTCCGAGCGGGACCGGCAGAGCGACGGCCGCGTCGACGCCTGGGAGGAGTATGAGCAGGGGCTCATCACCGAGGCGAAGTACGACGACGACAACGACGGCCGCGCAGAAAAGTGGGACATGTTTCGGGGCGGCAAGCTCGTCCTGACTCGATACGACGACAACGGGGACGGCCAACCCGACCGCAGCCACGACATGCCGCTTCAGAGCATTGGCGAGGCGGACGATGCGCTTCGGTGTGAGAACGGCGCAAAGGAAGAGGTGGCTTCGTGGTTCGTCGGGGGCGTCGCGCAGTTGGGCGCCCAGGGGAGCCAACTATGAAGCACGTTTTGATTTTCTTGATGGGTGTCGCGCTGGTGGGGTGCGGCCAAAAAGACCCGAAGCCGGTCACCAGCCCGAGCGGGGGTTCGGGCGAGGCCACGAGCGGTGGCGAATCGGCGGACGCGGGGCGGTGCCGCCCGGACGGCCCGGGGTACGAAGTGACCGAATACGACACGAGCGGCGACACCTCGCCTGACGTGCGAAAGCTCTTCAAAACCATGGGCGAGGGCAGCCTGAAGCGCCTGGTTTTGGTGTGCCGCGAGGCGGATTTGAACGGCGACGGCCGCAAGGACATCGTGCGCCTCTACACCGACGAAGGCCGGCCGATGCGCGAGGAAGCCGACCGCGATTTCAACGGCCGCATCGACGAGATCACCCAGTTCACCAACGGCCGCATCAGCCTTCAAGAGATCGACACCAGCGGCGACGGCACGATCGACACCAAGATCTTCTATGAGCGGGGCGAGCCCGTCCGCGCCGAGCGCGACATGAACGCCCGCAGCACCGCCAGCGCCTGGAAGCCCGACCGCTGGGAGTACTACGCCGAAGGCCGCACCGTGCGCATCGGCACCGACGTCGACGGCGACGGCAAAGTCGACCGCTGGGACCGAGACGAAGAACGCCTCCGCAACTCGGCCTTGGCCAACCAAAACACAGCAGCCGACTCCTCGAGCCAATAAGAAAAGGGGACAGTCCCCTTTTTCAACCGCGCCCGCCGCGCAGTAATAGCGCCCAGAAAAAAAGGGGACTGTCCCCCATATAATTCGCGCTACGTTCCCCCCAACGTGGACCGCCTCCAAAAAGTCCTAGCTCGCGCCGGCGTCGCCTCCCGCCACGCCTCCGAGGCTCTGATCCTCGCCGGCCGCGTGCGCGTCAACGGGCGTGTCGTCACCGAGCTCGGCACCAAGGTCGACCCGCATAAAGATCGCGTCGAAGTCGACGGCAAGCGGCTCGTTCGTGAGAAGCCGGTTTATTATCTACTTCACAAGCCGCGCGAGATGGTGACGACGCTCGACGACCCCGAAGGCCGCGCAACCATCGCCGATTTGCTCGGCCACATCCCCGAGCGCGTCGTCCCCGTGGGCCGCCTCGATTACCACACGAGCGGCGCGCTCCTCATCACCAACGACGGCGACATGGTCGATGCCTTGCTCCGCCCCCGCTCGGGCGTGCCGAAAACGTATGCCGTGAAGTTTCAAGGCCACCTCGACGTGGAAGAGCTCGATGCCTTGCGAAACGGCGTCGAGCTCGACGACGGCTATCGCACCAAAAACGCCGAGGCCTTCGTGCTCCGCGAAGAGCGCAACCACACCTGGGTGCAAATCACCCTCACCGAAGGCAAAAACCGCCAAGTGCACCGCATGGGCGACGCGATTGGCCACCGCGTGATGCGCCTCGCCCGCCAATCGTTTGCCGGCATCAAAATCGACGGCCTTCGCCCGGGCGAATACCGCGAGCTCAAGCGCGACGAGCTCCAGAAGCTCAAAAAGAACTATCTCAATCCGTCTCGCCGTGCCCGCGGAGACGCCAAAGAAGCGTGAACGCGCTCGGCACCACGAAGAGCGTGAGCACCGTCGCCAGAAGCAGGCCGCCAAGCACGATGGCGCCGACGCCGCGATAGAGCTCCGACCCCGAGCCTTGGAAGATCACCATGGGCAAGAGCCCGGCGAGTGATGTCGCGGTGGTCATGAAGATCGGCCGCACGCGCGCCTCGACCGCCAGCGGCACCGCTTCCTTTAAAGAAGACCCGGCCCGGAGCCGGGCCAGCGAGCCATCCACCACCAGAATCGCGTTGTTCACCACAACGCCGATCAGAATCAAAAACCCGAGCGCCGTCATCAAATCAAGCGGCTGCTTTCCAAGGAGGGCGTTCACCAGAAAAAGCCCGCACGCGCCGCCCGCCGCCGCCAACGGCACGCTCACCAGCACCGCCAACGGCGAGACGAAGTCTTCGAAGAGCGCCGCAATCAGCAAGAAGCAGATGATGACCGCCAGCAGCAGGATGTTGCCAAACTGCTTCTGCGCCACCTCGAGCTTCCCGGCCGCACCGCTCAGGTCGATTTGCACGTCTGCGGGAATCGCGCCCTCCGCCTCGAGCGCCCCAAGCACGTCGTTTCGAATGGTGCCGATCGCGCTTTCGAGCGGGAGGTCTTCAGGAGGCGACACGTTGAGCGTGATCGCCCGGCGCCGCTCGAGATGCCGAATCACCGACGGCCCGAGGCGCTCTTCGATGTCGGCGAGCGCGCCGAGCGGCACGGTGCGCCCCGACGGCGTCGCGACCGGCGCCGAAAGCAACGCCGCCGCGTCGGGAAGAAGCTGCTCGTCGTCGGTGACCGCCCGCATCACCACGTCGAGCTTCGGCTGCCCCACCGGGGTGTATTCGCCGATGATTGCGCCATCGATGAGCGCATCCACCACGAGCCCGAGCTCCGCGCCCCCCATTTGAAGCTGCGCGGCTTCTTTGCGCTTCGGCACCACGTGAAGCTCGGGCGCGCCGGGGTCGAGGCTCGGGACGGGGCGAATCTGCGCGCCGGGGAGGGCGCCTCGGAGATCCCGGAAGAGCCTGCCGCCCACTTTGGTCAGCGTTGGCAGGTCCGACCCCTGAATGTCGATTTCCACCACGCGCCCGCCGCCGATGGTGCGCCCAAAGAGCGAAGCCTGCGTCGCAAACGAAATCATCCCCGGGATCTTCGCCTGCACGCGGCGCAGCAAATCGAGCATCCGCCCCACGTCCTCTTTGTTCTCCGCGACCGCGCCTGCGAACACCCGGTCCGGGCTCCCGACGAAAAAGCTTCGCCGAATGTTGGCTTCGCCGTCGGTTTCTTTTCCGGTGTACTGCGCCATCGTCGTTTGCAGTCGGTACCCGGTGCTCTCGAGCTCGTCGATCGAGTAGCCGGGCGGCGGGATCAAAATCCCAAACACCAAGTTGCGATTGCCGGTCGGGAGGTATTCCATTGGCGGGAGCAGCGCCCACGCCACCAGCAGCGACCCCACAATCGCGATCAGCAGCGTCGCCCCGGCCCGCTTCGTCGAGCTGCAAAGCCAGCGCACCTGCTCGGTGATGCGCGCACGAAAACGCCGCCCCCAGTCGGTGAGCCCGCCCACGTCGAGGGTCTTGCCTTGCGAGAGAAGCCGCGCCGCCAAGCTCGGGATCACCAAAATCGACACCACGAGCGACACCGACACCGCGATGGCAATCGCCACCGCCACGTCGCGCAAGAGCTCCCCCACCTCACCCTGCCAAAGCACGATGGGAATGAACACCGCCACGGTGGTCGCAGTCGACGCGATCAGCGCCCCCCACACCTCGCGGATCCCGCGATACGCCGCCAACTTCGTGTCGGGCGCGCGCGTGCGCCACGTGTCGATGCTCTCGAGCGCCACGATCGAGTTGTCGACCACCATCCCAATCGCAAACGTGATGCCCGCGAGCGAGACCACGTTGATGGTGCGCCCAAGCGCCTGCATCCCAAGCGCCGTCGCAAACGCACACACCGGAATCGCAATGCTCACCACCGCCGACGCGCCAAACGTCCGCAGGAACAAAAACAACACGATGATGGCCAGCGTCGCTCCAAGCAGCAGGTTCTGCTGCACGAGGTCGAGCGCCCCTTGGATGTACTCGACCTGGTCTGCGAGGATTTCAATCTGAAGCCCCTCGCGCGCAAACCGCTCGCGCTGAAGCCGGTCGATGACCTCGTGAATCTCCTCGGTGACCTCGAGCACGTTGGTCCCCGCCTCGCGCGAGAGCAGCATCACCATCGCCGGCCGGTCCTGCACGATGGCCACGCCGGTTGGTTTTCGAAGCGAAAGCTTCACCGTGGCCACGTCGCCGAGCAAAATCGGCGTGCCGTCGCTCGACGCCCCGAGCACCACCTCTTCGAGCGCCGTCGGCGTCTTCGGCGCAATCTCGGTGCGCACGAGATACCGCCGCTTCCCGAGCGTCACGTCGCCACCGGACAAATCCCGAAGCTCCCCGCGCACCTTGTCGGCCACGCCCTCCACGGAAAGCCCGCGCGCCGCCAGCGCCTGCGCATGGAAGAGCACGTGCACCTCGGTGTCCTGCCCCCCGATGAAAAAGATGCCCGACACCCCTGGGATGCGGTCGATCTCCGGCAGAATCTGGTCTTCCACCCAAGTTCGATACGCCGCGACGCTTCCTTTCTGCGGATCGCGAATCGCAATCACGGCAATCGGCGGCCCGGCGCTGTTGGCGGTTTGCACGACGGGCTCGCGCACCGCGTCCGGGTAGCTCGCCACCTGGCTGAGCTTGTTGGTCACGCGCACGAGCGCTTCTTCCAAATCGGTGTCGACCTCGAACTCGAGCGTGATGCTGCCGCGGTCCATGCTGGCCTGCGACTCCATGCGCGTGAGCCCCTGCACGTTCTTGAGCACCTCTTCTTGCGGCTCGAGGATCTCGGTTTCGATTTCCACCGGCGCGGCGCCGGGCCACGTGGTGCCGACGCTGATCGTCGGCGTCGAGATGTCGGGCGTCAGCTGAATCGGAATGTCGACGACCGACAGCGCCCCAAACAGCACCACCAGCACGATGCCCACGATGACGGAAATCGGTCGCTGAATCGCAAGCCACGAAAGCCCGGTCGGCTGCTCTTCGTGCGGGTGCTCTTTCGAAGGCCGCCCTTCGGTGGGCTGCTCTTCGTGGGGGCGCGCGTCGTCAGCCATGGTGGCTCACTCTTCCAGCACGATCAGCGGCTGCCCCGGAAACAGCCGTTCGTTGCCCCGGGTCACCACGGTGTCGCCAGCGGCCAGCCCTTCGGCGCGAATCAGCACTTCATCGCGCCCGCGCGCGAGGATTTCGACCGGCACCGGCTCGGCTTTTCCTTCGACAGACTTCACCACTTGAATCTTGGCGATGCCGTACACCAGCGCGTCGCGCGACACCACGAGCGCGCCGTTTTCACTGCGCTCGATGGTCAGGAGCACGTCGACAGCGGCGCCCGGAAGCAGCCACGCGGTGGGCTCGTTCGGCACGAGCCGAAGCCGCACCGTGCGCGACTCGGTGTCGAGCGCAGGCACGATGCCTTGAATCGAGGCTGCCACGACCGCGCCCTTCCGCCGAAGGCGTGCCTTGTCGTCAATAGAGAGATAGCGCGACACCTCGGGCGGCACCGACGCCAGCACTTCGACCCCGCTGTCGTCCACCAGCTCCACCACCTCGATGCCCGGGTCCACCCAATCGCCCGGGTCGACGTTGCGGTCGGCGATGACGCCATCGAAGGGCGCCTTCACGCGGTGCCTTCCAAGCGCCACGCGCGCTTCGGCTTCGGCGGCGCGCAATCGCTTGCGTTCGGCGGCGGCTCGCTTGCGCTCGGAGGTCGCCTGTTCGATCTCGGCGGCGGCGGCGATGTCGGGGCCTGCGCCCACCAACCGTTCGGCGTCACGCTGCGCGCGCTCGAGCTCTGCGGAGCCGGCCGTCTTCGAAGCCGAAGCCGCCCGAACGCGCGCCGACGCAAGCGACGGGTCGACCTCGACTAATAGGTCGCCCGCTTTCACTTGGTCCCCGACGCGCACGAGCACCCGACGCACTTCGCCCGATGCGCCGGCTGCGAGCCGCGCCCGTTGAAGCGCGGTGACATCTCCAAGAAAGGACCACTCGGCCTGGATGCTCCCGGCGCGCACCTCGCCGACCCAGACGCGGGCAGGCGGCGGCCCGTTCGAGCCGCTCTTGGCAGGCGCCTCGCCCTCGCAGCCGAACGCCGCGAGCAGAAGCCCGATCGACAGCCAGCGCAAACGCCGGAAAACACCCGAAATCATCACGAAAATTTAGCCCCTGCCCTCGTTTTGACAAGTGTACCGCCATGGGTATATTGCCGCTCCCTATCGCGGGGTGGAGCAGTTTGGTAGCTCGTCGGGCTCATAACCCGAAGGTCGTCGGTTCAAATCCGGCCCCCGCAACCGCGAAAACGCCCGCCGAGGAATCGGCGGGCTTTTTTTTCGCGTTTGCGGGGGCCGGATTCAGCTGATTAGCAATCGAACAGCTCCACGGACTGCCGTCCGCTCCGCCGTGTTCGATTGCACAATGCAGAGGGCAAATCCGGCCCCCGCAACCAACGAAGTCGGGCACCTGGCAAATGGGCTAGGTGCCTTTCTTTTTAGGCGCGTGATGGTTAGCGGTCAGAGCCCGAGTGTTCGTTGGACGGTCACCATCGGGCGCTTGTAGCTGTCGATATGGCGCGCATGGCGCGTAGCTGCGCAATTCAACACGCACGTGCACGACCGGGCGCGTGACTGGAACGAGCTTTGTGCTCCCCTCGAGCGCCATT
>CAJIBU010000128.1_pt1 | contig 11650 bp, 10 predicted proteins | sample 9199451 | NCBI WGS metagenome assembly CAJIBU01 (sample SAMEA7708315, study PRJEB35096) | sediment metagenome | biome: marine neritic benthic zone biome [ENVO:01000025]; feature: sediment [ENVO:00002007]; material: shallow marine sediment [ENVO:03000034] sea grass bed [ENVO_01000059] ... | reverse complement strand
CCGAAGACGGGGGCACCGTCGCCGTTGCAATGGCGGCGGCAGGCGCAGCCGGCCGAAGCGAGGGCGCGGCCGATGGCGCCACGGAGACCTGGGCGCCGCTCAGCGGAGTTCGGCCGCCGATCGGTGCCGGTGTCGCGGGCCGCTGCGAGCCGACCGGCAAGGGCGGCGGGGTCGGACGAGCAGACGGCTCGGAGATCCGCCGCGGAGGGGTCGTCGCAGGCCGCGCAACCGGAATCGAAGGGGCAAGGTCGAACGCGTCGTCGCCCGAGGCGAAGCTGTTGGCCTTGTCGATGGCCTCCTGCGTATCGAAGGGCTTGAGAATGTGATCGTCGGCCCCGACCTCGGAGGCGCGCGCCTCGTCGAGCGGACGATGCTGGCTGGCCATCAAGATCACCGCAGTGCTGGCGAGCTGGGGGTCGGCCTTGATCGCCCGAGTGACCTCGTACCCGTCGATGCCGGGCAGCGACGCGTCGATGAACGCGACGTCGGGGCTGAAATCACGACCTTGCTGGAGTGCCAGCTCGCCGCTTTCGACGGCGAGAAGCTGCGCCTCTTCGCCCGCGAAAGTCATCTCCATGACCTTGCGCATGGTCACGCTGTCTTCGACGATCAAAATCCTCATCGACCCAAGCCCCGTCTCCCTAGAGGTGTATGAGGGCGTCATACGCGATCGAAACAGCGCCGGTCAAGAAGCCCCCGCCCGGTTTGACCCCGTCTCGTGACGCCGATAAGCCGCCCGAGTGTCGGTTTTGGACCCCCGCCGCCTCTACCGCGAGCAAGCCCCGCGCGCGCCGGAAGGGCCGTTTTCGCTGCAGACGCTGATCGAGGGCACGGGCCCGATCGAGCTGGACATCGGTTTCGGTCGGGGTTTGTCGCTTTTCGAGCGCGCAGAGGCGGCGCCCGAGAGCCGCATCGTCGGCATCGAGGTCAAGACCAAGCTCGCCTACAAGGCCGCCGAGCGCATCGAGCGACGGGGGCTTCGCCACGTGGCCGTCCTTTGCGGCGATGCACGCGAAATCCTCAAGCGGGCCGGTCCCGAGCGATCGGTACGGCGCGCCGCGCTTCATTTTCCTGACCCTTGGTGGAAGAAGCGCCACGGCAAGCGGCGCGTGGTGGGGCCGGCGCTGCTGACCGAGCTCGCGCGTCTCATGGTGCCGGGCGGCGAGATTTTCGTCCAAACCGACGTCGAGGATCGAGCTGCGCAGTACGTCGAGGCGCTCCGCGAGACGCCGGGCTTCACGCTTGCGTCGCCAACCGGGTACGTCGACGACAACCCGTTTCGGGCCCGCTCGAACCGCGAGCGCCGCGCCATCGAGGACGGTCTGCCGGTCTGGCGCATCCTCGCGGAGCGCGACGCGACTTAGCGAAGCGCGAGCGTGTTGCAGAGATGCTCGGTCTCGGTGCGAAGCGCCTGCTGCCGCTCGTCGAGGGTCTCTTCGGGTTCGTAGCCGGGGATGAAATAGCCGAGGTCGTCGACGATGTCGTAAAGCTCTTCGCCCTCGTCGAGCAGGCGGCAGTTGCGCGCGCGAAGGGCGGCGGCGAGCCTCGGCACCGCTTCGACGCTGTGGCGCTTGGTGTCGTGGAGCAGCACAATACCGCCGCGCTCTCCGGTCTCGCGCTCTCGGCGGTCGAGCACCCGGAAGAACGTCCGCACCACCTCTTCAGGCGTGCGTGCTTCGAGGTCGCCCCCGTAGACGGCCCACATGACGCTCGTATAGCCGCTGTCGCCGAGCACTTGCTCCACGCGTTTCGACAGCGCGCCCCCCGGGGGGCGGATCAGGCGGGGTCGCCGTCCGAGTGTTCGCGCGATCTTGCGCTCGCTCACCGCGAGCTCGGCTTCGATCTCGTCGTTGCGGAGCAGCGGAAGCTGGCGGTGCGTGTCGGTGTGGTTGCCGATCACGTGCCCGCGGCGCGCGATCTCGCGGACGATTTGGGCGTGCTGGCGCTCCCACGGGTTTCGCCGCCCAAAGCTCTCGCTCTTCACGAAAAAGACCGCGGTGATTCCCTCTTCGTCGAGCACGTCGAGGAGCGCAGGCGTCGTCCGTCGCGAGGGGCCATCGTCGAAGGTGAAGAGGATCGTTCGGCGACGGGCGCCGCCCCAGACCGTGAAGCCGGGCGGGTAGCGTCGACCGGTCACGTCCCGGGACTCGAGCGGCACCGGATGGAGCGCTTCGTCGCCCGGCTCGTCGTGCCGAGGCTCGACGATCGGGGCCGCCGAGCGCACCCGGCTCGGAATCTCGAGAGGGGCGCTCACGGGCGGCATGCCCGCGAGCGAGCCGCCGGCAACCAACACGACGGCGCAACAGGTCGCTCGAACCTTCCAAGGGATCCACGGCATGGGGAGCCCGATCGTAGAAAAGCGATCGACTCGAACGCGAAAAACCCGCGAGGGCCTGGACAGGTCTGCAGTTGCAAGCCCGGATCGCATCGACTACTCCGTGCGCCCGAACGGAAGCTCAGTGATCGAGGTCGAGGCTCTCAGTAGACGCTACGGACACCGCCTTGCGGTAGATGCGCTGTCATTCCGCGTCGAGCCGGGGGAGATCGTCGGGTTCCTCGGCCCGAACGGCGCCGGCAAGACCACGACGCTACGCATGCTCACCGGCTACCTCGCGCCAACCGCGGGCGACATCCGCATCGACGGCATCGACGCGGTCGACGACTCGATCCGCGCCCGCGCAAAGCTCGGCTACATGCCCGAAGGCGTCCCGCTGCACAAAGAGATGCGCGTTCACGAGTACCTGCGCTTTCGCGGGGCGCTCAAGGGCGTTCGAGGGCTCGACGCTGCGGTCGACAGGTCGCTCGACCTCGCCGGGGTGAGCGACGCGCGCACGCGCATCATCGGCCAGCTCTCGAAAGGCTATCGGCAGCGGGTCGGCCTGGCCGAGGCGCTGATCGCCGACCCGCCGATCCTGATCCTCGACGAGCCGACGTCCGGCCTCGACCCCAACCAGGTGCGGCAGTTCCGCGAGCTGGTGCGAGGCTTTGCCGGCGCCAAGACCGTCTTGCTCTCGACCCACATCCTCTCGGAGGTGGACGTGGTCTGCGACCGGGTGATCATCATTCGGCAGGGTGAAAAGGTTGCAGACCTCGTGCCGGGTGACTCCGAGACCAGCCTCGAAGACGTATTCGCGGAGCTGACCGTCGAAGGCGGAGCGGAGCCGGTGCCGTGAGGGGCGCGTGGGTCGTGATGAAGCGCGAGCTCGGGGCGTTTTTCGTGTCGCCTCTCGCGTACGTGGTGCTCACCTCGTGGCTCGTGTGGAACGGCGTGGTGTTCTGGCTGCTCACCGAGTTCTTTGCGCGCCATGCGGTGTCGTCCGGCGCATCGACGCCGCTCTCCGGGTTCTTTGGTGGAAGCGCGTTCTTTTTCATCCCGCTGCTGGTGTTCGTGCCCATTCTCACCATGCGCTTGGTCGCGGCCGAAAAGCAGTCGGGCACCATCGAGCCGCTGATGACCGCGCCAATTTCCGAATTGGCGGTGGTGCTCGGCAAGTACGCAGCCGCGCTCGTCATGTGGGCCGTGCTGTGGGTCCCCACGCTGATGTACGCCTGGATCATCAGTCAGCACGGGAGCGTCGACTGGGGCGCGCTCGCATCGAGCTACTTCGGCATCTTCTCGCTCGGGGCCTACTTCATGGCCATCGGGCTGTTCATGAGCGTGCTCGCACCCAATCAGATCATCGCCGCGGTGCTGACGTTCGTCGCGCTCGGCGTGCTGTTCGCGTTGGGCATCGGGGAGCTGGTGTTTGACGGCACGCTGAGGGAGGTGTGTGCCTACGTGAGCATGTGGGGCCACATGCAGAGCTTCGCGAAGGGCGTGGTCGACAGCCGCTACCTCGTCCTCGACCTCTCGCTGAGCGTGCTGGCCGTCGGGCTGAGCGTCGCGGCGCTTCAGTCGCGGAGGCACCTGTGAGCGCGCGTCCTCGCACGAAGCTCAACTTCCTGCTCACGGCGGTCCTCGGGCTCGTGGTCGTGGTCCTGGTGAACTACCTCTCCTCGCGCCACTACAAGCGCTGGGATTGGACGACGCAGGGCCTCTTCACGCTGTCCGAGCGCAGCCGGCAGGTGCTGCGCGAGCTCGACCAGGACGTTCAGGTGTACGTCTTTCTCGGCAGAGACGAGCAGGACTTCGCCGACATCGAAACACTTCTCGAGGAATACCGCGCGGTGACGGACCGAATCGTCGTCGAATGGGTCGACCCGGATCGCGACCGGATGCGCTATCAGGCGCTCGCAGACCAGTTCGGTATCGACAGCTGGCTCGCAGGCGACGTGACGCTCTCCCAGGTGCCCGTCGTGCTCACCAGCGGGGACCGCAAATGGAAGGTGGAGCGGCATCAGCTAATCGTCGAGGACTTCGAGAGCTTCGACGACGCCGACGGGCACAAGCTCGACGTGCAGTCGGAGCGTGCGCTCACCGGCGCCATCCTGGAGGTGACGACCGGCGAGCCGACCAAGATCTGCTTCGCGAAAGGCCACGGTGAGTGGGAGGTCGGCGCCTATGGTGACCGAAGCCTCGACGCCGTCGCGCGCGAGCTCGAGTGGGAGAAGATCGAGCTCGAGTCGTTCGAGATTCGCGCCGACGACGTGCCGGACACCTGCGACGCGCTCTACGTGGTGAGCCCTCAGCGACGTTTCTCGACGAGCGAGGTCGACGTCGTCGACCGCTACCTCGCCTCGGGAGGCAACGTGCTGCTCGCCCTCGACCCGGTGCTCAAAAAGGAGCGTCTTACCCCGACCGGCTTCGAGGCGTCGCTCGACGCGCGAGGTATCGCCGTGGGCCGCGACTTGGTGATCGACAACGACCCCGCACAGCAGCTCCCCGGCAACCCGGGCGACCTGTTCCTCGTCACGAATCTCGGCACGCACCGCACCGTCGAGGCGATCGGCCAACTCGGAGGCGGAATCCTCGTCGCGGTGGCCCGCTCCGTCGAAGCCAACGAGGGAAGCGACGGCGAGGTGCTGATGCGGACGAGCACGAGCGCCGTCGCGGAAACCGACCTGAAGCGCGCGGTGAATCCCGATGCGGGCGGAGACGAGACGCCGAAGCGCTCCGTGCCTCTGGCGGTGGCCTGGGAATACGTCCCGCCGCTCGGCGACGACCTCGAGCCGGTGAAGCTCGAGGGCCCCGAGCCGGGGCGCCTGCTGGTGATCGGCGACAGCGACTGGATGGCCAACGAGCTGCTCGACAATCCGCAGCTCTCCAACATCGACCTGCTCTCGTCGACGGCTGGCTGGCTCACGCAGCGCGAGGCGCTCATCAACATCGCACCGCGCAAGACCAAGGCGCGCGCCGTGGTGATGAGCGACGCCGACCTTCAGAATCTTCTCTTTCGCGTGGTCGTACTGCTGCCGCTTGCCGCGCTGATCGCCGGGTTCGGCGTGTGGTGGTCGAGGCGCTCATGACGGCTCGCGCTCCGATCGTGCTGCTCATCATCGCGGCGCTCCTCCTCGGCTACGTGCTCGCGTTCGAACGCGGCCGCCCCGGGCGCTCCGAGACCGACTCGAGGTCCGGCCTTCTGCTCGAGCGCCTGGTCAAGGACCGGGTCACGCGCATTCGCATCGCGTCCGGCGAAACGCGCGTCTCGATGCTTCGCGAAGGAGAGGGGTTCGACCGGACCTGGACCCTCGAGGCGCCGCGCACGCATCCGGCCGACTCCGAGCAGGTGGAGGACTACCTTCGCAACTGGGAGTTCGCCATCCCCGTGCGCACGCTCGAGAGCCCCTCCGACGAAGACTTGAAGCAGTTCGGGCTCGACGCGCCGAAGGGCGAGGTGACCTTGGAGATGGGCCGGGCTGAGGTCGTCGTCACGCTCGGGGCCGGGTCGCCCGTGGACGGCGGAGGCTACGTGCGAATCGATGGCGGCGAGGCCGTGACGGTCGTGGGTGACGACGTGGTGGCGCTCTTTTCGCGCACGGGGGAGTCGTTCGAGATCAAAGACGACGGCGGCGCACCGCTGCTCTCGGACCTCGAGGATGCCGGAGCCGATGCCGGCGATCCAGTCGAGTAGCTACTTCGCCGCGAGCTTGTCGAGCGTCTCGTGCGAGGTGTACTCGAGCAGCCCGTTGCTCGTGTTGAAGCCGCCGGACGAGATCAGGGTGAACTGACCCTTGGCGCGAATCTTGTTGCCGACCTTCAGGTCCTTCGGCACGACCACGGCGCCTGCGATGGTGGTGGTCTTTCGGCCTCGACGCGCTCGGTCGAGCTGGTCCTGGTTGTCCGCGTAGCCGACCACGATGAGCTGCTCGGTGCGATCGGTTTGATCGGGCGTGTCGGCGATGAACATGTGGGGCGCCGCGGCCGTTGGGCACTCCTCGTCCTTCTTGCGCTTGTTGCAGACGGGCGGCTCGTAGATGTCGACGATGTAGCCCGTGACCGTGAGGTCGGTGTCGAGCACCTTCATCAGCCGGGTGCGAAGCCCGTAGACGCTGTACGAGTCGTCCTCGTACGTGGTCGGGAAGGGCGGCGGCGGCAGCGTCGGAACCTCGGGCAGGTTCGGAACGATCTTCGGCAACTGCTCGGCCTCCGCCTCGCTCTCGGACGCGTTTGTAACCTGTTCACAACCGGCGCTCAGCACCACCCCGGCCAACATCAGGCCTATGAAACGAGCTCGCATGGCTTCCCCCTGTCCGGATCAACGTAACACGGGCGATTCGCGACCGACAATCTAGCGGGCCCCGCGCGTGCAGCCGCCGCCGTTTGGCAGGGGTCGTTCGAGGGCCATTTTCAGCGTGGGCGGAACCCCCTCCGTCGCGCGCAGCTGCTCCACAGCCGCCCTCGCATCCCCGGAGCCGAGCGTACGGAGCGCCTCGATGGCGAGCGCGGCGTTGTTGAGGTCCTCGGTGAGCGCGTTGCTCGGCGTGGCCCGGACGACCACCCGCATCAGCGAATCCACCGCATCGGTGCGACAGTGTGCGACGACGTAGTCGATCGCCGCCTCGGTGACGTACGGCCATTCCTTGCTGTTGCGGAGGCGCGCGTGGATACGCGGCCAGCCCTCGTCATGCGCGGCCGCGGTGAGCACTTCGATCGCCGTGACGCGCACCTCGGACATCGAGTCGTCCACCGACGCGACGATCACCGGCGTCGCCGCGCCTTCGGTGCGAAGGCTTCGGACTGCGGCGGCGCGCACCATTGGCCACGTGTCGCGCCGGGCGAGCGTTGCGCGCGCGGTCATCGTTTTTGGGTCGGCCGAAAGCGCGGCCGCCGCCCGCACGCGCACGCGAGGGTGCGGGTCGTCGAGCGACGGTCGCGCGCGAGCTCGTTTTCCGCGCGCCGTGACCGCGTCGATGGCAGCGCGACGCAGCATCCACTCGTCCGGCCCGTCGAGCTGCTGTTCGACCCATGCGTCGACGCGTGCGCTTGGCGCGGCGTCGGGGGCGGCGAGCAGTAGCCGCCACGCGGTCTCGAACTCGGTCGTGCGCGGTGCGGCGTATCCGATGAGCGCCGCCACTTCGGGCTCGAAGCCGGCGACCCGCGCAAGACCGACGGCCGCGCTCGCCGCTGCGGCAGCGGGAGGCTCCGAGCCGAGCCAGGTCCGCAGGTGTTGCTTGGCGACGTCCGGTGCGCGCTGAGCCGCGGCGCCTAGCGCGTCGCGAAGCCCGGGCCTCGCAGGCCCGCCGTCAGCGGCGATCGAGTCGAGCAGCGCAGGAACGGCGGCCCGCGGTGCCGAGCGCGCCAGCGAAGCCGCCGCCCGGTCTCCAACCTCCGAATCAGACAGAAGCATCGTGAGACCCCTTCGCCCCCTCGGCATCGCTTTGCGAAGGGCGACAAACGCTTGGTCCCGAAGCGCGGGATCGTCGCTCTTGGCGGCGAGCACTAGCGCGTCGACGGCGTCGTCGTGCGCACGGGCGAGCTCCGCGAGGACCGGGAGGGCTCGCCGCTGCGCGAGCGTCGAAAGGGACGGCCACGCTCGAAGCAGCGCCCGCGCGGCGGGCGCACCGCCTTCTCGAAGCCGGTAGGCGGCGCCGAGGGCTCGGTCGTGGTCGTCGTCGAGCGCCCGCACGGCTTCGGCGACCTCGACCGGGGCCGCAAACGCGCGGCCCGCCGCGAGCGTGAGCACCAGCGTTAGTGCAAGAGAAGACCTGAGCTTCGTTCTTCCCACTCGACGACCCCTCCCTCGCGGATCTCTAGCACGCGGTCGGCCTCGTCGAAGAACGCATGACGATGGGTCGCCACGACGACGAGGCGGCCGCGGCTCGCGAGCTCGCGACAAAGGGCAACCACATCGCTCTCACGACGTTCGTCGAGCGCGGACGTCGGTTCGTCGAGCAGCAACACGGGCGCATCGCGATACAGGGCGCGCGCGAGCGCGAGCCGCTGCCGCTGCCCCATCGAAAGGTCCGTCGCCCCCTCGGCAAGCATGCCCTCGTAGCCACCGGGCCGTTCCGCGATGAAGTCGTGTGCGCCGGCTAGCCGGCACGCGTCGATCACCCGCGGGCGGTCGGGGGTATCGTCGCCAAGCGCGACGTTGCGCGCGACGGTATCCCGAAACAGCGTCGGGTCCTGCGGCATCCATGCCGTGGTCGCGAGGAGCCGGTCACGGGTCGCGGGCTCGCCGTCGATCGAGATGGCGCCGTCCGAAGGTTGAAGGATGCCGGCGAGCACCGACAGCCAGGTGGACTTGCCGGAGCCGCTCGGCCCGGCGACGACGACCATCTCGCCGGACCGGAGCGCGGCCGTGGCGTTTTGAAGCACCGGGCCGGCGCCGTAGTCGAAATCGATGCACTCGACGCGAATCGCGTTCGCGGCGGCGGGCCTCGCTGACGCGGCGGGCCGAGGCACCGCCGGCGCCGTCAGGAGCTCGTCGAGACGGTCGAGCGAGGCAAGACCCGAGGAAAAGCCGAACAAGGACTGGGCGAGCCCGTGAAGCGGCCGGTACATCAAAAGCAGCGCCACGAGCACGGTGCCGGTTTGCCCGAGGTCGCCCGCACCGCCGCGCGACCAGGCCAGCCCGAACACGAGCGCGATCCCGATGGCGCCAGCCAGCTCCACGAGAGGGCCCGCCCAGGCGCCCCAGGTCTCGGCAGCCACGCCTCGACGCGCTGCGTCGTGCGCCCGACGGTCGATACGCCCCCAAGCCCGCCCGGCCGCCCCGTAAGCGCGCAGGACCGCCGCCCCGTCGACGGCCTCGGTGGTATCGGACACGACCGCCGATTCGGCGTCGAAAAGCCCGCGCTGAAGGGCTCGCGCAGGCCTCGCGATCAGCAGGACCAGGATCACCGCGGCTGGGACCACGATCAGCCCGGGGATGGCTAGTGCAGTATCCACCCTGACGGCGACAGTGGCTAGTGCAGTAGCCACAATCATGCTTCGAATGCCCTGGGCGAGCCCCAGGTGGAGCAGGGCCCGTACACCGTGGACCTCGACCTGGATGCGCGAGGCGAGCTCTCCAGGGGGCCAGCGGAGCAGGGTGGCGGGCTCGAGGTCGAGCACATGAGACAGCACTTTGCCTCGGAATTCTCGGATCACGTCGAGTTGGAGCCGGGCCGTGAGGCGGGTTCGCAGAGCCTCGGCGAGCGCTCGGGACGCGCCGAGGAGCACGAGCAGCCAGGCGATCTGAACGATCGAAAGCGTGTCGCTCGACGCGCCGGCGGGCATCGCCGCACCGCCCGATTCCCAGTCGAAACGCCGCAGGAACGGCCCGACCAGCCAGGCGTATCCCGCGGTCGCTGCCGCCGAGACAGCCATCGCAACGAGGGAGCCGACCACGAGCGACTTCCGTCGCCGAAGCGATTCCAGTAGCTCGCGACGAGCCGGGCTCTCACTGTAATTTGCCCGCAAAAACACGTCGAATACCTCTTCTCAATGCCGCTGCAGGACCCATATACTGTGAGTTACCCCTGAAACAAAATCGCGCGCGCTGGAGACGGAATCAGGCTCGGGAGGCATTCCGGCACGGCGCGTGCATCCGAAAAGAATCATACGCAGGTTCCCGACACCGAGGAAGACTCGGCGCGAGTCGAGTGTTGAGCCACTGACACGGGGCGCCACCAAAACGGGCGCCACCGAAGGCAAGAGGAAAGAATGGCAAGACAGGCAGCGACAAGACAGTCCGCGAGGCGAAGCCGGGTGAGGGCCAAGGCATCCAAGCGCACGGAGCCCAAGGCGGAGACCGAGGCGCCGAAGACGGGGACCGCCGCGAAGCCGGCCGAGCAGCCGCAGGCCTCGGCCGAGCCGAGCAAGGAGCAGCTCGAAAAGGCGCGCGCGGAAAGCGAAAAGGCACTCAAGGAGTTCGAGCGCCAGGGCGCCGGGGACTCCACCCTCACGCGCTACTTCCGCGAGATGATCGGCCATCGCGTGCTGACGCCTCAGGAGGAAATCGAAGCGGCCAAGGAGGTCGAGCGCCTCGAGATCGCGTACTGGGAGGCCCTGATCGGATACCCGCCCTGCTACGAGACCGTCGCGGCCGTCATCGAGGCCCGTGTCAAGGAGGAGCCCCTTCCCGAGGTCGCCTCGCTTCGAAAGCTTTGCAAGAGCGCGAAGGCCGACAAGCTCGGCAAGCGCCAGGAGGCGCGCTGGGCAGACCTCTGCCTTTCGCTCTCGACCAAGATGCGAGAGCTCGACAGCGACCGGCTGTTCGTCCAGGAGTCCGACCGCGCGGTGCACCGGCTCGCCGGTGACTTCGCCGACGAGCGCGACATCGTGGGCGGCCACGTTCGCATGACGCCGGCGTTCAAGCGCTTCCTGCAGGACGTCCGTCGGGCGCAAAAGGCGCAGCAGCGCGCGAAGAACCGGTTCGTGGCCGCGAACCTTCGTCTCGTCGTGTCGATTGCGCGCCGCTACAACCGCGGCCGGCTTCCGCTCATCGACCTGATTCAGGAAGGCAACATCGGCCTGATGAAGGCGGTCGAGCGCTTCGACCACAACCGCGGGTACCGCTTCAGCACGTACGCGTCGTGGTGGATTCGTCACGCGATCAGCCGCGCCCTTGCCGACAAGGGCCGCGCGGTGCGTATCCCGGTCCACATGCTCGACACGTACAATCGTGTGGCGCGTGCGACGCAGGCGATTGCCACGCGCACCGGCAAGGAGCCGACGCCCGAAGAGCTCGAAAAGGAGACGGGCATCGCCGCCGAGAAGCTCGAAAAGATCAAGGGCTACTGGGCCGAAACCCCGTTCTCCCTCGACCGCCCCGTCAACGACGAGGACGGCCGCAAGTTCATCGACTTCCTCGAAGAGGAAAACGTGCCGACGCCGTACGAGCAGCTCGTTTCGCGCAAGTGGAGCGACGAGGTTCGCCGGCTCCTCGACACGCTGACGCCGATGGAGGCACGCATCCTCCGGTGGCGCTTCGGCCTCGACGACGAGGACGAGCTCACGCTCAAGGAGATCGGCGACAAGTACAACCTGTCGCGCGAGCGCATCCGCCAGCTCCAAGAGCAGGCGCTCGGAAAGATTCGCCGGCAGATCAAAGAGTAGGGCGGAGACGCCCAGGATTACGGAGCGCCGGTGGGGGAACCCGCCGGCGTTTTTAATTCCCGTTCGCGGTCGCTGGCACGGACGCTGGCGCTGACGCTGTCACTGGCGCTGTCACTGACACTGCCGCTGACGCTGGCGCTGTCACTGGCCCTGTCACTGACGCTAGCACTGCGGCTGTTGCCCGGGGGCACACTGGTGGGCGCAGGATTCACGTGGGGCGCAGCCTTG
>CAJIBU010000167.1_pt1 | contig 11846 bp, 12 predicted proteins | sample 9199451 | NCBI WGS metagenome assembly CAJIBU01 (sample SAMEA7708315, study PRJEB35096) | sediment metagenome | biome: marine neritic benthic zone biome [ENVO:01000025]; feature: sediment [ENVO:00002007]; material: shallow marine sediment [ENVO:03000034] sea grass bed [ENVO_01000059] ... | reverse complement strand
TCGTCAGCGGGTCGAGGTAGCCGGGTTGGGTGATGCCCTTCTTTCGCAGGGCGAGGCCGACGAGGCATTCGCGGACGATGCGGTTGGCGTTGAGCACCGTGGTGTAGCCGGGGTCGCGATACGGCAACAGCTCGACCAGCTCGAAGCCGACCACGTCGACCTCGGCGCAGAGCCGCCGAACGATGGGGAAGATCTCGCGGGTGGTGAAGCCGCCGGGCTCGGGGGTGCCGGTGCCGGGCGTGTAGGCGGGGTCGAGCGAATCGACGTCGAAGGAGATGTAGACATAGTCGGGGCCCTCTTTGGCTTCGCGGATGACGTCGTTCATGACGGCCTTCCAGCCGCGGCGCTCGACCTCGGCCATCGGGTGGAAGCGAAAGCCCTCCTTCTGCATCCATTCAAAGGTCTCTTTGTCGGGGTAGTAGCCGCGAAGCCCGACCTGAATGAAGTTCTTGCCCGGCACGAGCTTTTCTTTGAAGAGCCGTTTGACCGGCGCGCCGTGGCTGATGAGGTGGCCGAGAAGCTGCGTGCCGTCGTAGTGCGCGTCGAAGTGAATGACGCCGACTTTGCCTTTGCCGTACACGTCGACGAGCGCGGCCACGTCGGGGTACATCAGGCTGTGATCGCCACCGATGACGATGGGGAACACCCGACGGCCGTTTTTGAGCTTCACCGATGCGACCTCACGCACGAGCTCGCGAATCGCATGAACGGAGCGCTCGGTGCTCAGCGGGTCGACGGGCGCGTCGCCGTAATCGACCATCGTGAGCTCGGCGAACGGGTTCACCATGGTGCCCATGTGCTCCATCGAGAAGTCGCCCCACGCGACGTACTCGGCCGGCGTCAGGCGAAACGCCCCAGGGCCGTAGGCTGCGCCGCGAGACCCAAAGCCCATGTCGGTGTAGGCGCCGAGGATGGCCACTTCGACTTGGCCGGCGCGAAGGTCTTCGGGTGTGAGTGCGATCGGCAATCGAAAGAATGTCGGGACGCCGGTGGGCCCGATCCCGCCCGGGAACCGCTGCACGTTGATCGGCCCCGGCTCGCGGCCTTTGCTCAGGTCGTCGCGCCGGAGCTTCCAAAGGTCGTAGGTGGGGTCGCTCTTGTTGAGCGGGATCACCGGCTCGACGCCGGGCTCGGCCGGCGCTTTGAGCTTGTCATCCACGAACTGCGCAGACGCCGTCGCGGCGACGGCGAGGACGACGAAGAGGAGGATGCGGGTCGGTTTCATGGGGAAGTTTTACCTGATCTCGTGGTACCTTCCAGCGCGTGGCGAGCATCTCGACCTCGGCTTCGGTGGTGATTCCACGCCCGCGTGACGAGGTGTTCGCGTTCGCTACCGACAGCACGAACACGCCTCGCACCATTCGAGCGCGCGGCCCCTTCCCCGGCATCACCAAAATGGAGATGCGTGAAGGGCAGGTCCTCGCGAAAGGCGCGCTGCGGAACGTCTACACGACCGATGGCGCCTGCCTCGAGGAGACGATTCTGGCCTACGACCCGCCGTTGAAGCACAGCTACGGTTGGGAGGGCGGAGCGAAGCCGCCGTTTTCGTGGATCGTGAAGAGCGGGCGCGGCAACTGGGACTTCACGGAAACCAGCGGCGGCACTCGCATCGTGTGGACGTACACCTTTGGATTGACGTCCGCCCTCGCCTATCCGCTCGCCGCTCCGATCGCGTGGCTCTTCAAGGGCTACCTGCAGCAGGGGCTCGATGCGATTCGCGAGGAGATTCTCTCGCAGCCCGCCGCGTCAATCGAGCCGCTTCGTGAAGCGCATCGTCGCTAGCACCATCGTGGCGAGGAAGAACAGGCCGAGCGGCCAGAGGTCGCGGCTCACTTCGGGGAGCGTGGCGCCGCGGAGCATCAGGCCGCGGATGATGCGGACGAAGTGGGTGAGCGGGAACGTTTCGGCGAGCCACTGCGCGGCGCGGGGCATGCCGTCGAACGGGAACATGAAGCCCGAGAGCAGGATCTGCGGCAAGAACACGAAGAACGTGAGCTGGAATGCCTGGAACTGGGTCATCGCGACCGTGGAGATCAAGAGCCCAAGGCCGAGCGTGGCGGTGACGAAGATCAGGCTCGCTTCGTAGATCTCGAGCAGACTGCCCCGGATTGGCACGTCGAAGAGCAGCGAGCCGATGATGAGCACCAGGGTGACCTGAAGCATGCCGACCGCGATGTAGGGGAGGATTTTGCCGATCATCAGCTCGATGGTGCGGACGGGCGTCGTGATCAGGAACTCGAGGTTGCCGCGCTCTCGCTCGCGCACGATCGCGACGGCGGTGAAGAGCGTCATGGTCATCGTGAGGATCACCCCGATGAGGCCGGGGACGATCTGTGCCGAAGAGCGGCGCTCGGGGTTGTAGTACGCGCGCACCTCGAAGGTTGGCTGCGACGGCTGCCGCTGCGCTTTCTGCTCGACCGGCAGCTCGGTGAGAAGCTGCGCGGACGAGAGCACGATCGGATCGCTCCCGTCGACCAGGAGCTGCGCGGACGGGCGCCGGCCGCGCTCCACCCTTCGCTCGAAGTCGCGCGGGATGTAGATGCCGACGACGACCTCCCCGCTTTGAAGAAGCTGCTCGAGCGCCTCGGCGCTGTGTGCGCGCGAAACGATGTCGATGACCTGGCTGGCTTCGGCGTCTGCCACCAGGGCACGAGACAGGTGGGTGTCGGCGAGGTCGGCAACGCCGGCGCTGAGGTGTCGGACGTCTTGATTGATCGCGTAGCCGAAGAGCAAGAGCTGCATCACCGGCAACCCGAACACCATGCCAAACGAGAGCCGATCCCGCAGGAGCTGGACGGTCTCTTTGCGGAGGATCGCGAAAATGCGTCGGAGCGAGTCGATCATGATTGCCCGTCAGGAGCTGGGTCGGCGTCGCGCGTGGCGTCGACGAACACGTCTTCGAGGCTTGCGGTGGTGTGCTTGACCGGCGCGTCGACGCCGGCGAGCTTCATCGCAGTGCGTACGCGTGCTTCGGGGTCTGACTCGGCGAAGTCGACCAGCGCGCGCAGGCGCCGCCCGAGCTGCGCGACGCTGAGCACGCCCGGGATTTCATCGAGCACAGCGCGTGCGCCACGAAGGTCGTCGCCTTCGATTTCGAGGACGTGCGCGTCGATGGCGTCCATCAATCGCCGCGGCGAACCCTCGGCGACGAGCCGCCCCTCGTCGAGAATCGCGAGCGAATGGCAGCGCTCGGCTTCGTCCATGTAGTGCGTCGAGACGAGGATCGTGGTGCCGCGGTCGACCAGCGCAAAGAGCGACTCCCAGAAATCGCGACGGCTCTGGGGGTCGACGGCGCTGGTCGGCTCGTCGAGGAAGAGAAGCGCGGGCTCGTGGACGATCGAAGCCGCCAGCGCGAGGCGCTGACGCTGACCGCCCGACAGCGTCCCCGCGCGCTGGTTGGCCTGGTCGACGAGATTGTATTCCACGAGGAGCGCGTCGACACGCTGGCGCCGCTGCTTGCGCGACAGCGAATAGATCTCGCTCACGAAGTTGAGATTTTCACGAACAGTGAGGTCTCCGTAGAGCGAGAACTTCTGAGTCATGTAGCCGATCGAGCGGCGCAGGCGCTCGGCGTCTCGGGGCACGCTGTAGCCGAGCACCTCGACCTCGCCCTCGGTGGGCGTCAGCAAGCCGCACAGCATGCGAATCGTGGTGGTTTTGCCCGAGCCGTTCGGGCCGAGGAACCCGTAGATGCGAGCACGGGGGATCGTGAGGTCGACGTGGTCGACCGCCGTGAGTGAGCCGAAGCGCTTAGTCAGGCCGCGGGCGATGACTGCGGGCTCGTCGGCTGAGAGGGTTTCGGCTGCGGCCGGAGCGGTCATCGCTGCGCTTCTTGCGGGGACGCGTCGACGTCGAACTCGACCTCGACGGGCAGCCCGCTCGGGAGCGCTTCGCCGGTTTCGTCTAGCAGATCGATCTTAGCGAGATAGACGAGACGGCCGCGGTCACGCTCGGTCAGCGCGAAAAACGGTGTGAACGACGCGTCCGATGCAACCGTACGCACCCGGCCGCGGATCGGCTCGTCGAGACCGTCGACGCGGATGCGGGCGGCAGTGCCGGGCTTGACCGAAAGACGGAGCGCCGACGGGACGTACACGCGCGCGTAGGGTGCGCGCTTGGCCAACACCACGGCTACGACGCCGCCCGGCGGTGGCTGCTCGCCGAGCTCGTAAGGAAGCGCCTCGACCCAGCCCGCCGCCGGGGTTCGTATCTGCGTGCGTTCGAGACGAACGTTGATGTCGGCCAGCATCGCGTCGGCTTCGGCAAGCGCGGCTTCGGCTTGGGCGAGCTCTTCAGGAGTGGTGCCCTCCAATAGCTCCGTCAGCGAGGCGCGCGCCGCGTTGCGAGCAGCCTGGGCGTCGCGGAAATCGGCACGCCTGCGATCGAGCACCTCGACCGAGATGGCATCGCGCGGGGCCAGGGCCTGCGCGCGCTTGAGAAGACGGCGCGCGCCAGCGAGATTGCCCTCGGCGCCCTCGAGCCGCGCCCGCGCTTCGTCGATGCGCTCCTTCCGTGGACCGCGAACGAGCTCGGCGAGCCTTGCCGCCGTACCGGCCTGCGCGCTTTGCGCCTGCGCGACTTGCGCCTCGAGCCGTGTGGCGTCGAGCGCGACGAGCAGCGTGCCGGCCTCGACGAAGGCGCCCTCCCGCTCGGGACGCGCGACGATCGGCTCGGAGGTTTCGGCGACGAGCTCGAGGCGGTCGCGCTCGAGGGTGCCGACGGCCGGCACCGGACCGTCGTTGAAGCAGCCGACGCCCAAGAGCGGCAAGAGGACGACGAAGGTGGCTTTCGGACGTCGCACGCAGGGGACTATAGCAGCGGTGCAACTGCCGGCCGCCGGCCTGATGGCGCCCAGCGTGCAATAACGTCCGTTCAGGAAATCGGAAGGTGAAGCGCGACTCGAGAGGAGCGGACATGACGACCAACGCTGCATTCTGGAACCGCATCGCTGAATCCTACGCGAAGAGGCCTGTCGGCAACCCAGACGCCTTCGAGGCCAAGATCGCGGTCACCAAATCTCACATGAAGCCGACGGACGCGGTGCTCGACATCGGCTGCGGCACGGGGTCGCTGGCGCTGAGGCTCGCTGACTCGGCCGCGCACGTACACGGGCTCGACCTGTCGAGCGAGATGGTGCGAATCGCCAACGGCAAGGCTGAGGCCGAGGGGGTCGACAACGTCACGTTTCACACGGGGGCCTTCGACCAGACGTTGGATGCGTTCGAGCCCGGGAGCCTCGACGGCATCTGCGCCTACAGCCTGCTGCACCTCGTCGAGGACCGAGAGGCGGCGCTCGACCAGATCTTCGGGCTGCTGAAGCCAGGCGGCTTTTTCATTTCGTCGACGGTGTGCCTCGGGGAGACGTGGGTCCCCTACGGGCCGATCATTTGGGCGATGCGCATGGTGGGGAAAGCGCCGATGGTGAAGAGCTTCGACAAGCAAACGCTCGAAGCCGAGGTCCGTCGGGCGGGGTTCGTTGGCATCGCTCAGCCAGACGTCGGCGCCAAGCGCGACATCGCGTTCATGACTGCGATGAAACCGGCGTAGGGCAAGTGGGCGCAGACCTGAATAGAAGGAAGATGCTGGTGGTGGCCGTGGCGGTGGCGGCGCTGGGTTACGCGGTTTTCGCGCACGACGATGCGGTGCCTGGGCTACACGAAGACGGGGACACCGCGCACTGGAGCTACGAGCCCGGGACCGGGCCCGCGGATTGGGGGGCGATGGACCCGGCGTGGCGCGCGTGTGCAGAGGGGCGCGCGCAGTCGCCGATCGATCTCGGGAACGTGAAAGCGACCGAGCTTCCGGAGATCGATCTCCAAGTGCCGAGCGGGCAGCGGGTTCAGGTGCTGAACCAAGAGGGTGTGATCGATGCGCTCGACAACGGGCACACGATTCAGGTGAACGCGAAAACCGGAATGAGAATGCACGTGGGTGACAAGAGCTACGGGCTGCTCCAGTTTCATCTTCACGCGCCGAGCGAGCACACGGTGGACGGCATGCACTACCCGATGGAGATGCACTTCGTGCACCTGGCGGAGGACAGCGCGCTTGCGGTGGTGGGCGTGCTGATCGAAGAAGGCGCGGAGAACCGTGCGCTCGCGCCGCTTTGGAAGCAGCTCGAGGAGGCGCCCGGGACTGAGGCCACGGTGGAGCTGCCGATCAAGTTCGGCGATCGGATTTTCACGACCGGGGTGAATACCGGCGTCTACTACTACGAGGGGTCACTCACGACGCCGCCGTGCACCGAGGGCGTGCGGTGGTTCATTCGCAAGACGCCGGCGGAGCTTTCCAAGGAGCAAATCGCCGCGTTCACCGCGGTGTACGAAGGGAACAATCGACCGGTGCAGCCGCGGAACGGACGGGATTGCCATTTGGACACGACGCCCGCGGTGACGATTCGGTGATGGGTCACGGCGGCCCTCGCCGGCCGACGATACTGGCTCGAGCTTCCGACGCGTCCAGCTGAGGCTGGAAGCCTGCGAGGGTGCTCATCTTTTGGAATGCGGGCGTTGGAGAAATGTGTGGCAGCTCACCTTTCGGTTTCGGCCCGGGGCGGCGCGAAACCCTTGAAACTGCGGCTCGGACGGTGATAGCGTCGGCTCCCCCCTGTCCGTTCACTCCCCCACCCTCTTTTTGGAGGCTTCCATGCCCTCTCCCGGTTTTGCGCGCTCCCTCGTCCTTCTTCTTTGTGGCGCTGTCATGGCGCTGGGCTGCTCGGCGGATACCGAGCCGGGCGGCGACACGAGTGGGTCGCTTTCGCTCGGGCTGGTGCTCGCCGAGGGGATCGAGATCAACAGTGTGGACTGGAAGATCAGCGGCAACGACATGGAGATGTCGGGCACCATCGACACGAGCGCGCCGGAGGCCACCGCGTCGGTCGAGGTGTATGGGCTTCCGGCGGGTGACGGGTACTTGGTGGAGCTCGAGGCGACGAGCGAGGACGGCGAGGTGAGCTGCAGCGGGTCGGCGGAATTCGGCGTGATGGTGAACGCAGCCACAGGCGTGATGGTGAGGCTTCGCTGCAAGGTGCCCGCGGGCACCGGGGCCGTGCGCGTGAACGGCAAGTTCAACATCTGCGCGAAGCTGATCAAGGCGGTGGCGGCGCCGCTTCAAACGTCGGTTGGGAACGACATCGCCCTCACGGCTGGCGCAAGTGACCTGGACGGCAATGCGGTGGAGTACATGTGGACGGGGACCGGCGGCACGATCGACGACCCGAACGCGCCGTCGACGACGTACACCTGCGGTGTGCCCGGCATGCACACGGTGACGGTCACGGTGTCGGACGAAGGGTTTCAGCACTGCATGCACGGCTGGACGATCTCGGTGAGCTGTATCGAAGCGGGCCTCTGTGACGACGTGGACTGCGACGATGAAAACGAGTGCACCAACGACGAGTGCAGGCCGAGCGACGGCACCTGCGTGAACGACCCAGTGAACGATGGAACCTCCTGCGACGATGGAGCGGGGAGCTGCTCGAGCGGCCAGTGCGTACCGAACGACCTCTGCGAGAACGTCGACTGCGACGACGAGAACGAGTGCACCGTGGACGTGTGCAACCCGAACGACGGCTCGTGCAGCAACACCCCGGTGGACGATGGAACCTCCTGCGACGACGGGGCCGGCCGGTGCATCGAGGCGATTTGCATGGAAATCGACCTCTGTGAGGACGTGGACTGCACGTCGGACAACGAATGCGTGCAGGACGGCACCTGCAACCCGATGAACGGCATGTGCATCGACGGCGACTTCGAGCCGGAAGGCACCGTCTGTCGGGTCGGCGGCAAGTGCGACGGCTCGGGGAACTGCGTGGTTAACACGTGCGCAACCATCGACCTCGTGGTGGTGTCGCCGCTTCAGACGTCGATTGGCAACGTGGTTTCTCTCGCCGCCAACGCGAGCGACATCGACGGCGACGCCATCGAGTACCTCTGGACCGGGGCTGGCGGATCGATCGACGAGCCGACGGAGGTGTCGACTTTCTACACCTGCGAGGAGCTTGGGAGTCACATGGTCAACGTCAGCGTTTCGGACGATGGGTTTGATGGGTGCGTCGACCAGCTGATGGAGCCGGTCGAAGTCACCTGCGTTTCGGTGGAGGACTGAAGCGTTTGGTTTGGTTTTGAAGGAGTGGTGAAATGAAGCATTGGCTTGCTTTTTTGGTGTGCGCTCATGCGCTTGCTGCATGCAATGGCTCGGGGTCGGACGACAATCCAACCGACGCCGCGCTTCGGGCTTTGATCGAGGCGCGCGGGCTGACCGGGGACCCGGCGGCCGGCCAAACGTTGCCAAGCATCGACGACCCGCGCGCGGTGCTCGGGAGGAAGCTCTTTTTCAGCAAGAGCCTCGGCGGCGACGAGGACTCAGCCTGCGTGACGTGCCATCACCCGTCGCTTGGTGGCGGAGATGCACTGGCCCTGTCGATTGGCGTGGGCGCCGACGAGCCGGACTTGCTCGGCCCCGGCCGCACGCACCCGGACGGCGACTTCACGGTGCCGCGCAACGCGCCGACGACCTTCAACATCGGGCTTTGGAGCAAGGGCCTGTTCTGGGATTCGCGCGTCGAAGAGCTCGATGAGGCAAGCGACGAGATTCGAACTCCGGACACCGACTTTGGCACGGCGGACCCGCAGGCCGGGGACGACATCGTCGCTGCGCAGGCTCGGTTCCCGGTGACATCCGCGGACGAGATGCGCGGGTTCGAGTTCGTGAGTGAAGGTGACAACGACGACCTCCGCGCGGCGCTCGAGCAGCGTTTGACCGACGATGGGCGCTGGGCGCCGGAGTTCGAGGCTGTGTTTGGCTCGCCGGAGATCACGTACGCCCGCATTGCCGAGGCTATCGGAGCCTATGAGCGATCGCAGGTGTTCACCGACTCGCCGTGGCGCGCCTATGTCGAGGGTGACGACGATGCCATCGATGGCGCCGCCAAGCGCGGGGCGTTGTTGTTTTTCGGGAGCCCAGATTCGGGCGGGGCGAACTGCGCCGGCTGCCACGCGGGCGACTTCTTCACCAACGAAGACTTCGCATCGATTTGTGCGCCGCAGATCGGGCGCGGCAAGGGAGATGGGGCCAGCGAGACGAGCGACTTCGGACGCGAGCGCGAGACGAGCACTGAAGGCGACCGCTACACCTTCCGCACCCCTACTCTGCTGAACGTGTCGGTGACCGGGCCGTATCTGCACTCGGGCGCGTACGACGACCTCGCGGATGTGGTGCGACACCACTTGGATCCCGTTGGCGCCGCGATGGCGTATAACCCGGCGACGGTGCCGGGCGCCGCGGCGGAGGATTTCGACTCGAACATCAGCGAGATGGTTTCGTTCCTCGAGGGCTCGAGCCTGGTGATCAACACGTTCCGCACGCCGCTCGACTACACGGATCAGCAAGTGCAAGAGCTCGTCGCGTTTCTCGAGACGCTGACCGACCCCTGCCTGCTGGACCGCGCGTGCCTCACCCCGTGGATCGCAGACCCGGAGACGGACGACGTCGACGGGAACTTGCTGATTGCGGTGGATGACGAGGGGAACGCGCTCTAGTCCTCGTACACCTCTCGGCGGTGGCCGATCTTCACAACCAGCACGACGTCGGGGGGCTCGATGCGATAGATCACCCGATACTCGCCGACGCGTAGACGGCGGGCGCCTTTCAAACTGTAGCGAAGCGGCTTGCCGAGCTCGAAGGGGTGCGCGGTGAGCTTGCGTTCGATGGCGCGGCGGATTTTGCGCTTGGCTGATTTCGGCAGACGGGCGATGTCGCTGGTGACGACGCTTTTCAGGTACTCGATGCGATAGGTCAATCCCAGGCCTCGTCGTGGGCAACCCGGCGCTGCTTCTTCTCGAGACGCGCGTCGGCGACCTTGGAGAAGTGGCGATCTTCCTGAAACTCGAGGGCCTCTTCGATGAGGCGAAGGCTGGTGCGCGAGATCGACTCCTCACGCTCGTCGGCCAACCGCTCGATGGCGGCGTAAGTCGCGTCGTCGATGGTGATGTTTATGCGCTTCTTTTGGGTGGGCATCTGCATAGTGTAACACTTCTGCATCACCTTGCGAGGCCGCGCGACCGCGGCTCTTCGCGGTGCTCTGCGTGTTATCGGCCTCGTGCGGCGGACGTTGCGTCGCGCCGCTAGTTGCAGCGAAAGGTGCTGCGGCTGCCCGCGCTGTCGACGCATGAGGTTTCGTAGTCGGAGCAGGCGCGATCGGCTGGGAACGACTCGGGCGCGTCGTTTCCGCACCGACAGACGCAGCGCGCGTCGACGATGTGATCGCCGGCGAAGGCGAGATTGTGCTCGCTGAGTGGAGCGCCGGTGGGTGCGCCGCAGCCGCAGGACGTGCCGGCTCCGCAACCAGATGCCACCAGCGCCAGGCAGGCGGCGGCGATGCACATGAAGTGTTTCCACGTCATTCGAGGCGGCGCCATCAAGAGGAGGTTAGCACGCTGCGCACTGTTGTCTCGCATCGCGCAACGCCCCAACCCCGAAGCTCACAGCTCGAGTCGCTCTTTGATGTTCTGAGCCGAGAGATCGGCCTCCCGCTGCATGCGCTTGCTGACGAGCTTCTCGGCCAGCTTGCCGAGCACTGGCACGGGGATCGTGTACTCGGTGTCTACGACGAGCTTAGTCCCGCCCTCGTGCGGCTCGAACACCATCGTGAAGGTGGAAGGAATGCCCCCTGCGCTCTCGGTGACATGCCGCTCGTTCGGGACGTGCTCTTTCACGGTTGTTTCGCCTTCGAATGGAAGGCCGATCATCGAGTACTTCCATCGATAGTGCTGGCCCTCGCCGAACCCAGTCACATCGGTGATTTCAGACAGGTTGACCAACCACTCGGGAACGTTGGTGGGGTCTGTCACGTACGCGAAGGTCTTCTCGACCGGGGCTTGGATGATCGTGCTCGTCTTGGTTGACGCCATGGCTGCAACCTCCTTTTTGGCTACATCACACCGAAGATCCAAGCGGTGTCTATACGTAATTCTTTCACGGACTCGGTCTGCGCAGAAGCTGCGAGGCCAAGGTGGAGAGGCGCAGTCGATTCGTTGGTGCGGGGTGCTCGACTGCGGGTTTCTCGCGGAAAGAAGCTGCACGTCGACTGCGCGGCGCTTGGCACGTGCCGTGCAGCACCGCGACGCTCAGCTGAGCCGAGAATGCGCTGTCGAATCCACGCAACGGATGTTCTTGCGATCGTGTGTCTGTCTGCAGCCATCGGCGGATGTGGCGATGAGTCCACGGGCCCCGAGCAGCCGATCCACAAAGCCGGGTTCATCGAGCCCGCGCGGAGCTGCGAACCCTGCCATCCGCAGTATGTGGAGGAATGGCGGCATTCGACCCATGCGCACTCCGCGTACTCGCCGGTCATGCGGCGCCTGAACGAAATCGGCCAGGACCCGAGCTACGGGAATCTCGGAAAGACTTGCTTCCCCTGCCACGCCGCGACCGCCGAGCTCCTCGGTGAAATCGAAGACCCCCTGAATCCGCAGTTCTCGGAGGCGGGCTCCGAGGGTGTGACCTGTGACATGTGCCACATCATCGCGCGTGACCTACGCGTCGACGATCTCGACTTCGGCGCGTACGTCGGCGAGCCCGGCGTGCGCTACGCGAACATGAAGGACCCGGTGCCTACGGAGGCCCACGACAACGTGTCGCTGAGCTTCTACTCAAAGTCGAACGTCTGTGCGCCCTGCCACCAGCTTGGCGAGCTCGAGAACACGTTTCGCGAATGGGACGACGCCGGCCTCGAGGCGCGCGGGTCGGACCGCCAGGTCTGCCACATGCCGACATACACGGGTCGAGCCGCACCGGGCGCACCGATTCGCGAGGATCTCCACCGCCATGATTTTGCGAGCGCGGAC
>CAJIBU010000011.1_pt1 | contig 11881 bp, 10 predicted proteins | sample 9199451 | NCBI WGS metagenome assembly CAJIBU01 (sample SAMEA7708315, study PRJEB35096) | sediment metagenome | biome: marine neritic benthic zone biome [ENVO:01000025]; feature: sediment [ENVO:00002007]; material: shallow marine sediment [ENVO:03000034] sea grass bed [ENVO_01000059] ... | reverse complement strand
GCGGTCACCGGGGCCGCATCGATTCCCGTCGAGCTCATCCACAAGATGCGCGACGTGCTGCAGTTCGAGTCGGTGGTCACCGCCTACGGCCTCACAGAGACCAGCGGCTGCGTCAGCATCTGTCGCCAGGGCGATTCGGCCGAAACGATTGCCAACACGTCGGGGCGTTCCTTCCCAGGCGTCGAAGCACGCGTCGTAGACCCGCAGGGAGGCGAGGTGCCGCGCGGCGAGCCCGGCGAGATCGTCGTGCGCGGCTACAATGTAACGACGGGCTATTTCGGCGAGCCCGAGCAAACGCGCGAGGCGATCGACGAAGACGGCTGGGTTCACACCGGGGACATCGGCGTCATGGATGAAGACGGCTATTTGAAGATCACCGATCGGATGAAAGACATGTTCATCGTCGGAGGCTTCAACGCGTATCCCGCGGAGATCGAAAACATCCTTTCGACACACGAGAAGATCGCGCAGGTCGCCGTCGTCGGAATGCCCGACGAGCGGCTCGGCGAAGTCGGAGCGGCGTTCGTCGTGCTCATGCCCGGCGCAGAGCTCGGCGAGCAAGAGCTCGTCGAGTGGAGCCGAAAGGCGATGGCCAACTTCAAAGTGCCGCGAAAGGTCGAGATCGTGGACGCTCTTCCGACCAACGCCACGGGCAAGGTCTTGAAGTTCGAGCTGCGCGAGCGCCTCGCCGATGCGGCGCAGGTGGGGAAGCCATGAGTGATTTGCTCGATCTTCGAGGCAAGGCCGCGATCGTCACCGGCGGCACGATGGGGGCCGGCAAGGGAATCGCAGAGCGGTTCCTCGAAATGGGGGCCGACGTGACCGTCTGCGCGCGCAACGCCCCCGAAGCGCCGATCGTCGTCGACGGGCGCGAGGCGGTCTTCATCGAAGCGAATGTGCGAAAGCTCGAAAACGTCGGCCGAGTCATCGAAGACGTGATGCAGCGGCATGGACGGCTCGACGTTCTGGTCAACAACGCCGGCGGCTCGCCGCCCGCCGACGCCGCCACTGCCTCCCCGCGGTTTTCGGCGGCGATCATCGACCTCAATCTGACGGCGCCTCTCAACTTCGCGCAAAAAGCAAACGCGATCATGCAGCAGCAGGAGTCGGGCGGCTGCATCATCAACATCGGAAGCGTGAGCGGCCTTCGTCCGTCGCCCGAAACCGCAGCGTACGGCGCCGCCAAGGCCGGGCTGCTCAACCTCACGACGTCGCTTGCCGTCGAATGGGCCCCCAAAGTCCGCGTGAACGCGTTGGCGGTCGGCCCTCTGCTCACCGAGAAGGCCACCATGCACTTTGGCGAAGGCGACATACGCGAGGCGATCGAGAAAACGGTGCCGATGGGTCGCATGGCCCATCCCCGAGACGTCGCCGACGCGTGCCTCTTCTTGGCGTCATCGCTCGCGAGCTACGTGACGGGCGCGACCATCTTGCTTCACGGCGGTGGAGAGTGGCCCGCGTTTCTCCGCGCGTCCAAGGGTGAAGAGGCGTGAGCGCCGATGAGGCCCGTCGGTCCGATGGGCATCTCATGGTCCTCGTGACCGGCGCGACCGGTTTCGTCGGGTCGCATACCACTCGGGCCCTCTTGGCCGCGGGGCACCGTGTCCTTGCGTTCGTTCGCAGCCCCGAAAAGGCGCATCGCGTCCTCGGGCAGCACGAACGGCTCGAGCTCGCCGAGGGTGACATCCGCGACGCGGCGTCGATCCGTTCGGCCGTCCGAGGCTGTGATGCGGTCATTCACACCGCCGCCCTGGTGGCCGTCGGCGTCAAAGGCGACCCGAAAGAGCTCACAGAGGCCAACGTAGAGGGCGTTCGCAACGTCGTTGGCGTCTCTCTCGACGAGGGCATCGCTCGCGTCGTGCACGTGTCGTCGCTCACGACCCTGTTTCGCGGTGACGGCACCACGCTCTCCGAGGCCTCCGAACCGCACGAGTCCAAGCTCCCTTACGGTGCGTCCAAAGTGGCCGCCGAGCGCTACGTGCGCGAGCAACAGGCGGCCGGTCAGCCCGTGAAGATCGTGTATCCGTCCGCGATCATCGGCCCTGACGACCCGGGATTCACCGAGCCGCTCAATGCGCTCCGCATCTTCATCCAAGACTTCATTCCTCTGACGACTTCGGGCATGCAGGTGGTCGACGTACGGGACCTCGCCGTTGCCCTGCGATCGATCGTCGAGGCGGAACCGGGGCCAGGGCGCTATCTGGTCGCAGGGCACTTCCTCTCGTGGCCCGAGGTCGCGCGTTCGCTCGAAGAAGCGTCCGGGAAGCCGCTTCGCAAGATTCGATTTCCCGCGCCGCTTCTTCGCGCGACGGGGTGGTTTCTCGAGCTCGCGCGCCGCTTCGTCGACGTCGAGCTTCCGCTCAACTCGGAGGCCGCCGCGTACGTGACGCGCTGGGATCCGGTCGAAAACTCCACCTCGCTCGAGAAGATGGGGGTGACTTTTCGAGACGCCGGCGAGTCGATCGGGGATACGGTTCGCTGGATGCGCGAGGCAGGCTACCTCGCCGACTGACCGAGCGAGAGAGGAGCTTTGTGATGCAACTGACGGGCAAGCGTGCATTGGTGACGGGTGGCGGAACGGGCGTTGGGTTCGGATGTGCCCAGCGTTTGCTCGAGGCCGGCGCTGAAGTGCTGATCGTCGGGCGTCGCGACGACGTGCTCGAAGATGCCGTTCGCCGGCTGAAAGACGCGGTTCCCGGTGGCTCGGTCGCGTTCCAGGTGTGCGACATCACGGTCGAAGATGAAGTCGTGGCCGCGGTCGACGCTGCTGCGGGCGGCGCAGGCTTGGACATCCTCGTTGCCAACGCGGGGAGTGGCTACCCGGGGCCGATTCTCGATGCACCTGTCGATGCCTGGCAGTTCTGCTGTGAGCTCAACATCGTGGGCACCGCGACGTGCATCAAGCACGCAGGGCTTTCGATGAGAGACCATGGCGGTGGCAGCATCGTTACGATTTCGTCGGTTGGAGGGTCGAAGGTCGAAAAATGGATGGCGCCGTACAGCACGAGCAAGGCTGGCCTCGAGATGCTCACCAAGTGTGCGGCAGTCGAGCTCGCTCCGTTTCGAATCCGCGTGAACTCCATCGCGCCCGGCTACATCGACACGGATTCGATTTCGGACAATTTCAGCCCGGAGTTCATGGAGCAACTCGTCGACCACACGCCGCTTGGGCGCGCTGGGGCTGCGCAGGAAGTCGGCGACGCCGTCGTCTACCTCTCGGCCGACACCGGCGCGTTCGTCACCGGGCAAGTGCTCGGGGTGTGCGGCGGGATGAGCATTGCCCAAGGAGACGACTTCGAGGAGCTCAATCGCATGATGTACGGCGACGAGGTCATGGATGCCGTGATGGGCAAGGCGTGAGCGGAGCCTCGGAAATCCGAGTCGGCGAACCGCACCGGCCGCTCCCCGTGAAAGTCATGAACTTCGCCGGGCGAGCCGCGCGCGCGCTCGGGTGGGAGCCGGTGTCGCTCGCCCCGGAGCACCTGATCGAGAAGGCCGTGAAGGCGGCTGGCAGCTCCGACTTCGGTGGGGATGATTTTCGAGAAGGCCTCGTGCGTTTTCTGCAGAGCGCCGAGCGCGAGGCCGACCTCACTCTGCTCGGGCGGATCATGGTGTCGAGCTATGCGACCGACAATCTCGTCAACCGTCTGCGGCTGGTGGACTGGCGCAAGAGCCACCCCGCGGTTGCCAACGAGGAGATCGTTCGACCTCTCTTCATCGTCGGGCTCCCACGAACCGGCACGACGATCCTGCATTCTCTGCTCGCGCAGGACCCGGCAAACCGTTCGCCCCTCGCCTGGGAGATCCAGCACCCCGTTCCACCGGCATCGCCCGACACGTTTCTGAACGACCCGCGCATCGCCAAGCAGCAGAAGACGCTCGACCAGCTCTTCGCGCTCGTGCCGGGATTCGAGGCGATGCATCCCATGAGTGCGACGCAGCCCGAGGAGTGCGTCGCGGTGTTCACGCAGTGTTTCCGGTCCGAGCAGCTTCAGGTTCAGTTCAACGTGCCGTCGTACCAGGCCTGGGTCGACGAAGCGGACATGCGATCCACGTACGAGTACCACCGGCGGTTCTTGCAACACGTTCAGTCGGGCGGCGTGTGTGGCGAACGGTGGGTGCTCAAGTCTCCGGCGCACTTGAACAAGCTCGACACGCTTCTCGAGGTTTACCCGGATGCGCGCATCATCCACACCCACCGCGACCCGATCAAGGTGTGCGCGTCGGTTGCGAGCCTCACCGCCATGCTTCGCGGCGCAAGCACCGATCGAATCGACCTTCACGAGATCGGGCGCCAGCAGCTCGAATGGTGGGCCAAGCTCGTCAACCAGTCGCTCTCACAGCGAAAGCGCTTTGCCGAGAGGGGCGACCAGTTCTTCGACGTCCAGATGAGAGAGACGGTGGCCGACCCGCTCGACGTCGTGCGCCGGATGTACGCGCACTTCGGCTACTCGCTCAGTGACGGGCTGGCTGAGAAGATGCGCGCCTTCATGCGAGCAAACCCTCGCGAAAGGCACGGCGCCCACACCTACACGCCAGAAGACTTCGGTATCGACTCGGTGCGCGACCGGGAGCTGTTCGCCGAATACATCGAGCACTTCGGGCTTCAGGAGTAGCAACGATGCGGCGCTGGTGAGGACGCGTCGGGATAGGTAGGCTAGGCCTCGATGGTCTCTGGGCGCGCGATACGTGTGCTTTCGCTCTCGTTCATCGGCATCGCGTTCTCGGTGACCGGGAGCGCAGGCGCGATCATCACGCGGGATGACGTCCCTGACGACGACTACGTGGTGGACGACTCCGAGTATCCCGAGGTGGTCGACCTCTTGTCGCGTGGCGAATGCACGGGCACGCTGGTTCACCCGAGCTACTTGTTGACGGTGGCGCATTGCGCAGGTTGGCTCGAAGCCGGCGCGGCGCTGACGGTGTCCGGAGCTCGTCACCAAGTCGCGGAGGTCATCTTGCATCCTCTCTGGAATGGCCGCGCAAACGACATCGCTCTCGTGCGACTCACGGAAGCGGTCGTAGGCGTGGACCCGGTTCCGCTTTATCGCAACACGGATGAGCTCGGCCAAGCAATCGTCATCGTGGGGCGTGGCGTTCATGCAACCGGGCTCGAGGGGGAGCCTGGTGGCGCCCTCGACGGCCGCCTTCGTCGCGCGACGAACGTCGTTTCCGCTGTGTATGGCGAGTGGCTGCAGGCGTATTTCGAACCCCCTAGCGACCCGAGCGCAACAGAGCTCGAAGGCGTCGGCGCAGCCGGCGACAGCGGCGGCCCCGTGTTCGTCGAAACGGAAGAGGGACGTTTTCTCGCCGGCCTCAACGCCTGGGGCGATTCACGACAGGACTCTGCCATCGGACGGTACGGCGCTTGGGATTACTCGACGCGCGTTTCGCACTTCGCGGATTGGATCGACGAGGAGCTGGGGGTCGCGTCGCCAGGCGAGGGCGACGGGTCGGCCGTGTTCGGTGATGCTCAGGCATCTGGTTGCCACGCGGCGCGTGACGGCGGCCCGTCCAGGCGTGGGAGCACCTTGATCGTCTTGCTACTTGCGCTTCCGTTCATCAATGGTCGGCGACGCTTCGGCATGCCTTCAACCCAACGAGATTGATCGTTGACACCCATACGAGAGTCGTCCACCGTCGCAGCGTGACCGTGCACGCGTGGTGGCGTCGCACGAGCAAAGGAGTTGGATATGATTCGTAGCTTAATTCTGGCGTGCACCTGTGCGTCATTGGTCGGGTGCAGCAGCAGCGACGAGGGTGCGCCTCCCGTCGAGGCGGAAGAGGTCACCGTCGACGCGTTCAACGTCGCGTTGGCTGGCGCCTTCATCCCATACGAGACCGAGCGGCGGCAACCGATCGCCGACGCGATCGCCGTCCACGATGCCGACATCCTGTGCCTGCAGGAGGTGTGGACGCAGGCCGACAAAGAGCTGATTCGGGACACCGCCGCCGCCATGTATCCGCACAGCGCGCTGTTCGAAACCGACCTCGACACCCCTGTCGACGACCCCACCGACCAGCAGGGTGAAATCCCGCCGGCCCCGACGACCGTTCCGTGCCCGGATGCCGAAGGCGGTGACGGGATGAACATCCTCGCGCAGATGAACGAGGCGATCGACTGCGTTCGCGACTCTTGCTCGACCATCCCTGGAAGCGACGAAGGCCGCACCACCAGCGCCGGATGCGCCTCCGAGAACTGCGCCATCGCGGTGGCGGGGCTCTTGTTTGGCGACGAGCAGCAGCAGCGCTGCTACGCGTGTGTGGTCACCCAGCTTCCAACGTCGACCTTCACCGACATGCGCGATAGCTGTGCGAACGTCGTGAACCAAGATCTTGCGTTTGGCGGGCAGAATGGGGTGATGATCCTTTCCCGGCATCCGCTCGCAAACGTCGCGCAGTGGGTCATTCCGGGCACCTGGAACCGCCGCACGATTTTGACGGCCACCGCTCAGCTGCCCAACGGCGCGGAGCTCGACGTGCACTGCAATCACTTGACGCCGATTTTCACCGTGGCGCCGAACACCATCAACACGTTCCCCTACACCGGCCAGTATGGGAACGGCATGACCGGGCCCGAGGGCTGGCAGGCCGAGCAGGAGCTCCAAGCGGAGAAGCTGATCGCATACGTCGAGCAGGCGAGCGGCACTCGACCGGCCGTCGTGCTGGGTGACTTCAACGCGGGCCTCGCGTTCCCCGAGCAGGACATCGCCGGTGAAGGCGAAGCGACCTACGACGCCCTCGCACTGACCTACACGCCCGCATACACGATGGACTACACCCCGCAGTGCACGTTCTGCACCACGAACCCCGTCACCGACACGGTCGCGTCCGTGTGGATCGACCACATTTTCATGCACAACCTCGCTGCAGATCGCATCGTCGAGACGGCGCGCATCTTCGATGAGGATGTCGTCGACGTCGAGGGCGAAGACGGTCCTATGACCGTCCCGCTTTCCGACCACTTCGGCATGCGGACGGTCCTTCTGGTACCTTAGCCGGAGGAGCAGCGTGCGGTGGCGAGCAGACGCAGCTTGAAGATCGTTTTCGGGCTGACGCTGCTCGCGGCGCTGGTGTTCGGCGCAATGCGATGGCGTGCGGCCGTGGCTCCGCGTGCGGCGCCGAGGAGCGCCCCCGTGGTGATCTTCGTCGTTCTCGACACGGTTCGAGCGGACCGCACCTCGCTCTGCGGGTACCGACGACCGACCACGCCGGTGCTCGAGAGCCTCGCTGCGAAAGGCGCGACCGTCGCGTGCAACTCCCACTCGCCTTCCACCTGGACACTTCCGAGCCACGCTACCTTCTTCACCGGGGTCGGCCTCGACCAGCATCGCTCGGGCGGCGGCGGGGGGACCGAGCGAATGAAGACCGGCAGCGTGATGCCGCTCGGGCCGGAGCTCCCGACCCTTGCCGAGGAGATGTCGGCGCGCGGCTATCAGACCCTGCTGCTTTCCGGCAACCCGGTGGTGTCCGAGCGGCTTGGGCTCACTCGCGGCTTTGATCGCGTGGCGATCGCCCGCCGCTACCCGATGATGCACGACCACCGCTTGGCCGACCGGCTGAGGGGTTTGCTTCGGGTGTCGCGACTGGATCCAAGCCGGCCTCTCTTCCTCTTCGTCAACATCGCGGATGCCCACGCGCCTTGGACCGCCATCCCGGAGGGCGTCGATTTCGTGCCCCCGCGCCCGCCGATGTCGATCAGCCCGGGCCGCGAGCGGTTCGAGTCGGGGCAAATGGCGGAGACCGAGGCGGCGGAATTCCTGGCGCACCTCTCGGACGTGTACGACTACGCGGTGTTTCGAGCCGACCGGTCTCTTGGGTTGGTTCTCGAGGCTCTACAGAGCCGGGGCTGGCTCGATCAGGGGTATCGGCTGATCGTCACGTCGGACCACGGCGAGTATCTCGGCGAGCACGGCTTGGTCGAGCACGGCCGCCCCTTCTTCTACGAGCCGGTCACGCGAGTCCCGTTTCTGTACTTCAGCACGGACGGTGCGCTCCCTCTCCCGGACGGCATTCCGTCGGTTGCTGCGCATGCGCTCGCCCGCGACGGCGTGTTGCCGAAGGCGGCGCTGCCCGGGTTTGCGGCGGTGTTCCGGACGGCGACCGGCGGCGAAGACGGCCAGCAGCCATGCACCCATGCGCGCGCGGGTCTTTGGAAAGACGGTGACAAGCTCGTCGCCGACCGCGGCACGGTGGTTCAATTCGACCTCGAAAGCGACTCGTTGGAAGAAGCGTCCCGCCCGGCAAACGATCACCGCGACGCGCGGGCGCTTCTCGGGCACTGTCGCGCCCTCGACCAGGCCTACGCGTCGCGCCCGACGCTCGACCCCGAGGAAGCGGCTTCGGTGAACGATCAGCTCCGCGCCCTCGGCTACCTGCGCGACGGAGACGACGAGACGGGCGCGGACTCCGAAACGCAGCCGTGAGCCGGCCGGCGCTCAGCCATTCATGTCGCGGAGCACCATCTCCATCCGCTTGAACACGTCGTCGATCACCTTGGCCTCGGGCAAGATCGTCATGCGGAAGTAGTTGCGGTAGTCGACGTTGAAGCTCGAGCCGGGGGCGACGAGCACGTGCTGGGCCTCGAGTAGCTCCATCGCGAAATCTTGATCGTCGAAATCAGGAAGCTTCTGGGTGTCGGCGCCGACGAACGCATACATCGAGCCCCCGGGGACGACGAGGTTCAGAAACTCACTCGATTCGACGCCGCGGATCACCGCTTGGCGCGACTCGTAGAGGCGCCCGCCGGGGCGCACGAGCTTCTTGAGGCTTTGGTACCCGCCGAGCGCGGTCTGCACGCCCCACTGCCCGGGCACGTTGCTGCAAAGACGAAGCGACGCGAGAAGGTCGAGCCCCTGAAGATATTCGTTGGCGTGCTCGTTGGTGCCGCTGAAGGCGACCCAGCCAACCCGGAAGCCGCAGGCGCGATATACTTTCGATAGCCCGCTGAACGTACCGCAGAGCGTGTTTTGCACCAGCGGCGCGATCGGAACGAACTCGGCATCGTCGTACACCATGCCGTCGTAGATTTCGTCGCTGAAGATCACCAGGCCGTGAGCCTCTGCGAGTGCGACCATGGCCTCGAGTACCTCGCGGCTGTAGACCGCCCCGGTCGGATTGTTCGGGTTGATGATGACGATGGCGCGGGTGCGCTCGTTGATCAGCTTTTCGAGCGCGGCCAAATCCGGCTGAAACGCGTTGTCCGGGCTGCACGGATAGTGCACGGCGTGGCCCCCGTTGAGCATCACGGCCGCCGTCCAAAGCGGGTAGTCGGGGCTCGGGATGAGCACCTCGTCGCCCGGGTTCAACAAGGCGCGGAGCGTGAGGTCGATCAGCTCGCTGACGCCGTTGCCGATGAACACCTGCTCCGCCGTCACGTTCATCACGCCGCGGTCCTGATGCTGCATCACCACCGCCTCGCGCGCGGGGAAGATGCCTTTTTGATGACAGTAGGCCTCGCTGCTCGGGAGGTTTTCGATCATCGCCATCCGCATCGTCTCGGGAGTACGAAAGCCGAAAAGCCCCGGATTCCCGATGTTGAGCGAGACGATTTCATACCCCTGACGCTCCATTTCGTGAGCGCGCTGGGCGAGACGTCCGCGGATCTCGTAACGCACGCCGCGCAGGCTGTCGCTAGGTTGGATGTCGCTGGTCATCGTCTGGACCCGAGTCGGCAGTTCATGATGGACGCAGCCCCCGATGTCGAGCGGCCGCACCGGCCGCCGCGTTTTGCCGCGCTCCGGGTGCCGTGCTACCCGCGACCGTCGGCGCATGGGTGCTCCACCTCCACATCGTCCCCGCATCGTGCGCTGGGCCAACCGGCTCGGGTCGCTCGTGGCTCCGCGGTGGCCGTCGCTCGACCCAGACGACATCGTGGCGACCGCTTCCCGGAAGGCCCGCTCGCAGAGCTTCGGTGACTTCGACTTCGACGAGCGGCTCATTCGCATCGTGGAGGCCGTCGAGCGCGAGGCGGATCTCCACTGGATCGGTCGACTGGCGGTGCGCCAGTCGCTCGTGATGGGGCTCGAAAGCCGGTTTGGGCTCTATCGGTACCGGGAGACCCACCCTGAAATCGCCGGCGTTCCAATCCAAAGGCCGGTGTTCATCGTCGGGCTCCCCCGCACCGGGACGACGATCCTGTTCAATCTCCTCGCCCAAGACCCGGCGAATCGCGCGCCCCGAGGCTGGGAGGTGCAGTACCCGAATCCGCCCCCGGAGGCCGGCACCTACCAGACCGACCGACGCATCACGGAGGCCGAAAAGTACTTCGGGCAAATGGAGCAAATGGCACCCGAGCTCCCGGCGATTCACGAGATCGGCGCGAAGCTCCCACAAGAGTGCCTTCCGATCCTCGCACAGACACTCCTCAGCATTCAACCGAGCTTGGCGTACAACATTCCGAGCTACCAGGACTGGGTCGACCAGCAGAGCGCAGCGCCGGCGTATCGCTACCACCGCCACTTCCTCGAGCACCTTCAAAGCCGCTACATGAAAGAGCGGTGGGTGCTGAAGAGCCCGGCGCACCTCCGTACGCTCCACGCGATGCTCGACGAGTATCCAGACGCGCGAGTGATCTTCACGCACCGCGATCCGGCCAAGACCATCCCTTCGCTCGCGAGCCTGACCTACACGGTGCGTGGTATCGTCTCGGACTCCGTGGACGCCGCCGCCGTCGGTCGCGAGCAGCTTCACTGGTGGGCGGATGCGATCGATCACGCCATGGCCGTGCGCGCGCGCCATGCGGACAAGAAAGATCGCTTCGTCGACATCCACTTCGAAGACGTGATCGCGGATCCGGTCGTCGCGCTTCGCGGGGCGTACGAGCGGCTGGGCTTGCCCTGGTCCGACGGCGCTGAGCGGCGGATGCGCGCCTTCGTCGCCGAGAGCCCCCGCGGCAAACACGGAGCCCATCGATACGAGCTCGGGGACTTCGGGCTCGAGCTCGGCGAGATTCGCGAACGTTTCCGCGGCTACTGCGAGGCGTTCGATGTGCGGCTTGTGAGCTAGACGCCCGCGCATGCGCCATTGACAAGCGCACGGCGAAGCGAGACACGGGGATCGGCATGTCGAACCCAAGTGAAGACACACCAAGCCAAGCGGCGTGGAACCGATTTGCGGACCGCCTCAAGGAGATCGGCGACAAGATCGTCGGCCCGACCGGGGCACGCGGCCCGCGCGAGCGCGCAGAGGGGTTTCGCTACTTGCTCGGTTTACTCGCCGCGGCACAGGAGCTCGAGGTCGAGGTCGACACCCGTCAGCCGAGGCTCGCTCGCATGTTCATGCCCACCCGGCGGAGCTTCGTCGCAGACGGGATCGATACCCTGTATCACGAGGCCAAGCTCGATCCCGAGCGATCCTACGTGTTCACGGTTCGCCGCGCGGACGACATCTTCTTTTCGATCGTGGTCTACGCGAGCGACGACGAAGGCATGCGCGACATGGTGAGCTTTCTGGTCGATACGGATCTCGTCTTCGAAGATGGCGTTGCGACGATTCACATCGGCAAAGAGCGCCCTGACGAAGCTCAGAATTGGCTCGAGCTCGACGGCCACGCGCCCTTCATCCTCACGCGTCAGTATTTCCCCGACTCGGTCCTCGAGGTCGACGACGGCGTGTATCGGCCCGCGACGATGACGATACGGTGTACCGACGACGTTCGAACCCCCGAGGAATACGGACCGGAGCACCTTTCAGCCGCTCTCGATCGGGCGACGGCCTTTCTCGACGCGTGTGGATTCGGCCCTCGGCATCTCGGCCTTCGTCGCGCTCAACACGATTCAATACGATGACGACGGCGGCGGCACGCCGACGCGGATTGGCGCGGACGGAAAGATGGTGGTCGACGAGGAGCGCTACGATCGGCACACGGCCGACGAAGTCG
>CAJIBU010000005.1_pt1 | contig 11954 bp, 12 predicted proteins | sample 9199451 | NCBI WGS metagenome assembly CAJIBU01 (sample SAMEA7708315, study PRJEB35096) | sediment metagenome | biome: marine neritic benthic zone biome [ENVO:01000025]; feature: sediment [ENVO:00002007]; material: shallow marine sediment [ENVO:03000034] sea grass bed [ENVO_01000059] ... | reverse complement strand
TGCTGTTCGAAGACGAGCAGGCGGCGAGCGCCGTGACGAAGCCCATTGCGGCAATCGCCTGCAGCGCGCCGAGGTGCCGCGTCATCGCCCCCCTTCGACCGGGGACGCCGTGCTATCGGCAGCGCTGAGCGCGGAGAGCTTTTCGACGAGCTGAGGCTGGGTTTTGACGCCGAGCTTTCGCATGGCCGATTGAAGCGCGTCGCTCACCCTCGACCGCGAAATCCCCAGCCGGTATGCGATGAGCTTGTGGCTGTCGCCGAGCGCCGCGTAGGCGACGACCTGGCTTTCGCGCGCCGTCAGCCCGCGAGGGTCGAAGACGCGCGGGGCGTTGGGCATCGCGAGCACGTAGCGGCGCTGGTCGGTGTCGAACCATTCCACCATCGACCAGCGGCCGCGAAGAAGGGCCCACCAAATCTCGAGCGCCTGCTGTGGGTCCTCCCGTCGAAGCGGTCCACGCGCGCGGTCGATGTTTACCGCAGCCTCGCGGAGAGCGTGCCGCGATTCAGGCAGCTGGGCTTCTTCGACCGCATCGGTGACGTCGAAGCTCTTGGGGTCGATCATTGCGTGCGCCCCCATCGGAAGGCCGGAGGCTGCGCTTTCGGTGTTCTGATCGACGAGCTTCGACAGGGCCCCGCGCAGGCGAAGGCCGGAGCTCATGTGCGCCGCGAGCATCTGCCAGCGATTGCGTTCGGCCCGGCTCAACTCGATGGTCTCTTGAACCGGCGCGATGATGTGCACCCCGCGACCGTCCGGGTCCATGGCGGTGACGCCGAGCCCGTCCTGCGCGTAGTCGATGTGGCGACGCCAGGCCTCGAGAAAGCGTGGCTGTTCGGCGTTGACCTCGGACAAGACCCCGATGCCGGAGTGGATCTGGGTGCGCATCTCGTCCGGCGGCAGCTCCGACATTGCGCGCATCAGGCGTATCGGGAAATCTTCGGGCCCCGTGGCCACGTGCAGCTCCTCGACGTCTGCGGGCCCTCCGCCCTTTGGCAGGCGCCCGACGAGCCCCGCGACGCCGAGCCCGTGATCGATGAGGTCGACCGCCGACCTCATCAGCTTCGGGAACCACTCTTGGTCCGAGCTCTGCAGGTCGTACGCAGCCTCGGTGACGCTGATCGCGGCTTCTACCCTGCGCTCCATCCTCGCCCTTCGCTCCGAGGATATGTCGATTGCTTCCTAGAGAGCAACGGCCTCCCATCGAGGCCCGGCAGGCGTTCATATAAATTCATAAAAGAGTACGCCTGACCTCTGTGCGCCAACTGTAGAGTAGGGTCGCCGGTCGCCTTCCGGCCGGACTTTCCTACAGGAGGTACTTCATGCGCAGAATCGTAGCGGCCAGCTTCGTCGCACTGTTGCTGCAGTGTTTCGGATGCGGTCAGTTCTTCGTTCTCTCATCGGTGACGGCATCGCAAGAGGGCCAAGCCCACGTGTTCAGCACCAAAACGGCACACGTTTGCAAAACCACGGAAGCGGGGCAGCCGGTCTGCACCGAGGCCGCAAAGCATTGAGGTTCGTCATGTCGATCATTCGCAACATCGTTTTGGTTTTGGTTCTCATCACGACGCTCGGCGGCTGCACGATCATTCGCGGCACCGCGGCCGGCCCTGCTGGCGACGCCTGGTACGTGCGCGCTGGCTACTACACAGGGAAGGTGAAAGGCATCTACTACTGCCCTGCCGATCAGTTGGGATGCCAGCAGGCCGCAATAGTGAGCCGCGAGGAGTTTCAAAAACTCACGGCAAAGAAGGTATCAGGCGGCGAACAGGACGCGGCCTTCTAGGGCGTGGCGCACGAGCCGCGGCAGTCATCCGCGATCGTTGTTCGGCTGTTCAGCCTTCATCCAAATTCAGAAAACTTCACGCAAATTCACAGGGCGGCGTGGTCAAGTGTCTTCCATGAGACACGTAGTCCTGTTTAGCGTTTTGTTTTCCGTTGCGGCGATTCACGGATGCGGTGAGTCGAGCGAGGCTCGCGGTCCTTCGGCGACGCCTTCCGTTTCTTGTGGTGACGGAGACGACTGCACGTCGGGTTGCGTCTGCTCGAGCGGATTTTGCTGCGATTCTGACGAATGTGGCGGTCGCGGCGCGTGCGTTGACCTCCTCGGGGCAGGACTGACCTGTACGTCCAACGGTCAATGCCGAGGCGGGCTCTGCGGGCCCGACAGGACCGGAGAGAAGAATGTGTGTCACGTGTCGCCGGGGCAAGAGTGCACAGTCGACACCTGTGAGCACTGCGAGGGCTACGACCAAAACGGAATCGGCATGTGTCCTCTACCGTGCACCTCGGACAGGCAGTGCGAAATCGAAACCGGCAGAAGCGACGTGAGCTGCTGGAATTCGGATCCGTTTCCAAACCTTGGCTTTTGCCGAGTGGAATTCCTCGTCACCTGTGGCGATGACACGGCCACGATCTGCCCGGACGGATATCGCTGCGGCACTCTCGCGCGAAACGTGTGCTTGCCTTTGGCCTTCGAGAACGGGACGCCGTGTCGGACCTCCGAAAGCTGCGCCTCGGGGATTTGCGGTGCCGAAGGGGTCTGCGTGGGCGGAGAAGAGGGGGACGCCTGCGAGCTCGCGAGCGATTGTGCAGGGGAGCAGCTCTGCAGCGCGGCTGGCATCTGCCAAAATGGAATGGACGGCGACGCGTGCCAGTCAGCGGACGACTGCGCTTTCAAGCACGGATGCAATGACGAGTCGGTTTGCGAGCAGATCCCCGATTGCACCGGGGAGGCGACCGCTTGCTCGGAGGTCACCCTCGAACAATGCGGGCAGGCGCCTCAATGTGGGACGGCAAGTCGCTGCACGGGCAACGCGCCGTCGTGCGCGACGAGAGCCTTTCGTTCGCTGTGCCTGGAGGGAGAGGGCTGCTACTGGACGACGGGGACGGTCATCGACTACGTCTGCGACGGCCTTCATGTGAACTGCTTCAGCTACGAGAACGAAACCCACTGCGCGCGCGGAGAGAGCTGGTGTAGCTGGGAGCCGCGGTGTGTCGGCACGCCCTCGTGCCTCGAGCTCAACACCGCCCAGTGCGAGCTCCAGCCTGGGTGCGTCGCAACCGAGCTCTAGGGCGCAGCGCAGCGCATGACCACGTGCGCTTGGGCGATGCCGGTTGGCACCACTTCGACCGTGGTTTGGGCCGTGCAAACGGCGGCGCCATCGGCGTCGAGCGCGGTGAGGTCGAGCGTGTACGGTGCGCCTCCGGCCACCTCTCCGACGATCGATTCCCAGACGTTCGTTTCCATGGGCCCACTTCCGAGGTCGACGGTGCTCGAGCCTGCCGGGTCGAGCGCACCCTCGTAGGTCTCGACCTGGGGTCCGTCGCGAGTTTCGAGAAGGAAATCGAGCGTTCTCGTCAGCAGGTAGTGGACGCTCTCGATGTTTGCGGCCGCGGTCGGAGTCTCCGCGGACACAATCAGCCCGCCTGCGGGCCCGCAGAAGTACTTTCGAACCGCGGATGCATCCGAAAGCGGGCTCTGCGGGCAGCCGGGATCCTCCATGACGACATAGAGCTCTGGCGGAGGACGCGGCTCGATATCATACGCTTCGGACGCCGTGAAGATCACCTCTCCGTCTGAATCGCGCAGCCGAAACTGAATCGTACATGGCCCGGGGATGAGCTCGATGGGGCCTCTGAAGACCGCGGTCACCCCGTCTTCGAGCTCTACATCGCCAGCACGGCCGAGCGCCCCGTCTGTCTCCACGCTCTTGGTATCCTCGGACAAACACGCCGTGTAGTAGTCCAGCGACCAGTCGTCTGCGTCGGCAGTGAACCTCGTGTCTCGAGCGTACGGAACGAGCACCGTTACCTCGGTCGCGGCCGCTTCGACCGATGGCGTCGCGGGCTCGCCGCACCCAGCACCGGCGACGAGCAGGCAGCCCACGACAGCTTGGCTTGCGCGAAGAGTGCGCATCATGGCGGGCCCTCCTCGGCGGTGAAGCAAGGCAGCGTGACTTCGATCTGCGCCACTGCATTCGGAAGGATGTCGAGCCGGCGTTCTGCGGAGCAAAGCTCGCTGCCTTCTGAGTCGAAAGCGGTCATCTCGACCAGGTATCGAGTCGCGGGCACGTCTTCGATCGCGGTCTCCCAACGCACGATCGGTGTTTCGCCTTCTCCGAAATCGACCTCGCCAAGCCCCGCGGCCGTGAGCTCGCCTCGATAGACCTCCGTCGTCAGCGGGTCGTCGATGAAGGCCGCAAAGTCGGTGAGCTCGCTGATCACGTACTCGACGCGGTCGACCTCGACCACGGCGGGAAGCTGGGCCGATAGAATCAACCCGACCACGGAGAAACAAGACTTGCGCACCGTGTCCGGAAGAGGCGTCGTCGTACAATAGAACTGATAGCAAGGCGCTTCGAAGAAGAGCTCAGGCGGCCACTCCGAAGGCGCGGGCAAGGTCTCCGTCCACGGGCAGACCGCCTCGCCATCGTCGTCTCGCCCGATGAACGTGAGCTCGCATGGCCCGGAGAGTGGGCTCAGCGCTCCCTTCCAGACCGCGGTTGGCCCCTTCGATCCTCCGTTGAAGGTATCGGCCTTCGAGAGCGTTCCCTCGAGCTCCATCGAGTCGCAGCGAATCGCGTATTCAAAAGAGGTGACGAGCGAATCCAGGTGAGTCCTGCCGTCGGGCCCTGATGGCAGCAGCACCGTGAGCTCGGTGACCGGCTGCTCGGTGCCCGGCCCGCTCGACTCCCCGCATGCCGGCGCGATCAGGGCGCCAGCCACGAGCATCAGTCGAAGCAGCCAAGCCATAAGGAGCCCACGCTACCACTGCGCGAGACACCCATACAAGAGTGGCTTTCAGTACCGAAATGGCCATGCGAGGAAGTAGCGCTTCAGTCGCAGATAGGCGCCGTAGAGGCCGAGCGGCTCGATGACGAGCACCACGATCACCAGCAGGCTGAAGAGCAGCGTGCTTTGTTGCGCGGATGACAAATTCGAGAGGATCGGAAGCTCGCGACCGACGGTTTCGGCGAGGGGCGTGAGGATGACGAAGGCAAGCGCGCCCATGACCGCGCCCCCCACGGTGCCGATGCCGCCGAGCACGATCATGGCGATGTACTGCACGCTCATCAGTAGATCGAACGGTGGCTCCACCGTGATGTACTGCTGCTGGTAGGCAAACATGGCGCCGGCGACGCCTGCGAGAAAGCTCGAGATGCCAAACGCGAGGATCTTCGTGCGGGCCGGGGACACGCCGAGGGCCTCGGCCGCGAGGTCGGAGTCGCGAACCGCCATCATCGCCCGCCCGGTGCGAGAGCGGCGAATGTTCGAGACCACCACGGTGCACCCCACGGCGAGCGCCACGTAGAGGAAGTAGAGCTTTTGGTCGAACGACAGCTCGAACGGGCCGAGGGTGAGCGCGTTGCTGAAGTCGCCGAGGCCGCCGTCGGGCTCTGCAAACCAAAGGTGCATGGGCACGGAGGTTCCCACGACGCCTCCCGTCCATTCCGGGAGCGACAAGAGCGTGTGGTCGACGACGAGCAAGAGACCGATCGTGACGATTGCGAGGTAGAGCCCGCGCAGGCGAAGGGCGAACGGGCCGATCAAAAGCCCCACTGCGGCTGCCGTTGCGCCGCCGAGCGGCATCATCATCCAAAACGGCAGCCCGAAGTGCTTGCCGCCCACCGCGACCGTGTACGCGCCGACAGCGAGGAACGCGGCGTGGCCGAGGCTGATCTGGCCTGCGAAGCCCGTGAGCAGCATGAGCGCGAGCGAGCCCACGGCCGCAGTCGATGCCTGGTTGGCGATGCTGATCCAACGCGTGCTCGCGACGAACGGCCAAAGGAGCAGGAACACGGCGAGCAGCGCGAGACCGAATTGCTGCCAGCGGTCCGGAAACCGCCGGAGGTCCTGTTCATAGGTGGTGACGAGCGGCTTGGTGGGCATCAGACGCGCTCGACTTCCGCGGTGCCGAACAGGCCGTACGGCCGAACGACCAAGAATGCGATCATCACGACGTAGGGGAAGACCGCGTGGAAGTTGTGGCCGAACTCGCCGAGGTACGGGTTGACGTAGCCCTGAGCGAGCACCTCGAGCACGCCGAGCAGCAGGCCTGCGAGCACCGTGCCCCAGACCGAATCGAGGCCACCGACGATCACCGCCGGGAACGCGCGCAGGGCGACGAAGCCGAGGTTCACCTCGACCGCGCGGGGGAAGAGCCCGAGGCACATGCCTGCCAGCGCCGCATAGGCGCCCGAGATGAACCACGTAGTGCCGAAAACGCGGCCGACTGGGATGCCCATCGCGAGCGCGGTTTCCTGGTCGCTCGCGGTCGCGCGCATCGCCACGCCGACGCGCGAGTAGGTGATGAGGATGTAGAACGCGAGGAGCGCGCCGGCGCAGAGCGCCATGGTGCCAAGTGCGTTGAGCGGCACGCTGACCTCGCCGAACATCACGTCGCCGGTGGTTTCCCAAGGCGTGGGCATGCCGCGCGGGTCGGTGCCCCAGATGATGAGCGCAAGCGAGCGGAGGATGGCGCCGATGAAGATCGTGACGATGATGGTGACGAACACCGGGCGCCCGATCAGCGGCCGCAGCACCACGCGCTCGATCGCGGCGCCGAGGAGGCCTGTAATGACCATGGCCGCGGGCACGGCGACCAACAGCGGGAGCCCCGCGGCGTGGAGGCCCACCGCGCTGAACGCGCCGATCACCAGAAACTCGCCCTGGGCGAAATTGAAGACCTGGCTGGCCCGATAGATCACGACGAAGCCGAGCGCGACGAGCGCGTAGGCCGAGCCGAGCGCCAGGCCCGAGACCAAGAGCTGAAGAAAGGTCGTCACGCGTAAATCCCGTCGATGAGATCGCCCCAGATGTCGTGAATCGCGCGGCGGCGCACCTTTTGGGTCGCGGTGAGCTCGCCGTCGTCCTGGTGAAGCTCCTTCGGGAACAGCCGGAACTCCCGCACCTGTTCTGCGCGTGCCAGGAGCTCGTTGGCGCGGTTGATCTCCGTGTCGATGAGCTTTTGCACCTCGGGCTTGGAGCTGAGGTCCTCGAAATCGGTGTAGGGGAGGGCGCGCCGCGTTGCCCAGTCGCCAACCGCCTCGCCGTCGATTTGAACGAGCGCGCTCACGAACTTGCGGCGGTCGCCGATCGCCACGGCTTCTTTGACGAACGGCGAGGTCTTCATCGCGTTTTCGATCTTTTCAGGGGAGAGGTTCTTGCCGCCTGCCGTGACGATGATCTCCTTCTTTCGGCCGGTGATCTTCAGGTAGCCGTCTTCGATTGCCCCGACGTCCCCCGTGTGAAGCCAGCCGTCCGAATCGACGGTCTCGGCGGTTGCTTCGGGGTTGTGGAGGTAGCCGATGAAGACGTTGGGCCCGCGCACGAGGATCTCTCCGTCGGCGGCTGTTTTGCATTCGAGCACGGGGAGCCCGATGCCGACCGAGCCAATGCGAGCGGCGCCTGGCGGGTTGATGTGGCTCACCCCCGCGCTCTCGGTCATGCCGTATCCCTCGAGGATTGGAACGCCGATCCCCCAAAACCAGCGAAGCAGATCGGCGCTGATCGGCGCGGCTCCGCTCACCGGCAGCCGGCATCGCCGAAGGCCGAGCCGCTCCTGCAGCGCTCTAAACACCAGCAGGTCGCCGATGCGCATCATGAATCGCTCCCAAAGCGAGGGCTTGGTCGCGCGCGCGGGGTCGCGAATCGCCCTGCCGCGTGCGGAAAAGTAGTTGAAGAGCGTGCGCTTCAGCCACGTGCTGTCGGCCATGCGCAGGGTGATCGACGCGTTCATCTTCTCCCAGATGCGGGGCACCCCGAGAAACACCGTGGGCGAGACTTCGCGCAGGTCTTCTTGGACGGTGGCGATCGATTCCCCGAAGTGCACGACCGCGCCGCTCGCCATCGGCTGAAACAAGCTGAAGATCTTTTCGGCCACGTGGCAAAGTGGCAGATAAGAGAGGATCACGTCTTGGTCCGAGGCGCCGAGCATCGGCAGCATGACGTCGGTGCCCGAAAGCGCGTTGGCCGACGAGATCAGCGCGCCCTTGGGTTTACCGGTAGTGCCGGAGGTGTAGACCACCATCGAGGCCGTCAAAGGGTCGAGCCCATCGACCCTCTCGTCGAACCAGCCGGGCTCCTTCTCGAGCAACTCGCGGCCGCGCGCGATGAAGTCGTCCCATCGCATGAGGCGGTCATCGTCGTAGTGGCGGGTGCCCTTTGGGTCGAAGATGACCACGTGCTTCACGGTCGGGGTCTCGTCGCGGCATGCGATCGCCTTGTCGACTTGCTCTTGGTCCTCGCAAAACAGCACCACCGACTGGCTGTGGTCGAGGATGTAGGCAACGTCGGGCGGGGGGTTGGTTTGGTAGATCCCGACGGCGCGGGCGCCGATCCCTTGCGCGCCGAGGTCGGCGTAGAGCCACTCGGGGCGGTTTTCGGAGAGGATTGACACGTGGTCCCCAGGCCTCGCCCCGAGCTCCCACAGCATCCGGCCGCACGCGCTCACCTCCGCGTAGTACTCGGCCCAGGTGATCGGCTTCCAGACGCCGAGGTCCTTGTCGCGAAGAGCGACCGCGTCCGGGCGCGACGTGGCCCATGCCTTCAAACAGCCGGGCAGGGTCGACGCAGGGGCTGTCATGCGAGGGTCTCCCCGCCGACGTATGCGCGCAGCACGTCGGGGTCTACTCGCACCTCGTCGGGCGTGCCTGTGGCGATCTCCCGGCCGAAGTCGAGCACGGTCACGCTGTCGGCGAGGTCGAGCACGAGGTGAAGGTCGTGCTCGATCAGAATCTGCGTCACCCCGAGCTCCTCTTTGATGTCGAGGATGTAGCGCGCCATGTCCTCCGTTTCTTCTTGGTTGAGGCCGGCCGCAGGCTCGTCGAGCAGCAGGAGCCTCGGCTCCATCGCGAGCGCCCGGCCGAGCTCCACCCGCTTGAGCACTCCGTACGGAAGCACACCCGCGAACGAGCTCCGGTACCGCTCGAGGTCGAGGAAGTCGATCAGATGCTCGACCGCCTCGCGGTGCCGCACCTCTTCGGCGCGCGCCGAGTGCGTCCAAAACACGTCGCTCCACCAGCGGCTTCGGTAGAGGTGGTGCCGGCCGATCATGAGGTTCGCGAGCACGGTGAGGTGGTCGTAGAGGGCCAAGTTTTGGAACATGCGAGCGATGCCGACGCGCGCGCGGTCGGTGGTGCTCGCGGAGAGGAGATCGTCGCCATTGAAGCGAATCGCGCCTTCCTGCGGGCGATAGAGGCCGCTGATGCAGTTGAAGAGCGAGGTCTTGCCGGCGCCGTTCGGGCCGATCACCGCGATGAGCTGGCCTTCGTCGACGCTGAGCGACACCCGGTCGAGCGCGGTAACGCCGGCGAAGCGCAACGTGATGGCGTCGACGTCGAGCATCACGAGAGCCACCTCTTGCGGCGGCGGTAGTGCTTCACGTCGCGATAGGAACGCCGCTCGTCCCCGCCCATGCCGAGATAGAACTCCTGCACGTCGGCGTCTTCTTTGAGGGCGTCCGCGGTGCCATCGAGCACCACCTTGCCGGTTTCGAGCACGTAGGCGTAGTCGGCGAGCTCGAGCGCGACCCCGGCGTTTTGCTCGACGAGCAGGATCGACACCCCTTCTTGGTTGATCTCGCGAATCAGCTTTCCGACTTCTTCGACGATGCGTGGTGCGAGCCCGAGCGACGGCTCGTCGAGAAGAAGGAGCCGCGGCCGCGACATTAGAGCGCGCGCGATCGCGAGCATCTGCTGCTCGCCGCCCGATAGATAGCCGGCGGCCTGGCGCCGGCGGTCCCCGAGAATCGGAAAGCGTCCGAGGAACTTTTCGAGGTCGTCGCGCGCGTGGTCACGCGGAACCGTCGTCGCGCCTGCGAGCAGGTTTTCCTCGACCGTGAGCTCTGGAAAGACGCGGCGCCCCTCCATGACCTGCGCAACGCCCATGCGTACGATCGCGTCGGCCCGCTTCCCGACCAGCGTCTTTCCCTCGAGCTCGATCTTCCCTTTGGTTACCTCGCCTTCGTGGATGTCGAGCAGGCCGGTGATCGCGCGCAGCGTCGTGGTCTTGCCTGCGCCATTGGGGCCGAGCAGTGCGACGATGCCGCGCTCTGGCACGTCGAGGCTGACGCCGCGCAAGACGCGAACGACCCCGTGATACACGGTCTCGAGGTTCCCGAGCCGCAGCATCTGGCTCGGCGTCTCGGTCACTTCTTCGGCACCGCGTAGGGCGCAACCTCCGTCCACGATTTCTTTTCGAAGTCCGGCTTGAGGACGCGTGTCTTGGTGCCGACCAGGTACGGATCGCCAGAAAGGTCGATCGGCTCGATCATTCCACCGACGTCCCAGTCTGTCAGGCTCTTGACCTGGGCCATGTAGCCCTTGCGCGTGATGTCGCCGGCTTCGATCGCGCGACGCGCGGCCTCGAGCTGCGTCAGCCCTTGGATGTAGCTTGCGAGCACGTAGAAATCAGGCTTCCCCATGTCCTTGCCGTAGGTGTCCCAGGCGGTGAGGAACTCTTTCATCCCGGGGACGTCTTCGCCCCAGTACGGGATGCCGTTCACCTGCAGGTAGTTGGTGAAGACGGCGCTTGGAATCACGTCCGGCGAAAAGAAGGCGTCGATCCACGCGGGCGTGTTGCCGGCCCAGGCGGGCATGTACTTCATCTGGGCGGCCGTGCCCAACACGGGACCGCTTCCCGACGGCAGGACGGTGAGAAGCACGTGCGTCGCGCCCGCGTCTTTGAGGCCGGTCACGACGGCGGCCATGTCCTTTTGGCCCGGGGTGACGGTTTGCTCGGAGACGATCGACACGCCGTGCCGCGCGGCCGCGGCTTTCCATCCTTTGAGGCCGTCTTGGCCGTAGTCGTCCTTCTGGTAAACGATGCCCGCTTTGATTTTGTCCGCGCCTCCGGCAGCTTCGACGAAATAGTCCATCGCCCGCTCGGCTTCGACCGCGTAGTCGGGCGCGAGAGGCGGCGTGTGCTGGTTTTGCGCCATTGCCGAAGAGAGCGAAGCGGGAAACGCCAGCGCGTTGTCGCGCTTCAGCATGTCTCGAAGCGGGAGAGTGTTCGGCGTGCCGAAGCTCGTGCCGAAGAAGAGCACGTCTTCTCGAATCTCGTTGTAGGCCTGCACCGATTTCTGCGGGTTGTAGCCGTGGTCGCGTTCGACGAGCTCGACCTTCCAGCCTTCGGGCAAGAGCCCAGAGCCGCCCGCATTGACGCGCGCCGCTGCGAGCCGCTTTCCGACGGCGAACGGCTTGCCAATGCCGGCGGCGGGCCCGCTTTCGTCGTTGAGCATGCCGATCTTGATGACCTTCGCGTCGACGTCGACGCCCGTGTCCGCCTTGATCGCCGCTGCTTCGGGCGCAGCGTCGGTGGCCGGGGCTTTGTCTTTCTTGCAGCCGACGAGGCTGATGCAGGCGGCGAGCAGCGTGAATCGCAGGAACTTGGTCATAGGGCTCTCCTCGATGAATCCGGAGACTACCGTCGCGCTTCCCCGCCATCAATAGCGAGCACAGATCGACTGCCTGACGGACGGTTGCGGCGTCGCTCGAAGACCGTGCTCGTATGCGACGACTTCGCGCTCCGAAAACGCATCCAGGAGCTCGCCTTCGCGCAACAGGAAGGCCGGATTCTTCGGTCTGCCGTAGCGCTCGTTGCCCTCGGCGAAGGTGTCGTAGATCGCGACACCACCGGCCTTCAAGGCGTTGGCAAGTGTCGGGAGAAGCGGCCGGTGCAGGTAGTTGACGACCACGATGCCGTCGAAGCATCGATCGCCGAAAGGCCACGCGCCTGTTTCGAGGTCGGCCTCGATGATTTCCACGCGGTCATTGCTTCCCAAGTCGGCGAGGCGCGAGGTGTCGAGGTCGACGGCCACCACGCGGTGTCCCCGCTCGAGCAGATACCGCGCGTGCCGCCCTCCTCCTGCGGCGAGGTCCAAGACGGTGCCTCCGGCTGGGATGAGGGCCGCGTACCGCTCGACCCAAGGGGAGGGATCCAGAGACGCGTGCGAGGGC
>CAJIBU010000148.1_pt1 | contig 12008 bp, 7 predicted proteins | sample 9199451 | NCBI WGS metagenome assembly CAJIBU01 (sample SAMEA7708315, study PRJEB35096) | sediment metagenome | biome: marine neritic benthic zone biome [ENVO:01000025]; feature: sediment [ENVO:00002007]; material: shallow marine sediment [ENVO:03000034] sea grass bed [ENVO_01000059] ... | reverse complement strand
GTAAGGGCGACGAGCTTCCTCCGGGCGTCATCAAGATGGTGAAGGTCTACGTGGCCATCAAGCGCAAGCTGCAGGTCGGCGACAAGATGGCGGGCCGTCACGGTAACAAGGGTGTCGTCAGCCGAATCTTGCCCGAGGAGGACATGCCGTACCTGCCGAACGGCAAGCCGGTCGACATCGTCCTGAACCCACTTGGCGTTCCTTCGCGAATGAACGTGGGCCAGATTCTCGAGACGCACCTCGGTTGGGCCGGGTACCTGCTCGGTACGCAGCTCCAAGAGATGCTCGAGCAGAAGGCGAGCGCGACCGAGCTTCGCGAGCGCATTCGCGCCATCTTCAAGAGCGGCGACATCGTCGAAGTGCTCGATCAGCTTCCTGATGCAGAGGTCGCGGAGATGGCGAAGAGCTGGAAGCATGGATTGCAGCTCGCAACGCCGGTCTTCGACGGTGCCAGCGAGGACGAGATCAAGGATCTTCTTCGGTTGGCCGGCGTTCAGGACAACGGCCAGACGGTGCTCTTCGACGGCCGAACCGGCGAGGCGTTCCACGAGGACGTCACCGTGGGCATCATGTACATGCTCAAGCTCCACCATTTGGTGGACGACAAGATCCATGCCCGAAGCATCGGTCCGTACTCGCTCGTCACGCAGCAGCCGCTGGGTGGAAAGGCGCAGTTCGGTGGTCAGAGGCTCGGCGAGATGGAGGTCTGGGCGATGGAAGCCTACGGCGCGGCCTACGCGTTGCAGGAGTTCCTCACCGTCAAGTCCGACGACGTGCAGGGGCGTACGCGCATGTACGAATCGATCGTGAAGGGCGACTACTCGCTCGAGGCGGGCCTACCGGAGAGCTTCAACGTTCTCATGAAAGAGCTTCAGGCACTCTGCCTGAACGTCGAGTTGGTTGAGACGAGTCAATTGGGGCGGCGCTCGGATGACGTCCTTGCTGCGGAGGAAGAGTAAGTCATGAAGGATATCTTCAGCTTCTTCGAAAAGCCGAAAGATCCGCTGGCGTTTTCAGCGATTCGCATCTCGTTGGCCTCGCCGGAAAAGATCCGCGAATGGTCACACGGTGAGGTGAAAAAGCCCGAAACCATCAACTACCGAACGTTCAAGCCCGAGCGTGACGGTCTCTTCTGCGCGAAGATCTTCGGACCGGTCAAAGACTACGAGTGCATCTGCGGCAAGTACAAGCGCATGAAGCACCGCGGCATCGTCTGCGAGAAGTGCGGCGTCGAAGTGATTCAGAGCAAGGTGCGCCGCGAGCGTCTCGGTCACATCACGCTGGCGACCCCCGTTGCGCACATTTGGTTCCTCAAGAGCCTTCCGAGCCGCATCGGCGCCATACTCGACATCACGCTGAAGGACCTCGAGCGCGTCCTCTACTGCGAGAGCTACGTCTGCCTCGATCCGAAGGAGACCCCGCTCGAGCGCGGCGAGATCCTGACCGAGGATCGCTACCACGATCTTCTGGACGAGTACGGCGACGACGCGTTCGAAGCGGGCATGGGCGGCGAGGCCGTTCTCGAGATGCTCCGCGACATCGACGTGCACGCGATGGCGGAGCAGCTCCGTCTCGACCTCAAGGAGGCCACGAGCGAAGCCAAGCGAAAGAAGTACGCCAAGCGGCTCAAGGTCATCGAGGCGTTCCGTGACTCGGGCAACCGCCCAGAATGGATGATGCTGTCGGTGATTCCGGTGCTGCCACCGGATCTTCGTCCGCTCGTTCCGCTCGATGGCGGCCGTTTCGCGACCTCGGACCTCAATGATCTGTACCGTCGGGTCATCAACCGAAACAACCGCCTCAAGCGGCTCATCGAGCTCAACGCGCCGGAGATCATCATCCGCAACGAGCGCCGCATGCTCCAAGAGGCGGTCGACGCGCTCTTCGACAACGGCCGTCGCGGCAAAACGATCACCGGGCCGAACAAGCGGCCGCTCAAGTCGCTTTCCGACATGCTCAAGGGCAAGCAGGGGCGCTTCCGTCAAAACCTGCTCGGCAAGCGCGTCGACTACTCGGGCCGTTCGGTCATCGTGGTCGGCCCCGCGCTGCGTCTGCATCAGTGCGGTCTTCCAAAGAAGATGGCGCTCGAGCTCTTCAAGCCGTTCATCTACAACAAGCTCGAAGAGCGCGGCTACGTCACCACCATCAAGAGTGCCAAAAAGCTCGTCGAGAAGGAAAAGCCCGAGGTCTGGGACATTCTCGAAGAGGTCATCACCGAGCACCCGGTGATGCTCAACCGAGCACCGACCCTCCACAGGCTCGGCATTCAGGCGTTCGAGCCCGTCCTCATCGAAGGCAAGGCGATTCGGCTTCACCCGCTCGTCTGCACGGCGTTCAACGCCGACTTCGACGGCGACCAGATGGCCGTCCACGTGCCGCTCTCGATTGAAGCGCAGATGGAAACCCGCGTGCTGATGATGAGCACCAACAACATCCTGTCGCCTGCGAGCGGCCGCCCGATCATCAACCCCACGCAGGACATCGTTCTCGGCCTCTACTACATGACGCGCGAGAAGCAGTTCGGGAAGGGCGCGTACCGCGACGGTCAAGAGAAAGAAGGCGTGTTCACCGGTGTCTTCGCATCGTCGGACGAGGTGCGCATGGCGTACGACCAGGGCATGGTCGGCCTCCACTCGCGGATTCGGTTCCGTGACGGGGGAGAAATCTTCGACACCACGGTCGGCCGCGTGCTGGTCAGTGACGTGCTCCCTCCGGGCATGAGCTTCGCATCCGTCAACAAGGTGCTCGACAAGAAGTCGCTGAGCGCGCTGATCGACGAGTGCTATCGCGCGAGCCGCAACAAGAACACCGTTCTCTTGGCCGACCGCTTGCGCACCATGGGCTTCGAGATGTCGACGCGAGCCGGCATTTCGATCTGCATGGACGACATGATCATCCCCGACTCCAAGAAGGATGTTCTCGGCTCCGCCCAAGAAGACGTCACCACCGTCGTCGAGCAGTATCAGGAAGGCCTGATCACCGACGGCGAGCGGTACAACAAGGTGGTCGACATCTGGGCAGAAGCGTCCGACCAGGTTGCGCGCGACCTGATGGACTCCATCGGCACCGAAGAAGTCACCAACCCGGAAACGGGCGAGAAGACCACGCAGCCGAGCTTCAACTCGATCTTCATGATGGCCGACTCCGGCGCTCGTGGCTCCAACCAGCAGATTCGTCAGCTGGCCGGCATGCGCGGGCTGATGGCGAAGCCGTCTGGGGAGATCATCGAGACGCCTATCACGGCGAACTTCCGTGAGGGCCTCACGGTGCTGCAATACTTCATCTCCACGCACGGTGCGCGTAAGGGTCTGGCGGACACGGCGCTCAAGACGGCCAACTCGGGCTATCTCACTCGCCGTCTGGTCGATGTCGCGCAGGACTGCGTGATCACCGACTACGACTGCCAGACGCTCGACGGCATCTGGGTCAGCAAGCTCGAGGAGGGCGGCGAGGTGGTGACGCCTCTCGGCGAGCGCGTGCTCGGTCGCATCGCGCTCGAGGACATCACCGACCCCGTCAACGACGAGACTCTGGTAGAGGCCAACGAAGAGATCGACGAGGCCAAGGTGGCGCGCATCGAGGCTGCCGGCATCGAGCGAGTGCTGATTCGCTCGGTTCTCACGTGCCAGAATCGTCGCGGCGTTTGCGCGATGTGTTACGGCCGTGACCTCGGCCGCGGCTACGACGTGAACATCGGGGAAGCCGTCGGCATCATCGGCGCTCAGTCAATCGGTGAGCCCGGCACGCAGCTCACGATGCGCACGTTCCACATCGGCGGCGCGGCTGCGCGCGGCAAGATCGAGCAGAGCTCCATCGAAACGCGCTCTGGCGGCATCGTGAAGTTCGACAATGCCAAGCTGATCACCAAGCGTGACGGCACGGTGGTCGTCATGAACCGCCACGGCGCCGTCGCGGTCGTCGACGAGTCGGGCCGCGAGCGTGAGCACTTCAGCCTGACCTACGGGTCGTTCGTGAAGGTGAAGGAAGGCGAGAAGGTCGAGCGCGGCACGATGCTCGCAGAGTGGGACCCCTACGCCATTCCGATCCTCACCGAGGTCGACGGTGTCGTGAAGTACGGCGACGTCGTCGAAGCGGTCACGATGGAGGAGAAGCTCGACGAGGTGACGGGCCTCTCGCGACGCGTGATCATCGAGTCGCGTGACCCGAGCGCACGTCCACGTGTGTCGGTCAAAGACCCGAACAGCGGCGAGACGCTCAAAACCGGTGTTGGCGAGAACATGGCTCGCTACTTCCTGCCGGTGGGCGCGAACATCATCCCGGCGGACGGCCAGGCCGTGGAGGCGGGGGAGATCGTCGCGAAGATCCCGCGCGAAACCACCAAGACCAAGGACATCACCGGCGGTCTTCCGCGTGTCGCCGAGCTCTTCGAGGCGCGCAAGCCCAAAGACCACGCCATCATCAGCGAGATCGACGGCATCGTCACCTTCGGCAAGGACACCAAGGGCAAGCGCAAGGTGATGATCACACCCGAGGTTGGTGAGCCCAAGGAGTACCTCATCGCCAAGGGCAAGCACCTCACGGTGAAGGACGGCGACCACGTGCGCGCCGGCGAGCCGCTGATGGATGGTCCTGCGAATCCGCACGACATTCTCAAGGTGAAGGGCGAGAAAGAGCTCGCCGCGTGGCTAGTCGACGAGATCCAGCAGGTCTACCGACTTCAGGGCGTCGCGATCAACGACAAGCACATCGAGGTGATCGTGCGTCAGATGCTTCGGCGTGTCCGCATCAAGGAGACGGGCGACACCCGGTTCCTGCCGGACGAGCAGGTCGAAAAGTCGGTGTTCGAGCGTGAAAACGAGCGCGTGATCGCCAAGGGTGGGCAGCCCGCGGTGGCCGAGCCGCTTCTTCTCGGCATCACCAAGGCCTCGCTCTCCACCGACTCGTTCATCAGCGCGTCCTCGTTCCAGGAGACCACCAAGGTGCTCACCGAAGCTGCGATCAGCGGCAAGGTCGATGCGCTTCGAGGCCTCAAAGAGAACGTCATCATGGGCCGGCTTCTTCCCGCGGGGACGGGGCTTGGCGCGTACAACAAGATCGACATGGTGGTCGAGGACGATGCGGTGCAACCGCTCGCTCCCGCGCCCGCCATCCTCGAGCCCGAGCCGGTCGCAGCGGCCGCCTCGGAAGAGTAGCGAGACACCCCTCAACGGTGCCCTGCCGAAAGGCGGGCGCGGCGCTGCGTCGAAACCGCTGCGTCCATGGCTCGTTGCGTGTAGAGTCGTCGAATGGAAGCTCCTAGCAAAGGCTACCTGTTCGAAAACGACGAGCATCGGGCTCTCCGCGAGCAGCTTCGGCGCTTCGCCTCGGCCGAGATCGCACCGCACGCGCACGCCTGGGAAGAGGCCAACGAGTTTCCGCGGGAGCTCTACCGTCGTGCGGCCGACGCAGGGTTCATGGGCGTCGGCTATCCGGAGGAGCACGGCGGGAGCGGCGGCGATTTGACCCATGTGCTCTGCGCCGCGGAGGAAATGGTGCTGGCGGGCAAGTCCGTTGGGACGGTCGTCGGCCTCGGCAGCCTCGGGATCGCCATTCCCCCGATCATCCGGTTCGGAAACGACGACCAGCACGAGCGCTTCGTCAAGCCCGCGCTGTCGGGCGACAAGATTTGCTCGCTCGGGATCACCGAGCCCGGTGGGGGAAGCGACGTCGCAGCGGTTCGCACCAAAGCGGTCCGCGACGGCGACCACTACGTCGTGAACGGGGCGAAGACCTTCATCACGTCGGGCTGCCGCGCAGACTTCGTCACGACGGCCGTGCGCACGGGGGGCGACGGGCACGGTGGCATTTCGATGCTGGTGATCGAGCGCGACACGCCGGGTTTCATCGTGTCGAGCAAGCTCAAGAAAACCGGCTGGTGGGCGAGCGACACGGCCGAGCTGGCGTTCGAGGACTGCCGCGTGCCTGCGGCAAACCTCATCGGACAAGAGGGCACTGGCTTCTTGATGATCATGATGAACTTCGTGACCGAGCGTTTGATGGTGGCGGGCCAGTGCGTCGCGATCGCCGAGCTCGCGTATCGCGAATCGGTGGCGTACGCGAAAGAGCGGCGTGCCTTCGGCAAGAACCTCACCGGCTTTCAAGTGATCCGGCACAAGCTCGCCGACATGGCGACCCAGATCGCGGCGGCCCGTGCGCTCACCGGCGAATGCGTCATGCGATACCTAGACGGCGAACAGACACCCGCCCTCGCAGCCATGGCGAAGAACACCGCCACCGACATGTGCTCCGCCGTCTGCGACCAAGCCGTGCAAATCCACGGCGGCTACGGCTACATGCGCGAGTACGTCGTCGAGCGCCTCTACCGCGACGCGCGCCTCTACCCCATCGGCGGCGGCACCCGCGAGATCATGAACGAAATCATCACCAAAGCCGAAGGCTACTAGGGACACTCTCCCCCTCCCAAGCCCCCGAATTCACAGCGAACCTGAGTGAAAGATCGCAGCGCCGCGTGCTGGAGGCGTTGCGATCTTCGGCGCAGAAGGCGTGTTATTGCGGGGGGTTGGGAGGGGGAGAGTGTCCCCCTAAGAACTCGGCGATCAGGGTGGAGAGCTTTTCGACGAAGGCGGGGGTGATTTCGAGCTCGTGGGCGGCTGCCGTGCGTTCGACGGACTGGGTGACTGTTTCGGCGCCTTGCGACCATGATTCGAGCAGGTCAGCCGCGACCTCGTTGAGGACTTTGGCTTTCGGCGTGTGGTCGTCGCCGCGATAGACGCAGAGGAGCGTCGGCTCGGCGTCGTAGCCTTGTGCTGGGGTCGGCGCTCGATGCACGGGGTGGGCCAGGCGGAGCACTCGAAGCGCTCTGCTGAGCTGGGGTGGCCGATCGAACCGAAACGCCTCGGTGGCGTTTGGCACCGGCGGTGCGTGACGCACGCTCCACTCGGCGATCTCGAAGCGCGCGAGGTCTGCCACCCATGGCGGCTGCGTTTGCTCCCATTCGGCAATCGCATGCGAGGCGAGCTCGATGGGCACCTCTCTCAGATAGCGGGACTCCGGCCCACCTCCCGCGAGCCAGCCGCCGAAGGCCGACCCGAAGGTGCTCTCCCCAACGGCCTTGCGCGTTCTCGACAGCGCGACCGCCGTCACGTGCTCGAGCCTGCCGCGCACGAGCTCGCGATAGACTAGCCATTGCTCGCGCGACCCCAGCCGCGCGAGGTCCTCCTCGCTCGCCTCTTCGGCAAAGCACACGCGCTGCATCATCCGTATGTGCTCAGCCAGCATCGAACCCCGCAGTCGCCCGTCGATAGATGTCCGAAAGCACGTCCACCTCCTCGAGGAGCTCATCGAGGGGCGGGATCTTGCTGTCGCGTTCGAGCAGCACCGGTACCGGGCCGATGCGCCGGAGCGCGTATTCGAGCAGTGCGTACACCTCGTCCGGAACGGGCTCGCCGTGCGTGTCGATTCGCAGGCCGTCCTCCCGAACGAGATGCCCGGCCACGTGGATTTGCACCACGCGCTCCGGCCGAACGCGGTCGATGTACGCCTTTGGATCGAAGTCGAAGTTCCGGCTGTTCACGAACACGTTGTTCACGTCCAACAAGAGCTTGGCGTCCGCTCGTTCGAGCACTTCGTCGACGAAGTCCACCTCCGCCAGCCCGTCCTGGTGCTGGGGCGCGTAGTAGCTCACGTTCTCGAGGGCGAGCGGGCGGTCGATGACGCCCCTGACCTCGCGGAGCCGTGACGCAGCGACCGCTGCTGCCTCTTCCGTGAAGGGAAGCGGCAGCAAGTCGTGAAAGAACCGGTCGTCAGCGCCGCCGATGCACAGATGTTCGCTGTGCCATGGCACCTCGAGGTCCCTGAGAAAATCGCGCAGCTGCTCGAGATACCCTCCGTCGAAGGGCTCCACCGCTCCGAGGCAGGTGCTCAGGCCGTGCGTGAGCAGCGGCCACTCCTGGCGCGCAGCCTCGAGCATTTCGAGGTATCGCCCCCCGCGAGCGATGTAGTTCTCCGGGTGGATCTCGAGCCAGGAAACGCTGGCCGGACGCTTCTCCAGCAGCTCTGAGGCTAGGTCGTACCGCAGACCCAGGCCGACCCCTCGGACATCTCGGTTCATCGCCCTCCAAAAAAGCGAGCCGTGGCGACGAGCGCCGCCACGGCTACAAAACCGTGCTGCTGTTGGTGAAGCAGCCCGACGCTCGGGCTACTTGGCCCCGCCGCAGCTGCCTTCGCCGCACGAAGCTTCCGTGGCGCCCTCTTTCATCTCGTCGCCTTTGGCTCCACCACAAGAACCTTCGCCACAGGAGCCCTCGGCGGAGTGCTCCTTTGCGGTCTCTGCCGCCATTTCGGCGCCTGCCGTCGCTTCGGACGCCTCCGGGCCGCTGTCTGATTTGCAACCGGCGGTCACGCCGAGTGCCGCCGTCGCCATTGCGATGAGCGTGTGCTTGAGTGCTGTGTTCATGTCCGTCTACCCTCTCGATGTTGGTGAGCATACGGGGCGCCGAGCGGCGCCGCGACGCAGTACGGCGCACGAGCCACGCCCGTCCCCCGCTTCCCATTGAGGCACGCTAGCCAACGCGATCGACCATCGCAACGCGAAAGCAAAGCACCTGTCATGTCTCTCACTATGCCGGCGGGCCCGAGATGTTTCGCTGCGATCTCGCTTCCGTAGCACTGGCGATCCGCCCCGAATAACCCCAGATTCCCGTGGGTTTACGCCGTGCTTCGCCTCGCATTCATCGTCGCTTCCTTCGCCATCGCGTCATGTGCGCACACCCAGAGCGCCGCGCCTTCGCGGCCCGGAGGTGGGCAAGCGGAATACACCGTGACGATGCTCGAAGGCTGGGGAGGGGCGCACGTTCGCGTTTGCTTCGTCGGCGCGGCGGTCGAGCGTGTCGTCCCGACCGGCGCGTCTGCGCGAAACAATCTCGTCGACGCGTCGCTCGACGGCGAGCAGCTCGACGTCGAAGACGGGCAGGTGCTCCTACCCGCGAATGCAGCCTCCCCGTGCATCGAATACCAAAGCCGCTTCGAGCGCGCTGGCTTCCGTTCGACGAACAAAGACGCCGTCATTTTGTCCCAAAAGCAATGGCTCTGGAGACCCGAGCCTTTTCCGCAGGGGCTTCGGGCTTCACTTCGCTTCATCCTGCCCGAAGGCGCCGAGGCATCGCTGCCCTGGCCCGAGGTGAACGGCGCCTACTCGCTCGACGAGAGCGCCTTCGGCATGGACGCCTACACCGTCTTTGGACGATTCGAACGCGACGTGGTTTCGGTCGGGGGCACGCGTCTCGAAGTCGTGCGTCTCGGAGGCCGACCGAGTGACAGCGACGTTCGGCGCTGGCTCTCGCGCGCGGTGGAGGCCGTCGCTTCGGTCGGCGCTCGCTTCCCGCGAAGGCGTCTTCACTTCGTGGTCAACCCGGTTGCAGGCGTTTCTTCGCCCGTGGCGTTCGGCATGGTGCGCCGCGGAGGTGGCGCCTCCATTCTGCTTCTCCCATCGGAGCACGCCTCCGTCGACGCTCTCGAGCGTGATTGGGTGGCGGTCCACGAGCTGTCACACCTGTGGTTCCCGCGGGTCTTCACCGAGGATCGCTGGCTCTCCGAAGGCCTCGCCACCTATCTTCAAGAGATTCTCCGCGCGCGCTGCGGGCTTCAAACGGGCGCGCAGGCTTGGCGACGTCTCCGCGAAGGCTTTGCGCGCGGGCGCCGTGCAGGGGGCCGCCGCGAGCTCGCGCTCGAGAGCAAGCACATGCATCGCACCGCTGCTTATCAGCGGGTCTACTGGGCAGGCGCAGCGTTTGCCCTCGAGGCGGACGCACGGCTTCGCAAAAGCAGTGGCGGACAGCAGTCGCTCCTCAGCGCGATCGATGCGGCGCAGCTGGTTTGGGGTGAGAGCGCAGGTCCGGTCAGCGGGCACGAGTTGCTTCGCGTGCTCGACCAGGTGACCGGCGCCGGCTTCTTCGTTGCCCTCGGCGAGCAATACGCGACCGCGTCTCGATTTCCGGACGTTTCGCTCGCAAGCGCACCGCAGCATCGGGCGCTCCGAGCTGAAATCACAGCGCGCGCGCCCGACGGGTGCTCGGCTATCGGCGAATCGCCTCGATGACTCGCTCGCGCACCGCCGCCCGACGCTTTCCAATGTGAATCGCACCGCGGGCCCGCTTCTTTCCGGGAGAAATCAAGCGCCGCTCCGACGCGTACAGCGTGGCGAGCGTCTGTCCTTTGCTAACGCGGTCGCCTACGCGCACGTGAAGGCGAATCCCTGCGCCAGGGTCGACCGAGTCTTCCACGCGAAAGCGACCGGCACCAAGCCGCATCGACGCGTAGCCGAGCTCCAGCGGGTCGAGGTCGGTCACGTAGCCGCTCGTCTCGGCGGAGACTTCACCGCGACACCGCCCGAGCTCGAGCCTATCCGGCTCGTCGACGGTCCTCGGGTCTCCTCCTTGCGCCTGAACGATGTCGCACATCTTCTGGAGCGCTCGCCCTTCGTTCACCGCCGCGTCGATGAGCCGAACGGCCGCGGCGCGGGTCCTCGCGACCCCGCCGAGCCTCAGCATTTCGGCGCCCAGGGCCCAGGTGAGCTCGCGGAGATCGCTCGGCCCGCCGCCGTGCAACACCTCGAAGGCCTCCGCGGTTTCGAGCGCGTTCCCAATCGTGCAGCCGATCGGCGTGTCCATGTCGGTCAAGAGCGCCGACACCCGTTTCCCGGAGAGCCTGCCGACTTTGACCAGTGACCTTCCGAGCCGCCGGGCGTCGTCCTCGGTCTTCATGAACGCGCCGCGCCCGACCTTCACGTCGAGGACCAGCGCATCGATGCCCTCGGCGAGCTTCTTCGAAAGGATGCTGGAGGTGATGAGAGGGATCGACTCGACGGTTCCGGTCACGTCGCGAAGGGCATAGAGGCTCTTGTCCGCGGGGGCGAGCGCGCCGGTTTGTCCGATTAGCGCGCAGCCGAGCTTGCGGAGCTGGGTTTGAAAGCGTCGTACGGAAAGGTCGACCTGAAACCCCGGGATTGCTTCGAGCTTGTCGAGCGTGCCGCCCGTGTGACCGAGCCCGCGCCCGCTCATCATGGGCACCGCAACGCCGCAGGCCGCGACGATGGGAGCGAGACAGATGCTGACTTTGTCTCCCACGCCCCCCGTCGAGTGCTTGTCGACCTTCGGGGCGTCTACGTCGTCGAGCGACAGCACCTTGCCGCTGTCGCGCATCGCGAGTGTCATCGCCACCGTCTCGTCGAAGCTCATCCCGCGGAAAAAGACCGCCATCGCGAACGCGCTCATCTGGTAGTCGGCGACGGAACCGTCGACGTATCCTTCGACGAGAGCCCGAATCTCGTCCTCTGTGAGTGTCCCGCCGTCGCGCTTCTTTACGATCAGCTCGGGCGCCGTGACCGCCGCCTTTTGCCTCCGCGCCATCAGCCTCGCCGCGTGCGCCGGGAACGGCGCTTGTTTCCGCGCTCGCGCCGGCCGCGCGTCTCTGTCGACGGCTTCTTTCGCTGTCGCCTTCTGCCCGTCGCCTTCGAGGGCGACTCGGCGGGCTGATGGTCGAGCAAGGAGCCGACGACGTCTCGAGCCTGAACGTTCGCGTCCTCGATTCGGACACGCACCGGGTCGTTCATGGTGAAGATCTTCGACGTGCGCCGGCCCACGAGGCGAATCCCGAGCTCATCCGGTTCGAAGGTGTCGTCGAGCTGCTCGTACGGCAGGAGCACGCTCACGAACGGGTCCTCGATTTGAATGTAGATCCCGAAGGGCGCGAAGCCGCTGATGCGCCCGTCGAGCTCCTCTCCGATGTGGTCTTGCATGTAGATGGTGCGATAAACGTCCATCACGTCTCGCTCGACGATCATCGCGCGGCGTTCCGCCTCGCTCGCCTGCGCCGCGAGCCGCTGAAGCCGCGGCCGGAGTGACGCCGCGTCGAGGCTTTCTTCGTGAATCATGCTTCGGATGATGCGGTGCACGACCAGATCGGGATATCGCCGAATCGGCGACGTGAAATGAAGATAGTCTTTCGCCGCGAGGGCAAAGTGACCCTCGGTCGGGTCGGTGTCGTAGACC
>CAJIBU010000067.1_pt1 | contig 12026 bp, 9 predicted proteins | sample 9199451 | NCBI WGS metagenome assembly CAJIBU01 (sample SAMEA7708315, study PRJEB35096) | sediment metagenome | biome: marine neritic benthic zone biome [ENVO:01000025]; feature: sediment [ENVO:00002007]; material: shallow marine sediment [ENVO:03000034] sea grass bed [ENVO_01000059] ... | reverse complement strand
GCAGCTTGGCGACCTCGCGGGCCGCATAGGTCAGCACGCCGTTCGCGCCGGCCCGCTTGAAGCAGAGCATGCTCTCGAGAAGCACGGCGTCCCAGTCGAGCCACCCCTGGTCGGCCGCGCCGCGGAGCATCGCGTACTCGCCGCTGACCTGGTACGCGTAGGTTGGAAGCCCGAATGAGTCCTTCACGCGCCGGATGACGTCGAGGTACGGCATGCCGGGCTTGACCATCACCATGTCGGCGCCTTCAGCGACGTCGAGCGCCACCTCGCGGAGGGCTTCGTCGGTGTTGGCGGGGTCCATCTGGTAGGTGCGCTTGTCGGCCTTGCCGAGGCTTTGCGCCGAGCCAACGGCGTCACGGAACGGCCCGTAGAAGCCCGAGGCGTACTTCGCCGAATACGCGAGCAGGCTCACTTGCTCGAAGCCCTCGTCGTCGAGCGCGCGCCGAATCGCGCCGATGCGCCCGTCCATCATGTCGCTCGGCGCGATGACGTCGCAGCCTGCGCGAGCCTGCACGAGCGCCTGCTCGCAAAGCACGGAGACCGTCTCGTCGTTGACGATTTGGCCGTCGCGAACGATGCCGTCCTGGCCGTGCGTGGTGTACGGGTCGAGCGCCACGTCGCAGATGACGCCGATGCCTTCGTGCGCCTCTTTGATGGCGCGGACCGTGCGGCAGACGAGGTTGTCGGGGTTGACGGCCTCTTTGCCTTCGGCGCTTTTGAGGGCGGCGGGCGTGACGGGAAACACCGCCACCGCGGGAATGCCGAGCGACTTCGCCTCGCCGACCGCGTCGACCAGGCTCGCGACGCTCAGGCGTTCGACGCCGGGCATCGAGGCCACTGGTTCGCTCGGCCCGTCGGTCTCTTGGACGAACGTCGGCCAAATCAAATCGTCGGGGCTCACGCTCGACTCGCGCGTCAGGCGCCTGACCCATTCTGCACGACGATTTCGCCGTAAACGTGTGCCTGGAAACTCGCCGTGGCCGAACTGGCTCATGGATGCCGTCAGGGTAGCACGGTGCTATTGTCCTGGCGTGAGAATCGGGGTCCTTGCACTGCTTGCTTCGCTCCTCGTGACGGCGTGTTCCACGACGATGACGGGGCGGCGTCAGCTCACGCTCATCAACGACGCCAAGATGGATGCGCTCGGCATCGCGACGTTCGCCAACCTCAAAAAAGAGGGCCAGCTCAGCCAGGACCAAGAGCTGAACAAGTATGTGGGCTGCGTCGTGGCCACCATCGTTGCGATCGTGCCTGAGGAGTACGGCCCGGACGACGGCCGCTGGGAGGTGCTCGTGTTCGACGACGCCACGCCCAACGCCTTCGCACTGCCCGGCGGCAAGATCGGCATCCACACCGGCATGCTCGACATCGCCGGGACGCCGAGCCAGCTCGCGGCCGTGCTCGCCCACGAGGTCGCGCACGTGCTGCTCCGGCACGGCAACGAGCGTATGTCCCAGTCGATCTTGGCGGACGCAGCGATGAGCACGGCCTCGGCCGCAGCCGGCGCCGCGGCCCCGCAATATCAAGATCTCATCGTTCAAGGCCTAGGCGTGGGCGCACAGTTCGGCGTGCTTTTGCCGTTCAGCCGAAAGCACGAAAACGAAGCCGACCAGGTTGGCCAGATGTTCATGGCCAAGGCAGGATACTACCCGGCCGAAGCCGTGACGCTCTGGCAGAACATGGCGCAGGTGGGCGGTGACGGGCCGGCGCAGTGGCAGTCGACGCACCCTTCGGACGACACGCGCATTGAGCGGCTCCACAACAACCTGCCCCGGGCGATGGCGGAGTTCGAAGCGGCGCGCGCGGCCGGCCGCAACCCCACCTGCGAGCCGCCGCCCGACGAGTGGATCAACCCCGAGGCGCTCCCGAAGGTCAGCTCTTCGTCTCGATGAACCGGGCGACGGCGTCGCCGATCTCGTCGGGTGAATCCTCTTGGATGAAGTGTAGCCCCTTGACGGTGATCTCTTCTTGGTTGGGAAGCTGGCGCGCGAACTCGCGCTGCGGGCCGATGAGGACGATGCCGGGGTCGGCGTTGATGAAGAGCTTGGGGATCGAATCGCTCGCCTGAAGCCACTTGGAATATGCGTCGGCAATTTCGTGAACGTCTTTGGGCTCGCCGCCGATGGGGATTTGGCGTGGCCACGTGAGGGTTGGCCGGCGTGACTCGCCGGGCTCGACGTAGCGGGCGCGGTAGCGGGCCATCTCTTCGTCGCTCAGCGGGCGAAGGACCGACGATGGGAGGATGCGCTCGATGAAGACGTTCTTCTCGAGGATGATTTCCTCGCCTGCGGGCGACCGGATCGCCTGGAAGATCTTTCGTGCGGGCTCGGCCCATTGGTCCCAGCCCGAGAGCGGCCGCACGATGGCCTCCATGTACGCGATGCCCCGCACCTGCTCTGGGTGCCGGCGCGCCCAGTGAAAGCCGAGCCCCGAACCCCAGTCGTGAAGCACGAGAAACACCGGCCGGTCGGCGACTATCGCGTCGAACCACGCGTCGAGATAGCGGCGATGATCGACGAAGGCGTAGCCGCTGGTGCTGTCGCCCGAATCGCCCATGCCGATGAGGTCGGGGGCGAGGCAACGGGCCACCGGGGCGACCTTTTTGATGACGTTGCGCCACAGGTACGACGACGTGGGGTTCCCGTGAAGGAACACGGCGATGGGGCCCTCGCCGCCAGTGTCGACGTACGACATCTCGCTGTCGTCGACGGCGATGCGCTTTCTCGGATGGGGGTCCTCGGGGGAGACGTCAGCCATGGTGTATAGTCCGCCGAATGACCGAAACCCGCAACTGGGCGCCGCCGAAAAGCGACTATTTGGTGCCGTTCGACGGCAGCTTCAAAATCGCCGATGCGCCGACCAAGCCTCCGAAGGAGCTCGACAAAGCGACGCTCAAGGACGGCCGGCGCGAGCACACCGCGCAGATCTACGAGCTTCAGCGAAAGCTCTACGCCGACGACCGATACGCGGCGCTGTTCGTCTTCCAAGCGATGGACGCGGGCGGGAAGGACGGCACGATCCGCAACGTGTTTACCGGCGTCAATCCCGCGGGCTTTCAGGTGTCTAACTTCAAGGCGCCTTCGGATGAAGAGCTCGAGCACGACTTCCTTTGGCGCGTCACCCAAAGGTTGCCCGAGCGAGGGCGCATCGGCGTTTTCAATCGCAGCCACTATGAAGAGGTGCTGGTCGTTCGTGTGCATCCCGAGTTTCTAGAAAATCAGCGGCTCCCGTACCTCGACATGAAAACAATTTGGCAGGAGCGCTTCGAGGCGATTCGCGCGTACGAGCGATACCTCGCAGACGCTGGCACCGTCATCGTGAAGTTCTTTTTGAACGTGTCCCGGGAGCGTCAGAAATACCGCCTGCTTCGACGCATCGACAAGCCGAGCCGCAATTGGAAGTTCAACAAAGGCGACGTGAAGGAGCGGGAGTACTGGCCGCAATACATGGAGGCCTTCGAGGACGCGCTCAACGAAACCTCTCGACCGTGGGCGCCGTGGTACGCGATCCCGGCCGACAGCAAGCCCTACATGCGTCTCGAGGTCGCGCGCATCGTCGAACAGACGCTCGGCAATCTCGACATCGACTACCCCACGGTCGACGACGATGCGAAGCGTGCGCTCGTCGAATGCCGCGAGCTCCTCGAAGCCCAATGAGCGATGCGCCGCCGATCGTGCTCACCGTGGCGGGCTCCGACCCGTCCGGTGGCGCGGGGCTACAGGCCGACCTCAAGACCATTCACCAGCACGGCTGCTACGGTGTCGCAGTCCCGACGCTGCTGACGGTGCAGAGCACGGGCGGCGTGGCGGGCGTGGAGCTGCTCCGGGGGGAGACCGTCGAAGCGCAGCTTCGGTGTCTTTTGGAAGACGTGACGCCGGCCGCCGCGAAGACCGGCGCGCTCGGGTCGGCCGCGGTGATGGAGGTCGTCGGGGCGGCGATGAAGAGCAGCTCGTATGCGTGGGTGGTCGACCCGGTGTGGCTGCCGAGCCGGGGCCGGCCACTGTCTGAGGGGAGCGTCGTCGAGGCCTACAAGGCGCACCTCCTTCCCCATGCGGCGCTCGTGACCCCCAATGCGAAGGAGGCGTCTCTTCTCGCCGAAGTGCCGGTTCGCTCGGCCGCCGACGCCGAGGCGGCCGCGCGTCGCATCGCCGCGCTCGGTGCGAGGGCGGTGCTCGTCAAAGGGGGCCATCTCGAAGGCGACGATCGGGCGACCGACACGCTGCTTCACGACGGAGAGGTGCTTCGCCTCTCGGCCGAGCGCGTGGTCCCTGGGGATTTCCACGGCACCGGCTGCGCGCTGTCGGCCGCGGTGGCGAGCCGGCTCGCCCGCGGGGAGGATCTCGTGTCGGCCGTGCGCGCGGCCAAGGCGTGGCTCGGCGGGGCGCTCGCCCACGCGTTCGCGGTTGGCAAGGGCGCCGTCCCTGTCAATCATCTCTGGCCGGTCGACCACAAACCTTAGCGGCGTTCGAGGTTTTGGAGACGCTTTAGTTGCCCGGGCTTTTCAGGGGCTGCTACATGCGAGCAGGCTTAGGATGGCGCGGCGTCGGAAGAAAAAGGGGGCACCGCAGATCGAGCTCCCGATGGACAGCATCGAGGACGCGTCGCTCGTCGTCGAGGCCCAGCGCCGGTACCTCAACTACGCCCTCAGCGTCATCACCTCGCGGGCGCTGCCTGACGTTCGGGACGGCCTCAAGCCCGTGCAGCGGCGCATCCTCTACACGATGTACAACGAGCTTCGCCTGCGAAGCGACGTCAAACACCGCAAATCCGCCGCGATCGTTGGCGACGTCATGGGCAAGTTCCACCCCCACGGCGACACCGCGATCTACGACGCGCTGGTGCGCATGGCGCAGCCCTTCACCATGCGCGAGCCCCTGGTCGACGGGCGCGGCAACTTCGGCTCCCCGGACGGCGACTCGGCCGCGGCGATGCGATACACGGAAGCGAGGCTCCAGAAGCTCGCCGACGAGCTCCTCGCCGAGCTCGCCAAGAAGACCGTTGCGTTTCGCCCGAACTACGACGGGCGCCTTTTCGAGCCGGTCGTGCTTCCGGCGCGGTTCCCAAACCTACTCGTAAATGGCTCGCAGGGCATTGCAGTTGGGATGGCAACCTCGATTCCACCTCACAATTTGAACGAGGTGATTCAGGCTTGCGTGGCGCTGATCGACGGCGACCTGACGACCAAGCAGCTCATGAAGTTCGTCAAAGGGCCCGACTTCCCGACCGGCGGCGAGCTGGTCAGCAGCAAGGCGGAGCTCGCGTCGGCGTACGAGAACGGCCAAGGGTCGCTCAAGCTGCGAGGGCAGTGGAAGGTGGAGACCCCGCGCGGCAAGAGCCCAATCATCGTCATCCAGTCGATCCCGTACTCGGTGGAGCGCCGCGCGGTCGTCGAGAAGATCGCCGAGGTCATCATCGCGAGGAAGCTCCCCGGGCTCACCGACGTGCGTGACGAGAGCACCGACGACTGCCGCATCGTCTGCGAGATGAAAAAGGGCGCCGACGAGCAGCTCATCATGGCCTACCTCTACAAGCACACGCCGCTTCAGACGAACGTGCAGGTCAACCTGACGTGCCTGGTTCCGACGTCGAATCCCGAGGTGGCGGCGCCCCAGCGAATCGGGCTCAAGGCCATCCTCAGGCACTTCCTCGATTTCCGGATGGAGGTGGTCACGAAGCGGCTCGAGTTCGAGCTCGACCAGCTCTTGAAGCGCATCCACATCCTCGAGGGGTTCGTGACGATTTTCGATGCGCTCGATGAGGCGATTCGCATCATCCGGCGCTCCGAGGGCAAGCAGGACGCAGCGGCCAAGCTGATGAAGCGCTTCAAGCTCGACGAGCTGCAGGCCGACGCGATCCTCGAGCTCAAGCTCTACCGCTTGGCGAAGCTCCAGATGCTCGAGATTCGGAGCGAGCTCGAACAGAAGCTCACGGACGCCAAGCGTGTCCAGCGGCTTCTCAAGAGCCCGGCGGCCCGGTGGAAGCTCGTCCGGGCCGAGCTTCAGGAGCTCGCATCGACGTACGCGGACCCGAGGCGCACCAAGATCACCGCCAAGCTCGACGAGCCCGAGTTCGACGCCGAAGCGTTCATCGTCGACGAGGACGCGATGGTGGTCGTCACCGAGCAGGGCTGGGTCAAGCGACAGCAGCGCGTGAAAGACGTCGCCTCGACTCGGACGCGCAAAGGCGACCGAGTCCTGGCGGTGCTTGCGGGCTCCACCAAGAGCACCGTGGCGTTCTTCAGCAGCCACGGGGTTTGCTACGTGACGCGCATCGTCGACATCCCGGCGACCACGGGCCACGGCACGCCGCTTCAAAAGATGTTCAAGATGGGCGACGGCGAGCGCGTCGTGGGCGCCCTCGGCTTCGACCCGCGCTTTTTGGAAGTGCCGGAACCCGAAGAAGACGCCGAAGAGCCGGACCCGCCGTACGCGATCGCGGTCACTCGGGATGGGCTCGCGCTTCGCTTTTCGCTGCGCGGCCACCGGGAGCCGTCCACGCGCTCCGGGCGCAAGTTCACTCGTCCGAAGCAGGGGGACGAGGTGATCTACGTGGCGCCGGTCTTCGAAGAGGAGTGCGTGGCCTGCGTGACCAAGCAACGACGCGCGCTGGTGTGCGAGGCGGAGGACGTGTCTCTTCTGGCGGGCGCCGGGCGGGGCGTGATGCTGATCAAGCTTCAAAAAGGCGACGAGGTGCTCGCCGCGCGCGTGCTCGCCTATGACGACGATGTGCTGATCGCGAAGCGCGAGGGCGGGAGCGAATACCGAGTCACGCTTCGCAAATACGAGGTGGTGTCGCGCGGAGGCAAAGGGTTTCAGCTCTTCACTCGGGGCGCGGTCGAGGGCGAGGTCTATCAGGAACCCGAGATTCCCATGTTTCCGGAGGAGTAGTGGCGTACACCGCCAAAGACATCGACGTTCTCGAGGGCCTCGAGCCGGTTCGCAAGCGTCCTGCGATGTACATCGGCGGGACCGACACGCACGGGTATCACCACCTGCTGTGGGAGGTCTTGGATAACAGTGTCGACGAGGCGATCAACGGACACGCGTCGCGGATCGAGGTCGTGCTCGACGAGGACCACCACGGGGCGACTGTCACCGACAACGGGCGAGGCATCCCGGTCGACACGCACCCGAAGTTCAAGAAGTCGGCCCTCGAGCTCATCCTGACGACGCTCCACGCGGGTGGGAAATTCGAGGGCAAGAGCTACCAGGTTGCCGGGGGGCTTCACGGCGTGGGCTCGTCGGTCGTCAACGCGCTTTCGTCGGAGCTCACGGCGACGGTGTGGCGCGGGGGCAAGACGTATTCGCAGAAGTACGCGCGTGGGAAGGCGAAGGTCAAGCTCAAGCGCGGCGGGAAGACCAGCAAGCGGGGGACGTCGATTCACTTTCGGCCGGACACCGAGGTTTTCGGCAAACGCACCGCGTTCGACGCGAAGCGCGTTGCCGAGCGGCTCGAGGCCAAGACGTATCTTCACCGGGGCCTCAAGATCCTCTTCGTCGACGACAAGACCGGGAAGAGGCAGGAGTTCGAGCACCCCGGGGGCATCGTCGATTTTCTCGAGAAGCTGGTCGCCGAGCGGGGCAAGCCCTCGGTGCACGGCGAGCCATTCACCATCGAGCACGACGAAGACCCGCGCTTCGAGGTGGCGCTACGCTGGACCGAGGGCACCGACGAAGTGATTCGGTCTTACGCGAACGGGATTCCGACGGGGTCTGGCGGGACGCACGAAAACGGCTTCAAGCAGGGGCTCGCGAAAGCGATTCGCAACCACATGGAGTCGCACAAGCTCATGCCGAAGGGCTTGAAAATCAGCGCGGACGACATTCGCGAAGGGCTCGTCGCGCTGTTGAGCATCTACGTGGAAGAGCCACAGTTCCAAGGGCAGACCAAGGACCGCCTCAACAATCCCGAGGTCACCGCGCAGGTCGAGACATCGGTTCGCACGGCGCTCGAGCAGTGGCTTCTCAACAACAGCAAGTCGGCCGAGTCGATCGTTGCGCGCGTGGTCATCTCGGCGCGTGCGCGGGCGGCGAGCCGGGCGGCCAACCAGCAGGTGTCGCGCAAAACGGCGGTGAGCCACCGCTTGAACCTGCCAGGAAAGCTCGCCGACTGCTCGAGCACCAACCCGAACGAGAGCGAGCTGTTTCTGGTGGAGGGCGACAGCGCCGGCGGCAATGCGAAACAGGGGCGCGACCGCAAGACGCAGGCGATTCTGCCGCTCCGCGGGAAGGTGCTCAACGCCGAGCGCGCATCGCAGGCGCAGATCCTCGGCAACCGCGAGCTCCAGGACATCGTGAGCGCGCTCGGCTGCGGCATCGGCAAGGACTTCGACATCACGAAGCTTCGGTACGGGCGGGTCTTTTTGCTGATGGATGCGGACAGCGACGGTCACCACATCGCCACGCTGCTGCTGACGTTCTTTTTTCGGATGCTGCCAGGGCTGGTGAAAGCGGGGCACGTGTTTCTCGCGCAGCCGCCGCTCTACCGCATCGACATCGGCAAGCAGGTGCACTGGGCGCTCGACGACGAGGAGCGCGACCGGATCATCGCCGACGGGCCGAAGAACGCGAAGGTGGAGATCAGCCGCTTCAAGGGGCTCGGCGAGATGACCGCCGACGAGCTTCGCGAGACAACGCTCGACAAGACGCGCCGACGGGCGCTTCGGGTCATGGTCGACGGTGAGCTCGAGGCCGACCGGGTCTTCAGCGAGCTGATGGGCAAAGACCCCTCTGCGCGGTTCCAGTTCATCATGGAGCGGGCGCCGCAGGCCGAGGCCGTCGAGCTCGACGTCTAGCGCGCAGCCGGTTTTTTGACCGCTGCAGGCAGGTTTGGTTCAACCACTTCGTGAAGTACTTCGATAACTCGGAGGAGCCCCCGATGCGTTCGACCTGTCAGGTGTGTGAAAAGAGCTTCGAGGCCCGGTTTCGATACCAGGTGCGCGAAGAGAACGGGCAGTACGTCTACATCTGCTCGACCGAGTGCCAGCAGCGATTGCTGCTCGGCGCCGATGGCGTGCACGCGTGCGACACGTGCGGGGCCGCGTTCGAGATCGAGTTTCCGTACCAGATGAGCGTACGCGACGGGCGCCGGTCGTATTTCTGCTCGACGACGTGCCTCGAACGCGGACAGCGCCGCGTGAGCGGAATCGGTGATCTTCGCGTCCCGCCCAAGCGTATTGCGGTGTTCAATCACAAGGGCGGCACGGGCAAGACCACCACGTCCGTCAACCTCGCGGCCGGCCTTGCCGAAACCGGGCGGCGTGTCCTGCTGATCGACGCCGACGGGCAGGGCAACGTCGGTGCGTCGCTCGGCATCGCGGGGCAGCGCTCACTCTATCACGTGCTCGTCGACGGCGCGGACGCGTCCGAGGTGGCGGTGCCGGTTCGAGACGGGCTCGAGGTGTTGACGTCGAACGAGTCGCTCGCGGCGGCGGAGCTCTATCTCGCCGAGCGCCCCAACCGCGACCGCATCATGCGCGAGCGGCTCGGCGAGGCGTGCCGCAGCTACGACACGGTGGTGATCGATTGCGCGCCCGCGCTGTCGCTCATGAACCAGAACGCGATGGTCTACGCGGACAGCGTGATCGTGCCGGTCGCATGTGACTATCTCTCGCTGGTGGGCGTGAAGCAGGTGCTTCGAACGATGCGCAGCGTACGCGAGCTCCTGCAGCACGACGTGCAGCTCCTCGGGGTGCTACCGACGTTTTTCGACGTGCGCAACCGTATTTCGCGCGAAGCGATTCTGACCCTCCGACAGAACTTCGAGTCGCGGTGCTACGACCCGATTCGCATCAACACCACGCTCCGCGAGGCGCCGAGCGCCAAGCAAACCATTTTCGAGTACGCGCCGAGGAGCCACGGCGCGGAGGACTACATGCGTCTCGTGCAGCGGCTGGCAGAGGCATCGACGGTTCGTGAGCCCGTGCCCGTGCGCGCGGCCGTCGTGGCGGCATCGTAGGGGGAATCATGAAGCGACGTGAACGAGCCAACGTGCGGGAGGTCTTCGACAACGACGAGGTGAGCGCGGTCCTCCGCGACCGGTTCTATGCAAAGAAGGCCAAGCGCGGCGCTGCGAGCGCGAAGAAGAAGAAAAAGCCCGACCACTACGACGTGATCTGCATCTCGCTCTACAAAGAGGATCTGGCGCAGCTCGATGACATGGTCGCCAAGCTCAAAAAGCGGGGTCATCGGAAAATCAGCCGGAGCGCTCTCATCCGGTTCGCCCTCGACCAAGTGGATATCCGGGACTTTCCGCGCTCCTACTAGCGTAGCGTCGCCGGGGCGCTATACTCCGCGCCAATTTTTCAGGCGCTTGGGAGGTTCCGGTGACCGACAGCATCCTACGGGAAGCACTCACCTTTGACGACGTGTTGCTCCAGCCGGGGTACGCCGATTTCCTGCCGGCCAATGCCGACGTGTCGACCCGTTTCACACGCGAGCTCGAGCTGCGAATTCCGTTCGTGTCGAGCGCGATGGATACGGTAACCGAGTGGCGCACGGCCGTGACGATGGCGCGCGAGGGCGGCATCGGGATTTTGCACAAGAACATGAGCCCCGAGCACCAGGCGCTCGAGGTCACCAAGGTCAAGCGCGCTGAGACGGGGATGATCGTCGACCCCGTGACGGTCGCTCCGGGGGTGTCGCTGCACGATGCCCTAGAGCTGATGCGCCGCCACGAGATCTCGGGGCTCCCGGTGGTCGAGGGCAACGAGCCGGTCGGGATTCTCACGAGCCGAGACGTGCGCTTCGAGCAGAACCTCAACCAGAAGGTCGCCCAGCTCATGACCAAGGAGCTGGTGACCGTTCCGCCGGGTGTCGAGCAGAGCAAGGCGCGCGAGCTTCTTCACAAGCATCGCATCGAAAAGCTGCTGGTCGTCGGTGAGCAGGGCGAGCTGGTGGGCCTCATCACCATCAAAGACTTGATGCAGGCGGACCGGTACCCCGATTCGATCAAGGACTCGCTCGGGCGGTTGTGCGTGGGCGCGGCGCTCGGCGTCGGACCGGACCGCGACAGGCGCGCAGATGCGCTCGTGAACGCTGGGGTGGACGTGCTGGTGATCGACACGGCGCACGGGCACACCAAGGGCGTCATCGATGCGGTGCGCGACACGAAACAGACCTATCCCGACGTGCAGGTGGTGGCGGGCAACGTCGCCACCGCCGAAGGCACCAAGGCGCTGATCGACGCGGGGGCGGACGCGGTCAAGGTCGGCATGGGGCCCGGGTCGATCTGCACGACCCGCGTGGTTGCGGGCATCGGTGTGCCGCAGGTCACCGCCGTGATGGACTGCGCGCGGGTAGGGCGCGAGCACGGAGTGCCGATCATCGCGGACGGCGGTGTGAAGTACTCGGGCGACGCCGTGAAGGCGATCGCGTCCGGCGCCGACAGCGTGATGATCGGATCGCTCTTCGCCGGCACCGACGAGGCCCCGGGCGAGCTGGTGCTCTACCAGGGGCGCACGTACAAGTCCTATCGCGGCATGGGCTCGCTCGGCGCGATGCGAGAAGGGTCGTCCGACCGCTACGCCCAGTCCGACGTGTCCGACGTCGGCAAGCTCGTCCCTGAGGGCATCGAGGGACGCGTACCGTATCGCGGCCCGCTTTCGACCGTGGTGTACCAGCTCGTGGGCGGCCTACGCGCCGGCATGGGCTACACGGGCTGCCCGTCCGTGCCGGAGCTTCAAAAGAACGCAAAGTTCGTCCGCATCAGCGCAGCGGGGCTACATGAAAGCCACGTGCACGACGTGATGGTGACGAAGGAAGCGCCGAACTACAGGATTAGTCAGTAGCGTCGTCACCCCGATGGACGGGGCGGATAAAATTGCGATACGAGACTCCGCCGGACGGCTCGGCTTGCAAAGGTGGCCGGATGAACTGGTGGGCTCAGGCCACGCAAGCCTCACCTCGGCCCTCGCGTCCAAGTGGCGGTGGTTGCTGTCATGGCCACTTGGCACTCGGGACGCCGGCTCCGCCTCATATCGCAATTTTCCCCGCCCCTCCGTGCGTCGACGCAGACGTAAAAAGGGG
>CAJIBU010000206.1_pt1 | contig 12257 bp, 11 predicted proteins | sample 9199451 | NCBI WGS metagenome assembly CAJIBU01 (sample SAMEA7708315, study PRJEB35096) | sediment metagenome | biome: marine neritic benthic zone biome [ENVO:01000025]; feature: sediment [ENVO:00002007]; material: shallow marine sediment [ENVO:03000034] sea grass bed [ENVO_01000059] ... | reverse complement strand
TGCTGTCATGGCCACTTGGCACTCGGGACGCCGGCTCCGCCTCATATCGCAATTTTCCCCGCCCCTCCGTGCGTCGACGCAGACGTAAAAAGGGGACTTGTGCCCGTTTTCTGGCGGCGACATCGAAGCCTGCAAAAGAACACACAGCGCCATCCGCCCGGGTCTTGGCAACCACCTTGATGGCAGCACCCGCGAGCCCGCAGGGCGAAGCCCGGCGCGAGTGCGCCGGCAAGCCGAGCGAAGCGAAGGCGCGCGAGGGAGGATTACGGGTGGGGGTGGGCGGGCGGTGCAACCAAGCCGTACCACGCCCCGGATCCTGCAAGACCGCCCACCACATCCGCGGCAGCGCAAACGCGCATCGACGCGCGTGAAGTAGAGGTTGCTGCGCGCCTCGACCGTCGTTTGAGCCCATGTTAAACCGCCGCCCATGATCGTCGATGGGGTTTTGATTCTCGACTTTGGGTCGCAGTACACGCAGCTCATCGCGCGGCGGATTCGGGAGCAGCACGTGTACTGCGAGCTTCAGCCGTGCACGCTGTCGTTGGCGCAGATCCGCGAGCTGGAGCCCCGAGCGATCATCCTGAGCGGCGGGCCGGCGAGCGTGTTCTCCGAGGGGGCGCCGAGCGTCGACCCGGGGGTGTTCGATCTCGGCGTTCCGGTGCTCGGGATTTGCTACGGCATGCAGCTCACCAGTCACCTGCTCGGCGGCAAGGTCGAGCGGGCCGACGAGCGGGAGTATGGGCCGGCACGGCTCGAGGTGTTGAAGCCCGAAGGGCTGCTTCACGGCCTTCAGACCGGGGCGCACCTCGACGTTTGGATGAGTCACGGCGACCGCGTGGAGAGCCTGCCGCCGGGGTTCGAAACCATCGCGCGGACTTCCAACAGCCCCTATGCGGCGGTCGCCAATCTCGAGCGAAACATCTTTGGGGTTCAGTTCCACCCCGAGGTGGCGCATACGCCTCGTGGCGTCGAGATGCTCCGCGCGTTTCTCTTCGAGGTGGCCGGGTGCAAGCCGAATTGGACGCCGGGCTCTTTCGTCGAGCAGACGGTGGAGTCGGTTCGACGGCAGATCGGCGACCGCGCGGCGGTGTGCGGGCTCTCCGGCGGGGTCGATTCGTCGGTGGCCGCCATGCTGGTGTCGAAGGCGATCGGCGACCGGCTCACCTGCATTTTCGTCGACAACGGCCTGCTTCGAAAAGACGAGGCGCAGAGCGTCGTGCACACCTACCGCGACCAGTTCGGGCTCAAGCTGATCCACGTCGACGCGGCCGACGAGTTCTTAGACGCGCTTCACGGGGTCACGGACCCGGAGAAGAAGCGCAAGATCATCGGCCGGGTGTTCATCGACGTGTTTCAGCGTGAGGCCGACAAGCTCGACGACGTCGGCTTCCTCGTGCAGGGCACGCTCTATCCCGACGTGATCGAGAGCCTGTCGTTCTCCGGGCCGAGCGCGGTGATCAAGAGCCACCACAACGTCGGCGGTCTGCCCGAGACGCTGCACCTCGAGCTGGTCGAGCCGCTTCGGCTGCTCTTCAAAGACGAGGTGCGCGAGGTCGGCGAGGCCATCGGCATGCCTCACGATCTGCTGTGGCGTCACCCGTTCCCTGGCCCGGGCCTCGCGGTGCGGTGCCCCGGCTCCATCGAGCGCGAAAAGCTCGAGATCCTGCGCGAGGCGGACGCGATCTTCATCGAAGAGCTTCGCGCGGCTTATCTCTACGACAAGATCTGGCAGGCATTCTGCGTCATCCTGCCGGTGCGCACGGTCGGCGTGATGGGCGACGAGCGCACGTACGACTACGTGGTTGCCATTCGCGCGGTCGATTCGAAGGACGGCATGACGGCGGACTGGTCGCGCATCCCGCACGACGTGCTCGCGAAGATCTCCACTCGCATCATCAACGAGGTTCGCGGCTGCAACCGCGTCTGCTACGACATCTCCTCCAAGCCCCCTTCGACGATCGAATGGGAGTGAGGGCTTTCGCGCTTCTGCTCGCTCTCGCCTCGCTCGGCTGCGCGAAGAAGAACACCGTCGCCCCCGAGCCCGCTCGGCTGAAAGTCATCGCCACCCCGGCGACCGCGTCGGTGTACGTCGACGGCCACTACTTCGGCCGCGCGAAAGTCCTGGCCGAGCAGGCGAAAGCCCTGGCCCCCGGCGTCCACCTCATGACCGTCCAAGCCGACGACCACTTCCCCCACGACATGGAGCTCGACCTCCCCCGCGGCACCACGACAATCGAAATCAAGCTCCGCCCGATACCGCGGTAGCGGGGGCAGCGACAGGGTCGGTGACAGTGACAGTGACAGTGCCAGTGACAGCGTCAGTGACAGTGGCAGCGACAGTGACAGCGCCAGTGACAGTGCCAGTGCCAGCGTCAGTGCCAGCGCCAGTGCCGGCGAGCCCCTAGTTGCTCAGTGCCCCCTTGAGCTCGCTGGATGTCTTGTATTCCTCTTCGATCAGCGGGCCAGCCAATCGGACCACTAGGTGGTTGGGGCTCACTTTTTTCAGGGCTTGAAGCTCGGTGTGTTTGTCGTCGATCGCTTGGTCGACGAGGACGAGGTTGGCCTGCGCGCGGACGAAGTCGGGGCGCTTTGCGAGCGTTTCCTTGAGTAGCTTCTCGGTGCGAGCCGGGTCGATGTACCGCTCGAACGCTTCCATCGCGCGAAGGTAGGTTCGGACCGGCGGGTCTTCCTGGCCCTCGTCCGCGATTCGCATCATGCGGTCGAACTCGAGCCAGTTGCGGCGGAAGCGGTAGTAGTTCGCGCTGGCGAGGTAGGCGAGCTGCGCCGTGGGGTCCTGCCGAATCGCCTGCTCCGCGAGGTCCTGCCCCGACACCAGCGGCTCTTCGGAAAGCACGCGAAGAGCGCGAATGACCTTTCTCAGGTCGGCGGCCTTGGCCTGCAGCGCACGCGCGCGCTGCTGGTCGGCGGCCTGCGCCGCGGTGGCCTCGAGCGGCCTCGCTTTGGTGAGCTGCCGGAGCTCGGTCATGTCCTGCTTGCGCTCCTCTTCGAGAATCCGAGCGGCGGTCAACAGCGCGCCCGCGTAAGACAGCTCGAGGTATGCGCGCAGCGTGAGCGCGTCGGGCCCCTGCCGCCCCGCCGCGAAGCGCCTTGCGGCTTCATACTCGGGCAGCCGGTCACCTCGAATGATCTCGAGCACCTGGGCCATCGAGGTCACGGGGGTATCGGGCGGCGGAATGGGTGGAATGCCGTAGGCCTCTTGAAACTCTCGCACGACCTGCGCAGCCTCGGGCGGGCGCATCGTTTCTACGTCGACCCCCTTGCCGATCGTCGAGCCGTCCTTGGTGGTGGACTTGGACGATGCGCAGGCGGCGGCGAGCAGCAAGCACAGAGCGAGAACCGTTCGTTTCATGGCGCGGAGGCTAGCACAGCCACCGAGCGCGCCCCAATCTCGCGATCAGCTCTCGGGTCGGCTGCTGGTCTCGGACGCGCGCTCGACGGGCGCACCCGTCGAATCGACGAGGCGTGTCGTCGAAGTCGGCGGCGCAAGCTCGATGCCCGCGTCGGCGAAGCGGCGAAGGATCTCCAGATTGATGCGCTCGCTGAAGCCCATGAACGCCCAGTAGTCCGGCGGCTGGTACCAGTAGAACACGACGATGCTCAGCGAGTCCGGATTGAACTCCTGAAAATAGACGCGCGCCGGCTGATCGGGCGGCATGCCTTCGTGGTCGTCGAGGATTTCGCGCACGATTCGCAGTGCCTCTTCGACTTTGGCGCGCGGCGTCTCGGTTGCGATTCGAAGCTCGGTCTTGCGTCGAATGCTCCGTCGCCGGCCGACGTTTTCGATGTTCATCGTGGCCATGGTCTCGTTTGGGATCGACGTGAGATTGCCGTCGAGCTGGCGAATCCCCGTCGAGCGGAGGCCGATGCGTTCGACCTCCCCGTCGTGGCCGCTCGCGATGATGCGCTCGCCGACTCGATACGGCTGGTCGACGAGAATGGTGAAGCTGCCGAGCAGGCTCTTGAGAGTGTCTTGCGCTGCGAGCGCGATGGCGAGGCCGCCGATGCTCAAGCTCGCGATCAGGCCGACGACGGGAAGCCCGATTGCATTTGCCCCTTGGAACAGCAGAAGCACGGCGGCGACGATCGCGACCACACGCGCCGTGAGCCGAATCAGGCTCGCGTCGAGGCTTTCGGTGCGAATGCGCGGTGTGCCGATGAAGCCCTCGCTGCCGGCGATGATCAGGATCCACACGATCCAGGCAAGCGAGATGTACACGATCGCGATGCCAGTGAGATCGGTGGCCGTCGCCACCGAGCCGGTCAGAAGCAGGAGCTCGGTCAGGTAGGGCTGGACGAACGCCCCGAGGAGCAGCAGCACGACTGGGACGAACAGGTTGCGAAGATGCTCTCGAACCGACTGCGGCCGCTGCTTGCTTCGAGTCGTGCGGAAGACGAGCCAAAGGGCGAGCAGGGAAGCGAGCGTCGACGCCAGCAAGAAGAGCCATTTCCACACTGCCTGACCCCAGATGACCTGACGAAACGACGACGGCATTGAATCGACCCACGCGAGCGGTACGTCCCAGCCGCCGTACACCTCGACGAAAGAGCTGACGTTCTCGATGGGGGGTGTTTGTCGGTAGGGGAGCGCTTCGACGCGGTCGTGGAACTCGCGCGTGCGCGCGACGGTCTCGGGCGTGAACAGGAACTCGCCCTGACGCGGCCCCTCGGTGACTCGGTGCACCGTGATTTCCGTGTGCGGAATGGTCCAGCGCTGGAGCTCCGGGTTTGCTTGAATCTCGGCGTCGCCGGGTACCGCCTCGATGGGAGGAAGCTCGATGCGCAGGAGGACCTCGTAAAGCAGCACCGTGACGTCGTCGGCGACCTCCGCGCGTGCTTCAGGCGCGATTCCGGTGAGGTCGAGCGTACGCTTGGCCCGTGCGTCGAGCTCGAGCACTTTCTGAAGGCCCTCGCGACTCCTTTGGCCGAAGCCCTCGTCGCGAATGAGCGACCACAGCGCGGTTTCGGACTCGAGGAAGGTGTGGAGCGTCTCCTGCGGGCTCGAGGTGATCGCCGGCTCGAGCGGGTGCTCGGAGGGCTGCGCGGCGGCTCGACCGCAGGCCATCGACAGCAGAAGCGCTGCGGCCAACGAACAAGCTCCGCGAAGGGCGGTCCGCAAACACCAGGGATCGACCGACATGCGGGCTAGAGAATAGGCGATCCCCCGGCGTTCAGGGCGAGAAAAGGGGACTGTCCCCTTTTTCTAGAAGCGGACGAAGACGTCGAACTCGGGGGAGACGTTGCTCAAGACATCTCCGGGCGCGACGAGGGAGAAGCCCTCGACGAAGAAATCGCCGTAGCCGACGCCGAGGCGAATGTTCGCGCGCTCCCAAGAAAACACGAAGCCGGGGATGACCGCGAAGGCGTTGGTGAGATCGATGACGTCGACCTCGAGACCGACGTTGATGTCCGGGTTATCTCCAGTGAGCCGACCGCGTACGATGATATCGCTCACATAGGGGACCCACCGAAGCGTGAAAGTGAACGCGACGATGCGGGAGAGCCGCCATTCGACCATGCCCCAGAGTTGCAGGAAGTCGACCACGGTCGCGCCTTCGATATCGGTGCCGCCCGGCTCGGCGTCCGCGTCGCCGTTCACGCCCGTGTACTGAATGCCGAGGTGTGTGCTCACCCGCGAGTTGATGCGAACCGACGAAGCCAACGAGGCCGGTATGATGAAATAGTTGACCTTGGTGTTCTCGGGGCCGCTTTCTGTGTTCGTCACGGTTTCGATCCGGCCTTGGAGAAAGCCCACGGTGAGGCTCAGCGCGACTCGCTTGTGGTCGTAGAACGTCGACTTGAGCTCTATGTTTGGCGCCACGTCTTCGAAGATGGCGCCGAGGATCCACGGCATGGTGTAGGTCGTGATCTGAAGCTGGTCGATGATGCCGTAGCTCCATTTGAACAGGCCGATACGGGCTTCACGCCGATGGAGGCTGTACGCGCTGGTGTCGAGCAGGCGCTCTTTATACGTGTGATAGGCACGCGCCGGGCTGGGCGACAGCGCGACGCCTCCCGTGATGATGCTGGCGGCGATGGCTACCAGGAGAATGCGTCGCATCGACGTTCCTCGAGGTTGCATCCGAACTGGCCGTTGGCGTCGATGATGCCCTGCCCATCCTCTCTGTCGAAGAAGTAAATGAAGGTGTCGTCGTTGCTGAGGGTCACCAAGATCGAGAGGCGCCGGACGTCCTGATCGTCGAGAGTGACGCGGAAGGCCTGGTTGATCGGAAACGACTCGTCGTCGACCGTCACGGTCCCCGAGGAGAAGTAGGTGATGGGCAGGACGTTGAGCTCCTCGCTCAGCGCGACGACCTTGCCGAGGTGCAGCGCGATGCTCCCGTCGTACGAGACGTCGAAACTGCTGTCTACGATGTCGACGTCAAAGCGGCACTCGACGACTTCGCCCCAGACCAGCGGTCCGATAGACCCTCCGGCAAGCGTCAGTGTCAGGAAGATCGAGCCGTCGGCGGGGTCGGGGTCGGCTGCGTTGTCCCAGCCGGGGCAGGTGAAGTCGACGGACACACCGCCGTTGGGGCTCGGGAACGCCACGCCGCCGCCGATGTCGAGGTTTCCATTCTCGGTTGCGTTTTCGAGCTCCTCCTGCACGTCCACGACGAGGTCGAACACCTCGCGAAAGAACTCAGAGGCCTCGATGTCGTCGCGTGTTTCTTCGATCACGTCGGCGACCGTCTGCATGATGTCGGCCGTCACCTCGGCGGTGGGGTTGCGGAAGGCCTGGAGCCCTGGCTCCACGTCGGGAGGCGGAGGCAGGTCGAGAGTGGGCGCGCAGGACGCGGCGAACGCAAGAAGGGTGATTAAGCTGAGAGAAGCGCGAGTCATAGTGCGGCGACCCTAGCGCAGCGCGAGGGGCGGGCCAATGCCAGGCAGGCGTCCAGCCTGATTTTCGGGCGGATCCTTGCTTGCGGCGTCCGTAGAGAAAACTCTGGCGCTTCTTCGACCTCCGGTGCATAACGACCCGCGTGTGGATACGTCTTGCCATAGCCGCTCTGCTCGTGGTGTCGCTCGGCGCCTGCAAGCACAACAAGCGCGCGAACACGCTCGTCACGCAGCGCGCCTCCTTCGATTTTCCGTGCCATCAGAGCGAGCTCACGCTCACCACGCTCGACACTGAAGGCGCCCGAAAGCTGGCTTCGCAAATCGCGGTGCATGGCTGCGAGAAGAAAGCGGTCTACGTCTATTCGCCCGACACCAACACCTGGGTGCTGAACGGCGTCGTCGCTCCGTATGCGGAAGCGCACGGCGTGCAGCCGCCCGCCAAGAAGGGCAAGTCCCGTAAGAAGCGCAAGGACAAGACGAGCGGCGGCGAGGTCGAAGCGCCCAAGGCGAACGATGCCCCGACGCCTGAGGCCGATGCAGCCCCGTCCGAGGGCTGACGGGGCGGCACGCTCAGCCCATCCAAAACCCAGCGATGCGCTGGATCATCCAGAACGACGCGAGGCTGCCGACGGCGTAGGCGGCGGGCGTTTGCAGTGGGCGAAGCGCATCGAGCGAGGGGTCGACTCGGCCTAGCGCGCGGGCGGCGAGGCGGAGTAGCTGGTAGGCCGCCACGACACCGAGCACGAAGAGAATCTGTCCAACCTCGACCCCGAGGTTGAAGAAGAGGAGGGCGGCGGGGATCTCGGTTTGTGGAAGCCCGGTTTGTCCAAGCACCGCGGCGAACCCGAAGCCGTGGAGTAGGCCGAAGGAAGACGAGACGGCGATCGGGTAGCGGTACGTCAAGCTGCTCTTGTCGCCGCGCACGATCTCGACCGCCAGGAATACGATGCTCAGGGCGATGGCCGCCTCGACCGCGGGGATCGGCACCCGGACGACGCCGAGGGCGCTGAGCGCGAGCGTGATCGAATGCGCGATTGTGAAGCCGGTGATCGTGATGAAGATCCGGCGGCCTGTGCCGGCGATCAACATCAGGCAAACCAAGAACAAGAGATGGTCGTAGCCTTCGAGGATGTGCCGCACGCCGAGCTTCAGGTAGTCGCGTGCGACGGCGCCGAAGCTCTCCTTGTCGGGGACGATGATTTCGGTTTCGCCTGGCGATGCGAGGAGCGAGTGTTTTTCGCCCGACAACCGAGTGATGCGAACCAGCGTCGAGACCGACGGGTTGAATGCGGCGAATTCGACGCGAAGCGCGGTGCCGGCGGGATCGCTCTGGCAGACGAAGCGCTCGCGCGTGACCGTCGCGCGCCGTTCGCCGCTCTGTGGAGCGCAGTCGCCGGTCATCGAAACCATGGGCGCGTTTCGAACGTCCACGGAGGGCGGCACCTTCCAGCGCACGGAGAAGACGAGGGGCGCGGTTTCGTCGACCTCGACGTAGAGAGGCCGGCTCTCATGGGCGTGCACCGTGGCGGGCAGGGTTGCGTGAAGCCCCAGCAAGACGACGACCACGAGAGAGGCGTGCCGCCTCATCGATTGGCCGAGCTTTCCGTGAGGCCGGGCTCGTACACGACGCGCACGTCATAGGTGCCGACGATTTCTTCAATCGCCTCGTCGGTGCTCTCGCGGATCGCTGCGCGGCGCGCGTCCTCGCGAACGCGGTCCTCCACTTCGGTGAGCGCTGGCTCGCGGCCGGGCTCGTTGGTGACGAGCAGAACCAGGTGGAGGCCATAGGCGGATTCAAAGGGGCCTCGCCACACGAACTCGTTGGGCTCGAGACCGAAGATCGCCTCGGCCATCGCCGGACCGAAGTGGCTCCCGACGTAGTCCGGCGTTCGCTCGACGTAGTTGACGTGATAGAGGAAGCGGTCGCCGTGCTTTGGGGCGTCGGCGAACGATACGCCGGCGCGATTGAGCGCGACGAGCTCTTTTTCGGCGAGGGCACGTGCTTCTGCGAGAGGGCGGTCCTCGGTTTGGAAGAAGACGTGGGTGAACGTGACGTAGGGCTCGACGTAATAGTCGCCCTTGTTCGCGTCGAAGTAGCGGCGGAGGGCCGCCTCGTCGGGCCGGGCGCCGGCTTCTGCAAACCCTTCGGTGATGAATTCGAGTTTCTGCACCAGCCGACGCCGGATGATGTAGTCGTCCTCGTCGAGCCCGAGAGCCAGCGCCTCCCGATGCAGCACCTCTTCGCGCACGTAGTCGTCGATCAAACGCTCGAGCTCCACGTCCGAGAGCGCATCGAGCTTCGCCTGGGCAAGCGTTGGATTGAAGGCCTTGATCCGATACTGCACGAAGGTGAGGAGCGCCTCCCGGTCCACCACGACGACGTTCGGGTCCGACTCGCCCGAATCGCGGTCAACCAACCCAAACAAAACGAACAGCAGAAGCCCGGCAAAAAGAAAGTGAACCAGCGGCTCTTTCAACAACCTACGCACGAGAATTAACGGTTTCTATATAGGGGACAGTCCCCTTTTCCAGGACCGCACGTGGAAAAGGGGACTGTCCCCTTTTTCATGGGGTGTACCAGATGGGGGAGCTGTAGGCGCGCTCTTGGATGGTGGGGGGGTGGCCGGTTTTTTCGGGGTCCATGCGGAGGGCGAGGGCGTCGTACAGGGTGTGGCGGGGGGTGGGGATTTGGATGACGCGGACGTAGTAGAAGGCGCGGACGGTCGGGTCGAAGTCGGGGTCTTGCCAGACTTTGGAGAGATCGGGGGTGCCGATGTCGTTGGTGTAGCGACCGGTTGCGAGGTCCACCGTGTTGCCGACGGGTTTGAGGGTGCCGTCGGGGCGGAGGCGGTCGTCGGACCAGGCGACGTCGTAGACGTTTTCCTGCGACGACCCGTTTTTGTCGAGCCAGCCTTTGACGACCTGGATGCGGTCGAGGTTGGCGCCCACCGGATCTTTGATCGCGTAGATCAAAAAGCGCGGCGCCTTGCCTTCGGGGGCCTTGGCCAAATCGCCGCCCATCGGCACTCCGCCGCCGTACCCCTGCTGCGCCAAGTCCTTCGCGCCCGCTGCCTTGTCGGAGTAGTCCCAGCCGCCGAAGAAACGGAGCCGAATGCGCGACCCGGTGGTGGCGTAGACCTCCTTGCGTTGAAACGCCTCGAAGATCGCGCGCCGATCGTTCGCCGGCGACCAGACCGCGGCCATGCCCGCCGCGCTCATGTCCGCACCGAAGCCCTCGATGCCGATGAAGCTCGCAAATGTGTTCTCCGGGGTTGAATCAAAGGCCGTCTTGCCGTGGAAGTTGTCTTCTTCGGCGGACGACATCCCGGTATGTGCGTCGGTCGACCCGATCATGCCGAACTTGTATGGGTTGACGCCGACCTTGGCCTCCAGCTCGAGCCCGCGCCTGAGCCCCGAACGCGCGAAGTCGCCCGCGTCCGCCTCGTAGCCGCCTTGGCCGATATTCTCGCTGTCGATCACATGCTTGAACGGCTCAAACGCCGCGAGCTCGTCGTTGGGTGACAGAATCGGATCCGTTTCCGAGTCGCCTTTGATCTGCGTCACCTCGATCACCGGTTCCCACTTCATGCGGGTGCGCGCGTATTCCGCCGTGATGGGACGGCCCTCGCTGTCGACGTCGTTGAACATGAGCCCACCGCTGATGTTCGAGTTGTGGGGGATTGCGGTGAAGCTAGCTCCCGTGCGCGCCGACGTGGCTTCCAGCCAGTCCCAGAGGTCTTCGGGCACGTTGCTGTCGAACGAGCTGTACGGGATGAATTTCTCGGCGGTGTCGCCCCCCTCGGGCATGAACACGACGCGGTGCAAGTTCTTGCCGTCCGGCGTCGAGGTCCATTCCCAGCCGATGAACGAGGTGAAGCGCCCAGGCACGTTGTGACGCTCCGTCACGGCGACGATCTCGCTCCACACCGAGCGGCGGAGGTCCTCTCCGTTCATCCCCTCGTAGGGCTTGTTGTCGTTGATCGCCCCGATGAACTCCAAGAAGACTTGCTCATTCTTGCCGGCATTCACCATCTTCCGGAACCGCTTCCCGGCAGCGGTCTTCCCAAGCTCTTCGTCGCCGGCAAAGAGACGACGAGGCACACCCATCATTTCGGCATGATCGGACACGACGAGGAAATCGAGAGGCGTGCCGATTTGAATCTTCGCCCGATGGTACGGATGCATCACAGGCAGCCCTTTTGCATACCGGTACGCCGTGTCGGGGTCGGCCGTGGTGTTGCCGAAGAAGTACGCGTCCGGCGAGTAGCTCGTATGCAGGTGGGTGTCCCCCCAGAGCACCTGCGTGGGCTCGGAGAGGAGCGCCGTGGAGGTGGCGTAGGCGGGCGCGCCGCCGCCAGCTTTGCAGGCCACGAGCAAGAGCCCGAGCGAGAGGATCAGCAGGTGCTTCTTCATGCTTGCTCCGGTACGAGAGCCTCGGTTGCGAGGCTGTGGTTGTAGAGGCGCCTCGAAGAACGGTCAAACGACACCTACAAGCCTTGTGAAACGCGCGGCGCGCTGGCATCCTCAGCTCCGTCGTTTGAGGTTTTCTCCATGCATCGCTACCGTGCTCTTACCCGCGCTGCTCGGCTGCGGCGGCGCCGGCGAGCTACGTCGAACTGGCGGCACCTACGCGGCGAGGGGGCCCAACTGCGACTATCGAGTCATTCGTAACCGCATCGTCGAGCCCTACGAAGAGGTGGGGGTCGTCGACATCGACGCGTTTTCGGTCCGCCAGCTTCCACCCGACGAGGAGCGCTTCCGAAAGACCGTCGGTCCCCACGTGTGCAACCTGGGCGGGCACGCAGTCATCCCCACCATCAATGTCCAGGGCCGCTGGGTGCAAGGCACCATCATTCGCTTCCGCCCCTCGGAGTGCCTTCGCTGCCGCACCGAGGGCATCATGCGCGAAAAGGACACGGTGGAGAGCTGCAAAGAAGGACAACCGGGCTAGCCGATGCTGATGGCCCTCGTGATCGCGATCATGAACTCCGCCGGCGTCGCGCCGAGCCCTCAAGACTTCCAGAACTACAAGCTCAAGTTCCGTGAGCGCGGCCACCACGTTCACATGGACTTTGGTACGACACGCACCCCGCAGTCCGGCGGCAAGGCCTTCACCTGGGGTATCGGATACGAGTACTACATTCACCGAAAGTACAACGGCGTGTCGTTCGAAATCCTCGGCCAAAAGCTCGGCAAGCCGTTCCAGGGTCCGCAGGACTGGTGGGTCGGCGGCGGCATCGCATGGTGGCCGATCGACGGGCTCAAGGTGTTCACGCAGGCCGGCGCTCTGTTCGACGTGCGCGGCACGTCGGCGCAGGGGCGCGTCGGTGTCGGCTATCGCTTTCTGTTCTTCATGGTCGGGGTCATGCCCTACGTCTATGTTCAAACCACCGACGACG
>CAJIBU010000137.1_pt1 | contig 12263 bp, 9 predicted proteins | sample 9199451 | NCBI WGS metagenome assembly CAJIBU01 (sample SAMEA7708315, study PRJEB35096) | sediment metagenome | biome: marine neritic benthic zone biome [ENVO:01000025]; feature: sediment [ENVO:00002007]; material: shallow marine sediment [ENVO:03000034] sea grass bed [ENVO_01000059] ... | reverse complement strand
GATGGGGGACCTAGTCGATCGGGGGGACCGCGAGCACAAGCTGAAGTGCCTGGACGTGACGCTGCCGCGAGGACAGGGCAGGGTAGTGATCGGACCGAGCGGCAGCGGGAAGTCGAGCCTCGCGTTCGACACGCTCTATGCGGAGGGTCAGCGGCGCTACGTCGAGTCCCTGAGTGGGCACGCCCGGCGCGTGCTGACGCAACTGCCGCGGCCCGACGTCGACGTGATCGAGGGGCTCGCCCCGGCGATTGCCGTTCGCGAGCGGGCTCCGACGCGGAGTCCACGGTCGACCGTTGGCACCCTGACCGAGATCTACGACTACCTGCGCGTGCTCTACGCGACGATTGGGGAGGTGCACTGTCCCGTTTGCGGAGAAAGGCTCCGTGCGCATCCCGTTGCTCGCGTGGTTCGCGAGACGCTCGACCGGACGCCAGGAGCGAGGTTTTCCGTGCTAGCGCCGATCGTGCGTGCGGGAGCTTCGGCTCCGGCGGGGCTCATCGACGACCTGCGCGCGCAGGGCTTCGTGAGGTTGCGCGTCGACGATGCGCTCGTCGATCTAGATGAAGTCGGGCCGCTTCGTTCGGGCGTCGCGGTCGACGTGGTGATCGACCGGCTGTCGGTGCGCGACGGGGTGGAGAACCGACTCGCCGAGGCGGTCGAGCTCGCGTACCGGCTGTCAGACGGGTTGGTGTCGATTCGCGACGAAGACGGAGCCCGTCGCAGGTTTTCGCGCGACTACGCGTGCCTCGAGGGGCACGCATCGATTCCGCGCGTCGCACCACAGCTCTTTTCGTTCAACACCCCCGAGGGCGCGTGCGCCAGCTGCGACGGCCTCGGTCGTACACGGCGGTTCACTGAAGAGCTTGCGGTAGCGCGGCCGGAGCTGACGGTGCGAAGAGGGGCAGTGACCGCGTGGGGGAAGCCCAAGCTCGCCTACTACCGCTCAATGCTGGAAAAGCTCGGGGAGGCCGGCGTTGACCTCGACACGCCGTTCGCCGAGCTTCCAAAGCAGGCAAAGCGCGTGGCGCTGCTCGGAGGCAAGGGCTTCGAAGGCATCCTGCCGGGACTCGAACGTCGGGCGCGCGAATACGCGCGCCGCAAGATGGCGGACGGAAGCGACGAGGAACGCGTGCTCGAATTTCTGGACGAAGAGCTCGGCGAGTTCGCGCGCATCGAGGCCTGTCCGGACTGCGGTGGGTCGCGTCTGAGCTCGAGTGCGCGTGCGGTTCGGGTCGACGGGATGTCGATCACCGATGTGAGCTCTCGCGACGTCCGCGGTATCAGGGCCTGGCTCGACGGCCTCGAGACTCCTCCTTCACACGACCAGGCCGTTCGCCCGCTGCTTCAGTCGATCGACGACCGCCTCGGCTTTCTCGAGCGCGTGGGCCTCGGCTACCTCAGTCTCGACCGCGCCGCGGTCACGCTTTCGTCGGGTGAGTCCCAGCGGGTTCATCTGGCGACCCAGCTCGGAGCGAGGCTGACTGGGATCCTGTATGTGCTCGACGAGCCCACCGCCGGGCTCCATCCGGCGGATACCACGAGCCTCCTCTCGACGCTGCACCAGCTACGCGAGCTCGGAAACACGGTGGTCGTGGTCGAGCACGACGAGCTCACCATGCGCAAAGCCGATCACCTCCTCGAGCTCGGACCGGCAGCCGGCGAGCAGGGCGGCTTCGTGGTCGCGGAGGGCGGTGTCGACGCGATCCAGTCGAACGACGCGTCGATCACCGGTGCGTTTCTGGCCGGACGACGCGCCGTCGAGACACCCGACCGTCGTCGCACCGGCCCGGGGGCGCTGCGGCTCGAGGTCGAGGGGCTGCACAATTTGAAAGCGGTCGACGTTTCCTTTCCCTCGAAGACGCTCTGCTGCGTCACTGGCGTCAGCGGTAGCGGGAAGAGCTCGCTCGTCGTCGACGCGCTGCTCCCGGCCGTCCGCGCCGCGCTGGGGTCGAAGCAAGAAGTCCCGCCGGGCGTGACGCTTGCCGGCTTGGGCGACGTGGCGCGTGTGTCGTTCGTGGACTCCGCGCCGATCGGCAAGAGCTCGCGATCCACCCCGGCAACCTATCTCGGTGCCATGGGGCCGATTCGTGAGCTGTTCGCGGAGCTGCCCGAGTCCCGTGCGCGGGGGTATCGGCCGAGCCGCTTCAGCTCCAACGTCAAAGGTGGTCGATGCGAGAGCTGTAAGGGCGAGGGCGTCCTGCGAATCTCGATGCAGCTTCTCCCGGACGCCGAAATCGAGTGCGACGTTTGCGGCGGCGCCCGCTACAACGACGAGACGCTTCAGGTTCGGTATCGCGGCTTGAACGTGGCCGAGGTGCTTCGGCTTCCGGTCGACGAGGCGCGGTCGCTGTTCGAAGCCGTTCCGGCGATCCGCTCACGCCTCGACGCGCTGATGCGGGTCGGGCTCGGCTATCTCGAGCTCGGGCGCCGTTCCACGACGCTGAGCGGCGGCGAAGCGCAGCGCATCAAGCTTGCCCGCGACCTCGCGCGCCCGGCGCACGCTCCCACCCTCTACCTGTTCGACGAGCCGACGCGGGGCCTGCACTTCGTCGACGTCGAGCAGCTGGTCGCCATTCTCCATCAGCTCGTCGACGACGGTCACTCCGTCATCGCCGTCGAGCACCAGCTAGACGTGCTCCGCAACGCCGATCACATCGTCGACCTAGGCCCGGGCTCGGGGCCCGACGGGGGAAGGGTGGTCGCGGAGGGCACACCGGAGCAAGTGCGCGCGTCCAGCACAGCAACAGGAAGCTTTCTCTAAGACCTCCACTACCCGGCGCTGAGCGCGTCGCTGAAGGCGTCCCCGACGGTGACGCATGCCTCTCGGATTTCGAGCTCACCGCCGACGAGGATGGCGAGGGGGTTCACCTCGACGCGTTCTATTTCGGCGCGCCACTGGTGGACGAAGGCCGCGAGCCGCATCAGCACGTCGCCGATCGCGCTCACGGCCGCGGCGCGCTCTTTCGGTGTGCCGCGAAGGAGAAGCGAGCTGCCTCGAAGGCGAAGCAACACGCGTTCGAGCCCCTTCGACGTCGTGGGCAACACCGTCTGCGTGCTGTCCTCGGACGCCTGGCCGTGAGGGTCTGCAAAACCGATGTCGGCGAGCACCAGCCCTGATTCGAGTGGCTTCATGCGCACGTGCAAGAAGGTGCGTGCGGTGGAGGTCGCGCTGACCGTGACGCCGAGCAGCCGCGCGTCTGCCGCACGGCTCTTCGCCATCGCCATGATTTGGCGGTACGCGTCCCGCGCCTGGCCCGCCGAGTACACCTCGGCCGCGAGGTCGGGATGCGACCAGAGTCGAAGGTCTGGCGACGCGAGTGCGACGCGAACAGGAAACCCGATGCGAGCAGCCTCCGACGCCGCGCGCGAAGGCGTCGCACAGAGCTCTTCGATTGGGAGAGGAACGTCGTACGGGCCGAGCGCGGCTTTGCTCGCCGGGTCGGACAGGGCGCGCCGCGGACCGAGGATCACGTCGAGCACTGCGTCGGACTCGACCCCCTCGACCTCGGGAACCTTCGGGCGGGAGACGTCGTGCGACGCGCGAAGCGCGCCGACTGCCGCAGCGGCGTCACGCGCGGTTCCGATCGGGTGGGGCGAGCCGTCTCCTTCGTGCGCGATGAGACCGTCGTCGCTCCGCACGAGCCGTCCGTCGCTCGCGGAGCCCACGCTGACGCCAAGCCTCGCGCGGTCGACCGAGGGGAGCTCCTTCGTGGTGGCGGCCCAGGGGCGATCGGTGTCGAGGTCGAGCAGAGCCGCCACCGCCGCCAGCGGCCCCGTTTCGTGTACGGCGGGAAGCCCGAGGTCGTGCAGCAGGCCGAGCGGTGCGGTCTCGATGACTGCGATCGGCACTCGCTGTGCGGCCGACCGGGCTGCCTCTGCGAGGCGGATGGCGTCGTCGGCGGACGGCATCGCCGAGAGGGCCACCGCCGCACGGGCCCCTTCCTCGAGAGCGGCGATCGCATTCTCGATTGGGCGATCGCGCACCTCCGGGGCTGCGGACAGGCCAATTCGACCGCCCGCGCGAGCGAGGTCGACGCCCAGCTCCGGGCAATCACAAAACATCGACCACGGCTTCGACATTGGGTCGCCGCCAGCATATCTGGAGCTTTCTCGCGACGCGAGCTTGACGCCTCGAAGGGCACGGTGATAAGCCGGGCTCGGTCGGGCTAAACCCTGGTTATCAAAAGGGGGAATCCGTCCGCGGGGGGTCATGCTGAGGAAAGTCGCGACATGCGCCTGAAGCTGATTGCAGGCAATCTCGTCATCGTCCTGCTGCTGGGGCTCAGCTCGTATCTCGTGGTGCGTACGCAGCTCGTTTCCGAGCTGTCGCAGCAGCTCAAGGACCGCATCGGCGATGACTCGGAGCTCTTCGGCCGCTCGTGGCGCGCGGACGGCGCTCGACTGGCGGAGGGGGTCGCGAATCGCGCATCGAGCCAACCCGTGCGCCACGTCTTCACCGCATCGGGCGAGGCCAACCGCCGACAGCGCGCGTTCGAGGCGGCGCAGGCGGTCTCGAAGTGGTTTCAGGATCCGGCTCGCGGGCGGCGCGAGCGGCCTCACATCGTTGCCGTGATCGACGAGACCGGGCGCGTGATCGCGCGAGACACCGATCCGAATCGCATGGTCGGCGAGCCGTTGGTGGGTCGTGTCCGTCTGCTTCGGCGCACTTTGGACACCGGCGCGTCGAGGTACGGGGTTTGGCTCCAAGACGAGAAGCTGCTTCAAATCGGCGTGGCCGCGGTCCGCAACGACCGGGGCGGGGTCGTGGGCGCGCTTCTCGTCGGGTACGACCTCTCGAACGGTTTTGCGCAGCGCGAATCGGTGCTCCTCGGGCACGACCTCTTGTTCGTGATGGCCGACCGCATCTACAGCACGTCGACCTCGGTCGAGTTGCGCGATGCGCTGCAGCAGGCGCTTTTCTCAGAGCCGCTCGGCGCCGAGACGCAGGCCGCGTTAGGGGGCAAGCCGACGCAGCCCTGGACCACCGAGCTCCGCGGTGACGAATACATCGGCGTCACCTCGGTGCTGCCCATGGCGAAACGCGTTCAGGCTGGTTACGTGGTGTTGGCGCGTCAGGGCAAGCACACCGCTCTCGCGGGCGTAGCCAACATGATTCTCTGGCTGACACTGCTCGCCGCGATCGGTGTCGCGATATACGGCTACATCATCTCCAACAACATCATGGAGCCGATCGAGCAAATGGAGGACGACATCCTCGCGGTGATCAACGGCCGAAACGACGTTCGCCTCGAGGTCGAGACACCGGAGCTCGGGGGCCTGTCTTATCGCGTCAACCAGCTCATCAATTTGTTGACGGGCGTGGCCGAAGAGGATGACGAGGGGCGGGCGGTGACGAGCAGCGGACGCTGGGAGGCGGTGAGCGCGCCCGGGCCCGAGCCGAACGGTGGCCCCGTCCAAACCGACGACCCGGAGCTGGCGGCATTGGCCGCGATTCCCGAAGATCAGTACTACGCGAAGCTCTACGAGGACTATGTAGCGGCCAAGCGAGCGCTCGGCGAGGACGTCAGCAACGTCCCGCAGTCGCGCTTCGTCGAGCGCATCCGAGGCAACGCCGCTCACCTCGTCAAGAAGCACGAGGCGCAGATGGTTCGCTTCAAGGTCGAGACCATCGGCGACCAGGTCAACCTCAAGCCCGTCGTCATTCCTTGAGCTGGATCTCGTTGCGTCCGCGCGCCGTTCGGCCTAGTTGTTGTCCGTCATGGGGCTCTTCGACGTGTTCAAAGGTGGCGGGGGTGGGCTGAAAAAGCACGTCGCCCGTGTCGCCAACAAGCGTGCTCAAAAGCACGAGCGCTGGGAGTCGATTCAGGTGTTGGCGAACGACGGCTCGGACGAGGCGATTCGCGCGCTGTTGGTGCGATTCACGATTCGGGTCGACCCGAGCATCACCGACGGCGAGGAAAAGAACGAAGCGTTTCGCGGGATCGTGCAGCACGGCGACGCCGCGCTCGGGCCCGTTCGGGACTTTCTCGATTCATCGGAGACGCTCGCGTGGCCGCTCAAGATTCTCAGAGAGATTCAGGGCGAAGAAGAGGTGTCCACCGTGCTGCTCGAGCTGCTCGCGACCATGGACACCGAGTACGAGCGCGACCCGCAGAAGAAGATCGACGTGATTGCAACGCTCGAGGAACGCCAGGACCCGCACATCGTGGATGCGGTGATGCGTTTCCTCGAAGACATGAATGAAACGGTGCGCTTTCACGCCGTGGGAGCGATTTTCGCGCAGGGCGAAGCGGACGCCGCGCGCGACCCGCTCACCAAAGCTTTCGTCGCGGAGGAGAGCGTCCGGGTCCGCATGCGCATGCTCGACGGCTTCATCGACCGAGGCTGGACCTTGGCGGACGTCAAAGAAGACGCCGCCAAACGCATGCCCACCGGCTACACGTTGGGTAAAAAGGGCGAAGTCCGCAAAAAGTAATCAGTCCGTGAGCTTCGGCTTGGGTGGGAGCACGAAGGTCAGGCCGATGGTGAACATGTTGTTGAACTGGCGGATGCGGTCGGCGCCGTCGATTTGACCGTCGTTGTTGTTGTCGGTTCCCCCGGTGTTGTACTTGAAGGGGATGCCGCGCCAGCGGATCGAGATTCCGAGGAATTTGTGAAACAGCGCGTTGAAGGCCACCCCGAACGACGGCGCAACGACTGTTCGCTTGGACCGCGCGAGCTGGCTGTCGAGGCAGCCTGGGTCGCGGGGTTCGGTTGCACCGATCGGGGTGCAGTACTGAGGCGAGTTCTCCGAGTCACGCCGAATCTGTGTGTTCGCGCGTTCCTCCACGCCGACGAACGCAGCGCCTACGAAGATATCGATGTCCGCGTCGAAAAAGACCTTTTGAAACATCGCGAGCTTGCCGCGGAAAGGTATGAAGTGCGCCTCGACGCCGCTCCACCAGTTCAGCCTGCCGACCTGCTCGGTGAAGTTCTCGCGATTCGGCAAATCGAGCCGGTTCGGGTCCCGGGTGACGCCCTTGTCGCGGATCTCCCTGGTGAGATTCATGTTGAGCTTGCCCACCGTGTAGCCGCCCCAGCCTCCGACCCCGAACCAATCGAGGAAGTGGAAACGGAGCTCGCCCCCGACGATCAGCGAGCGAGCGAACTCATCGCCCACAGTGAAAGCGAAGAACGGCTCGACGTGAAGCTTCAGGTTTCGCCATTCACGCATGTGGCGAACGGCCGGCGCCCCGGCGAGCGGCCCGCTGACCTGGACTTCCTGCGCGCGGGCGACCGCGGCGCCTCCGGAGAGCCCGTCGACCAGCGCGAAGCACAGCGCGAGCGTGATGACCAATGCGAGTCGCGAAAGCGTCTGTCTTGCAAGCATCGTCATTTGGGCAGCCGGTACTCGAACTTGATTGGAAGGAAGAGGGTGAAGCCGACCTGAATGGCGGTGTTGGCGACGAACGTCGAGCCGGACTGCAGCCACGTCGAAGAATCGCCTCGGCCGGGGTCGGCCTGATCCGGCGCCACGTTTACGTTCTCGAAGCGGTCCGGCCACATGTATGCGCGGAACTCGGTGAAGAAGGTGAGGTACCGCGTGAGAAAGATGCGAAGCCCGAGGCCGACGTTGAAGGCCACGTAGGTACTCCAGTCGAAGTTACGAATCTCCGGATCGAAGACGGGAAGCGGCTTGGTGCGCATCAGGCCCACGCCGCCGATCAGGTACGAATCCCACTGGAAGATCTTCTTTCGAACCTTGAACTTCCCGTAGAACGGCACGTAGGTGAAGTTGGCCCAGAGCCCGAACTGCCATTCGTTGATGGGCACGCCGAGCCGAAACTGGTCTTGGATGCGGGGCACGAAGCTGGTGCCGCGCGAAAACGGGTCGCCGCCCCAGTCGTACCAAACGAAGTTGACGCCGACCGCGAGCACGTTGGTGAACCAGTAGTTGGTCGCAAAGCCGAGCCCGATGCGTCGCAGGTATGGATCGTTCAGCGTGAACGACGCCGACGGCGCAAGCTCGAACCGCTTCAGACGAAGCGCGTAGATCTGCTGCACCGCGTAGATCTCTTCCGCGATCTCCTCGCGCTGCGGCTCAGGCTCAGTCGGCCCTTTTTCGGCATCGTCGCCCGACGCGAGCTGCTCGATCAGGTCGCCTTCGCTCTTCGAATCGGCTTTCGGCTCGGCCGAGCTGGCTTCCTCGGTCTCGTCGAGCGAGAACTCCATCTGGGCTTGGACCGCGGTCGGGAACACCCAACCCAGCGCCGCCAGCAATAGCGCAATCCCCCCAAATTCTCGCATCGGCTTCTGGCTTCCCCCCTGAGCGCCCCGGTCCCCCACCTTGGCAACTCGCCGAAATCACGTAACAAGTGTCCGGTTTCACTCGGACGACAAGACTATACCATGGCCGAGATCGCACTACCAAATCCGGTCGCGATTTTCGACGGAATTCGGCGTAGTCGCGGAGAGTTAGCTCGCGTTCAGCGCCTCTTCGGCAGGTTCTAGAGCCTCGGGCGCCTCGAAAAGCGCTTCGACGAAGGCCTCTGCATCGAATGCTTTGAGATCTTCGACCCGTTCTCCGACCCCGATGAACTCGATCGGGATCTGATGCTGGTCGATGATGCCGAGGATGACCCCGCCCTTGGCGGTGCCGTCGAGCTTGGTGAGCACGAGCCCGCTCAGCGGAAGCGCGTCTTTGAAGAGCTGCGCCTGCTGGGCCGCGTTCTGGCCCGTGGTGGCGTCGAGCACCAGGAGCACGTGGTCCGCAGGACGGCCGAGCGCCTTTTCGATGGTCCGACCGAGCTTCTCGAGCTCGTCCATCAGCGGCACCTTGGTGTGAAGCCTTCCGGCGGTGTCTGCGATCACGACGTCGATACCCGTCTCCTGCGCCTTCTTGATCGCGTCGAAGATCACCGACCCCGGGTCCGCCCGGTCTTTGCCTTTGACCACCTCGCAGCCGACGCGACGGCCCCACACCTCGAGCTGAGTCACCGCCGCCGCACGAAAGGTGTCGCCCGCCGCCAGCAGCAGGCTCTTGCCCTGCCGGTCGAGCCGACTTGCGAGCTTGCCGATCGTCGTGGTCTTGCCGACGCCATTGACGCCGACGACGGCGATCACGGTGGGCTGGTGGTCGATAGACAGGCCGCGCCCGCTCGATGCGAGAATGCGTTTCGCTTCGCTCCGAATGACCCCCCACGCGTCGTCGGCCTCGAGCGCGCCGCCGCCCATCTGCTCGCGAAGCGCTTCGAGCATGCGGTCGGTCGTGTGGACCCCGACGTCGGCCGTGATGAGAACCTCCTCGACCTCGTCGAGAATCGAGGCGTCGAGCGTGCGGCCGCGCTTGAAGACCCCGGCAAGCCGGGAGATCAGGTTGCCGCGGGTTCGCTCGAGCCCAGTGCGAAGGGCGGTCAGATCGGCTGGCGGCCGAGGTGGTGGCGTGACGCGCTCTTCGTCCTCGACGAGCGCCTCGGCCGGCAGGGACACCAGGTCTTCGATTTGTACCGGCTGCGTCGGCTCTGCGACGGCGCCCGGCGCCTCCTCGGGAGCGAGTGCATCAGGCGGCGGAGGCGGAGGCGCCGCTTCGGCAGCACGCTTTGCGCGACCGCGTACGATGCCAATTACGATGCCGATGACGATCAGCGCGGCGACTGCGCCGATGGCAGCAAGCGTCGTCGGGTTGTTCAGATCCAGTGACTCCATTCGACCCCTGTCATCCCCCGATGGCCGCTGGGACGGACGCAATATAGGAAGGCGACCACCGGGCAGTCAACGCGCCAAGCGCGGATTCGTTTGCCGTTTCGATGCGGCGCCTGTGATACTCGAATCAGGGGAAGGGCGGGACGTTGAGGGAGCACATCGGCCGATGGCGCGGATGGCGAGCATGGTTCGCCGTCGCGTTGCTGTTCGCTTCGGCGACGGCCCACGCCGACGGACGCCAAGACTACCTGATTCGGCTTCTCCGAAACTCGGACGCCTTCAGGGTCCGAGCCCAGGCAGCGCTCTCGCTCGGTCAGCTCCGCCCGTCGCAGAAGTCGGTGGACGCGCTCGAGCGGTCCTTGCGTGACCGCCATCCCGCGGTTCGGGTTTCGGCGATCTCCTCGCTCGAGCGTTTGGGCTCCAAGGAGTCGCTGCCCGTGATCGAGCGGGCGGCCCGCGACAAGAACCGGTCGGTGCGGCGCGCGGCGGTCGAGGCCGCAGCCGCCCTGAGCGCGATCGGTGAGCGCGAGCGCGGCCCGGGCCGGCCCCAATATCTCGTTGCGGTAGGTATGCCTGGCGCGAAAGCGGAACGCGTTTCGAGGCAGATGCTCTTCGATGCGCGGGTCTTCCTTTCCGAGAAGCTTCTCGAGCTCGACGGGGTGGAGCTCGCCCCCGACGATTTGACGCCTGCCGACGCTGCGAGAGAGATCGTCAAGCGCAAGCTCTACGGCTTCTACTTGGAGAGCTCGATCGTCACGCTCGAGCCGAAGGGAGCCGGCGTGCGGGCAGTCGTGTCGATCATCGTGCTTTCGTATCCAGGGCGAGACATGCGCGGGATGCTCCGCGGGGCCGCCACCGCGTCCGGCCGATACAGCGCGGCGACCGCGGAACAAGCGATTCAGGGCGCGTTCGTCGGCGCGCTTCGCCGATTGCCAACGGCGCTCGAAGCCACTCGGGCGAGAGGAAGCCTTTGACCGGCGAGGGACGATGCACGTAGGAAGTGAGAGGGGCGATGGCCGATAAGAGACAACGAAAGATGCGGAACTACCTGCTCGATCGGCGCTTCCAGCTCAAGTACACGGGCATGGTGCTGGTGGTGACGGTCGCGGTCGCGAGCGCGCTCGGGTACGTTGCCTATAGGTTTTCCAAAGGGCAGACCGAAGCACTCACGGCGCAAATCGCGGGCCAGCCCGACTTCGACGAGGACACCGCCGCCGATCTCGAGCGGTTCGCACGCGACGAGGACCGAAAGATCCGCAACGCGATCGTGGCGGGCGTGCTCCTCCTCACGCTCGCGCTTGGCCTCACGGGCATCGTGGTCACGCACCGGGTCGTCGGGCCGGTGTACCGGATGAGAAGGCTCTTTCGGCACGTCGGGGAGGGCAAGCTCGAGGTCAGCACGGGGATTCGAAAAGGTGACGAGCTGCAAGAGCTCTACCAGTCCTTCGCCGAGATGGTGGAGTCCTTGCGTGGCCAGCGAAGTGAGGACATCGAACGGCTCGCGGCCACACTCGAGAAACTGGACGCCGCCGGTGTCGAGTCGACGCACATCGAAGAGCTTCGAGCGCTTCTAGAGCGCATCAAGAAGTCGGTGGAGTAAGCTCTCGGCCGCTGGTACCTTCGGCAGACCGGGAGGCTCCATGAAGGTACTCAAAACCGCGGTGCTCGTGCTGCTGGCGCTCGTCGCGCTGGTCGTCGTGGTCGGCATGTTCCTACCGAAGGACTTTCGAGTCGAGCGGTCGATCGAGATCGACGCTTCACCGGAGGTCGTGTTCGACGAGGTGAGCTCGCTTCGCAAGTGGGACGCGTGGTCGCCGTGGAAGGCGCGCGACCCGTCGATTCAAAACGAATACTCCGGACCCGAATCGGGGGTCGGGGCCAAGGTGCAATGGACGAGCGAGGAGTCGGGCGAAGGCACGCAGACGATCACGTTGAGTGAACGCCCGACGCGCATCGAAACCGCGCTCGACTTCGGCGACATGGGCCAGCCCAACGCGGATTGGACCTTCGAGCCCGCAGGCGATGGGGTCCGCGTGACCTGGGGCCTGAGCGGCACGGCTTCGGGTCCGCTCGGCGGCTACTTCGCGAAGATGATGGACGGCTGGGTCGGCGCCGACTACGCCGACGGGCTCTCGCGGTTGAAGTCGATGATCGAGTCAGCCCCGGCCGGCGAATAGCGATGCGCCTCGTGCTGCTCGCGTGCGCGCTCACCCTCGGAGCCGCCTGCCACACCGTCCCAAACCCAAACGACCCCGACCGCCAGGCGCGCATCGACGACTGCTTGAAGCAGTGCGGCAACGCTGAGCCCGAGCGCGACAACACCGCGTATCCACCGGCGCCAAGCGAAAAGGCAGACCCAAGGACACCTTGTGAGCGGAGGTGCTACGGGGTGCCGTAAAAAGGGGACTGTCCCCTATATACTTGCGGGTGGCGCTGTGCGGCTTGTGCTGCCGCGGATGTGGTGGGGGGTCTTGCAGGATCCGGCGCCTGGTACGGCTTGGTTACACCGCCCGCCCACCCCCACCCGTAGTCCTCCCTCGCGCGCCTTCGCTTCGCTCGGCTTGCCGGCGCGTTCGCGCCGGGCTTCGCCCTGCGGGCTCGCGGGGGGTGCCATCAAGGTG